>JAABUP010002508.1_pt1 | contig 35259 bp, 50 predicted proteins | sample 5559201 | NCBI WGS metagenome assembly JAABUP01 (sample SAMN10711887, study PRJNA513373) | rock metagenome | isolation source: Antarctica rocks | place: Antarctica
CTACTGTAATTTCGCAAAGTGCTGCGAACAGACGCTTTCAAAGTGGTTTGTCGCACTGTGAGAACCTAAATGTAACATTGATTGAGTACTTTAGATACATGTGTTTAGGTCGTTGCGCTACATGGTATAACAGATATGTACATCATGTGCATCAGGTCAATGGTTGAGGTCCTGCACACTCACCAAGTTGAAGCTGCTCCAAGGCATCACACCCGTGTATCCTTGCATGTCATATCTAGCTGCTGCCTGTGCTTGCTCAAGAGCTGTTGCCTGATGCATGTGTCCATGCAGGCCCCAACTCTTTCACTATGGGGGTTGACCAGCCCAACAAGAGGGCTGCTGATCAGGCAGGCAACAAGGGCAAGCCTGCTAGGAAGGCAGGTGCAAGCAATCAGAGCACAGCCGGTCCAAGCAAGCCTATAGATGCAACGGCACCCAGCAGCAGCAGCAGCAGCATTCTACCCGCACAGGTAACGCTCCATGTATTTCTATCTGCCACTTGTGTAGTATGCTTTGTGTGCTCGTGCCTTCCCGTGACGTAACCCCTTATGGTTATGTCATCTTGTTTTTGTCAATCAGATTTGGGTGCCAAAGGTCAGGTAATATGAGGTAATGTGTCAAAAAATGACCTTTGCTGCAAGTGCGGTCAAGTGGGTGCGCCGCATGTCAGCCCACCACCAAATGCAGGACCTGCCATTCAGCATCTGCTGCTTGGGCACTCTGGGGCTGTATCGTTTGATGTTGTAAGGCACACCTGTGCTTAGCTATTTGTCAGCAGAGTGCATTGCATATGGTCTGGCTGCGGTCCAGTCAGGTATGTGTGTGAAGCTTGTAAGGTAGTACCGTCACAAACATGGACAGGATGTGCAGGGAGGAGGAGGGCAGTCTGGTGCTGCCCCAGCAGGGCCCTCATTGCTCGAGCCCACAGGTGCAGCCCAGCAAGCAGCACCAGCTGCACAGAGGACTGCCCAGACGCTGTCACCATTGCCCAGGCCTGGGAAGCACAGCAGGAGTGACACCAGGAGTGGCCAGGTAAGTGGCGCACTTGGTGACTCATGGCTGCAGCTGCTTGGACCCATCAAACATGACTGATATACACCCTCATCAAGCCTGCATCTCATTAAGGAATGCATGCTCCTGCGGTGACTCATGTATGCAACAGCAGTATCACTTTTTCTGCTACTTAGTGCTCACTGTGAGTTGATTTGTGTCGGCCACGTTGTGTCATAGCAACAGCATCACTTCTTGTTGGTCTGAAGATGCTCGCTGTGTGGTCAGGTCTGTGTGCATTACGTCATGTCAATGTAGACATGCTGAGATTGCTGACTGGTGTTCTCAACAATCCGAGTGTTGACACCGCCCCACTGCCGGCCCAAGCTGCTGGTGGCATTTGTGACTGACAAGTTGATGTGGGGGCGTGCAGGCTGACTTGGATGGCCCCTCCTCCTCTGATGAGCCAAGGCTCAAGCGGCCCAAGCCCAGTGCTGCAGAAGAGGAAGGGGCCCAGCAGGCACCCGCCTCTGAAGGCCACTCCACTGCTGGTGAAGAAGAAGCCAAGAGGCAGGTGGCTAGGGGTGGAGAAGAGCAAGGGGAAGGAGCTGTGGTGGATCACAGCAAGGGTGACGCTGCACATGCTGCACAAGCTGCACCAGCTCTGCCATTGGGCAGCATGCCACAAGGTAACACCCTGCCCCATGTTGGCTGCATTTGGGTCTCATATCACAGACTGACTGGCTTGTACCCAGCATGCCTGCTTGCATTCTGACCAGCTTGCATTTGTCTGCCAGGCTGCATCAACACAAGATTTGTCTGTCCAACTCAGCACAAGCTCAATTGCAGTATCTTACATGCATGGGTCCTTGCATACATGCTGAGCATGCTGTGATGTGGTTCAGGGGCGAACAGCTTCACTGAGGGCACAGCTCAGCATAAGGCCCATAGGAGCAAGAGGGACCAGCCCACCAGCCCCAAGCTGAAGAAGAGGGGCGGTAATGCAGCCTCTGTCACACAGGTAGGTGTTCTTAGTCCACGTGGTCTTGATAGCATTATTCTGCGCTGGTTGTCAGGATTCATTGCACACCTGCCTGTTGTATGTGCACGTGATATTTTGCTTGGCTGCGTCTGTCACGTCCCTAGCCTGGGGTTTGGCTTGTTGCATGGATGACTTGTTGACATGGTTGGTTGGCTGAGGACCAGAGTATGCCTCAACATGTTGTAGCAAGCCCTGTGTTCATGACAACATTGGCATGCAGGGGCCGGCGCCCTCACATGCAGCCCAGCAGGGCCAGCACCACACTGCCCTCAGCCAGCCAGCTCCTGCCCCAGACTCAGCAGCTGTGGCTGACACAGCACATGAGCCCCTCCTGTGTCCGCTGACTCAGCCCCTCCTGCGGCTGCTGAGGCGACAGCTTGTGTAGTTGCTGGGCCACTTTCCTCTAGGGCTGCTGACCTAGCTACTGCCTCAACATCTGGGTCAGCTTCTGGTGGTGGCGCAGAAGAGGAAGCAAATGAGGGTACAGGCCACAACCCCATTGTGGATAGCTTCTCTGACTCCACTATGGCAGAAGGTAGGTTGCTGCTGTCAGCAACAGACTGAATACATGTTGGGAATGAGGAACGTATGCATGTTGACTTTAGCCTATTCAGGCTGACTGGCCATCTACTGGCAACCTTGCAGCTGTTGACAAACATTACACCTGAGGAGGTTACTGTGGTTTGCTGTACTAGGGGCTGGGTCTACAGGGTATGCATTGTCGGCAGACGCTACCTCTGTGTTGAACAAACCTGCTTGTGCTGATTGCAAAAATTTGACCAAGCAGCGTAAGGTGTGAGACTTGTGCGCCAGCCTCACATGCGTTGTGACGGCATAGCTATTGGCTTCAAAAACCCCTGGAGTTTGCGTGAACAGAAAGTATATCTCTGAAAATCAGATCATATACTTCAGTAGACCATGTGCAAGTTTGTATGTGATGTCAGTGTGTCTCTTGTCCAGGGTGTGTGCAATACCCAGCTGTGCCAGGGGCCCATACAGACCCCCAAGCTGTGCCAGGGGCCCAGTCAGACCCCCCAGCTGCGCATGTGAGTGGGCACGACAACTCCAGCACAGCAGTGCCAATAGGCGGCACCAATGCAGAGCTGCTATCTGATACTGCAAGGGAACAGGCACACTCCAGCAAGGCTGAAAGTGCAAGGAACCCCGATTTAGCAAGTGCAGATGTTACAGACGGTAAGCCCCTGTGTTACACTGCATTCACACTTTGCGAAGAAGTTTGCAGATTTCATATGGACCACAACATTTGCTTTGTTGGCATGGAACTGGCATACGACTGGAAAACGATATTGTGGGCAACATGATGTGTACATAGCTGATACACAGGACCCAAAAAGTCAAATCAACACCCCCACCACCACCACCATTTCCTTCACCACCATCACCAAACGTGCTCACACCAATTACGACACTCATTTCATTATGAGCTGATACCTTGACATTGCAGGCTGGCATGCTGTCAACATGACTTGCCATTGCATAAGAACTATGCCAGCTGCACCTGAAGCATGTTGAACTGATCACAACTGATTCTGTAATGCCTATTCAGCAGCAAGCCCTGCAGTTGCAATTGACGAACGTCACACTTAAAGTAAGCGTGCTTGTCTGCAGATTGTGAGGACAGCCAAGCAGGGCATGTCCAAGATGGCCCTGCCCCAGTCATGGATGACGCTGCCGGGGAGGAGGCTGACCCCAGCAGGGGTGCAAGCGCAGAGAATCCTAGATCAACTGCAGCAGTCACCAGTAGTGGTAAGACCGCTGTTTCTGACCTGACAAGTGTGTTTGCATTGACTGCGCCAGCGTCTCCTTTGTCTATTGAAGCACTGCTACAGCCATCATCACCACTATATTGGTTGTGCCAGGATCACCATGTTTTGTCCAAGCGTTAACACCAGCACCACTACCTCTCTAACCACCACCACCGCGGTTTCCTTCACCACCATCACCACATCTTCACCATGGCGCACACTTTCACGTCTGTGTCACAGTTTCGTGGCATCCTGAACACCTGACCAAGCACACTGTCATTGCGGCTACACAGCAGCTGAGCTCATCACTTCATGATGCAACTTGTATTTATGTGAAGTGGGTACCGTGTAATGAGCTGCCATGCTGCATGTGCGGGTCAGCAGCTTGCATGAGCATCAAGCACAAGCCCACTGCAGAGTCTGAATCACATCCATTGTTACTATCCATGCTTGCCATACTTGACAGGACATGCCATCGTTGCAGGGGGTGGTGAGGGCCAGGCACACCCTGGCAGTGCCCCAGACATTGAGCAGGAAGGCCCTTGCCTCTTCCTTACTAGGAGGAAGAGGACAAGGCAGTTTCTGGATCAGGTACTGCACATCACACAGACTTCAGCAGTGTCGTTGCCTTGCATGCCGTTCAATCATGGTGCAAAGCAATTGAATCAGCTTGCATATTCTTGTGAAAGCTCTATTTGACAGACATTAAGAGCTTGAGTGAGCTGTAATCTGGCTCTCATCTGAGGGAGCTGGCTGCAGTGGCTGGGCAGACTGAGATTGCTGACTGGTGTTATCAGCAATCAGAGTGTTGGCATCGTCCCACTGCCGGCGCAAGCTGCTAGTGACATGTGTGACTGACAAGCTGATGTGGGGGCGTGCAGGCTCACCCTAATGGCCCCTCCTCTTCTGCTGAACCAAGCCTCAAGAGGCACAAGCCCAGTGATGCAGAAGAGGAAGGGGCCCAGCAGGCACCCACCTCTAAAGGCCACTCCACTGCTGGTGAAGAAGAAGCCAATAGGCAAGTGGCTGGTGGTGGAGAAGAGCAAGGGGAGGAAGCTGTGGTGGGTCACAGCAAGGAGGAGGGGGAGACTGCACCTGCTGCGCAAGCTGCACCAGCTCTGCCATTGGGCAGCATGCCACCAGGTAACACCCTGCCCCCTGCTGTATGCACGTGAGTCTATTGTCACAAGCTATCTGGCTTAAACCCTCAGCAAGGGCGCTTGTAATCTGACCAACCTGCTTTTTTTTGGCCTGCGTGCGTTAAGACAACCATTGTCCTTGTCTCATAGCACAGACTGACCTGGGATGCCGTATCTCAAGCTCATGCTGTGCAAGGCATTGCTTGTGTTGAAGCAAGGGATAGTCAAGCACAGATGTAAAAGAAGTCGGCCATACTCAGGAGGATGTTTCTGCAATGAGTGTCACGCATTCCATGTTTGTGCATACATGTGAAGCATGCTATGACTTGGCGCAGGGGGTTCCAGCTTCATGGAGGGCACCGTCCAGATCAGGGCTCAGGGCAGGAGGACAGACCACGCCAAGGGGTCCAAGCTCAAGAAGAGAGGTGGCGCTGCAGCCCCTACCACACAGGTACGTCTTTTAAAATCAGCTAGTACCAAGAGGCTTATGCTGCTCGCGATTGCATATTTGTCAGGCTTTCTGCTTGGCTATATCACATGTCAAGCCTTGCTCAGAGCCTCATCTGCTGTCATTATGACTTGCTGACAGGACAAGTTGGCTAAGGATCTGAGTATGGGTGTCAAGAGCTTATTTTGTGCCTTGTATTCACACTATCATTGACATGCAGGGGCAAGCGCCCTCGCAAGCAGCCCTGCAGGGTAGCAGCCAAGGCCAGCACCCTGCTGCCCCGAGCCGGCTAGCTCATGCCTCTGGCCCAGCCAGTGTGGCTACCGCTTCGACCCCCTCCGTTCCTGTTCAGCCAGCTTTCATCCTGACTATTGATCCAGCTGTCTCCATGGTCACTGAGCCAGCTGCCTCCATGGTCGCTGAGCCAGCTCCCATGCCAAATGTTGAGGCAGCACCTGTTGTGGACTCAGAGCCAGCTCCCCCCGGGGCTGACCTGACTGGTCATGGGGCAGCTGAGCCAGCCTGTCTTGTGGCCAGTAGGGCTGAAGAAGAGGAAGCAAAGGAGGCAACTGGCCTCACGCCAATAGTGGACCAGATGGTGAAGTGCACTGTCAGACAAGGTAGGCCACTTTGCACAGAGGCAAGGTTGAACGGCGCTGTAGATGAAGTCTGTCTGCAGGCTTGCGCTACCCTGGTCAGGCTGACTCACACTTTATTTGTCAAGCTTGTATTTGCAACAGTGCATTGATTTGTTATCCCACTGATACACTTCTAAACTCAGCATTGTTCTGAGGTGCCACCAATTGCCACTGTTGCATTGCCCTAGATGTGCTTGCAGGCACACTGTTGACAAAGCACTGCAATGTGCTGGAGTTCTGCAGCCGCCATACATGTGCCTCAACAGCAATGCTACTGCCTGGAGACGCTCAATATGTGCACACATGAATGAGATGAAAGGTGTGCCTGTTGTCCAGGGTGTGAGCAGTTGCTCATGAGCCCCATCCCTCTGGTGACAAACCCCACAGTGCAAAGCGCCAGCAGCGGTCACATGACAGAGGCCAACCCAGAGCCCGCAGCTGTGCAGGCTAGTGGGCACCACCCTACAAGCACCGCCCCGTTGGGCGCAGACACAAATGCAGAGGTGCCTTCTGATGCTGCCAGGGAAGAGGCAAACCCCAGCAGGGCTGAAAGTGCAAGGAACCCCAGTTCAGCAGTTGCAGACAGTACAGTGGGTAAGACCCTGCCTTGCACTGCATGCATGTGTGCAAAGGAGGTGGCAGGGTACAGTGAAAAGTGCCATTGACATTGTTGTTCAGGCAGCATGATCTGCACAACAGTTGTCTAGGCAGCAAAATCTGTCTCACAGTTGTCGCACATTGGCAGGTGGCATGATTTCCAACATCACCCAGTATGCTTACACTACCATTACCACACTTGCTTACACCTGATTGTAGCAATAATTCCACAATCAGCTGGTACCTTGACACTACACTGATGGGTGTGCCATCAACCTGCTGCAAAGGACATGAGCTAGCTGGACCTTCAGAAATGCTGTGCCATACAGTACCTTAAAAGTAACTAGACATCCCAATAGTCTCATCTCTGCATTGCCAGATCTGCAGCAAAGCCCGCTGTTGAAATTGATGTAAATTGCGCGTTAGCAGGGTGTGCTTGTGTGCAGAGACTCAGGAGGACCCTGTCGCTGTCACTGATGATGCTGCCGGGGAGGAGGCTCACCCCAGCAGGGGTGGGGCTGCAGGGACCCCCAGCTCAGATGCTGCAGGCAGCAGTGCTGGTAAGACTACTCCTGGCAGCCTGACCATTTGTTGTGCGACCATGACCATGATGTACACAGCCACCACCACCACCATCATCGCTTCCACCATGTGTCACACTTGAATATGACTATGATGCTCATTTCCTTATTATCAGCTAGTACCCTGACACTGCAGGGCGGCATGCTGTCAATATGAGATGCCAATGGTAAGAGCTATGTCAGCTGCACCTGTAGCATGTGGACTTGATCACAAATGATTCTGCGATGCATGATCATCAGCACTAGGGCCTTCTGTTGCAACTGACAAATGTCCCGCTTGTCACTGCAGACTCTGAGGACGGCCAAGCAGGGAATGTCCAGGACGGCTCTGCCCCAGTCATGGATGATGCTGCCAGGGAGGAGGCTCACCCCAGCAGCAGTGCAAGCGCAGCAAATCCTGGGTCAACTGCAGCAGTCACCAATAGTGGTAAGACCGCTGTTTGTGACCTGACAAGTGTGCATTGATGGCGCCAGCATGTCCAATGTCTATTTGAGCACTGCTACAGCCATCACCACCACCACATTGGTTGTGCCAAGATCACCATGTCTTGACCAAAAATCAGCAGCACCACCACCACCATCACCTTCTCAACTACCACCACCACCACAGTTTCCTTCACCACCATGACCACATCTCCATCACGGCATATTGATGTCTTTTCAACAGTTTTGTGGCATCCTGAACACCTGATTGGGCACACTGTCGTGGCAGCCACGCAGCAGCTGAGCTCATCACCCAGTTGCACTTGATGAAGCAGGCTGTATGTATGTGAAGTGGGTGAGTGTTATTTGGTGACCAGCCATGCCGCATGTGCTGATCAGCTGCTTGCATGAGCATCAAGCACAAGCTGCCAGGCATTGGTCAAGACCACTGCAGAATCTAAATGGCAGCCATTGTTACGTTTTATGCTTGCCATACTTGACAGGACATGCTTGTATTGCAGGGGATGGTGAGGGCCAGGCACACTCTGGCAGTGCCCCAGCCAGTGAGCAGGAAGGCCCTTGCCTCTTCCCCTCTAGGAGGAAGAGGACAAGGCAGTTTTTGAATCAGGTACTGCACATCATAGTATGTATAGTCTGTATTGTATAGTCTGTATCATGGTATGTATTACAGACTACAGCAATTCCGTTGCCTTGCATGCCATTCAACATGCTGCAGAGCAATTCAATCACCTTGCACCTTCTTCTGCACTCATCTTCGTAAAAGCCCTGACAGACAGATGTAATGAATGGTGGATGAGTCTTGACATTTGTCCCGCCTGAGGGAGCGGGCCCTACTTTGATCAGATCAGATCGTCATTGTGTCCTTGGGTATGACTCTGAGGTGTAAAGGCTTCAATGGATGGTGCTATGGTGCAGGGTAGCAGTGGACAGGGCAGAATGATGGCAAGTGATGAGGAGCGTGCACTGAAGAGGCACAAGACAGACAATGGCAGTCCTACAGGCCAGAAAACCTGCCACAGTACTTAGCATCATATTTGCGGTGTTTCTGCTGCCTTAATGTCAGCTCCTACATTCACACATGAATAACACACTATTGACTTGCGAACTGTCAAAGACCATGGCATGATTCTGTAAGTACACGTTTCAGAGATTTGCAGATCCATCTCGTAGGGAACCAATAGCTGATCCTGCAGTAGTAACTGGCCAAACAGAGCCAAGTGCACATTATTGCTCTGAATCAACTGCATCTCGAGCTGAGCTACTGCACAATTTCTGGTGGTGAATGCATTCACGTTTTTTTACATGATGTAAGATGATCTTGCATTCTCAAAGCTTGCTGACTTGCAGAGCTTGCGAACACTGTGACGATGACTTTTGCAATGTTATCACTCTTGCCCTCACGTACTCCTCCAAAAAAAATGACCTTTGGGGCCTCCTGTACCGGTAGTCCGCACCATCAGCGTATCGTACATGTCACTTAGGATTCTGGCTGTCAACGGCAAACATAATAACATAAATTGTACTATTTTGGGCCCTTTAAGCAACCGAAGTGAAGCACATGTACAATACAATGCAGATGTGGTGCCTGATTCACCAGCAAATGATCACCACACGGGGAACCCAGAGGTGGTCCAGTTTTCAACCCGATGCAGATGTCGTGCACAAGTCGCACTTCCTGGAGCAATGTATGTGCATGCGTGCAGATGCAGTTGCTTCGCGGGCCGTTCAACGCCAGGCATGTGGCCAATGCAAACATGCATGGGCAGCGACACAGTGACTGCATCTAGGACGATGCTGGCTAGCACATGCACAGGCATCAATAGCAGGCATGCAAGCAACTTTCACGTGGATATGCACATGCAGATGCATATACAAGTGACATGGCTGCAGACCTTCAAATCTGGCAGGCGCGCACACACATTCAAGCACCTCAATATCATTGGAAGATACAAAACATATACATGGCGGTACGTCACAATACTAAGGCAACTTGCATCAATCTGAACTGGCACAGTGAGATGTGACAGGTCCTCAATGGTCCTGATTTGCAACCTTCTGTCCTCTGCTTGTGTCACAGTGCTTTGGTGTATGCTGACTGTCCATACCATGTGTGTATGTAGGTCATCTGTACCTGAAGCACATGCCATCCAAAGTCAGGGCCGCCATACATGCAGCCCTTATAGCAGGGCAGCATGCCATCAATTTTGCCAGAATTCAGCTCTTGGGCACCCTTTGGGGCAGCGACTTAATAGCTGGGTACAATGGCCACGACAGCATTTGGGCATTACCTGCTGTGTCTGTCATAGCCTTCAGAGCGGTCATGCCAACTGTCATGATGGCTGCTCCTATCCCTGTCCCTACTGCGGTCCCTGCCCCGGTCCAGGTCTTCTTCTCTCTCCCAATCCCTCCTGCGGTGCCTGGACCAGTCTTCCTCTTCAGCCTGTCTATCAAAGTCTCTGTGGCTGCTTCGCCTCCACTCATCCGGCTCATACCTGCTTACCACAACACAACTACTGTTGACTTCTATTGTCCATGGTCTTGATCGAGCATTGGCCACATGTTAGAGTAACAACACAGTGGGGTGACGCACAGTCACATGGCACTTTCTGAGCCGTGTGACCAATCCTTGTCAGGCAGGCAGGTCTGCAAAGCTGTTCCTGATGGAAACGCATGATCAGAAAGCCAGAGTCATGACCTTGTAGCATCTGGCAGGCCCTGTCACTGCACCAACAAGTCCTGCAACTGTGCACCAAACTTGTACCAAATTCCCCGAATGCTGGTCAATCTTGCAGAATAGGTCGAAGGCTTAGGCAAAATGGGGTGCAGGCTTGGAGTTTGGGGTTTGAACCAGAGTGCAGGCTTTTGCTCAGCTGGTGACCTATAAGGAAATCAACATGCTGAGACCGTCACAGCTGCCTGACTTGCAGTACCTGCCCTCTCTCCCTCGCCTCCTTTCTGCTTCCCGCCGGTCCCCAGATGTGGTGGCAGCGGGGATGTCCACATCCATCCCCATGGCCAGGGCATCCCCAGATCCACTGTCATCCTGCCTGAACCCCTGCTGCCCCTGGTCATCTTCTTCAAACATGTGAGGCCCACCCATGAAGGGCCTGCAAGCAAAATTTGAGCAATATGGATTTTTGGACCCTCTGCTGTGCCGCGTGGCTTCACATCTTTTGGCGAGAAGTGGCACATCCGTCAGCTATGAAATTATTTGAGAGCCATACAGCAGGTGACCGCATGAAGATTGAACTACTTTGGTAGCCAGTGATGCATGCCAAAGATGCGTGCAGCAGCAAAGACGTGACATTGGTGAGCACAGCAACTCATATGCACCCCAGAGAATTGCACATTAGACCACCAGTCTCTGTCAGAAGGAATAGTGCACCTTTCACCAAAATCTCTGAAGTTTTCCCGCCCAAAGTCAGGCATGAATTGACCCATGGGACCTGGACCCATAGGACCACCCCTCATTGGCCCTGACCCCATCATCATGGGGCCAGGCATGCCATGCATCATAGGGTAAGGTCCCATGGGCATCATAGGGTATGGGCCCATGGGCGGGAAGCCTGGCCGAAAGGGCGGGAATCCCATAGGTCCGGACATGCCCATAGACATGTGTAGATTCCCATTCATGTTGTCAGGATTGCCTTCAATGGGCCGCATGCCAGATGGCGGCCGTATGAAGCCAGGGCCACTAGGTGGAGCCCTGGAGGATGATGGGCCTGACCCCGGACCCATGCCTGGGTTTGGGGGGCTTGGGCCAGGGCCGCTGGGGGGTGGCACACTTGAAGCAGGGCCTGAAGAGGGAGGGGGTCCAGATGGCGGGGGCTTGGGACCACCTGGCAAGCCATTCGTTGCAATGCCACTTTTGCCAGCGTTTGTTCCTTGCAAGGCCTTGCCTTGTGCTATCTGTCCCCCTTCCGCTGAGACAGCCTCTGCAGCTGCTTTGTCAGCTGCAGCAGTGCTGCCAGCAGGCTTTTTATCTGTAGTTAAGGGTGGTCCTCCAGTCAAGGCTATGGCATTGTCAGAGTCACCAGTCAAGGCAATGGCTGAGCCTGTGTCCTGTTTAGGAGGGACCTTGGGGGGAGGTGCTGGGGGGCGGTGGGCAGGGAAGGGCCTGGAGCTCTGGCTTGTACTGGGCGGACCAGCTCCAGAATTGGTCATGCCCTGTATGCAACAGCCGCTGATGCTGACAGTCCTTCTTTACCAGACAAGCTGGAAGTGTTGACCAGCATCAATCAATCAATCAATCAATCAGTCAATCCATCAATCAATCAATCAATCTCATCAGCAGACGTCAGTAGTAGAGCTAAGCGTGTGTGCAGAATTAGGGCTGCAATGCATGATTATATCATCATTGAAATGATGACAAGCAAGTTCTTTGATGCTCTCTTTTTGCACTCTTCATAAAGTTCATTGTTTAGTGTATGTTGAATTTGTGGTTCTCGTCTGTCAAAGTCCCTGGCGAGTCCCAAAAAATACAGGTATAAATTGATTGATCAGTTGATTGATTGATGGAATGATATCTGGAATGCTGCATGATGATGCGCAACCGCTGCTTGTTTGCCTTCTGGATAAAGCTTGTCAGCGTACGCAGAAATCTGTTCTGAAAGCATGAAGTCTGTACAACTTCCCTCACCAGGAAGGCTACATGCGCCTTCCTGGTGAGCCATGCGCATCATGCGTTTTTTAAATTATGAACCCAGCAAACCTGTATAGATCCTGGCCTTCCTGCAAGCTTCTCAGAAAAGAAAGAAAAGACTGCGCCTTTCGGTGAGAAGCCAAGTATAATACCGGACTGCCCAGGTGCAAGCTTCTCAAGCAGACAAACGGCAGCAGATAGAGAAGCTGATGCCAGAGGCAGCAAAGGGCAGCAGCTTGCCTGGCGGCCTTGGGCAACAGCAGCAGCTAGCTCTGGGGGAAGATCAGGGTCCAGCGCAGGTGTGTCGTTGCTGCTCTCATAGGTCTGGATCTTCTTCTGCATGCTGAACTCCAGCCTGAACTGGTGGATACGGCCCACGTACTCTTTCCAGGTGTTGATGTTGAGGCCGTAGTTGAAGAAGTCAGCTGGGTCTGCCCCTGGCATCCTCCATGGGGCTTGCACCACCCTGCATGCAGTGGGCAGTATGCCTGGTTAGGAGCAGCATTCTGTCAACAGGTTTGTCAACAAACTCAGCAAGTACCAAGTGAAAGTGGTCATTCCACTTGGGCAGTATGCCTGGTTAGGGGCAGTGTTCAGTGGGCTAGTTGGGGACAGCATCCAGATGCCTGGTAAGAGCTTGTATCTAGGGGGTTAGTATGCTTTGCAAAGGGCAGCGTGAAGTAGGCAGCATGTCTGGCAAAGGGGAGCTTCCAACAGGCAGTATGCCTGCTTAGAGGCGGCATTCAGTCAGCAGTATGCCTGCTTAGAGGCAGCATTCAGTCAGCAGTATGCCTGGTTAAAGGCAGCCTTCAGTGAGCAGTATGCCTGGTTAAAGGCAGCATTCAGTGGGCAGTATGCCTGGTTACAGGCAGCATTCAGTGGGCAGTATGCCTGGTTGAAGGCAGCATTCAGTGGGCAGTATGCCTGGTTAAAGGCGCATTCAGTGGGCAGTATGCTGGGCAAGAGGCAGCATTCAGTGGGCAGTATGCCTGGTTAAAGGCAGCATTCAGTGGGCAGTATGCTGGGCAAGAGGCAGCATTCAGTCGGCAATATGTCTGATAAGAGGCAGTAAGTCTGATAAGGGGCAGTATGTCTGGTGGAGGGCAGCATCCAGTGGGTAGTGTGTATGGAAAACAGTAACGATGAGCGCTGTTAGCAATACAAGGGGCACTGAACCCTTGTGTTGTGTCCCCCTTGATGACTCAATTTGAAGATAGTGGTGAGAGTTATTCAGTCCAAGCCGTCAGCTGCCAGTGGCTCTGATCACCTTACATGGGGGTACGAGGCCATGTGCAACATCACTCAAGCAGTTGATGCTGGCCCGATGCTGTTCCACATTGCCGGGCAAGATTCTGAAGAGGATGCAGCACAGGTTTGACTGACTGCGATGTTCACAGTCAGGACAAAATATCTGTTTGTGTGGGAAACCACATGCTGCAGGTGCAAATGCACCTGTCAGGATCAAGATCAAAAACATCGCCATGGCCCAGTCCCAGGAATTCCTTGTACTCCTCTGGGGACACTCTGGTCTGGCCTGGGAGCCTGATCAGCTGGTGCTCACCTGCCTGGGAAGGTAGCACTGCATTGCCTTCATCACGAGGTAGATTTGATGCTCCTGCATTTCACACACTCACAACCTAGCTGACAATGCATGCAATGGTAGAGTTCAACTGTGTGCTTCATCAACATCAGCATGAGTGTGTCTGTAGTGGGGGGTTGTGTGTCACTGTCCAAGCATCAACATGCATGCCTTTCAACATATCACAGTGATCTGCTGATCTACATGAGGTGATGCTTATGTATCACGTGCTTGTCTGAAATGATGAGCACGGGTAAGTACTGGCGAGCAACACCATAATCAGCAAGCAATCACAAGCAGCAAAATCCCACTGGGGGCTGCTACTGATGCTGTGCATGCTATGCAAGCTTTGGGGCCAAGAAACAGATTTGCTCATGCCTGCTCCAGTGTGAACAAATTGTGGTCGAGGCCATTGACCAGGCATGGGTGGGGGTGCTAAGACAGCAGCAGGGTGGCCAGGGGGTGGGGGCCCAGGAGGCGGCCTGGGGGGTGCCACTCCTGGCCTGGGGTTGAGGGCTGCCTGGGGTGGCCCTAAAGGAGCCCCTGGTGGTGGCCTAGGGCCTGGAACAGGTGGCTGGGCTCCCTGAGGCAATGCCCCTGAGCTGCTCTGCCTTGAGGCTGTAGGAAGCTGATTTGAGGATGATCTCTGAGCTATAGAGGGAGGCAAACCAGCCACAGGCTCATCCAGTTGAATGTCTAGATCATCCTGTGAGCATGTCCAAAGTCTCTGGTAGCATGCAGGTGCTTACTGAAATGGATGCCGGCAACGAGCAACAAGCAGACTATTCCTTCCAAGCATGCGGACTGCTTGCTACAGCAGCATTTGGCTTTGACCTGCAGGCTAGCCTTGTGTTGCTCTGCTGCATGTTAAGCACTGCTGCCTGACGATCATCATGGCATGCGTAGCAATTGCAATGTCGGTATTGCAATGAGTGAAGCACAGCACTATTGGCCAAGCTGTACAATGCGCGCTTGCACTGCTGTGTACTCACATCATCTGCCTCTGGCCTAAACTGAGCTGCTGGCTGTGGTATATCCAGCTGGATATCAAAATCGTCATCATCATCTTCCTCGGGCTTTGCCTGGGTGACATGCGCAGCCTGCTGTTGATGCGCTTGCTGTTGTGGTGTGGCATATTGATGTTGTTGTTGCTGCTGTTGATGTGTTTGTTGCTGCAATGTACTTGGCTGACCTGCAATCAAAGGTACCTTGTTCTGCAGTTGTGAGGATGGCGTATGGGTACCCCACACCAGCTGACCGGCATAGAACTTACCATTGGCAACTTCGGGATATGAAAAGTGCAGCTGCCTGTCGTCCTGTTGTACTGGAGGCGGTGGCGGAGGCTTTGCAGGTGCTTTCGGCGCATCTTCGCCATAGATCTACACAAATAATAAATGTCGCCGTTTGACAGCGAGCAAATCATGATGAGCATTCTCTGGAAGCTGCAGTAATGCGTCATTACCATAGCATACAAGTCCTCCTCATCATCCTCGGCCTTGACCAAGCCACTTCTGTACATGGCTTCTGCTGTGAATAAGCCCTCGCGCCAAGACCGTGTGACTCTAGTGAAACACCAACATGATCAAGCTCACATCGATACCTTGCCGTGCAAAATTTTGTTCAACAACTGCATCCGCTTTCTTGCTGCCATGTTTTCTGAGTTTGACTGCAAAAGCGAAAGCTGTGAAACGAATGAACACGATTGAAGAGTCATCAATTAGCACGTCGCAAGATTTTTGACGACATCACATTGCCAACAAATGAGCTATCTATCATCCAGCAGCATATCTGTCTGCACCCGTCTAAGCAGCGTCTGTTCACGCAGGCACCTTTCACCTGCTCGATCTCTGTCACGCTTCACCTGCAGTAGACCATCTCTGCTATCGCGCAGTCGTGCCCAGTCTCGGCACTCATTCGCCTGCGCAGCTTACGCAGCAGCGCAAAGTGTCAGGTGTTCCACGACACAGTCTCGGTGTTCACCTGCACTGCGCTTCAGTGCAAGAAACAGTATGAGCACGCATGCCACAGCCACTGCAGAACCGGCTACAACCACCGACAACCCTTTGCTAAAGGTATGGCATAAAGCGTTGTATGGTACAATACGACCTTTGACTTGCGATCAAAACTACAAGACCGAAGCGTCCTCAAAACCGCACTGATCAGCAAAGCATTCGCAGGACTCCGTCACTCCAGCCTTTGACAAGATACAAGCAGAGCATGTGGTTCCTGGTATCAGAGCTTTGCTTGCTGAGCTGAATGAAAATCTGGATAACTTAGGAAAAAGTGTGCAACCAACTTGGGAGGGGTTAGTGGAGCCCCTGGAGCGCCTTTCTGACAAAATCGAGCGCACCTGGGGAGCAGTCAGTCATCTCAAGGTGCAGACACTGCTCAACTGGATTGCTTGTTCTGAGCTTTTCTAGTACTGTCGGATGTGTGTCCTGTGCATGGTGTCGTTGTTTGATGGAACCCCCAGAGCAAGTCATTTGACCACGCTGCCAAACACAGGAGCAGTTGCTACATGCATGCGATGGGACTGTTGTTGATGTTGACAGGCTGTCAAGGACAGCGAGCCACTCAGAACTGCTGTAGACGAGGTGCAACCTGAAAGGGTCAAACTCAGCCTGCGCCTGTCTCAGAGCAAGCCGCTGTATGAGGCCTTCAAGGGCATCAAGGAGGGCGACTTGTGGGGCCAGCTGTCTGAGGCCCAACAGCGCATCGTTGATGGCGAACTGCGTGACTTTGTTCTTGGAGGTGTTGCTTTGGAGGTGAGGGTCTGGTGGTATAGATGCCAGTGTTTTGGGCTGGTTTAGTAACCCCTGCAAAATCCACCATTCAAGCAGGTCTGTGGTCATACCATGCACAGGCTGTGCCAGTGAAACGAGTCATCAAGCCTCCACGTTCGTACACCTGGAACAGATTGGGCACGCACATGTCAGAAAGTTGCCAACTTTCTGACATGTGGACCATGCTGAGCACTGCAGCTTAGCCAGGTCGCTGCTAAGACCACGTACGCCGCTACCTTGGCCTGAAACGCCAAGCGTCTGTTGCAGGGCTCCTCCAAGGACAGATTCAATGAGATTCAGCAGGAGCTGAGTCAGCTTTCAACCAAGTTCAGCAACAATCTGCTAGATGCTACCAAAGCCTTTAAGAAGCTGCTGAAGGAGCCATCTGAGGTATGCTTGACTTGTAGTAAATGTCTGATTTCATTGACAGAATACCTGCCTGCCTGAGTGACCAGCTGGCTGTGGACAACCTTCTTTGTAAAGTCCACCACATGCCAGATTTTTTAATTTTAAGATGACCTAAAACATAACTTTTTAACTCTGGGCAGAAGTTCTTCATTACTTGTGCGTTTGGTGCAGCTAGTTCGTACCTACTCTGCTGCTCTGGGGCTCACATTGGCCCTTTCGTCAATTGGACACAGCCATCTGTCAGCACTGACACTGCTGCAGTGCATCTTGCTGTCCACTTGGCGTCTTTGCATGTGCTCTGCTTGTTACTGCTGCTATCCTTATCTTTGCCTGCTCCATTCATCACTTATCATATGGGTTTGATGACTGGCAAAGCACAGTGTCTGCCAAAGAGCTTTGCTCTGTTGTACAGGTAGAGGGGTTGCCTCAATCAGCTTTGGAGCTGGCAGCTCAGCAGGCCAAGGATGAGGGTGAGGCAGAGGCCACAGCTGAGAAGGGGCCCTGGCTCTTCACCCTGGACTTCCCATCCTTCTTCCCTGTCATCACCCACAGCAAGAACAGGTGCGTCAGACTCTGTGCTACAGGCTGCTGCTGGTGTTGCAGGCATGGTGACAAACAAAGTGATGCGATTATATGGTGCCAGTAAAGACTTTGTGGAGCATCACAACATGCACTAAAAGCAGTAGGCGATTGTTCCATGTTCTTCCCAGTCTCTTTGCTAAGTGCTGTCTTTGCCTTACAACAGCGCTGCAGTGCATGGTCTTGACTTGGGAGAAACATTGGCCTACAATGTCAGTTGGCTGCATACCATAGCTTGCATATACAGAAGGCCTGCCAGACAGGGTCTTTCTGCTGCATCGGGATGCAGAAACTCTGTTTCACTTTAGCATTCATTGCAAAGGCATGTGTCACTTTTCTCAGCGTGACACAGACTTGTTTCTTATTTCTCATCATTATTGCCGCCGCCATCAGCATCAGAGAAGGCTAGGCCTTGGCTGAGTGGGTAGAGTACACACATGAACCCCAGCGTGATACTGTCTGCTCTATCAACACTTCTGGAGGGGCCATGCACACTCTGCATCCCCAAACTCCTGGTGTGGGACAGCCAGATGTACACATACAGACCTGCACACATAGTGAGCTACCCAGGGCTGTAAAGACATGACTATAGGCGAGGACAAGTTGAATGAATGAAAGGAATGAATCAGTGAATGAATGAACAAACGAATGAATGGACGAAAGAATGAATGCAGGCATGGAATGAATGATTGAATGAATGAGATCATTGAGTGAGTGAATGAACTTGTAGGGCGCTGCGAGAGGAGATGTACCGGGCCAACATCACCCGGGCTTCCAGTGGGGAGAAGGACAACTCCCCCATCATTGAGAAGGTGCTGTCCCTCAAGCAGGAGAAGGCTCACCTGCTGGGCTACGACAACTTTGCAGAGGTGTCCATGGCAAGCAAGGTCAGCTTTGCCCCTTCCTCATGTATGTGTACTGCTGACAGCTCATCCTGCTGAGGGCTCATCCTGCATGGTATCTGCTGGCTGCCATGCAACTTGCATACACCTTGATTAGCACAGGTGCGCACTGTTGACTATACAGACTCAGTCAGGTGAATCACCACACTTTAGCAATGACACAACTGGCAATGGACGCAATGTTTCTATGAGCATTCCACACATGTTCATATTGTCACAGCCGCTTGGGCTGCTTGACACAGACTCAGCCAACAGCCAGGGTGAAAAGCTCAGTGCTGGACCTGCTGTTTGAGCATATGTCAGTGACAATAAGACCTGGAGTTGTGTGTGCAGATGGCGACTTTGGACAAGGCAGAGGCACTGCTTGAGGACTTGCGCTCAGCCTCCTGGGATGCTGCAGTCAAAGACCTGGATGATGTCAAAGCTTTTGCTGCCAAGCAGGTATGCATGCGCTCCACACTGCACACCAAAATGTCATGAGAATCTTGGTAGTGAAAACGTTTTCGCTGTATCTAAAGTAGCAGTTAGGCATTTGGTGTTCTTTGTAAAGCTGTTTGAGTGAGTCTGCTTATAAAGAATCAATATCTTGTAAATACTGCGGGGTATTTGACTCCCAGGACAAGACTATCCTGGAGCAAAACAAGTTTTACACTTTTGCATTGATGTTACTGCAGGGGCCTGCATATTGTTGGTATGTACTGCACATGCAGTTGATCTGAAAATGCCTAGCATGCAGTTGATCTGAAAACGCCTAGCATGCAGTTGTTCTGAAAATGCCTAGCATGCGGTTGATCTGAAATGCCTAGCATGTAGTTGATCTGAAAATGCCTAGCATGCCTGCAGGGCTTCAAGGAGGAGCTGAAGCAGTGGGATGTCAGCTTCTGGGCTGAAAGGCTGAGAGAGGCCAAGTTCAACATCACTGATGAGGAGCTGCGACCTTACTTTGCTCTGCCCAATGTCTTGAAGGGTCTGTTCCAGGTCGGTCACCTGCTGCCTCCACATCACATTGCATCCCCATCACGCTGCATCCCTATCACATTGCATCTCCAGCATGCTGCATCAACATCATGCTGCATCCCCATTGTGTTGCATCTTCATCATGCTACACCAACTTCACACTACATGCTATGTGCTGGCTGTCCTGCCTTGCTGTGTTGCTGCATCTTCTTGTTGCATCAAACCAAAGTGTCAAGTCTCATCTTGCATGCTGGCTGCCTCTCAGAACCATTTTCAGTGATTACTGTTTGTGGGAAAACGCCCTTGGCTGGACAAAAAGGTGACACTGGATCACGGTGTGTGTTAATGGCAACACTTAATATACAAAAGGAAGCTGGCTAGTTCATGTGAGACGTTCGTGCTGCAGGTTGCTGGTCAGTTGTTTGGTGTCACAGTTGAGGCTGCAGATGGCAAGGCGCCTGTCTGGAACTCTGACGTCCGCTTCTTCTGCATCAAGCAAGATGGCAAGCCAAGAGCCTACTTCTTCTTCGTAAGCTTTTGTCAACCTTCCTGCTTGATGCAGCCTTGCTTTTATGTCTTTCAGCACTGCATCATGCACATCACAAGCACTGGCTTATGGTATGTAGTCCAGAAGCTGCTTGGAGTTGCTTGGAGTCCTGCATTCCAACAGCTTGTGGCCACTGGCATGCCTTGCTGTACTCAACAGCATATTGCTGTGATGAACTTTCTGCTGCTGTGGGGCCTACATAGAACAGAAAGGAAAAGACTACACCTGGTGGCGTCAAGTCAACGAGAAGCCAAGTATAATACCCGGCTGCCCATGTGTGGGACTTGCATACATTGCGCACAACAAGAGACCTCATCGACACATCTTGCAGGACCCATACAGCAGGCCCTCTGAGAAGAGGGGGGGTGCATGGATGGACGAGGTGGTGGGGCGCAGCAGGCTGCTTGCGCCTGCTGGAGAGTCTGTGCGACTGCCTGTGGCTCACATGGTGTGCAACCAGACGCCGCCTGTTGGGGACAAGCCCAGCCTCATGACCTTCAGGTACAGTCACCATTCCCCTTCAAGATCAACAGTAACGTTGTTTAACATGCAGGCTTAGCTGACAGGTTCAGGTGCATGTGATGTAACCCAGCTCCCTCAGACAGGTTGATTCAGACAGGCTGAGCTATAACTTTACAGTTTGTGCACCGCCAAGTTTCGTGTCAGGTGAACATGCAGGAGTTTCTCTGCAACTTGCCTCTACAAATCGCTAGTGCAAGGCATTGCTTCACGAGCAGCTGCTACAGCAGGTGTGGAAGTCTGTCACATGTGAGTGCTGTGTCAGATGTGCACCTTATGTGCAGGGAGGTGGAGACCGTCTTCCACGAGTTTGGTCACGCACTGCAGCACATGATGACCAAGCAGGCGGAGGGGCTAGTGGCGGGTATCAGAGGGGTTGAGTGGGATGCAGTGGAGCTGCCATCCCAGTTCATGGAGAACTGGTGCTACAATCGTGCCACTCTGAACACCTTTGCGCGCCACTACAAAAGCAATGACCCACTCCCAGAGGAGCTGTATAAGAAACTGGTGGCTGCACGCACATTCAGGTCAGCCAAATTGATGCTGTTGGTTGACATCGATGCTTTGTGATGAGGAGGTCACACTTAACCACAGCAGCATCCTAACAAGTGATGTTTATATATGACCTCAGTGACTCTTGAAGCCCTCTTTGTGTGAGCCTTTGCTTTGTACCTTTCTGTACAAGGCAGCAAGCTCATGACGGTGTGTAGGAATGATTGAGCACCTGGATTGATGCATGTCCTTGGCAAGAAATACTCTCTGCCAGACACACAGCATCTCACACATCCTGCAAGGGATGATGAATAAGATACAACATCCGTATCCTACAACCTCCAATCAACAATCAATTTTCTTTCAATGTCACCAGAATGTTGAGAGGACAATGGCAGGCGCTGCAGTTGAGAGGTTTACTGCTTGCAGGTCTGGCAGCATGATGATGCGTCAGCTACACTTTGCCATGCTGGATCTGGAGCTGCATGCACGCTTCAAGCCCGGAGGCAAGGAAACAGTCTTTGATGTTGACCACAGGATAGCTGAAAAGACCATGGTCATGAAGCCCCTGCCCGAGGACAGGTAGCTGAACAGCTCACACTGAAGCAGTGCATTGTGCCTATGCACCTTTGACGCAGCAGTATTGACATCTCGCCTTGTTATTGTTGCAAGCGTTGAGTGTGTACACTTGCATGTTGCTGTAGTGTGCAATCTGCATGCACAACGCTGGCAATAGCAGAGCTTGAAATCATGCAAATGTCTGCAGCTAGCAACAAATGGCATCCCAAACTCCAAAACAGGGATATGCAGTTTATCTGGGCGTTTTTTCTTCTAAAACTTAGGCTTAACTTGTCCCTGATTGTATGTACTCTGTGCCATTGTAGGTTCTTGTGTGGCTTCTCTCATATCTTTGCTGGAGGCTACAGTGCTGGCTACTACAGCTACAAGTGGGCAGAGGTGCTGTCAGCAGATGCCTTCAGCGCCTTTGAGGAGGCTGGCTTAGAAGATGAGTCAGCCATTGCAGAAACTGGCAGGCGGTTCAGGGACACAGTCCTGTCGCTAGGTGGAGGCCGTGCGCCAGCTCTTGTCTTCAAGGTAACTACCTTTTCACTCATTTTCTCGATCATCAGATTCACGCCTTCCCCTTGAAGTCAGCTACGTACACTCCTGAGCAGTTCTGTGAATGAGACCCTTTATTTGGCAGTTGACTTCACTGACCTGCTCCAGCTTGCTGTAAGGCATTCAACCAGGCTTTGTCAACTGTCCTATCCTTGGAAATATGTCACCTGTGGGTCCAAGCTATCAATGACAAACACGTGTTTGTGTGCTTGGGACATAAGGCGTGTGGTGCGTAGGATCTGCCCATGTGCGCCCCATCAAACTGTGTTATGGCTGCATAAAGTTGCAAGGCAATGAGGGTATCTGTTGCTTATTCAGCATCACAACCTTGCATAATCAAGAATGGTGTTGCAGGACAATTACAGACCTGATACTAACGCACTGTCCGCATATACCTGGTGACAAAGGGCTGTGGCCAAATAGCTGTATACCTTCTCATAACAAAGCTACCCTTTTCAGTGGGCTCGAAACCACTTGTTTCTTGTTGCTTGCAGGATTTCAGAGGACGTGACCCCTCTACAGAAGCATTGCTTAGACATAACGACCTGCTACCTGCAGCGGCATAGACAAGATGCAGGTGTTGCTGGCCTTGAGGACAAGCGCTGTGACAATACAAAAGTGTGTTGGTAACAACATGCTTGTTTGTCCACTGTCTTAGCTACAACTTTGCCATTGCCTCACTCCACATGCCAAGTAGCTCACTCCACATGCCAAGTAGAGTATGCAGCATGGCATGCGCTGTCACTGTCACTAAGTTAACAATTTTCAATGCAGTTCCAACGAATCTCTGATGTCAGCGGTTGCTCGAGACCAGAAATTCAAGTGTCGATCTCAACATCCTGACAACTAACGAAGGCCCCATCATCATTGTCTTGCCAACGACTCATTCGAGCATTTATTCTGCGGATTTCTCTGTGAACAATTGAATTGAGTACTCAGTCTGCACTTGAGATCAGGTCATCAGTCTGATGACCATGGCATGTGTAGGCCCTGGCAGCTAACCAAAGGATGTATTTGATGAAGCTTGATTTTGGCCAGGGGGCATTCATCAATGTACGTACACTATTCAGATGCATCAGGGGATGCACACTGCATGTCTTTGTGTGCATGCAGCCTTTTATTTTCAAACAGCACTAGCAACAAATTGTCCAGTCTGATCACACCTGCTATTGTATCCTCATTTGGAAAGCAAGACAGCACTGAGTGCATCGGTCGAGCATATGGCCACCACTGTCACTGTTTGCCTATCACAGGCTGCATCAATGGTGTGCAATACACGCTCTGCAGTTCAAATTGCTCTTGAAAACGCTGTGAGGCAAAGCTGGGCAACAAGGCTGCAATCTGCACTGCAATTTCAGGCAGTCATACGCCAAGCGGTACGGACACATTTAGCTTGTACTTGCGTGCAACATTTTTGCTTAGCCCTCTCTCCATTGATTTCCACATTTCACACACTTGAAAAACAATGTTGCTGGCTCATCTGCAGATCTTATCTGTATCTCATTGAAGTAGGCTTGATGATACCCACATTTCTCACACGTTGCTGCAGCAGCAACAAAAGGATGAACAACAGCATTACTAACCTATGTCAAAAGCCAAACAGGGTGCACATACATGCAGACACACGATTCTGCGTGCATCTTTATGAACCTGCAACAGGCCGAATTGTGCTGCAGACACAAGCAATGTCCTTACCGTCTGATTTGGGTGCACCCTTCCAGCTGTCAGGACCTCCGAGCACGTCCTCCACCTCCTTTTTCGTTAGATCAATCGACTTGCTGATCTGCAGGTAGATTCGCTGGCTTGAACATCACTGAAAGAGGTCAAGCGGGTGCGAAACCGTAAGCAGACTAGAACCCACCTGCCGATCGACATTGTACACATACGGGCAAGTTTCGCAATAGTATCTCAGGTCTGTGACGTCAAACTCAACTGCAGAGCAAGCGTGGCTTTAGCTTGCACAGCAGAGGATGAGCTGATGCACTTTGCCTGAACACACGTGGTGGTGAGCTTCCAAATAGTGCAGGTGGACACCCACAGAGCCAAAGCTGTGATCCTTACGTAGCAGAAGGTTGGCGCAGGTGGGACAATATGAGTTCATACCCTCTCATGCCTCACAGCCGCCTCAAAGCCTCATCACAGTGGACTTGCCAACGACTATTTTGCCATGTCTGATGGATAACGATCGTGCTTCCATTTGACAACGCAAACAAACCGTGCTGATCATCGAGGCCCAGATCGAGGCCTTTGACCTAATTGATTTTATTAGGTTTCGCATGTGCTGACCTAGCGCTGACCTGTGCTGACCTGTGCTGACCCAGAGCTGCTGAAGACCTGCTTTGCGGTGAAGGCCCATCGCAACCTTGCAAAGCCCACGGAATACCTGCAGGAATGGAGCAAGAAGGGCCGAGCTGCTTTTAAGTGCCAACGGCGAACAAAAATGTCAGGCCTTTCCATAGGGTCTCGCGGTGCCATCGCTATTTTCCTTTCAGGTGGGTTCTGACCCCCCACATAACGTGAACTTTGTGTAGCGATAGCCTTTCAGTTGCAGTACTGATGTGTACGCCACCAATGTGCACTCCGTTGCTCTTTTGCACGTATCCACTTACTCACCGGCTGTTTGTATCTGCTGGATTGTCATCTGAACAGGTGTTTTGTGCCTTGCAGTCGTGGCAATGATTTACTTTAGCACGCCTTTGAAGGACAGTCAAAAGTTTCAGATTGCCGGTTTTGCTGAGGATTTGAGCGGTGTGGAAGCTGCAGGCTCACTCTGCGAGCTTGTTCGCTTAGGTGAGCAAACCACGCGTACGCTCAAGAAGCAGATATTTCTCTTCTGTGTGCTGCTGTTGCTTCTATCGTGTATGTCCTGCTTTCCATCTTCCGTTCTTGACACCCTGGTTGATGCAGGGTGCTTACATGTTGGTCTGTTGGCCATCTGGGTGCTGCACCGCTTGCTGACGCCATCTGTACGAGCACTCTTTTGCGCGTCTAGGCATCAGGCAGCGCGCCGCAGGGCTGCTAGGCGGACATTTCGCAGAGATGCTAGAGACGCTTCTCTGTTCATATTGGGAATCGCCTCTATGGCGGTCATCCTTACTGGTTCGGCGACTCCACCTCTCCACCAGACTCACCCCATCTTGTCCTACAAGTGGGGCCCTAGTGTGCACTCCAGTGCCACTACCTCTCCTCACTTCGTGCATCATGGCAGCCATCAGCCCTTAAGCATGTTAGGAACCGTCCATAGTACACCCCCCCTTAGGGACAGGGTGACAGCTATGCCAGAGGAGCAGCTTGCTTCGCTGCCACCGCCTGTGGCTCAGAGTGGTGTTTCGAGTAACAATATTCTACTGATATGGATGTTGTCCAAGCAGGAACAGTCCCTGCAGCTGTGGCAGCCAGCCAGCATGTCAGCAGCAGCAGCAGCAACGCCGCCGGCAGCAGTAGCCTGCACCAGCCACCCTCTGGCTGTAGTCCTGCAGCAGGCCATGCAAACAACAACGTCTGATACTAGGGAGGCATCTACTGCCCTGGCAGTACCGTCTCACAAAACCCCAACCTCAAAGCGCATGGACTCCTTTCAGCTGTGGGCTTACTCCATCAAGGAGCAGTCCTTGCAGCAATGGCAGCCGCATCTGTCACTATCATCAGCAGCTGCTGCCACTTCCACAGCAAGCATGCTGCAAAGCCCACCCTCTGTCATCGCCACAGCCAGCACAGCTCATGGCGTGTCTACGCCGACCATTTCAAAGCCCAGAGACCAGTCTTCAGCAGACGTGCTGACACTGAGGTCGTTCTGGGCCAATGAGCAGAGCATGCAGCAGTGGCAGCCGGAGTTCATTGCTCATGCAGCTGTAGCGCCGTCAACCCAGGCAGTAGCCAAGCCTGGCGCCATTGCAACAGTGCCTGCTGCAAAGCAGTTGTACTTGCCCGGTGCAGACCTGACAGCAGAGGCCGCTGTAGCCAGAAGTGCATCAGCTATAGAGCAGAGGCAAACCACTGCAGCACCATTGGCCCCTGTGTTGAGTACAGCTCAGGCTTCCTCTCCTGAAGATGTCCCTGCAGAGCTGAAACCACTGGGCAGTGTACCTGCTATCCTGTTCCCTGTCAAGACCACTACGCAAGAGAACTACCCAGCTGTGATTCAATGGTGTATGGGAAGCATCCTTGGCCAGGTGGTCCTTGGGGTGTTCATGCTGGCCCTGGATGGTGTCATTCTTCCAGGTAAACATTCTTGTCTGTTAATGACTATCATTCCTGATGTCTTCTGCAGTGCAGTCATGTACCCGCCCTGCAGTGCAGTACATGATGCTGTCCATGAACATGTGCACCATCGTGAACTGCAGGGTTTGGTGCCTGTACAGTCAAACAGGTCATGTTTTGCCCACGTTGTATGTTGATTATTGTTGTATGATGTGTGTGCACATAGCTGGTTTACATGTGCCCTGTCAGAGGAGAGTTGGATCTGCCCACCACAATGTGTCCTCCTTTCATAGTTGCGCTCTTGGTGCTGCAGGATTGTGCCTCTGGTTTGGCACCATCAGGCCAGCTGTTGGAGCCTTCATTGCGCATATTGAAGACCAGCCTGACCCCATGACACTGAAGATCAAGAATGCTGGTGAGACAATGCTCATGCTCCCTTCTGTTCTGTCATGGTTACAGAAGTGCCACGCATGCAACCAAGCCAGGAAGAAGTTGAGGCAACCACACAGGCCCTTGGTACAGGCATGACGATTCACCAGAATATCTTTCATCTCAATCAGGCTAGAGAAAAGCAGGTGACTTCGCTGTTGCTGCTGCACTAAACAAACCGCCGGCGGTTGTGTGAATGCATTCCACAAAGTCTGAGTTGTTGATTGTAGCAAGCTGGACTCCACTCACATTGGTCTTGATAATATGTTATGGTTGTGCTACATGCATCTGCATAAAATGACTGCCTTCTCAGCAGACTGCCTTCTCTGGCAATACAACAGCCACTCCTACAAAGCATTCTAAACGCTAGCAGTCAATAACATGGCTTGCCAAGTGAAGATGCTGCACTCCATGTTGTTACAGACATGTTCCTGTAGCACCTGCACATAAGCACACACAGATACGGTAGACTTATGGTAGACATAGGGTAGACTTGTCCCTGGGCAGCCCGGTATAATACTTGGCTTCTCTTTACATTGACGCCGAAAGGCGTAGTCTTTTCTGTTTGTTTCTTTTCTTTCTATGGTAGACTTATGGTGGACTTACGGTAGACATGTGGCTGCTGTGCACCAGGGGGTTGCAAGGCAACAAGCAGAAGCCACACTGAGAGCGCCTGTCAGCAGCTCCAGTCAGAGCACATCTCAAGCCTCAGAGTTGAGCATTTTTGGCAAGGTATTGCTTGCCTGCACGGTTTGCATGACTGCAGACACTTCACTTTGGCATGGTATCATGAGGAAGGATGACACCTTGTTGAAAGTGGGTCTAGCACCTGACAGTCTGTTTGGAGAGTTGGGTACCAAGCCAAACGGAACGATTATGTTCACAATGGTTCTGCCACAATGGTTCTGCCACAATGGTTCTGCCACAATGGTCTGGTGGCAGACGAATGCACCTCTTTTGCTTCAAGACTACCAGTGAATGCCAGCAGTGCTGCAGAAGCAGCCTGGTCAACAGAGTGTATTTCCCTCAAAAAATACTAGACAACAATTAAGATAAATTGTCTGGCAGAAAAGCTCAGTGTTATGAGCAGTGGAATAAAGCAGCAAATTCATGATCCATAAGTAATTCAACTATCAATTTCGTCTGCATACGTCTTCGCATTCTCACGTCTGTACTTTTACTTTTGTAACAAAATCACAAAACATGTCCAATCTGCGGCCTACCACAGTGCAAGGAGTATGCCTTCATGCTCAGATCCCTCACTGAAAAAGCTGTCATTGGGTGCCAACATACATCATGTCCTGTGTCCTATGTAGTTGAGGACAAACAACAGGTCATTGGGTTCCAACATACAACAAGTCCTGTGTCCTGTATAGTCAAGAACATACAACAGACTTGTTGTCTCAACTGTGCTTTGGTGCTGCAGCAAAGACATACAACAGATCCTTAAATGTGCTTTGATGCTGCAGCAAAGAGAAGTGCTGCTGGTGGCCCTGCTAGCAACCTTGAAGTGTCCCCCAGCAGGCATGACGCCTGATGCTCGCCTGCAACAGCAGGTCATGCTAGCAGCCCTTCAGACGCTCACCTTCATTGCCCCGAGCCTCGAAGCTACTCCAGATGCGTATACTGTTCCCAAGGTCAGCTTTGTTCTTGCTTTGGGCTTTGTGTGGTCATGGGAAGGCTGCCATGGTCTTCTTTGTGCTTTAAATGCTTTGGTCTGTTTTTTGCTGATTCCCAACAGAATGCAGCAGAACAGGGAGTTCCAGATTGTTGGCACTAGTGCACATGCTTGAATCAGCAAAAACCAGACCAAAGCATGTAAACCAAAATACTTGTGTCTTCTTTTCCAGTGCTCCCCTGCTCTGCTACATGTAACAGCAGCATCAGACCAGCACTATTGGCTAGAGCCGACCTACTGCATTACTGACCCAGCACATATGCTATGCGTCACTTCACATGTGCTCAGAATCTTGTCTGACGGGCCCTGCTCACACAGTGCATGCAGTCTGCCATGGAATGATTTGCGTGTCTGCTGCTGTGTACACCAGGTTTTTTTGCACAGGCTGTCTTTGTAGCATGCAGAGGCAGGGACAGTTTCCAGCTGCAGCTTGCCTGCTGCTCATCATGCCTTGATCTGATGTGTTGTTGCTCTGGGCTGCCGCCTCAGGAGGCTCCCATCATGAATGCTGAAAGGCGTAAAGTCTTCTTTTCTTCTCTGATATGATCTCAGTGCTTTGCAGACCTTCTGGGTGACCTATGAAGTCCACCAAGTTCTGACAGACCTGCTTTCACAGTGGTGCTCCCATGCTCCTCCAGCTGCAATACAATACTGTGATCTGGGTTTGTCTGACACCACCTGCAACTCCCATTTCGCTCCCACGTTTCTGCTGTGGTACGTGAACCTCACGTCCCTGAGCAAAAACATCAGGCCCGAAGATAAGCAGTACTTTGCGCAGCATGCTCTGACGGAGTCCATGCAAGCTTTTGCTGCAAGTGTGGGTGAGGTGTACAAGATAGATGATGGGAGGCATTTTGAGGTGGCTGAGTTGGCTCTGAAGGGTGTAGGACCTGATGTCTTTCTGCACCTCATAGGTGAGTCCGACTTGCTTGCTGTGATGAGGTTTTCCCTTCTGTATTGCAGCATTGTGCTGTTTGCCATCAGCATACTATCTGCAAAAATAATTGGGAGACTCAGGTCGACTTCTCAAGGGCCAAGCAGGGCCAGTGTTTGTCCCATTCATCAAATGTATCAAATGTGGTGTATACTTTCAGGAGAATGTGGTCCTGAAATGCCCTGCTTGAATCTTGTAATCTCTGCACACCATTCACATGCTCACAGCTACATCTATTCTCAAACAGCTGTCAATCTGTGGACAACTTGACTGTGAACACACCTGAGCATGATTAGCGCAAGCCCATTAACATTATGCACAGGCTCAGAAGCGACACAATATGTTGCGCGCATGCTCAAAACAAACATCTGCACAGACTGGCCAGTCTTTGCTACATAATCCCTCTTCTGCAGCGCCATACTCACATATTGCATTCAAGAATATTCCTCATAGACAAGGCCTGTCAACCCTGCAGGTGTGTTCATTGAGCAACATGCTAAAGGCACAGCAAGTCCGCTACTGCAGTGGACATTCCTCCTACTGGAAGCTATGCAGTACATGGCAGGTCACGCAGACAGAATCAAGAAATCCCAGGTCTCCCACGGACCCAAGCTTGCTGCAGCCAGCAGATTTGAGAGAAGTCAGCGTGAAGCTGACATCATCCAGGCAAATGCAGACAAAGTGCAGAAGGCCAGCATTGCCATGAGAGACCAGCTGCATGAGTTTTTGCATGTGCATGTGTACTCTCACCCTGACTGCTGAAGGCAACGCTGTTGCATGACACACAACTGCTGCAGTTTGAGTGCACGCAGCTGAGTGGCTTCCAGCTTTTGAGCTGCTATCTTCTGTATGCTGCCTTGGATTACACAATACACCGACCCATGTCACCAACCTTTTTTGCCACATTTATTCTACTTGGTTCCTGTGTGAGATGCTGTTTATGTTGATCATCCCTCAAGCCTTGCTTCGTGATCCTTCAGTTGACTTGTGTGCTTTGGCTGCAGGAGATGTTGTCCGGCTGTATAATGCAATGCGCGATGATCCAAAATGGCTAGCACAGTTTGCTGAGCTCAAGCCAGATCAGCAGTCTTTTGTTGTCCCCTCTGAGCTGCCTGCGCTTCTAAGAACAGCGCACAAGAGCAAGTTGCTGACTGCTGACGAACATGACCGCCTGAAGAAGCTGTTTGCTCTGCCGAAGGTAACAACGGACTCTTCCTCATTGCACAGTCTTATAGAGCCAAGCATCTTCTTTTGCTTGTTATACAACATTGTCCGAGCAGACAGAAAGCTGCATGTTCATTCCTTGAACACAAAGGTACAGACTCATCCATTCACAGACAGATTCAATTCAGCGTGTCCCCACCTGCACACTCCTGCTGCTAGTACTTGCTGTATAGGCCATCATGCTGCAATACCGCCAACGTATGTATCATTGCTAAGTGCTACTGGTTTGCTGCACTAGGGTCAGTAAGCAGGATGAGAACTCCTCACACAGGAGGGAGATGACGCCTTGTTCCTATATACTATTAGATGAAGCCCTTACAGGCGAGAGTGCAACGTGAATGTATGACCTCAAAAGACAAGTTGATCGTGACATCCACTGAAAATCTGTTCAGAGAACAAGAAGAATGAGTTTGGCTGATTCTGGAGAGCAGGTATAGAGCAACGCGATGAGCATCGTACTCATTGAGATAATGCTTTATTGAATGAAGTAGTTAGCTATTCTCAATGCCTATATCTCTACAGAGATGTCCTTCTGACAATGAAAATCTAAACTCGTATTTTAGTTCCTCTCGATCCCAAGACGTACACAAACTGTTGAAATTTGATGATGGGCAATGGGTCGGGTCTTGCAGTCAACATGAGCAGAATGTCAATCAGAGAATGCTGCAGCAAATGACACCACTGCTACCATGCAGCTGGCCTTCCATCTCTGCCTTTTTGACTGCTGCCAGGGCCTGTCTCTGCTCGTTTTCAGACAGAAGCTGCTGAGCTGCTGTAGTTGCAGATGTCTCAGAGTGTCAAGCTGTGCATCTTCCTCCAGGCACAACAGCTGCATCAAGCACATCAAGAGTTGCTCTATAGTGACAGCATTATTTGTTTCTGCAATGGCCGTTTCAAGCAAATATGTGCTGCAACTGTATGTCTGTGGACTTTGTGGTGTACATAAGTGGCTATGTTGGCTTGTACCGTAGTCATGTTAATGTTGGTCGGATTTTATATAGGGTCGCGACCCTCCGGAATATTGCAAAAGATCTTTTGTGCAGTTTAATGATTAAAAATTTAATCGAATATATTTAATGGGGGTCGGCACTGCAAATAATACTTTTATTGTTTTTAATTCAGGTCGGCTGCTGAAACAGTACCCAGAACCATAGACTGAGTCGTTGCCCTCGCCTTGTCCGGCTTTTTCAGCGCTGTTTGCTTTCGTTGATCACGAAGGATGTTCTTCCTACACTTTTGGAACACGTTGGGCTCAGCGGCGCGGCAGAAGATGCATTTGAGAGTGGTCGTTTCGAAGATCAGTGAAGACATGCTTTTTTCGAGGCAGCAGCAGCATCTCCGCTTCCCGCAAAAACACCTTTTTTACCACTGGAAATGTCGTCTAGAGATGGCTTGCTTAGCTGGGCTGTGATTCGGTGTTGATAGTGCTACGTGCTTGTGGTGTTTGCAGCTTGCGCAAAGCTCTCTTTGTGCAGTTCACTGCTGACGTGTTGGTGTGAGACGTTTCTTTGTGTCAGGCTTCTGCATTGCAGCTTGCTGGTGTGACGCTTGATGGCATGATCCACCTTTGCTCTCACAATGAGCACTTGTTTGCAGTATTGTTGCTTGTCCTGGTTGCTTTTTGTTTTCTCTTTTTTTTCTTTTTTGGTTACAGGGGAATTGTCCACCCTCCGTCAGATGATGAAGGTGCCGAACGAACCTGGTTTGAGCCCGGACAACGGCCTAGAAGAATCTGGTTGCTTTATGGTTGCTAGGTCCCCAGTCTTGAGGCTGGGGAACGTGCTTGCTTTGTGGCTTGGCACAGCCTTTGCCTTGGCAATGCTTGCTTTACTTCCTTTCTAACTTTGATTGGCTGATCCAGCTGAGTGTCATGCATCGTTGGTGGACAGGAACAAGCGTGTCTTTCTAGCTGGGTCACTAGCTTGGCTGGGCGGTTTACTTGTTTTGCTATCACTGTCACGACGCTCAGGATTCATGCCTGAACAAATTCAAGATGTGTTGTTAGCTGTGGCCTCTATGGCTTGTGGCGGACTTCACATACTCTTCAGGTTGCTATCACTTGTGTAATGAATATCCATCCCTCCCAAAAAACAAAAAAAAAAGTCACGCTGGGATACTTTCTCCTCAACAAGCTTGGGCACACTCCAGAAATCAGCTTGATGTTGTCATTGCATTTTGTCCAGTCATTGCGAATCATGGCCTTGATAGTCTTCAACGCGAGGCAGATATTTCTGAGCTGATGCGAGCTGTGCCTCTGGAGCTGGGTTGCATGGAAGCCACCCACCTGACCTTCAAGGTCTTCAAGGTCTCAGCTACTGATTGCCCCAATGTTGGCATCGGCAGAAGGCGTGGGCGGCAGGTCAAACCGCTTTAGGCCAATGGATGCTTGGTGGCAACAGACCTGATGAGCCTTAGGCGTAGGCCCGCTTGTTTGACCACCAACTGGTGGGCTGGCTGACTGCCCCAACCCCACACCCCAAGTGACAGATGATGCGGGCCCCATAGCTGACCTTGCAAGTAGAGGACTGCCTTGCTGAGCTGGCTGGTGCGTTGGGCCCCTCCAAGACCTAGAGGGGTCCCAAGAGATGACGTGACTTGGGCTGGGACTAGAGACAGGCTCTGGTGGGGTCTGCTGAAATTGAGAGGCTAATGGTGTGGAGCTGGCCTGTCTGAGCATCTTGAATGAGTTGCCTGCCGGAGGCCGATGCTGCATCAAGGACATTGGCGTATGTTTGACGTCACTGTATGGCACAGCGTTATCTGATGACAAGGTCTGGGCGGCGACTTTACAAGACAATCCCCACCTGAAGGTGCAGAGAGCAGCAACAACAATCTTTACGTCTTGTCTTTGTGGCGTGCGTGCTTTGGGTGTTGCAGCCTTACCGCGTTTCTGGTTCCCAAAGGACCAGAAGTCGTTATGCCTCTTTTGGGTTTGACTTGTCTTTGAGCAACACAAGTCTTGAGATAACTGCCTACCACATTGGGTTGGTCGGTAGCCAGAAAAGCTGCTACTGAAAGTGAAGCATGGAAAACGTGGCTGTACTGCTGACGTATGTTGTGTTTTTTTTTTTTTGGGGTTACAGGGGAAACGTATGCGACGTATGCTGAGGTATGTGATTGTATGCGGGGCAGTCAAAGAGAAAAGTGTTCGTCCTCTACTGAGCCAGACATGCACACAAGACAGACCCTGTCCTCTCTGCTGCGATGTTCGCTGTCTTTGCCAAAGCGGCCAGTGGCAATATGTAGGCCACGGCAACCACACCTGAACCTACTGATCAATCTCCTGTGGGGATAGCAGCTGGCAGTAGACAAATAGTCAGAGTACTGGTAATCTGAATGATCGGCTTTGCAGACAGTCCTATAGAGTTTCAAGCTGCTATGGTCTGTGTCAAAAAGAAAGTCTCAACCCAGCGTGCTTTTTCTCGCTCAACAGTGATGGAAATGTCTATCTCGTCATACACAATCTGTTGCCCATGTGTGTCAGTAAACCGGCGTAAATCAGATCTCCAATTGCCTGAAGTGCTTCAACCCTGCGAGTAGGGTTGATGTCCCATAAACCATCAATCAATGCTAGTTTGTCAAGCCGGCTGTTTGGTAGAGCGCGAACTCGGTTGTGGTACCACAAAATCTGCTGCCAAAAGGGAATCTGTAAAGGGAAACGTCCAAATTCTGCAAGCACTATTTGGGTGGTAGTGCTTTTCCTAACACCAAGCAATTGCTTTAAAAACTGCCTATGTACCAGTTCAACTTTTGCCCCTACTATGGGATTGACTGCCCAAACTTCACAAGAATAGCTCAAAATAGGTAATACCAATATGTCAAACAGCTTGCGTATGGTAGCAGGATCAGACAGATGTAAGGAGATGCAACGCCGTCGCATGGCATGCACTGCCTTTTTTGGAGCAGCCACTAGGTACTCGACGCCATATGCCATGTTTTTGGGGCATGAAACACAAAGCCAAGGTATCTATACTCACAATGGCGCTCTACAGTTGTGCCACTGAAGACAAACTCCTTGCAGTCAGACTTGAGGCTTCAAAGATCAAAACCTTTGTTTTGCTGAGGTTGACTGTGAGCTGGCGCTGTTCACAGAAGCTTGCCAGTGCATCCAGTTGTCGCTGGAGGCCTTCTGGGCTAGTGGACATCAGAATGAGGTCATCGGCATACAACAATAGTGGGGCTAAGATGCCACAAAGGTCTGGTGCATCAATGTCAGCAGTCTCCAAAAGATGCTTTTCTAGTCCATCCACATACAATCCAAACAGTGCTGGGCTTAAGGGACATCCTTGCTTGACTCCCATAAGACATCTGAAGATCTCAGAAAGTCCTTCTGATGTGCGTACTGCAGCGCTGTCGTGTGCATACATAGGCTTGATGATGTCCAAAAACCCTCCCTTGGACACCCAGGTCTTCTAGCACCTGCCACAGCAAAGCACGAGGTACAGTATCGAACGCTTTTTTGAAGTCCACAAAACAACAGTACAGCTTGCCACTTCCTCCCTTCTGCCTAGCCTGTTTCTGCTTTTCTATGAGTGACCTTAGAACAAAAATGTTGTCAGTTGTGCGATAGTTCTTGCGAAAGCCTGATTGACCTCTGGCTTTGACACCATGTTCCTCAGCCC
>JAABUP010002509.1_pt1 | contig 35255 bp, 48 predicted proteins | sample 5559201 | NCBI WGS metagenome assembly JAABUP01 (sample SAMN10711887, study PRJNA513373) | rock metagenome | isolation source: Antarctica rocks | place: Antarctica
TGTCTCAGTGATGGCTTACCTGCCTTTAGTGTTCCTCACTGTTGTTCAGGTGCTGTACAAATGTGTATGCAACTTTTGGAAGTTGGGGTGCTTGCATTCTTTGCGACATGGTTGTGATACTGAAATGTCAAGGTTGCTCAGATAAGTCAGATTGAGGCTCTGGTGCGGCTATAACAGCCTCATCCAATTTTGCCTTATTTTTGTGTAGATTTCATTTCTGATATCATTAATTTCCAAAAGTCTGCTCTGCATACAAGCTTGCCAGGAGTCAAGAGCATACCTGAGCGTTTCATGGCAGGGTACTATCTTGTGGGTCTTGCCACAAACACAGGCCTTGTCCACCATTGCTCGGCAGTTGATGGAGCAGCTCCCTTGATGGCACCGCTCAGCACATCTGTGTCGCCCACAAGGCAACAGCTTGTCACAAGTGGCACCACAAACTGGTGTCTCCTCATCACATGCCAGGTCGCTGTACTCAACCTGGAGCGACATAATGGTGTATCATGGCTGACAAGACCACTAGAGTTTGTATCATCGGTGTTGGTTCATAAAGCAAGAGCTTGTGGGAAGATCAGTGCAGCAGCAGCACAGCTTGCTATCTCACAGAAGCATTGATTTTCTGGTGTTTTGTGCTGGAAAAAGCTACCTCCTGCGACCTGTTGCTGACGTGCAGTCAGCATTGCACACGTTGTTGCTGGAGTTGTGGTTAACGAGTACACTGGTGTTGAGGCCTAAGCACCTGAATGCTGTATTCCAAAAGGCAGACACACATGTCAAGACGTTGGAAGTGTAAAGGACATTGGAAATGTATATGATGATAATAATGAATTTAATTTAACGCTTTCCAGCTCATGATGAGCTAGGTACGTGCTGGACAAGTCTTGTCTCTCCAGAGCAGCCTGAAATGTAATAGACATTGGAAATGTGACAACTAGAAGGAGGGGTTATCATTGACATGTGCATTGACCCACTGACCTTTCCACAGGGGCAGAGCCTGAGACCCTCCATAGGGCATCCTCCACAGCTGCCATCATGGCACACTTTCTCACACTTGTGCCTGCCACATGCTAGCACCTTCCCACACACACGGTCACACCGGAAGTCATGCTGACTGCAAGGCAGCGTCTGAGTCTGTGCTCCACAGCGACAACTGACCGTAGCTGTGAGCATGCAATCTGGACAAGTGCCTGGGTGACACTTGTGAGGACATCTGTGACCGCATTGTAGGCGCTTGCCACACAGCTTGCCGCATGAGAAGTTGGCCTGGCTGCAGCGCACGGGCTTGCTGACCTTCTCACAATGGCAGGGCGACACGATCTGCATGCAGAGCTTTGGTTGACTCTGTGGGGACAGAACCCAGTGCTGCATCAGATAATCTGATGGACATGACATGCCACAACAGGAACAGCAGTGCTAGGTGGGTTGTTGCTAGGTGGCTCGTTGCCATGTTGCTGCCACACAAGCCGTTATCCTCTGATATGCACACTGAGCAGACCCTGATTGATCAACATGCAGTGAATTACCGAAGCTGCCAATGCCACATGCGCAGTTGATTGTGGCTGTGCGAAGCCTGCACTAGCTGTGGACACCTGAAATTTACCAACTAAGACAACACCCCCTACATGACTGCACAGAAGTAACTTCTGCAAGAGCACTGCAGTCCCAGCCAGGCTAGTTGCTTGCAGCCACCATTGACTGAAACAAGAACATGCGTCCTGGATGCCGCTGACTGACCCTTGGCTGAGCCTGACCAGAGATATGAGCATAGGGGACAGGGCAGATGCTGACCTGGCGTGGGCAAGGGGGGCAGGGACTAGGGTGACAAAACAGTACACAGGTGTGGCCACAGCCAGACGCCAGCTCCCTGCCACAGATATCCCCACAGGTGTGGGGGGCCAGCCAGGGGTCTAGGGGAGGGTCCCTCTGCTTCCCACAAAAGCAGCGGTACTCTGAAGGCACCTCTGATGGCTGATAGGCTGTGCGACACTTGGGGCAGCCCCATGAAGCCTGTGCCTTGTCAATGGACTCTTCCCTGTACGTGCAGTCAGCTGTTCTGTAGCAGTACTGGCACGAGACACATGTGAATGACTGTGCAAAAAAAAACTTGAGCTCACCCTTGATCTGCAAGGCTGCACATGCAACGATGGCAGATGCACGACTTCAGCACAAGTGCAAGGCCATGTTTGGTCTCAAACTACAGATGTGCAGCACGCGCATGCAGGAGATGAGTGCATCTCAGCTTGATCCTGTTCTCCATGGTGCTATAATAACACACAACAAGATGGCCTTGCATGCATGGCCAGCGGATTCATTGCTTCTCATGATCAATGCAGGATGAACATCGATTGCAAAATTGCTATTGTCACACAAAGCAAAACTGGTCCGGACACAGCCCTCAACATCTGGAGCAAGGCCTCGCATGCATCCTTGCCTCTTGAGCACATGTGGACGATGAATCAGAAGCTCAGCCCAGACGTGAATGTCACAGTACCTGGCAGACTCTTGGGAAGCACTGTAAGCAGCTGCTGCCACTTGCTGACGGCTCCAAGCTTGTATGCACAGCAAGTGAAGCACGCAGCAACAGCCTCTAGAGCAGTGCCAGACTGCATCATCATTGTGCATAGTCTCCAAGCATATGAGGCAGACAGCAGCACTGCTTTGTGTGCTGTGCAGCTGCTCTCGCACTCGCTGTAAAGCATCTGCAAGCTCTCTGTCATCTCCAGCAGAACTGCCATCTGCAGCGCAACTGCAGCCAAGATTCAATGCACATAGAATTTTGTGCCTGTGTGGTACAGCCTTTTGCATATGAGCTGCCAAGGACTCTGCATGTAGACATGTGATGTTGCCACAGTGTTGTCATATGTGCAGTGTGAAAGGCAGACCACGCACCTGCAAACTCAGCAGTGTACTTCCCCAAGATGCCTTCAGCATATGTGTTCAAAATGCTGTCATCAGAGCCTGGTGGCATTGCTGGCATACCTCTCCAAGACTATACTGAATTATGCGTCTGCAACTAGAATCTGTCTCACTTGGGATCTGGAAACCGGGCAGGAGACGTAGCAGGTAGAGTGATAGGCTCTGAAGGATTTGGCTTGGACATTGGGATGCGCTGCAAACAAGCTTATGTGATCATGTACTGGGCAGTTGATGTTCTGTGCTGGGCAGGTGATCACTAGAGTTGAGAAACACCAACAATTCAGTGCTACAGGGGAAGCGAATGCTGCAAGTGCTGCGGCACACCTTGCTCAGGCCAACAGAGCCTCAACGCGAACTGCACTGAGAAACTGCGGGTTCAAGTGGCTCACCAGGTCTGGCTTGTATATGTTGTGCACAACTGCCGCTCCAGTCAGCAGGGAGCCGATTGCCACTGCATACGCCTTGTAAAATTGGTTCATGTTGCCAAGTTGCCTAGAACTATCGACGAAAGTCGTGGAACCTGATTGCGCTTCTAGACGTGCAAGGTAAACGTATGATAAAGAGGAGACGAAGCGGCGCGTCTTCGAAGTCAACGTAGGTGCGAGGTGTTGCAGACGCTGATACGCACGCGCTGCTGCGATCATCGCTGGCTTGTGGGGTGCCGTGCTCAGTCTGCAGTCGCCACTCCGTTTGCTGTTTGTGTTGTCGGTTTGTACTTTCCCGGGCGTCCGGATGTTGGGAACTTTTGCCTCGTATGCAAGCATACCGTGCACTGCTTGGCATGGCGCACACAGACACACATTTCAAAGCGGGATGTCATTCAGGTAATTTATTTGGTGACTAGTGATCGCAGAAGTCGATGTCATGTTGAGAACACTCTGCAAGATGTAGTTGTCGAAGATGCAGGCAGTCACCCTGTCGACAGAGTTTTGCAACGACACATTTGCGACAATGTCAATTGAGGCCGAAAAGGGCTCAAGGACGTGCACATGCTGTTTGCGCTGCTGGCGCTGCGATCAAAGACCCGTACACAGTTCTTGGTGTGGAGACCTCTGCAACTGATAAATTGATCAAGAGCGCCTTCAAAAAGAAAGCAAAGCAGCTGCACCCAGATGTGAACAAAGCAGTAAGTGCATGCTAGGTGCAGCTCGCCAGTGACATTCACTGACGCCACGTGCAATAACTATGGTTGTTATGCAGCCAGATGCAGCAGAGCGGTTTATGGAATGCAAAATGGCATACCAACTGCTTATAGACCCAAGCAAGCGACAGCAGTATGACAGGCAACATCAGGTACTCAACACTTTGCTTAGCATAAGCTCGGCCTGCAGCAGCAAAGTCACTGATCACCTGCACGGGAACAGACTCATTGAATGCAATGATGGTTCAGGCTGGTTTTGACTGGGGAGATTTTGTAGATGGCATAGCAAACGGTGGGGCCAAGCAGCGAAAGCAAGAGACTGGCGAGCCATTTTATGGCTTTACAGACTTTCTTCGAGACTTGGATGTTGACCTGAAAAGGTGGTCAGAACAGGTCAATAAGAAAGGTTTGTGACATGTCCAATGTTAATGCACAGCCTCCCTGCAAGTCAGTTTGCATGCTAGCAGTACATCATGTGTGCGTCTGAAAGCGCAGCTTCGTAAGCAAAATATTGTCTGTGCCATACAGGTTTCAACAGCCTGATTGATGAGCTATATGATGCTGGCCTGCTTGCTGTTGGGGCCTTGGAGAAAGGGCTTGGCTTGTCCACAGAGGAGCCGCGCAACTCATCAGGCAGCAGCACAAGCTCAAGCGACGCAGCCTCTTCATCCAGTACAAGTTCTCAGCGCCAGCAGCCGTCTAGCTCTGACAGGTGAATAATGCTTACAGGGAAGCCCAATGTATCTCATTGTCTGGCTTTTCTTTAATCAATGCAAAAAGGCGTAGTCTTTTCTTTTCTTTTCTTTCTAAATAATGCTGTTTCTGCATGACAGACAATGTGAACTGCAATGGACCAACAAGGATTTTTTGCCATCCTGGGTTACTAATGCTCTTGGTGAATGCATGCCCAGTAAGAATTTTTCTGATGAGTAGGAGGCCATCTGCAATATGTCTGTGTTGCCTGATTGCTCAGCTTTCAGCATAAGCAAGGACTCTGGTTTGCATGATGCAGAAGCTCGAGACCAGCTGCCAGTCCCCAAGATGAGGCTGAGGATGTTAGGCAAAGAGTACAGGCCTTTGAGCAAGAAGCAGAGCAAAAGAAGAAAGAAGCTGAAAAGGAGGTTGATGACATGCTAGCTGATCTCAAGAAGCGGTTGGGGAATCGATGACAACACTGTCTGGTCTTTGCAATAACTCAGTAGCATTTGTTTCTTGTTCATCTGCGATTGTCACTTACAATCATGATGTAGGGACTGTATGGGCATGCCATTCTCTGCAACCTGTAGGGTTTACAAGAATTGTAGCAACATTTTTGCATTATTGGTACCTCAATTGTATCTAGCAGGAGCTGTTGAATTGTCTACAAACAAATGAGATCTCCCAAATTGGAACAAGGCTTTTCACTACAGCGCCTGTGCTAAATTCTGTTGGCAGTGTCGAGAACGTCTAAGGCAGCGCATATGCTCAAGAGTGCATATCTGCAAGCTCGTACAGAATTGAGTGTCTACTTATGTGGGTAACTGTCTCATGCTGCTAACACTGCAATGATGCACAGCAAGTAGCATGTTCACATGCATACTGAGCAAGACTCACTACTAGTACAGGCCCAATTTTGTTTCAAACAACAGCATAAAGTGTTATGTACACATGTCAGGTACTGTGAATAACAAATGATGGGGTTGTCTAGGCAAGTAGGCCCTGCAGAAGTTCTGCTGATTTCTGCGCTAGTGAAGATGAGAGCTCTCTTGAGACGCAAAAATCATGTCTTTGGGCTTCTTCCATATAAGCCTACATCGCACAATTCAAGTAAGCCAGATGTATCAAGCAACATTGCAGTTGAGATGTGAACAGCTTCAGGGTGTATGTTGCATGGCGGTCATCAAATAAATGCAAGGTCCATGTCATGGTCCAAGTGAGTGCATCTTGCCATCTTTCATTGTGTATCATATGCCCTGGAAGCTTCAAAGCATTTGGTACACCTTGATTGCTTTGAGATGCATGCCATGCAACACACACTGCAGATCTGTTGTGCATCAAAGCCACAAAGCTTCAGGCTGCTGCATTGGTGCCAGTCCTCGGCCCAGCATTCTCAATCAAAGTCACATATGCCAAGCAAGACACCCAACCTTGACTTGTGGAAGCTTCAACCACATCTGCTCCCAGCTGCGTTTAGAGAACCAGGTGTCATGCGGGTTGCATATCACTGCCACTTTGTCACCTGGGCACCAACATGCACATACATTCGAACAGCCCCAGCATCAGCAAAGAGCCCTTTGTGACATCTTCCTCTGGGTGTATGCAGATGTTCAGAAAAGCAGTTGTCACACCTAAGTCCTCCAGCTGTTGCCAATCGACTGGGCCTGCCAAGTCACGGAACTCAGTATGACCCAAATAGAAGCCGTTCTTGATGGTGTGATAGTTAAGCAAACCAACTGTTGCATTTTCTGCATAGTCCTCCAGACCACCTGCAGCAGGAGACACAAGCTGATCTGCATTGAAACAACAGCGATCAAAATCTTGGTGCCTCTGCTGCTTCCAAACTGACTTTCTCTGGACAAAAAGGATTCCAATCAACACATGGGAATCTGCTTATTTGGCATCAGCAGCTGTGCCTACATCAAGCAGGACAGGATGACAATCTGTACCTCCCCACCAGTTGACGAGCCATCTCTGAAAAGCGAGCGGCAGAGCTCCCAGAATGGCGCCAACCACACCCATCACGCGTGGCACCCTCGTCAGTGTGTGCATCATTTTCTGCTGTCTGTTGCTGAGATCAACTTGGAAGAATGGAAACACAGCAAGCACCTGCTGGATAACAAATGCTGTCGTTGCTATGTGCATTTGCTCTTTTAATCTATGTCTTACCTATACTGGCATGCAACTAACCTTGGCGACTTGGGGAGTGGCAGATGATGCAGACAAGGCCTGCATTTGTTTGGTCACTTTGAGCACCATGTATGCACCTGTACATAAGGAGGAAATGTCACAATTGTCAGCAACAGAGTGATCATGCAGCTGTACAGCTCTCACCAATAGAGTGACCAATGATTGCAATGGGTGCGCTCTGCACTCCTGATAAGTGCTGCTGTATGTACGCTACCTTGTGGTCAATTTGCTCTCCGAGGCTGAATGCCTGTTCAGTATACACAGATACATTATATTGTACTTTTGGCGGCATGGGTCTGCTGCAACTGTCAGCAGCTGCTGTATCAAGATAGGAGCACCTGCTTGCGATACTGCCGGGCCTGCTTGTTTGAGGCATGACCAAGGTGACTGACAGCATGTATGTCTGCCCTCCCTTGCAGAGCTGCATGCAGGAATGCGATGTATGCTTCATAATAGCCAGCGCTGCCAGCGTTCCCAGGCAATATCAACACCTGCAGTGCGCTGTGCCCTGCGTCAGTGCAGATACAAATAGGTAAAAGTGCAGCCTGTGCAGCAAATGTGCTAAAAAAGAATCAGCTCAAGCTGGCAAGCTCCTAGCTTGCCAAGGCTGTACTGCAACAAGAGCTACACTGAGCTACAAAGGTGATCGACACAAGCATCATCACCTGCTGAACTTTTCATCGAAAACACCTCAGTCGCCCTCCCGTCCACTTTGACCACTCTGTGAAAAGGCCATGGCTTGCCCTGGGATGCAGACTCGCCCATGACTTTTGATCTTGCTTGTTGAGCTGCCGAAAGGCGTTCTGCCTCGAGACCAGCACCCTCGCTCGAAGAAATTGACCGGCCGCCAAATTGTGAAAAGCTTATGGGCGTGGCCAGCGTCCAATGAAGTCCCCTACGCACGGCGCAAAATCTAGCTTGAAAGCGCTGATCACGGGCACTGGGTATTGAGCGCAGCACTTTACACAGCAAGGCTGTTCCAGCTGTCATTAGCTGTATCTGTCAGCTGCAGCGAATGCATCACTGTGACCGGCAGGAAAGCGTTTGCAAGCCCACATGCCCTTGCAAGTCGATTGACCAAGGCAATAGGGAATCTTGTCCACAAAGAAGCTCAATGCACCTTTCTATGCTTCTAAGGCAGGGCTTGGCATTGATGCTTAAATTGGGATCGTGGCAGGATTTTCACTGTAAGGTCCCCGGCCCTAAAGATGTGCATGATGTATCACGTCCTGTTGACTCTGTGACACAGGCAATCTTCACACCTAGTATCGCCGCCTTCACATGTCAAAAGCTGTCACAACTTTTGATGCATGGATTTAATCTCAACAAGCATGCCTTCGTGACTTTGATGAGTTCACCCTGTCCCCATGTGTCCCCGTGTGTCTGCTGTTGCCATGGGGCCACATATATGTGTTGCACAATTACAATCATTAATTCACACGAGACTGGCCAGATTTCAACTCAAAGTCAAACAACGGCAGGAACGTCATCAGTGCGCGCGTCCTCGTGCTCAGGCGTCCGTCATAGTGGACTGCTGAAGAAGTCTCGGCCGGCCAGGCAGACCAAACACCTGGCCAATCGGTCGTTAGCTGGCATTGTAGTGCTCTGATCACAAGAAAGCACCCGCCCTCGAAAACGCTAAGCAGCTGGGTAGCTGGACGGCTTAAATCAGCGACATGAGCAAACTTACAGGATGGTTGCCGGAGCCTGAATCATTGCCAGGCAACTCTTTCTTACAGGCGCCGTGAGTTGTCCTCAGAGACTGCTACCACGTCAGTACAACCTCAATACACTAGCTGCATTTCTGACTGAATAGTTCCTTGGCATTGGGTCGGTTGCCTGGTGAGGTCGTTCCTTGAGACATAAAGAGGTGTAGCAGCTGTAGGTTTGTAGTGGAACAAGTTTCTGACCTGCTTTCTGTGATGCAGCAAGGAGTCAGTCAAGCATTCCTCCATTCATCCATGGAGGTGGCAGAGTCATCCCAGAAGGCTTCACAGAACAGCTTTCAAGACTCTGGAAGCATACTCTTTGCTCTGAGTGGCCGGACTATCCATCATGCAATGAAACATGCAAATAACGGAGGAATTGTGACAGCTGCTGTCCTGCGGCATGTGTATCTCAAGGAGTCCCTTCAGCTTTGCCTTCAGGACTGTAAGCTAGGCCATCTCTCAGATGACAAAGCAGAACACAAAACAGTCAACAGAGCCATTGCTGTTGCAGTCAAGCTGTTTAGCAGTCTCGAGATCTCAGCTGACAACCTTCAGTCTCAGCATCAGGTCATGCAACATGTTGGCCAGATCTTGCTTCAGCAAGCTGACAGCTGTGCCTGCGGCTTGCCAGCGTCAGTGCTTGCATACTGTCTCCTGGCGCTCATTGAAAAGGTGCCAGAAACAGTTGCGGCAGCAGCTGGTGGTGGTTATGATCTTCTTGGGGAGCAGGCAGAGCTTCTGACACCAGCTTTCAAGCGCATCTCTGCGGGCAAGGCCTTCAGTCATTGCCCGATTCACAAGGACAAGGCTTGCAGCATTTCAGCACAGATGAACTTCACAATGGCTTACTTTGTGCTAGCTATGGACAGCCGTGCTGCTCAAGCCCGCTTGTGGCGCAGTGGTATGCTCATCGCGCTCTGTGAAGATGTGTACGGACAATCTGCAGCAACGACATTATGTGTGTACGCATGACCCAAAAGTCTTGCACATGCAGGCTGATGTTGTCTGTTATCAGGGCTTGGTCAAATGCCATCTTTGAGTGAGCACAGCCTTTACAAGCTAATCGCTGCCATTTTGGCATACGCAGAGCATGACATTCAGCATGGTGACATGCAGCATGGTGACATGCAGCATGGTGACATGCTGCAGTACGATTTATGACCACAGTAAATGTTCTGCAGGGCTTCTGCCATTCATGATCAACAACCTACGCAGCCCAGAACTGGAATGCAAGACAGCTGCATTGCGCCTGGTATGGCTGACACTGGCAGCTCAGGTCGGACCTTCTCTTGTTGAGGCAGCCTATCTCTCAAGGACAGATGCACAGCAGAATCCAGCAGTAGAGGCAGCTAGGAGTGATGCTTTGGCAGAAACCTTCATCGAGAGGAGCTTTACTGCTGTGCAGGAGATGCTGCGGGTCAAAATGCATGGTAAAGCCTCAACTCAACTATTGCATAGATTTCAGGCATTATTGCCTTGACCATGTTTTGGGTGCAGGCTGTCTGAACGATTGACAATGTGTTTGTGTTGAGCACAAGCAGCATTTGAGCATAAGCAACATGCATGTTGCCATGCGCATTGTGAGATGGCTACAGTGCACACCTGCATTGTGTTGACTTGAGCACAGCTTTAAGCTGCAGCTTGCATCACCACATGGCCTGGTGTGCAGGACTCAACCTGGATGACATGAGTGTTGTCATGCGACTTGCCACTGCATCTATTCTGTGGCCAAGCGCATCGACCACAGTGGTACTGCGGCGATTACCATGGCAGCTCTTCTCAACTCTCATAGGCCAGATCCTCCAGCTGCCTCGGGAGGCTTTTGATGGGCACTCAGAAGTGCACATGCCACAGACAGGGGCCCTCAGAGTAATTGACTTGACCCCTGACGCAGTCTGTCTCATGACTGTCATGACCAGCAGCTTCTTGCGTTCTATGAGACTTTCAGATCATCATCTTGAGGAAGGGCACTTCATGGAGTGGATCCTGCCTATCCTGCTGACATGCCTAGATGAGCACTCTTCTAAGGCATGGGCAGGCGTCGTGGTTATTCTACTGGCAGCTCTGGTCGGTCAGGCGCGCAGCGACTTGCGTGAGGAAGTGATGGGGATCAAGCCCCCAAACCTTAAGTCATTGTCTTTGGCAGGTCAGAGACTTTCTGTGATGCATGCATAAGCAAGGCAGTATTCACGCTGCCTCCTCACCAAGGGGCAGACTTGGTTGGTCAGCCACCCACTCACGGATTGATGGGTGTGCAGTGTATGCCGATGGGTGTGCAGTGTATGCTATGCCAATCTGCAATCACTGCAGTTGACCTGTTGCGTGCTCTATGCGTCAGTATCATGGCTGCTGACCACTACTTTGGACGTGCTTTGCTGTGCAAATCCTTTATGTGTCTGATCAGGCCGTCAAATTGCTTCCTATACATTCAGCTTTTCTGCACAAATCTCATACCCCATCACCTCACTGCAATTTTTGCTCTGCAGGTCTAAAGACCAGCGTCATGAAGAGGCTGCTTGGCCCACCTGATGACACGATTCAGACATGTACCACCACCATGCGTGGCCTGCTGTATGCCATTCTCTGCAGCCATGTCCAGCCAAGCCAGCAGCAGCTTGAGCAGGTGCACGTGCTGCTGGTTGCCTGGCACCTGACTGAGGCATGGCTGCCAGGCCGTGTGGGATACGACTACAAGCGGCGGCTAGTGCAGGCAAGTTCTGCCGGCTGTGCCTGCCAGAAGCATGTCTATGGAAGGGAATTATCCTCATCACCAGATAGCGTCCTTAGTTGTCCCGTAGCTTGCATCTGCTGTTCATGCTGATCATGTTGTAAGCATTTAGAGCCTAGTCTGTCGAGGCATCACAGACATGAACCGACACACCTCAAGTTGCTTGTCGCGGTGCAAACTTTGATTTGTGACAAGGACCAGAAATGTATGGCGTCCTACTCCATCTGAGGTGTGCATGGTATGCTGACTCTTGTGTGCTCACAGTTGTGGCTGCAACAGCACGTGGAAGAGCACCCTTGGCTCGCGCACTTGCAGAAGCATCACGGCTTGCCATCTGCAAGCACAGCGTCCACTCAAGGGGCCAGTAGCGCTGACTCACCACTCTCAGCTGCTTCCAGCGATCCCACCATTGCTGTGGATGCAGATGCTGATTGTCATGTGGACCATGCTGCCCTGACAAATGTGAAAGGTATATGACGTCCATCTTCCCTGAAGAACACTGTACACCCCAAATTCTGTTGTGTAACCACACTGCCTGTCAAGTGAGTCTCAGCCATGCAGAACTCTTAAATCATGCAAGCCATATGCAAAACTGGAATGGCCACAGCATGATCTGGGGGTGCCTGGTTGTTTCCATCATGTCTTCTGCGAAATTGCATGTGACATAGGAACACGCAGGTTGTGAAACTCCTGCATGCTCATGATTTACGTCTGACTGTTCTAAAACAGTACAGGGATTAACTAGGTGAAACAATACATGGTGGCTGCCCCAGTTTGCTTTGCAAACTCTTGCGCATTCATTCATGACGCCTGCAGATGCGTTGACCAAGCCAAAGGATGCTCGGTCCTTCAAGAGGCAGCTGAGTACCGACTATCTGGAGATCAACCAGCAATGTCAGCGGGCAAAGAAGAATTTTGGCTCTTTTGTGAAGGATTTAGCAAGGCTTCGTCTGTACTACAAGGAAACCACGGAGAAGCTGATTGGCACGGGCAACTTCTGGCAAGAATCTGGTTTTGAGCGGATCTCTGTCACCATTGCAGGGATTCTGGCAGAGGTGTGATGCATTGATCATAGAAGTGCACTGTCTGTGTCTTTCTGCTATTCTTTACAGGCTTCAGCTGCAATACCTCTACTTGCTGCTTTGCAAACCTAGTACCATACAGCTCACCTACAGCAGCTGATGCTGACCTTGCCTGAATATTTGCCATGCACAGGAAGCAAAATCAACAGCCAGGGGTGGTCAAGATTGACAGCAGACTTGGACTGCAGCTTCCACAACTGCAGTTATGCTCTTCACAGATAGCTGCACCATTTTGGACTCACTAGGCAATGCCAACACACAATGACACTGTTGTGCTAATCAAGCATTTCTTCATTGCAGGCCAAGTCAAGGGGTGTCACCGTAGCTGATTGCATGGCCCTGGCTGACATTGTGGACCTGCAAATGTATGTCAACCAACAGGCAGAAGTGCTGGCGGCCTTCGCAGAAGCCTCCCAGCCTGGTATGAATACCTGGGTCATCGGCAGTCTGACAGAGCCCAAGACCTTGGGCAAGCATAAGGCTGGCTGCATCACTGTCAGTGCAGCTGCAATTGCAAGCAGGACTGCTGCGCTTCTGCACTCTACTGCAAAGCCATCACCTGATCCACGTGTGGCATCTACTGAGCATCAAAGTGTGGCACAGCTAGCTGCTGACATCAGCAGGGTGTCTGGTCAGCAGCAAGGTGTGTCCCAGATTCAGGTGGATGCTTCAGAACAAGAAGGACAGGTGGGCAGTCATCTTTTTGCTTGCATATCACTGAGCGATCACATGCTGCACCCAGCACCTGTCCACCTGAATGCCTTACAATGAATAAGGCGCCATTCAGTTGCACTCCATCACATTGTTCTGTCAGGGAAAGAAGGTTGACCAATCCTATTTGGATTGGCAATGTAATGATCCATGCAAGGCCCTCGGGTCATAGCAGGTCTGATGTGTTGTCTACTGCAATCCTGAGAATCACAGTTTCAGCTGCAGAGCTTGATGCAACATAATGTCATTCACCATTGTCATTGTCATTGTTACTTATTGGTGCATGCCTGTCTGTGTCCAATGATTAGTCAAGCTGCCAGTTGCTCTGTAGGGGCAGAAGCGAGCAGCAAGGCACGATGCAGCAAGCACTGGACCTGTCAGCAAAGAGGCCAGCTTTGGTTCAGCCATAGCACAAGCCTCTCAGCAGCCATCAAGCCAACCCACCTCCCCTTCTGATGCTGCTGTGTCACCCCCACTAGCCGCCTCCAGAGGCCAGTCTATTGCAGACTGGCTGCCAAGCAGATCAGGGAACAAGCTTGTTCCATTGTCCACAGCAATACCTGCGCTGGACATGGAGGCTTATGCTGCTGATGAGGCCAAGAGTGCTGCCCAGCTGCTTGCTGCTGGCCACCTGCACAAGGAGAATGATGACCGCTTTAATGCAGTCACTCAGGCTTTAGAGAGGGATGCTGACTATAAGCCTAGCAACGTCAGAGCTGGCGTCACTGAAGGTGCCAAGCCTGGCTTCACTGTGCAAATGTTAGTGCTGAATAGCCAGAAATGCTGTCTGCCCGGCTGGTTGTGTTTGCATGCGCATGTCTGCATGTACGAGTGATTGTTTGGCATGGGTGACCCAGCTCGGGAGCCAAATATGCAGCTCTCAGACACTATTGCCTTCTGATTCAGGGTCTGCACTGCTGTTGTGCACAGTCTGCAAGCCAATGGCAGTCATGACACGCTGCAGAACTGCAGTCTGCTCTTACCAAGAGCCTTTGTTATACTGCAGAGCTGCCAGAGGCTGAGGGTCTGAACAGGTGCTTGCCCACCTACCTTCCCCTGATGCAGCAGCTGAAGTTGCTGCCAGTCAACAGGCAAGCTGACTTGATCAGCTTGGTGGCGTCAAAGCCCAAAGTGATGGCCACCTTGAACCATGCCTCACCCAAAACCTTTCAGTGCATCAGAGAGATTGCCAGGGCACCTCGAAAGGTGATTTGTCAATGCAAATCATTGAATCTGGGTCAGTCTTTGTGCTATAGTCGCAAGCTGCACTTCTGTTTTAACTGTCAATGCTATGCAGTAGACTTATGGTCAGGCTGCGATTACACGCTACGCAGATTGTAAGTTGTAGCATCTGACAAGCAGCATTGTCAGGATGCCATTTGATGCGTGCAGTGTCATGTGCAGCTGTGCTTGCTGTCCTCTATCATTGTACCTGTCAGGATGCCACTGATGTGTGCAGTGCCATGTGCAGCAAGCAGAGGCGCACGCTCGGCTGGGCGAAATGATGCAGCAGCTGGCATTGATTTGCAGCTTTGCCTCCTTCCATCCATCAGCAGCTGAAGAAGTGCCCAGCTCTCTGTTGCCTGCTGCAGCGCTCATTGCTGAAATGCCCCAAGCAAACAAGCAAGGCCTCAGAGAGCTGGTCTACCTGATCGACAGCCACCTGACCATGAGAGTTGTTGGCCCCACTGCTCAGCCAGGCAACCCCACTGCTGAGGAATCATCCATCACCCATCCTGTGTGTTCTGATGATCTGTCCTCTGCCCTGGCTGCATGGCGGGCCCGTACACAACATGCCAAAGGGCCAACTGTGCCTTTCAAGGCTGACCAGTTGCGAGCAGCAGATAAGCAAGCAAGCGTCAGCAGCCAGGCCCAGGCTTGGGGGCCCCCAGCTACAGATCCTGTTGAGGCTGCGCGTAATGCCCTCAAAGAGACTTTGCTGAGCGGGCAGCAGGAAGCTCCACGGCATGGAGACAGCTCGTCAAACAGAGTCAAATCCACACGGGAGCGGCTGAGAGAAAAGCTCAACGCCATTGCAGCTGCCGGAGAGGGCATTCAGGCAGCTGAAACCCCTGTACAGTCAGTGTCCACGTCTGCAGTTCAAAGCAGCACGCCCCTGGCCCCACCCGCCGCTTCAGCTATGGCTGCAGCCCTGGGACTTGAATCAGGGCCAGGAGCAGCAGACGTCCCTGAGGCTGCTGACATGTCGGATGCCCCTGAGGCCAAGCCAGCCAAGAAGATGGGCAAGAATCAGCGCAGGAAAGCTGCAGCTGAGGCTTCCAAGGCTCAGCAGCCAGCTGTTGCAGCTGGCAATGCTGACAGTGCTGCTGTCCAGCCAGAAGCAGCAACCAGCAGCAGCAGTGAAGGCACTGCCAGTGGCCCCGGATCTCCTGCCCAAGTCTCTCCACGACCAATAGAAGGTGACAGTAAGGCAGCCACCAGCAGTCAGGAGAGTAAGCCAGCGCAGCCCAGCTCCACTAGCCAGGCAGAGGCTGCATCTGCCCATTCCAGCCTACAGGATATAGCAGAAGCAGGACAAGGTCAGGCTGCTCGATCAGATTCTGCTCCAGTAAGCAGTGAGGCAGTTGCTGGCGGGCAACAGCTTGAGAGTGCTGATGCAAGCAGCAAAGCTGCAGCCAGTGTGGTACACCCTAACAACTCTGCTCAAGCAAGCACCAAGGCTACAGTCAGCATCAGCAGGGCTGACGTTGTGCAAGCAAATGGCAAGGCTGACGCTGTGCGAGCAGCCAGCAAGGCTGCTAATGGCAACAGGAAGGCTGACACTACCAGTGCAAGCAGCAGAGCTGCTGCTGAAGTGGCAGAGCCAATCAGTGCCCAGACAAGCAGCACGTCTCTTGCAGGCACTGGTACGGCTGAAAATGCACATGCAAGCAACATTGCCGACACCAGCATGGCAGAGGCTGCTGCTGCTGCTCAGGCAGACAGCAAGGCTGATGCAGGCAAGACAGAGCCTGCAGCTGCTCAGGCTGGCAACACAGCTGCTGCTACCCAGGCAGTCAATGGCAGTGCTGCTGCTGTTGCACAGCCCAGCTCTGGCGACACGGCTTTCGATGGGGCCAACAAGGAGGGCACTGCCAACAAGAACACAGTGCTGAGTCAGTCAGACAAAGCAGCTGACAAGGACACACAGGCGCAGTTAGCTCAGAAACCTGATCAGCCAGCTACTTCAGCAGCTGCTGTACCACCTGCTGGCATTGCTGCTCACAGGCCCAGGGTGCCCAAAGCTGTCTTGCGTGCCACTGCTGCACCTTACACTCCTCTCAGTGCATCAGCGGCTGTTAGCAAAGCCAAGGGCATTGCTATGGGTGAGCTTGATACTCCTTATGCATCAGCATGCCATTCATTTACATTATCAGCACACTTTTTCTGTCAAGCTGTCTCTGATGCCGCCGCTTGGCTATGCCTTGCCTGCCTGTGCATGGTCTTGCTGTTTTTGTTTGCCGTGTCATGAGCTCAACCATAGCAGCAGCAATATCCAACAACACCTTGTTTGAACAGATTCAGAGCAGCTAGGAGTGAGCTGCTCACCATCGCATGAATAGATTCACAATAGCTATGAATGAGCTGACCAACACCTAGGGGCATCTTCAGGTGGACAGACTTGTCTCAACCAATGCTGATGACCAAACCTTGTATATGCAGCTACCAGCCCAGCCAAGATCAGTACAGCTCAGCCTGTAGCTGTGGACAAGGGTGCAGCTGCCACCATCAGCAAAGCCAGCTCCCCAGGCCCCAAGTTCCAACCAATGGGTGATGTCAGCAAGGGTTTTGTTGCAGGTATGTTGCATTCAACGCCTGAATGTTGTCCAGCATTAGATGCATTGATGCATGGTCTTCCATCAGAGGCTATTCTAGCCATGCTTGTGGATGTCATGACAGCAATGTCTTGTGCAGACACAGAAATGCCAAATCCATTTGGGCATCCTGTTCCTACAATATGCTTCTGCGCAACACAGAACCTTGGTGCAGGTGCCAAATCCATGGGCCCGCCCCCAAGGCTGGTGCTGGGCAAGGGCAAGGGCCGGGCTGTGGAGACGGCTATGTCAATCAGTCCCCGTGTCCAGTCTGCAGTGTCCAAAGTCAATCCTGAGGTTCCACCATCAGATCCCAAGGGCAAGCATATTGTCAAGGAGATCACCCACAAGAAGCCGTCAGTTCGTGACATTCCCAGCGCTTCTGGAAGTAACCCTCTGAACCCCTTTGCTGACAGTGCTGCTGATGACAATGAGCCAGGCTCAGTTGGTACATCCTCCAGCGACTGGAACCTGAATCAGTCCGTTGAGGTCAAGCAGGCTGCACAAGCAGACCTTCCCAAGCTTGACTTGCCAGAGCAAGATCACAGAGAATCATCATCAGCAGCAGCAGGACCAGCTGCAGAGGAAGCTGTGTCAACAGCTGCTCAGGGGGAATCCCAGCAGAAGCTAAATAAAAAACAGCGGCGTGCTCAGCAGAAGAAGCAGGCTGCGCTGGATGCTGCAGTAGCAGAGGCGTCATTATCAACTTCACCAGCAGATTCGCCAAGAGCTGCTGAAGCTGCTGCTGCAACTACAGCTGAGTCAGCTGCAGATCAGGAGTCTCAGCTGCTGCAACCTTCTCCCCAGCGAGCAGTACAGTCCAGTGCGGAATCCAGTGCTGCTGTGGGTGCCTCAGCAAGGACTGAACTCGCCCAATTGGCAGATCAGTCCTCAAAACAGGTGGGATCTTCAGTTGCCCCACCTGTTATGGGTGATCTGCAGCTGCCGCCGCGCCCCCGCCCTCCTCCTGGTCTGCCAAGGAGAAGGCCTCCTAGCGTGCCTGATGTGGCGGCTGAGCCAGCACCTGAGCGCCCAGTCAGCCCCTCCCTTGCCAGTGCCACAGCTGCACTTGATGCCATCGTGCCTCTGCCCACAGCTGGGGCGGAGTCTCCACTCTCAGCCCGCCAGCTGGCAACTGACTCAAGCAACAGCATGTGGACGGTCTACCAAGCTGGGTTGTATAGTGACAACTATGCTGAGCTGGGGTATGAGCCTGACCTTGGCCATGGTCCCCCTCCTGACTACCTCATCATGCCAGTCAGGTCAACAGCCGAAGACATTGCTGCACCAGCAGCAGCAGGGCTGCCGTTTGCTGCGCTGGAACAGCTACCAAGCATGTCATTTGGGCGGCTGCCAAGTGGCACGCTTGACCAGCTGCCATCTACCTCATCACCCCAGCTGCCAACTGATGTGGAAGGCCAGTTGCAGCGCAGCACGTCTGGGCAGTTGCCAAGCAGTGCGTCTCACCAGCTTCTGCCCAGTTCCCTTGACCAAGTGCTTGGTGCCTCAGCCAGCCAGCAGCCAAGCACCTCATCTGGGCAGTTGACAAGCAATCCATCTGAGCAGGCGCCTCCATCTAGGAGGGGTCCAGAGCTGGCAGAAGAGCTGCAAAGGGCTCTTGCAGGGAAGCCTAAGCCAAGGGCAAGCAGGACCAAGGCTGCCAACAAGCTGCCAGAGCCCTCTAGAGATCTTGTCCTGCAGAGAGCCCTCATGGAGAAGCCTAGGCCCCGGGCACGACCCCCCAGGGTATCCCGTCCCAGCAATGAAGATGCTGTGAACGGTACAGATACTCTCACAGACTCATGGCAGCAGTGTGTGGTAGCCGTATTCAGATGGCTTGCTCTGGTGGTCTTGACAATGTGCATCAACTTTGTCCAGTGATGAGTTTGAGCTTGACTGCTGCTTGGCTGGACAACCAGCATAGTATGAGCCGGCATGTGCATCCCTGCAAGGTCTGTGCAAATGTACTCCTGTGAACATGAGTTGAGCTACACACTCAGGAAAAGGAAAGCACAAGACAGTTTGCTTAACAAGTCAAGTATAGGGGACTCCTCATGCTTGCAACAGCAGATCCTGACTGCCTTTAAATGCATGCGTTTTGTGCACTACTGCCTGACCTTGGTCTGGCTTCTGCAGAGACAGCCAAGTCTGATGATGCCATCCTGCTGAAGCTGGAGGAAGATTTCACATGCCCCATCACTCAGGTCAGTCTGGCCAGTACAGCCCCAAGTATGTTGTGTGTGTCTGCCTTGAACATCACAAACCTTTTAGTCATCGCTGCTTTTGAACACCTGATGGGTTATTCACAGTCTACGAATTTGTCATTGTCAATGTTTTCTGTGCTCAGGACTTGTGCCATTATGACTGTTGCAGTAGCTGGCACCTGATGCTCACAGCGTTACATCCATTGTTTCCATTCTTTTCCTAGTGCAGATCCAAACCTCACTTGCTGAATAAAGAACAGCTCAGTATCTGGGCCGTGCATGACAATCATTGCTGCTGTTGTAAATTGCAGGACTACTTTGAGGACCCTGTTACAGCAGCAGATGACTACAACTATGAGCGATATGCTATAACAGACTGGCTGTCCAAGCATAACACATCACCAATGACCAATTTGGCCTTGTCACACCACAGACTGACCCCCAACAGCAATCTCAAGATAGCTATGCAAGCTCTGCTGCAGCAACTGAGCCCTGCAAAGCAAGTTGAGGTTGCAAGCTATCTGAGTTGAGGTGTTGTGCTGCATTTTAATCTGCATGTCTAATGCTTATTGATCATCAGTTTCCGTTTTGGGGTGCAGCGTGTTTGAATGTCAAGCTTGATTGTTTCCTTGAATAGGTCACAATAGACCAACACTGCAAGACTTTGATGTCTCATGAATCTTTCCTGGAAGTTCCATATGGCTCAACCATATGGATGCATCTTTTGACATTGACATGTATGCAACTTCAAATGAACACAAAGCTCCATATCTGTGACAGGACCCTTGTTGCCACAGCTCATTTGCTTTCTTGGCCAGTGTAAAAGCGCTTCAGTTGATTGCATCGTGAGTAGTGCAGTCAACTCCCAGGTCTGAGTATAAATTTCAAATGCAGGAATGTAAAAGCATGCCAGCAATAATGAGCCGTAACTGTCAAGTTGCGCTTAGATTGATTCTCCCATGATGGTCATGGGGACAACAATGATTGGTAATAACACCAACACTTTTGTCAGTTGCAAAATGCAGCTCGTGAATGCGTTGCCTGTCAGTTACAACAATTTTGCCTCCTTGACTGGACATGCCAGATCAAGAGTGTCTTGCTTGTATTGAGTACTACGTAGGCTGCAACTCTGGTCACTTCATCCACACAGTAGCAGTGTAGATAAAGGTACGCTTGTGGAGCACAACAGCACAGACCGCTTCTTTGTCTGCCTTCCTACTGGCGTTTGTTTCTGTAGCTATATGACATACAAGACGCTGTGCTGAATTCTGTGCAAAGCTGCTTTGTCTAAAACAGCTGAAAGTTCTGCTGCACAGTGATTCTGGTGCAATTCGCAGAGCAATGTGGCAACAAATTTGCCTGAGGGAGGGGATACAAGTAAAAAACAACTGCGGAAATGCCAACTTGCTGCCTCTGTTTCAGAAAAGAGCGCCTGCGCATGTGCTGATCATGAGAGGAAGCGAAGAAGTGCATGGGAGGAATTGCGAGTACACAACTTTTGACTGCGTAAACCGCAACTTGGCAATTGCTAAAACTTATAGTGACAAAATACAACAGGCATGCATGTGACAAGCTGACCTAGATCATGCTGGCTGCAGAGCCTGGCGGAACTGCAAAGGTGTGACGCTGTGCTGGTATGTTGGCTGCCAAAACAACTTTCGCAACCTCTTGACCACCTGCATGAGGTCTGAGCGACAACGCTGAAGCACATACTTTTCAAAGCTTTGTTGCTCATAGAAGGTGGCCACTTTGACATCCAATGCTGTTGACCCGATAGGCATGTTGCCCCAGTGCACAGCACCATCTACAGCCAAAAAAACCAAAACATACATTAGACTCTCCAGCTCTGAGGACAAAGTGTACCCTTCACCCTCTAAAACACTTCGAGCTATGAAAGTGCTAGTGCCTGTTATGCTCTGTGGGTCCACAGCCAAAAAGCGGCCTGTAGGAGCCACTACAGCAGTGTCAAAGTCAATCAAAAAGGTACTCTGATCATCTCCATAGTAAATGAGGTTCCCTACAGAGATGTCCCTGTGGAGGACAGGAGGGGTAAGGCATGCTAACTGTTGTATGATGGATGCAGCTCCCTGAACTACACTTATGATCAATTCTGCACTATCGTTCATGGCAGGAAGGCTGCCAAAAGGTCGCGTGATGACATATGGAAGACCACCAGGCAGGGTGTCCTGCTCCACCACTTGATCACACCAGCAATGTCAGCCAGCTTTGTAAGCATGATTGCCTGCATGCCATTTCAACACTGACATAAGTCTTGAAGGGCGCTCCTCAATTGGTGTATCCAGAATGCATTGGGGCCACACAACAACTGACGGCTGAGACAGACGTAGTGTACAACGTCATGTGTCACAATCAAGCCGTACCAAAGGACACATGAAGACAGGTGGCTGGTGATGTTGTCGCTTCCAATGCTGAGCTGATGTGAAGAGCAAAATCAAGGCAAGGCCAGTTCCTCAGAGCAGGGCTCACCTCATATGCAGCAGATACACCAACTTTCACAGCCACAAGCTCTCGGTGTACGCCATACTGTGCTTGAAACACCTTGCAAGCATGGCCAGGACCTGTAGTGGTCGGCGCATCTGGTCTCCAAAATACCAAGTCATTGATAGGCACACCTGCACAGCAACCAGTGCTCTTGTAAGCCATGATCTACCAAGAGCTACCAAAACATGTCTCGCCCTCAACAGACCTCTAGGAGTGGTGTTGATGAGAGGTGGAAGCTCTGGCACAAAGCCCATGGCAGGCAGGCTTGAGAACAGCAGCTTGGACAACCACCATCAGCCTCCAGATGATGGATGGAATGACCATGGTTGCAGACCACTGCGCAACATGAATTGATCCCTGAAGAAGGCAACGATCTCCAATCCATCAAGACCTCCAGCAATCATCATCACATGCTTGCGATGGGGCTGGTTGATGAAAATGTTCACAGAACGAGCTGACAACTGGCCAATGCACTCTGTGTGCTGGCTTTCGATCTGCAAGTCCTTCTTGAGTTCCGCCACGGCCACCACTTGAGGCCAGGCCTTTTGCTGAACTGCAGAGAAGCAGAAGTCCACTTTGCCGCTGTGGCCAGTGATTCCAGACTGGCACGTATCATGTAGCTGCCACTGGGCATGTTCCTCCCCAACTCGCTTCAACTGCCTCAGTATGTACCCCCAAGCCACTTGAACCGGGCTCTCGTCAAGAGATACTGAGTGTGTCTGACTTGCAGTTGCTGCTGCTGAGCTGTCTGCTGACTGAGAGGTCAGATCAAGCTTCTTCCTTTTTCTGTTGCCAGGCTCACCTTTGGCTCTTTCTTCAATTCCAAGCTGCATGCATTCCCCCCAACTGTGACGAAGGCTGCGCAGAAGCTTCTCAATCAATTCAGTGACCGTAGAGTCCTTGACATCAAGCATTTCGTACAACTTGAGAGATCTGTTGCTGTCGGTCCAGGCTAATGAAGACCTGAGCAGCTTTCCAATTTCAGCGGCTGCTGTGGTGCTTCGCTGTGCCCAGACCTGATCTCTGTGGTACCGCGCCTCGCTATGGTACTGTTGCAGCTGCAAGCGCTGAATCTGATCTGTCACAGCCAAAGATTCAGCAGTGTCTGCATTGCCCCAAGGAGATTTTGGTTTAGTAGCTCATCAGAGCTTAGTGCAAAATACAAGCATCCTGCACGGCCAATGTAACATGATGCAGTCTCAGTAGATGCTTGTGAAGCTGCAAAGCACCACCAAAGTCAACAGCGAACCCCTCCAGCCAAAAACCAGGCTGTGAGGCTGCGTTGGCTTCATGTGCCATTCACGCACTATGCACTAAGGTGAACAGCAGATCCTGAAGCCACAGACAATGTTGAATGGCAGAATTGACATTGCTCAGCCTTGACTTTAATCAGACTGAGGCTGACAGTCTGCTGTGACTTTGATCAGCAGGTTTGTGAAGATGCACTCCAGTTTGACAATGTAGAGGAGTAAGCCAGAAGCTCAAGCCACACACGAGGCTGAGAGCTGCAACTTAATACTTCCAGTGATGCACAAGTGAGCATGCACAAGTGAGCTGCTCGGCCTGTGCTGCTAAAGATAGGCAGCATGCCTTGTTCTGAAACTCCTTGTGACCCCATTGAGTATGCTCAGACACTATGCACTCAAGCCCAGTACGGCCGGCCGGGGGGGCCGGCCAAGAGTGCTAAAGGCAGTCAGGGCAAACTCCGTGCTGCTCGCTCACTCACGCACTCCGTGCGGCTCCGTATAAACCGCCACCTGCAGTTCCGGCGGTCGCGTGAAGGGCAATCAGGCAGTAGCAACTGGACTCAATTGACTTGTCCCTGATTTAAAAACTTCTGGGCCTGCATGGAACAGCAACTAGGGGACAGGGAGGGCATCAAGGACACAGCAGATTTGCAAGCAAGGCTGATAGCAATCAGGGACTCAACCAGCCCACATTAGTCCACATGTATTTTAATGGTATGAAGGTCAATATGGAGCTTGTGACTCACCACCCAGGAGGTCACAAAGGCAAGTGGAAGAGGGCCAAATTGCCCAGTGCAGCAGCAGCAATTTATTTTTGATTTTTCTGGCTGTTGGACACATTGCCAACATGTCCACAGAACTTGTACCAAGTTGTAACAAGCGACACCAAGACTTATGTGCCATCTATGCTTATTCGTCGACGCCGTGTTTTTGGCGAGATCCACTAGGCCTGTTTTGAGCAATATACCTGCGTGTATACGCCTACTCTACGCTAGTCAAAGAAGCGTATATCACAGCTCTACGGTCAACCACGGGTGGAATCTGGTCAACCCGGCTGTGGAGACATTCCCTGGTTGAGGTAAAAAGTCTAGCGCTAGAGATTTCCTCTCGTACGAAGGTTCACCTAGTTGTCATCGCCTGCTTGCCGTTGATTTCTACCTTGCTAGAGAATTTTCAGTTTTGTTGCAAACTCGAAATCCATTTGCAACCAACTAAGAGACTTTGTTTCTGACGTGTTGCGTCATGCAAAATCTTTTCCTTACGCAGCTGCCCACATGTCCTGATTGCAAAGCTGTTCCAGCACTCGGACGGCCGCGCCGGCCCCGAACATTTGCCTTGTCAAGGTAAGCCTCGATTTGTGAGATCACTTGGTTCGCTTATAAGTGCGACTGCACGGCTGCAACTTGTTTGTCCAACGTTGCACATGCAGAGGTTCTTCAAGCAGACAGGCGCCTTTTACTGCCAAGACATCAAGCAAAGTAAGCTGCCAGGGTGCCATAGGCAGTGTAGTTGCTGGTCCTAACCGATGTTCCTTTCTTGGCTCACTTCAGCAATTTGTACAGGCGGCTGGCAGACGATCACACGTACGCAAGGCAACTGAGGTGAAGAGTGAGGAGGCAGCAACAGAGGATCCAGCTGAACAGGGTCTAGCAAAAGGAGAAGAATATGAGGTAACATGCCATCATTTTCACCGGATCATGTGCTGGTATGGCCTGTTATAATGCTTTGGCATGTGTAGCAGCTTCACACACAATCCGATGCTCTACGCCTGTTCAAGTCAGGCATAGCTTGCCTACAGCTTATGTAACAGAGCTTAGTCATGATGAGCTAGAGAGCTTTGAGAGGCCACTCTCTGATTGAGTCTGCATACAGGTGGAGCTTGTAAAGCCACTGGGAATTCGTTTTGCACGAGGCAGCGATGGCGGTGCATATGTCACAAGATCAGATCCAAGGTTGGGCAACACAGATGACAATGTGCAGGTGACAAGCTTCTTCTACTACCAGACAACACAGCAGTTCTTCTGCACCCATGCTGCATTATCATCCAGCACAGGCTGCACATGGTGTGGTCATTATATTTTTGATGCCAATCATAAGCTTATATGCAAGTGTGCTTACACATGTGCTTGCTGTGCTGTAGCCCGGAGACAAGATTCTCAAAATCAGTGCGTCATTTGGTAATGACATTTGGGACGCCATCAACTACGGCCAGGTCATGTACGCAATCAAGACTAGGAATGGCCAGGTTTACATGAAGTTGCAAAGCAATGGCGGTGGCACAAGCATCATGCAAGTGAGTCAGCCTCAGACAGTCTGTGCATCTGGCAGATGCCTGTGCAGTGATTGTGTATATGGCTCATGTACTGCCACTGGTCTGCCTAAACGTTGCGTCATTGCCGTTGTACTTGTGGCTGGTGACTGAGGAGCCATACAGCAACTCCATGCAAGGGCTTTGAGTACATGCACATCGTTGTTGACTTGAGAACCGCTTGTCCTCATCTGCTGCAGCATCTGTACATTGAGCGTGGACATAAGCTGCACACACAGCATCAACACATTCAATCAAGGGCAAGCTTGTGAAGGGTCCCCTTGCTGATCTCAACAAACCAGGCAGGTGTCAATTTGTGGCCAACAACTCAAGCTTGGCCTCTGGGCACACCCCTTTGTGACATCAAGTGTCGGTCCATACTTTAGGCCTGGCAGGCTTGGCTCGCAATAGCAACGTCATGGCTGTACAGGAAGCAGCGACCGAGTTCTCAAAGCAATTCAAGCAGGAGCGATCTGGTGGTGACTATGGCGAAGGCACCTGCGAGATGCAGACCAAGAACTACATCTCCAAGAAGGAAAATGAGCGCAAGAGGCGTGAGATGTTTGACGATGCCCTGGAAAAGTTCGCAAAAAAAGACATAGAAGGGGTGAGTTGCTTCAGCAGTCACCACCATGTAGCGCCTGCGTGCTGAGCTTCAGAAATTTGCAGCATTTGCTGAAGAAAGACTCGAAGGTGTGAGTGCACACCAAGCTCAGTCCAGTGCTCACTATGGCTCACTTCCAAAATTCAAGGCCGTGAGCAGCTACTTGTCTCTGTATCTGAACAGCTGCTTCTCTGTATTCCTGTGTACTGCCTTTTGCAGGCCCTTGTTGATTTTGAAGAGGTTCTGGGAATGGAGCCTCCCAACTATGTCGGCGATGACTTCTCCCGTGTCACACAAATATACCGTGTCACACAATACAACATCTCATGCTGCTACTCAGCCATGAACCAGGTCAACAGCTCCTGCTGCTTTGTGCCTGCTAGCCCTAGTAGCAAATGTCACGCTTGTCATCTCTGTTGCTGATACTTGAAATTCAGCATGTGTGCACATTTGCAGCCCATGCAACCCTCTGACATAATTGTTTAGCAAGCAACTTCCACTCATGGAAGCTGCGTCTGCTGATCAGTGTATGCACGCTGCAATACGCAAAACATGCACAGTAGTCTGCTGAGTGTCACAGTGTGTGGCAGTCAATGTGAGGTGAGGACGGAGACTGTGAGCTCTGATGTTAGTCTTGTCACTACTGCAGGTAGATGCAGGATTAGACGCACTTGATGCTGCAATGCGAGCAGGGTTTGAGCAGTTTGGCAAAATCCGATCTGATCCAAACCTAGACAACCTACGGAAGAATGAGAGGTTTCAAAAGATGGTCGACCAGTATGATGAGCCTGTTTTTAACTTTTCGTAAGTAGCCCCAGCTCATTCGCAATAAGCACGCATTGCTGGATCACTAGCAAAGTGTGCATCTCAAGCATTCAGCTGCCATGGTCTTGCTCAGCAATGTTGCTTGCTGGTGTATATCTTCAATAGGTCTAGCAGGTCCCCCCCCCAAAAATGCCAGTGATGCACAGTGGTTCAGAATACATTGTTTGGTTGCAGGGCTTTGAAGAATATCTTCAGCTTTGGCAAGAAGTGAGGTGAATACAGCCTGACAGTTGCAACCGTACTGAGTATTCTTTTGCATTGAGTGTAGCTCCTTGACAGTTGACAACAGCTGCTCAGTTGTCATGTACAACTCCTATCGGGATGCAAATGGTGGATGATGGACAAATGAAGCAGTCCCTTGTAAAAGTATTAGACTGACAGGCGTGAACAAAATTTAAAAATGAAAGCAGCTTGCCCTTAGTTCACTGCTGCACCTTGTGGACAGGTATTGCACACAGAACTCGACAACTGCAACGAGTTGCAGGCATGAAGCCAATGGCAATAAGACACAAAAGCTTCGTCTTAGCTATACAGCTCTTGTGAGATCAACACGACTACGCACTTGATCCACTCATTCTTGCTCACCTTTGCCCACGGCCACTTCAGGGGTACAGCTAGTGTAATTGCAAAGTGACCTCTGATCAGCCATCTTCAATACTAGGATGAGGCAATCAGTAAATTAGCTGCAGCATGATCTGTCACATTTGGCTGTGCATACATCACATGTCTCGCATTACACATAGGCTGTAAGATATCGCACTGCACACATACTACTGCTCGTTGCAACCATGTTTCTTGGCAACATGTGTTGTTAACATCATTGCGTTGAAGTCATAACAAGCTATGGTGGAAGGTGCATGAGGCCAGAACAGCACGAATCCATGGTGTACTGCTTCAGCGCAACAACTGCTTCATGTCATGCAGCTGCTGCTCAACGGACTGCTGCTCCTTTTGAGCTTTGCCTAGGTTCTCCATGTCCATGTCTTTGATCTTGGCAGGTGTCTTGCCAGCATATTCTGCTGTCGCCATCTTCTTCTTCAGAGCATTCCAACGCTCCTCTACCTTCACCTGTACAAGACATTGTTGCTCTCAACGAAACACATCACCTCTGTGCTCAAAACACACATCATCATCACAACTGTGCTGCAGCCAAATGCGCATTGCTCTTCAATGGCATCAGAGGTACAGACACCACAGACAGGGAGGCAGACACACAAATTACATGCAAAAGTCCTGTAGCATCGGCACATGGCACCATCACTCTCTTCATACCTTCTCCTTCTGAAGTTTGTCAATCTCCTTTTGGGGGTCTAGAATGCCAGCCAGCAGCAACTGCACAATGGTGGAGTCATCAATGACAGCAGGGGCACAGCCGGGCGGCGCAGCCGCCCCCGCCTGCTGTACTGTCACCTCTGCACAGGATGTCAAGCTCCCTATTTCCCCTGCCAGCTTGGACAAGACTTCACCCCTGGCTCTGTCCTTACACTGCACATCATGGTAGACAGCATGGTAGACAGCTTGGCCTCTATTGACGTCTCTAGTGTGCATGCTTTGCCATACCACATGGCAGCATTAGTCTAAAGAGGGTGTCTGATGATAACAAGCCTTGCATTGCCCTGCTGCGCTTGCACTTTGTGCAATGACCGCAAAACAACAGGTTTGACGATACTAGACCGGGATGCAACCTTGCCAAGCATTGGCAAAGTTCATCATAGTTAAGTTTTGCGGACATGGACCATGGTTTTTCATGCTCTGCTGGTTTTCAAAGCCAAATTATATTCATTCGAAACCTCAAGCTATCAGCTGTGACACACTTGTAGTCCAGGCAGAATCTGCTCACATCAAATTGATGTGCAAATGCGAGCTGAAGACATTCTGAGTGCTGCAGGGATGCAATCTAAATGGTCCTCTTTGAGGGATAACCATTCACAAGCCAGCCGAAACAAGTCAGCAATTCAGCAGCGCATGCCGTGCAGTGCACACCTGTATGAAGAGCTGTGGCCGCTGCCGCTGCAGGCCATAGTCGTTGCGCAGCTTCCTGACAGCTCTCACGGCATTGTCCACCAGCTGCATGTGCTCCTCAGCTTCAGGATTGTGCCACGCTTGCTGTGGCTCTGGATAGGGCTGCATCATGATGGAAGACTGGGAGGGCTCCCCACCGTTTTCAGAGGGAACAGCATGGCTGCCATTTGCAGAGGGTTTGGGTTGCTGGGATGGAGGGGGGGTGGTGGAGGGGTGTGAGTGGGGGTGGGGTAGGCGCTGCCGGAGCTCCTCTGTGACAAAGGGCATGAAAGGATGAAGCAACCTGTGGCAAAGAAGGGGCCTTGATTTGTGTTGATAGCAGGATGTGCGCCTCAAGCATACAGGCTGAGACACAACACAAATGTGATGGCTCTGGCGTCATTCAGCATCAGGAAGCCACATGCTGGCATGTCACACTTGCTAGCAGCAGCGAGGCAGTGTCAAACTGCATGTTAGCAGGATTGCTCAGAGCAAACAACAAAGCACAATGCAGCGTCCAATCATAGGCAGAGGCAGGGCAGGGCAGGGCAGGGCCAGGCAGGGCAGGGCAGGGCAGGGCAGGGCAGGGCAGGGCAGGGCAGGGCAGGGCAGGGCAGGGCAAGACAGGGCAGGGCAGGGCAGTGACCTGAGGCCAACATCTAGGCAAGTACAGAGGGTTTCCCTGGTGGCCTGCTGCGTGGCTGCATCACCGCCTGACATCACCGGCTTGATCAGCTCTATGAAGACGTCACACAGCTCATACTGCCAGAAACTGTACACTGCCTGCACGTCACCCAAGTCCCTTGCTTCTCAACCCCAGATTGCAATTGCCAAGACGTGCACAACTTTGGTAAGGTAAACAGGAAGTGTACAGCTTGGGCATGCGCCACTGGAGGGACGTGCGTCGTACAGACATGCAAACAGTTGAGAAAGAAAACACAGACAGACAGCCCAGACAGACAGCACAGACAGACAGCACAGATACACTGTACAGACAGATGGCACAGACAGACAGCACAGCACAGACAGACGGCTCAGAAACACAGCATTCACAGACTGCACAGACACGCCCTTGAGGTAGCTAGCACTCTCCAAACTGCTGTAAATGTTTATTTGCACAGTGTTAAGGTCTCAGTATGCCAGCACAGCCAAAACATACCTGGGTTGCAGACTGAAACTGATACTCATGCAGTGCCTTGATGGTGCTGTCCACAGCTGCTGTCAGCCTGCTCAGAATCCATTGGCAGCCAAATGGCAGCTGCTGGGGATTGCGAAGGTCACTAGCAGGGACAAAGTCATCCCCAAGATTGATCATGGCAAATTTGATGGCGTTCCATAGCTTGTTGCACCAGTGTCTGTACGCCACCACGCGCTTGATGTCCAAGTTGATGTCGCGCCCCTACACCAAACTCCAAATGCTGTATATTGCCACCCTCTGTATCTCACATCACTAGGATGCTGTAAATGCTATGAAACAAGACAACATTTGCTGCTAGCCTACGTGTTTCAAGTCACTGGGATGCTGTGGTTGCTGTTATGCACAGCTGAGGTCATCCGGCCTGATCTGCAGTCCTGGCCGATGACCCTTTTCGACTGACTGCAGGCTGGGACTGCTGTCTGCCTTCGATTGTGTCTGAGGTCGCTGTCACACATGCAAGCTAATGCATTATGATTGAGTGTCATCCCATTTTGACCTTGGCAAAACCCATTTGACCTTGGCAGAAGCCATGTCAGACTGGTCTGTTCCCTTCTAGTGTGGAGCCACAGTGACAGCATGGCCGTCTGATTTCAAGGCAACAGCTTCTGCAACGCGGCTAGAGCTCACTGCCCAGGTCAAGGCAGAGAGAATGCAAAATGGGAATGTGAATGCTCAGTGGTTGCATGATGCAGCCCATGCTCTGTCCAGCTGGAGAAACTAAGCAGCTACATGAAACATATCACTGAACAAGGCAGAAAAGATGGTGAAATGCGAGGTGAACTTCGAGAGGCAGCATGCTTCAGCCATGCTCTGTCCAGCTGAAAAGTCCAAGCAACTTTATGGAACGTGTCACTCAAAGCAGAAAAGATGGGGAAATGGCATTGTGAATGTTGAGAGGCAGCTAAGCAACTATCAAGACCACAGGGGTGGGGATGAGGGAGCTGTTGCAGAGCCAGACGCACCTGAGAGGTGTATGCCACAAGGGCAAATCGTAGAGCATCTGTGCCGCACTCTTCAATGCCATCAGGGAAGTCTTCCTTCTGGCCTGCTGTTGCTTTCTGCACCTCTGCCGGGGACAGATTGCCTGTTGTCAAAGTATCATGCAGATCCTGCATGCCGTGTTGCAGCTCATCATAACATGCTTCAGCTACTTGGCCTAGGCTGGCACACTTTTTTTGTGCTATCATACGATTATTGTTACTATCACTACCTATTACTATCATGCTTGTTATCATCATCATCATCATCATCATATGTTGTTGTCAATTTTGTCATCAACATCATCATTGTTGCTATCACCACCATTGTTGTTGTTGTCGCTGTCATTGGTGACCTTGTTACTGTTCTTCTCATGACTGTCTTTGTTGGCTTCAAAGTAGTTGTCAATGCTTCAGAAGTGGATGTGGGCGTGAATGGCCAGCTGAAATGACACTTCAGCAACAGGATTGACTCAAAGCTGTGTTGCCATCCAAAGTGTCGAGCAAACCTGCAGCTGTGCTGGAGGAAGGGAAAATGAAGATAATGACAATGATCATTATCACAATGCACTGGGACAGCAATATAGGCAGCAGTATGTGAAGCAGGTCCCGCCCGTGGTAGCAGTAATATCTTTACGCCAATGCGTTATATGAGGTGTAATACAGACACAACACTGCTGCAACTTCATGCAGAAACTTGCCTCGAGAGAGATGCCTTCAATGACATGAAGGGGGTCAATGACGTTGCCCAGTGACTTGGACATCTTGCGACCGTGGGCATCACGCACCATGGAATGGAGATACACCTGCTTGAAGGGTACCTTGCCTGCACCAACATATCTGGTGTCAACACAGTTTGTGTCAGCCAGTCTTGATGTATCAACACAGTTTGTGTCAGCAAGTCTTGGTGGAAGGCTGTACTCATGTGCTCATGTGAAATGGCCATGGCTGAGAGATCAGCGTACTGTGCTCCATGGCTGTTTGATTGAGGCTTAAGTCTTTCAATTCAGGCTGCTCTGTAGCTGGGCAGAGGCTCCGGATTACTCAGAGCAGCTCATGCGACTTGTCTGCAACTCAGCTGTAAAAGGCACCAACCCCCAAAGAAAGGGCAACAGCGTCATAGGGCTTTGCAGGACCCAGCGCAATTATGCTGGTTATGATCAGTTGAGCAAGTACCTTGCAGTCAACACAATCTCAGCAAGGTTACATGTGAGCCGCCTGACCTCAGCATGATGAACTGAACAAACACCTATGAACCATAACCACCCATCAAGCACATACTTCTCATGCTGATAGCAAGCACCTCGAACATCTACCCAACATAGAAACGCGTCTTACTGTCCCCAGGCGTTTCTGAGTTTAGATTTCCATTGTAGAATGAACATTTCTGTAAAAATATAGACACTTCGGGATCGAGAAGAGCTGTGAGTCAAAGCAGACCTCAGTGAATGTAATCTGTGATGACTAATGACTCTATTGACGAGTGGCTGTGAGTCACAACAAGCTGAGTGCATAGCTGTGAGTCATGACAAGCTGAGTACATACCTGTGAGCTTGATGCCCATCATGACCATACGAGCCACCCAGAAGAAGAGGATGTCATGCCCAGTCTCCAGCAGGGCCCCGGGGTAAAACTGGGCTAGATCTTGGGTCTGGTTGGGCCACCCCATGGTGGAGAAGGGCCACAGCCCACTGCTGAACCAAGTATCCAGCACGTCTTCATCCTACACTCACAGACAGACGTCAACACGCCTGTAACAGAATGGCAGTTGTAATTTCTGTGTAGGCATACTGAGACATTATGTGTTTTTGTGCATCAATTCTGTACATTGTCAGCCTGCCAGCTAATACTGGGCAAGGAACATGCGGTGCAGGTATTCATGCACTTGCTTTTCCTAGGACTGCACTTGCTTTTCCTGGGACAAAGTGCAACCCACTTGGACACAGCGCATAGATGCGTTTCAGGCAGACATGCGTCAGGAACAGACGCCAGCCATGCATTAGCAGCACTGCACGTGCATGTGCAAGATGCAGACAAAGCCATGGCTGCTTGAAGCTGAAACGGTCAAAGCAAAGCACCGTCTGACCAGTCCAGAGGGTGCTGCAAAACAATATACCAGTATCAGCAGTTTATGCCATACACTCCACAACAAAGCAAGTGTGAGCCCTTGCACAGAGTGACTTTACAGGACAGCGTGTGCGCCATGCCATGACAAGAGGTACTCTTGCAGCGTGCAGATGATGCTCACCTGACTCAGGGTGACTTTCTTGCCTGGGAAGCGCTTCTGAGCCTCATCCTGGGCCTGCTTCACCTCCTTGGCCACAACCCACCTGTAATCCCCATACAACATAGAAAGCATTACTTTTTCATGCAGTCTTCCACGCATATAGCTGCAGTCAATGAAGATGACCAAAGTTTTGTAATTGCCAATCTGCTTCCACACTAAAATAACCATTCATTGTTTCGATGGCATGCTAGCAGTCCAGACATTGCATTCACAACAATGTTACCTCACCAGCTGACACAAAAAGAAGGTCGACTCCTACTGATGAAGCATGTCATGTTTTTTTGAGATAGCAAACATTGCAATCGATGACTGATACGTGTAGGATCAGCAACAATGATCCCCTTCCTCATCTGTGTCTGCTAGAGGGGCAAGCACATTGTGCTGCTCAACAAGCCAAACAGCTTTTCTTCAGCATTGACCCGTCCCAGCTGGTATACTTACACGACATTCTCATTCAGTTGACTCTTGCATAGGAGACTGTGAATCAGTTGCTGTGTGTGCTAGCCCTTATGGCATGCATGCCAATGAGGGCAAGGGGCAGATGGTGTTACCTGTCCATCTGTTCATACTGTGTGCCAGCAGCTCCCGCCTTTTCCCCCTCTAGGCAGATGTAGTAGGCCGGTATCCTGTGGCCCCACCAAAGCTGTCGTGACACACACCAATCCCGGATGTTCTCCAACCACCTGCAGTGTGTCCACTGACACGCTCACCACGGCAGCCCAGTCGGCCCTGAAAGGATCTGAGCAAACCCACATGTCCAGATGTGTCTTGCAGCGCAGTCTGTCAGGGATGGCTGCACACTCAGCTTCTTATGATCAGGCGTACTTGGGGCGGCATGCACCCCAGCTCATTGTAGAGGGGAGAATGGATGTTGGACAGGGAATAGGTGGGCAGGTGCCATTCCTGATGGCATCCAGAGCATAAGTATACTAGAAGACATTTTCGAACAAGCAGACTCAGCCTGCCAGGCCAGTACATGCAGCCAGATTCAGCTCTCTGGGATTCAGAAACATCAAATTTTCGCGAGAAACGTCCAACTCAATGTAAATTCAAATTGAGAAACGCCTGGGGACAGCAGAAACACGTTCCTTACACTGGCAAGATGTCTTAGGTAACGCAACACCTGTACCACGTGGCTTCAAAATCAGATGGGATGATTTCCAGGCTGCCATCCTGCGCGGCTTTGATGCCATCCTGAGCCATTCCCTGGCAGTTGACCCACCACTGAGGCTTCAAGACTGGCTCAATGATGTCCTTGCTGCGACTGCAAAAGGGGACGCTCATCTCATTGTCCTGGCTGCCACGCAGCAAGCCCTTGCTGTCCAGCCACTCCTCCACCATCTTACGCACCTGCATCATGTGTGACATCCCAGTCAGCAGCTGTGACTATGCCTTTGTTGGTCTCAACTTTGTGAGAAATTCTGTAAGGGGTGATTTTTTTTGTTGGCTTACAAAAACACTCAAGTCTTGGTGCCAGCCCAGCGGTGCAGTGGTAACAAAGACTTGGCTGGTGGGACTGATGCTGGGCAGGCTTATGCCATTGTTGTGGTGCCACAGAGTCGTAGCAAGAGCTTGCTGTCCAGCCCCGTTATGAATAGTCTTGCACACCTGCATCGAGTTTGTACATTGTCACAGCAGGCCTGACAGGACACTGGCTCAACAATGTCCTTGCTGCGACTGCAGACGGGGATCCCATGAGTGTCCCCTTCTCGTTTTCCCAGGTACCACATAGCAAGCCTCTGCTGTCTATAGCTATTCCACCACAGGGTTATGAATCTGCATCACAAAGGTAGCCACCAGTACTTGCGACTCCTGCATTGACATGCATTTTGTCATGGCCGCAGGCTCCTGCCATATGATGCCGGTGTAGGTATACGGTACGGTACCTGGCGCGCGTGAAAGCTATGTGGTACATGGACTGGACACAATACGAGGGCATCTGAAAGCCTGTTTCTTAGATTTCGGCAGAGCAGTCTCAGCAGCTCTGCTTGAGCAGCTGCTGAGGTCACTGGAGAATCAACGTGGTGTTGGGCACCTACTGTTGCAAGTGATGTCAGCAGCCGTGTTAGTTTGAGCAGCTGCTGAGTGACTCACTTGTGTAGGCAATCTCACAA
>JAABUP010002510.1_pt1 | contig 35248 bp, 31 predicted proteins | sample 5559201 | NCBI WGS metagenome assembly JAABUP01 (sample SAMN10711887, study PRJNA513373) | rock metagenome | isolation source: Antarctica rocks | place: Antarctica
AGCCAGTGTCGCGGTCGATCAGGCGGAAGTTGCTCATGCGTGCGGTGTCCAAGGCGAGAAGCGTGCGAACCTGTGTCCCGATCCTACCGGATGCTTCCGCGTCGCGTTAAGTCCGACAGGCTGCTAGCTGGCAAGGGTCTCGAACACGTCGCCCTGGGGCGTTTGGCCCAGGATGTGGGTGCGGTGCCACAGGGCGTAGAACAGCAGCGTCCAGGCGGCGAAACCCTCGCGCCGGCCCTCGGCGGCACGGAACAGCGCCGCAACGCGGGCGGGGTCAGCGACCTCCGCCACGCCCGGCTGCGCCGCGACCAGCGGCCCCAGGCGCTCGCCCTGCGCGGCGATCCAAGCGCCGACCGGCACGGTGAAACCCTGCTTCGGCGCGAACGGGCGGGCCTCGGGCCTGTGCCGCGCCAGCCACTGCCGCAGCAGCCACTTGCCGCGGCCGTCCCGGACTTTCATCCCGTCCGGCAGGCGGAAGGCTGCCGCGGTGATGGCCGGGTCCAGCAGCGGCGTGCGCCCCTCGACCCCGTGCGCCATGAGGCAGCGGTCCAGCTTCAGCAAAAGGTCGTTCGGCAGCCAGTCGGCCACGTCCGTCGCCTGCGCCGCCGCCAGCCGGGTGCGGCCCGGCGTCGCGGCGTGCGCCTCGCTCGCCGCCAGGCCGTCGCGCCAGCCGGGCGGGCGTGCCCGCAACACATCCAGGCGGTCGAACGCGCCGCGCGCCCGCATCACCCGGCCGCCCAGGAACCAGGGGCGCATGGCGCTGCGGTAGCGGCCATAGCCGCCGAAGATCTCGTCCCCGCCCTCCCCGCACAGCACGACCTTCACGTCCTGCCGGGCGCGCTGGGCCAGGAACCAACTCGGGATGATAGCGTAGTCCGCTGCCGGGTCGTCCATAGCGGCGACGATGCGGGGCAGGTCGCGCCAGACCATCGCCGCGGTGATCTCGATGGTCTCGTGCCGCGCCCCGGACGCGCGGGCGACGGCGGCGGCGTGCTCGCGCTCGTCGGCGGCGCCGGGCGCCTCGAAACCGGCGGTGTAGGCCAGCACGGGCCGGGCATTCAGCCGCGCCATGACGGTGAGCACGGCCGCGCTGTCCACGCCGCCGGACAGGAACATGCCATACGGCACGTCGCTGCGCTGGTGCAGGTCGACGCTCTCATCGAGCGCGCGGTCCAGCCGCTCCAGGGCCGCCTCCTCGGTGATGCCCTCCGGCCCGCCGTCCGGCAGCGCGTTCACGCGGCTGCGGTCCAGGATGTGCCCGTCGGCGACGCGCAAGGTCTCGCCGGGCAGCACGCGCTGGATGCCCTCGAAGATGGTGTCGGCGCCGGTGGTGAACTGCATTTGCAGCAGCTCCTCCCGCGCGGCCGGGCGCAGGACGCGGCGGACCAGCCCGGCGGCGAGCAGCGCCTGCGGCTCGGACGCGAAGGCCAGGCCGCCGTCGATGGGCGCGACATACAGCGGCTTGATGCCGAACGGGTCGCGCGTCAGGGTGACGCTGCGCTGGGCGCGCTCGTGGATGGCGATGGCGTACATGCCGCGCAGCGCGCTGGCGTAGCCGGCGCCATCCCGCTGCCAAAGGTGCAGTGGCGGCTCGCAGTCGCTGTGGGTGGCGAAGTGGACGCCGGGCAGCGTGTCGCGCAGCTCGCGGTAATTGTAGACCTCGGCGTTGGCGACCAGGGTGGCCGCGCCGGCGTAGAACGGCTGGTCGCCGCCGGCGACGTCGATGATGGCGAGCCGGGTCTGCACCAGGGCGGTGCGGCCGACCATTGCGTGGCTGCTGCCGTCGGGTCCACGGTGGGCCAGCGCCTGGGTCAAGGCGTCGAGCGTGGCCGGGCTGGGCGGCGGGGCGCCCGGCGCCATGACCATGCCGGCGATGCCGCACATCAGGCCCGCTCCATCGCGGCGAGCGCCGTGCGCCACAGTGCGACGACGGGCGCCTCGGCGTGCCCGGCCTCGTAGCGGGTGCGGCCGGACTGCGCCAGGCGGGCGGCCAGCGCAGGGTCGGCGAGCACGGCGTTAACCGCGGCGGCCAGCGCGTCTGGGTCCTCGCGCGGCACCAGCAGGCCGTCGCGGCCGGGCACGATCAGCTCCGACGGGCCGGCGGCGTCGGCGGCGACTACGGGGCGGCTGGCGGAAAAAGCCTCGATGACCACGTTGCCCAAGGGTTCGTGCCGGCTCGGACAGGCCAGCAGGTCGCAGCGCGCCAGCAGCGCCGCCTGGTCGGTGCGCCAACCCAGCAGGTGCAGGCGGTCCTGCACGGCCAGGCCGCGGGCAAGTGCCGCGAGCGCCGCATGCTCCGGCCCCTCGCCCGCGATCACCAGATGCGCGCCGGGCAGCAGCGGCAGGGTGCGGACCAGGACGTCGAACGCCTTGTTGCGGTGGAGCCGGCCCAAGGCCAGCACCATGGGTGCGCCCGGCGGGAGCGGCAGCACGGCTGGGGCCGCGCCCGCGAGGTCCGGGGCGAAGTTGGGCAGGTGGTGAACGCGGGCGGAGGGCCAGCCCTGGCCGCGTATCCAATCGACGATGCCCCGCGTGTTGCCGACCAGGTGGTCGCACGCGCGGTAGTAGCGCAGGTCGTAGTAGCCGCCGAGCCGCCCGGCCAGCACCCAATTGCCGCGGGGCGTCTGCCGTGCCGCCCGGTTCATCCAGGCCACCACCACGCGGGGGGCGAACTCCCGGAGCGCCGAGGCGATGCGCGGCCGGGTCAGCAGGTCGAGTGCGCCGCCGAAACGGAGCTGCACCGGGGGAAGCCCACCCGCCGCCAGCCGCCCTGCTCGGCCGGGGTCGCGGCGGATCACCGGCAGGACCGCCTCCCCGGCGTCGTGCAGCGCCACCACCAGGCGCTCGAAGAACAGCTCCGCGCCACCGGCGGGCGCCCCGGCCATGACATGGGCGACCCTCACCGCCGCAACAACCCGAGCGCTGCCGCGACGGCGGCGGCGACCGAGAGGCCGTCCATCGGCGCGGCGCCAGCGGCCCCCACGGCCAGGGCCGCTGCGGAACGACGGCCAGCAGGACCGTACTCCACGGCCGACGTGGGGCCAAACAGCCCGAGCGTGGGCGTCCCGGCGGCGCTCGCCAGATGCATCAGCCCGGAGTCGTTGCCCACGAACAGCGCGCATCGGGACAGGCAGGCCGACGCCTCAGGCAACGAGAGCCACCCCGTGAGGTCGACCGCGTCCGGCAGGGCGGCGAGGACCGGCGCCGCCATGGCACGCTCGACAGAACCGGGGCCGGCGAACACGACTGGGCGGGCGCCGGGCAGCGCCTGGTCGCGCACGGCGCAGAACAAGGCTGTGAACCGTTCGGCTGGCCAGGCCTTGCCGGACCAGTTGGCCGTAGGTCCCAGGCCGATGTAGCGCCCGCCCGGCGGCAGCAGCGTGTCCGCCAGCGCTTGGTCGGCGCCGCTCGTCCAGCCTACCGGCTGCGGCGGCGTCGAGAGGCCGAGGGCCGCCGCCAACTGCGCCAGCTTGTGCCCAGGCCGCCGGCCGCCGCGCAGCACCGCGCGGCGCCGGGCCAGCAGGAAGAACGACAAGGCGGAGCCGCGCAGGTCGATGACCAAATCCCAAAATGTCCCGACCGTGTGCCGCCACAGCCGCAGCCAGTGCAGGTCGAAGCGCTGCTTGTCCATCACGAGCGTTGCCTCGCGCCGGGGCATGCGGGCGAACACGCCTTCGGCCACGGGGCCACAGGCGATGGTGAAGCGCGCCTCCGGATGGGTGTGCAGCAGGTGGTCGAGTAGGCCGGTGGAGAGCACCGCGTCGCCGATCCGGGTCGCGGTTATGAACAGGATGCGCATGCGCGGCGGGTGTAGCACGGGTTGCGGCGGAGTGCGCGAGCTTGAAGGGTGCGCGAGCCGGGCCGCTTGAGTTCAAGGCGCCAGGGCACCACGTCACCGGCATGGACATGCTGACCCCGCTACCTGGCCGCTCCGTGATCGAAGTCGGCGGGGACGACCGCGTTTCATTCCTGCAGGGCCTCGTCTCGAACGATGTGGCGGAGGCTGCGCCGGGCCGTGCGGTCTGGGCGGCGCTGCTGACGCCGCAGGGCAAGTGGCTGGCGGATTTCTTCATCCTGTCGGACGGCGCGCGGCTGCTGCTCGACTGCGAGGCCGGCCAGGCCGCGATGCTGGCCCAGCGCCTGGCCCGGTTCCGGCTGCGCGCCAAGGTATCCGTGCAGCCCGTGCCGCTGCTGGTCCACGCGGCCTGGGGCGATGCCGCGCCCGAGATTGGGATCGTGGCGCCCGACCCCCGCACCGCCGACGCTGGCTGGCGGGTGCTGTCCGAAACGCCGCTGCCGTCGAACGCGACCCTGGCGGACTGGGACCTGCACCGCCTGGTGCTCGGCCTGCCGGATGGGCCGCGCGACATGGAGGTCGAGAAAACAACCCTGCTGGAAGCCGGCTTCGACGAGCTGAACGGCGTGTCCTGGACCAAGGGCTGCTACATGGGCCAGGAGCTGACGGCGCGGACCAAATATCGCGGGCTGCTGAAGCGGCGCCTGGTTCCCGTGCGCATCGACGGCCCAGTGCCGGCCGCAGGAGCGCCTGTGCTGCGCGCTGGCGTCGAAGCCGGGGCCATGCGGTCCGGTGTTCCTGGGCTGGGCATGGCACTGCTGCGGCTGGACGCCATCGCCGCTGGCGACTTAGTGTGCGGGGAGGCCATCTTGCATCCGGCACCCCCGCCTTGGATGCGGTTGGAGCCGATCAGGCTGGCGGACGCGCACCCGGCATAGCCAGCCGGTGGCCTATCCAAGCCGGCCGGGGTAGATCGGCGTGCGCTTTTGCTCCGGCCGCGACCATTGCCGCGATTTCCGGTAAAAAGGGCACGACCCGGCGCGTAACCAGGCTGACATGCAGTAGCATGACCTCCTGTTGGGCAACCAATTCATCGTTGTCTTCACGGCGTATCTCGTGTGCCAGGTGAATGCGTTTGCTGTCCGCGTCCAGGATTTGCGTCGCGACATTCACGCGGTCGCCTTGCAATAGCTCAGCGCGGTAGTGGATATGCGCCTCAGCCGCGAACGTGCCGTGCTGGGTGCGCCGGCGATAGGGTTCGCCGAGACCGAGCGCGGACCAAAGGTGGTCGATCGCGCCATCGAACACGACGACATAGTAGGCCATGTTCATATGGCCGTTCTCATCGATCCACTCGGGACGCACGACGGCGGTGTGCCCAGTGAGCGGGGCGGGGATGCCGCCCCGCTGGCTTGGCATCAAACGCTAGGTGTTGTCGTCGAACCCGCCACCGGAGTCGAAGCTGCCACCGCCACCGCCGAATGGGTCGCCGCCCTGGTCGTAGCCCGTCTGCTGGGTGGAGCCATCGCCGCCGAAGCCTGAACCGTCGTCATAGCTTTTTGGCTCACCGCCCACAGCGAACGGGTCCGGCGCAGCGTTGCCAGCGTCGGTCGGGAAACCCGAAGTTGGGTCCGTACCAGCGCCGTCGAAGGCGGTGGTCGATGACGTGTTGTTCAGGAACCCGCCGCCGCCGGCCTCGCCGCCGCTGTGCCCGCTGAATGCGCCCATCAGCGCGTTGCCAACGACCATGCCGCCCGCGACGCCCGCCGCGGTGGTCAACGCTGAGCCCAGGAAGCCGGAGCCGCCGGCGCGCTGAAACATGCCGGGCTGATAGTTGGGCGGATACTGCGGCGGTGGCGGGGCCGAGGTCGGCTGGAACTGCTGGCCATAGCCGGGTTGGCCGAAACCACCACGTTGCGGCTGCTGCTGCTGGCCGCCGCCGCCGAACAGGCTGCCAAAAAAGCCCTTCGACTGCTGTGGCGGCTGCTGTGTTGCCTGCTGGGCGGATTGCTGCATGGCCTGCTGCGTCTGTTGCAGCTCCCACTCCAAGCGGCGGATGCGGTTCTGCGCCTCGGCGAACGCTGCCTCCTGGACCAATGCGGTCTGGGTGATGCGGTAGCGCGCCTCGGGATACTGCTGGAACTGCTGGGCGATGAAGGCGTCGGCGTCGCGGTCGAGCGGCGGCAGCGCCGGCTGCGACTGCGGCACGCTGCCGCTCGGACCTCCCAGGAAAGCGCCACCCTGCGGCGCTCCGGCGACCCTGGCGATAAATCGGGCGATAAGGTCGCGTTCTTCGTTCGTCATGGGACAGCCCCCGGCGTTATTGCACTGAGCGAGTTGGCACACGGCCAACTCTGGTTCAAGTAGGCAGGCGCAGCCGGCGCCACTCAATCGAGGGGCACCGGTCCTCGACCACCTGCAGCCCGGCCGCCCGACCAGCCGCCACGGCCTCCGCGTCCGCCACCCCAAGCTGGAGCCAAACGGTGCGGGCGCCGAGCCGGATGGCGTCCGCCATGACCGGCCCAACCTGGTCCGACGCGCGGAACACGTCGACCATGTCCAACGGCACGGCGTCGTCGAGCGTGGCGACAACGGGCCGCCCGTGCAGTGTCTGGCCCGCCAGGCCAGGGTTCACGCCCACGACGTCGAAGCCGCGGGCGACCAGAAACCCCATGATCTCGTTGCTTGCACGGCCGGGATTGGCGGACGCGCCGACGACGGCGATGCGCCGGGTGGTCGTCAGGATATGCTGGATCGGGTCGGTCATGCGCAACCCTAACGCAAACCGGCGCCCAAGGCTGCATGGTTCGCCGGTATAATCCGGCCGCATCTTCCGCAACCGCGCCGGCCCGCTTATGTTGCGCCCGCCACGCAACCAGCCGGGGACCATGACCACAACAGCCGCGCCACACCAGGCTCCGAGCTTCCAGGAGCTGATTCTGCGCCTGCACGCCTTCTGGGCGCAGCAAGGCTGCGTGATCCTGCAACCCTATGACGTCGAGATGGGCGCCGGCACCTTCCACCCGGCCACCACGCTCCGCGCCCTCGGCCCGCGGCCCTGGCGTGCGGCCTATGTGCAGCCGAGCCGGCGTCCGACCGACGGGCGCTATGGGCAGAACCCGAACCGGCTGGGCCACTACTACCAGTACCAGGCGATCCTGAAGCCCAGCCCGGCCGACTGCCAGAACCTGTTGCTCGACAGCTACCGCGCGATCGGCATCGACCCGCTGCTGCACGATATCCGCTTCGTTGAGGACGACTGGGAAAGCCCGACGCTCGGCGCCTGGGGCCTCGGGTGGGAAGTGTGGTGCGACGGCATGGAGGTGACGCAGTTCACCTATTTCCAGCAGGTCGGCGGCATCCCGGTCGCCGTGCCGAGCGCTGAGTTCACCTATGGGCTGGAGCGGCTCGCGATGTACGTGCAGGGGGTCGAGAACGTTTACGACCTCGATTTTAACGGTGCCGGGGTGAGCTATGGCGACGTGTTCCTGCGCAGCGAGCGGGAATACAGCGCCTATGGCTTCGAGCGCGCCGACACCGCGATGCTGGCGCGGCACTTTGCCGACGCGGAGGCCGAGTGCGCGTCGCTGCTGGAGGCGTCGCTGGCGCTGCCGGCCTATGACCAGTGCATCAAGGCGAGCCACCTGTTCAACATGCTGGACGCCCGCGGGGTGATCTCGGTGACGGAGCGCGCGGCCTATATCGGCCGGGTGCGGACCCTGGCGCGCGGCTGCTGCGAGGGCTGGCTGGCCGGGGACGCGCCAGTTGTCTCTGCTTGACGGGCGGATTATCCTGCTCTGATGGGCGCGCAGCTTAAGATCGACAGCGATGAGGCGTATGGGCTGGCCGCGAAGCTTGCGGGCCTGCGGGGGGAAAGCATCGAGGCTGTGGTGACAACTGCGCTTCGGGATGCGCTGGAGCGCGACCTGGCCGCAAGGGAGGGTGCTGAGGCGCAGCGTCGAGAGGAGACCGAATATCGGGAACTGCGCGAGATCGTCGACGACATCCATCGCCACTTGCGGCGTCCGCTTCCCAGCTCGGACCATTCGTGGCTGTATGACGACGAAACAGGCCTGCCGCGGTGATCGTGGACAGCTCGGCGCTCATGGCAATCGTATTGGACGAGCCGGACGCTGACGCTCTGCTGCGTGCCTTGTCACAAGCACAAGTACGGAAGATCAGCGTTGCAACGTGGGTTGAAGTTCATTTGGTCGTGGAAAGTCTTGGGCAGCATCCGGCCGTGGCAAGCCGCTTTGAAGACTTAATGCTTCGGTTAAAGCTCGACATCGTCGCCGTTGACGTAAACATGGCCTGGATTGCCCGGAAGGCAAACCTGACCTACGGCAAAGGCCACCATCCCGCTCGGCTCAACTTCGGCGACTGCTTCTCCTACGCTCTGGCCAAGCGGGACAACGAACCCTTGCTGTTCAAGGGCAACGACTTCAGCCAGACCGACATCGTCCCAGCGCTGCCCCCCTGATGCCGGAACTGCTGCTTGAGCTGTTCAGCGAGGAAATCCCCGCCCGCATGCAGGCGCGGGCGGCGGACGACCTCGCGCGCCTGCTGGCCGAAGCGCTGGCCGCGCTCGCGCCCGAAGGCGTGCGGACCTTCCACGGGCCGCGGCGCATCGCGCTGGTCGCGGCTGTGCAGCCCGAGGTGCCCGCGAGCAGCAGCACCGAACGCGGCCCCCGCGCCAATGCGCCGGAGCAGGCGCTGGCCGGCTTCCTCCGCAAGCACGGCGCCACGCAGGACCAGTTGGCGCAAGACGGCGGGCACTGGGTCCTCAGCCTCTCAAGCCCGGCCACCCCGGCCGCGGACCTGGTCGCCACCGTTCTGCCGCCGCTGTTGCGCCGGTTCCCCTGGCCGAAGTCGATGCGCTGGGGCGACGGCAGCGCCTTCGCCTGGGTGCGGCCGTTGCGCCGGATCCTCTGCGTGCTGGACGGGCGCATCGTGCCCTTCACCTTGGCCGATGGCGCGGACGACGGCCACGGCCTGATCTCCGGCATTGAGACCGAGGGCCACCGCTTCCATGCGCCTGGCCCCTTCGCCGTGTCGTCCTTCGCCGAGTGGCACGACGGCCTGCTTGCCCGGCGCGTGGTCCCCGATGCCGGGGAGCGGCGCCGCCGGGTCGCCGAGGGCATCGCCAGCCTCGCCGCCGCCGAGGGGCTGCAAATCGTGCCGGATGACGGCCTGCTCGACGAGGTGGCGGGACTCGTGGAGTGGCCGGTGCCGCTGCTCGGCCGCATCGACGCCGCCTACATGGACCTGCCGCCCGAGGTCATGCAGGTCAGCATGCGCGTCAACCAGCGCTATTTCGCCCTGCGCCAAGCGGACGGCAGCCCCGCGGCCCGCTTCGCCTTCGCCGCCAACATTGAGGCGACGGACGGCGGCGGCGCAATCGTCGCTGGCAACGAGCGCGTGCTGCGCGCCCGGTTCAGCGACGCCCGGCACTTCTGGGACCTGGACCGCCGCACCCCGCTCGCCGGACGGGTGGCGGCGCTGGACAAGGTGACGTTCCACGCCAAGCTCGGCAGCCAGGGCGCCCGCGTCGCGCGCCTGGTGCGCTTGGCCCGGCACATCGCGCCCATGGCCGGCGCCGACCCTGCGCTGGCCGGGTGGGCCGCGCTGCTGGCGAAGGCGGACCTCACGACCGGCGTGGTGGCCGAGTTCCCGGAGCTGCAAGGCGTGATGGGCGGCTACTACGCCCGGCACGACCACGAGCACCCAAGCGTCGCCGACGCCGTGCGCGACCACTACGCGCCCAAAGGTCCCGGCGATCCGGCGCCGGCCGAGCCTGTCGCCATCGCCGTCGCGCTGGCTGACAAGATCGACCAGCTCGCCGGGTTCTTCGCGGTGGGCGAGGCGCCGACCGGTTCGGGCGACCCCTACGCGCTGCGGCGCGCGGCGCTCGGCGTCATCCGTATCCTACGCGAAAACCGGCTGCGGTTGCCGTTGGCGGACGTCATGCGGGCCGCTGCCCAGGACCTGCCGGCGCCGGTGCCGGTCGACGCATTGCTGGCCTTCCTCGCCGACCGTTTGCGCGTCCAGCTCCGGGCCGAAGGCGCGCGGCATGACGTGCTGTCGGCCGTGTTCGCCGCCGGGGCGGATGACGACATCGTGCGCCTGCTGGCCCGCACCGACGCGGTTGCAGCCTTTCTCGCCACCCCTGACGGCGTTGACCTGCTCTCCGCCAGCCGCCGCGCCGCCAACATCCTGCGCATCGAGGACAAGCGCGACGGCCCCCACGACGGCCCCATCGACCCCGATCTGCTGTCCCAGCCGGAGGAGCAGACGCTGGCCGCGGCACTGGACCTTGCGGAACCTTCGGTCCAAGACGGCATTAACGCCGAGCGCTATGCCGGCGCCATGCACGCCTTGGCCGCGCTCCGTCCGCCGCTCGACGCCTTTTTCGACCAGGTGACGGTCAACGCCCCTGACCCGGCGCTGCGCCGGAACCGCCTCCGCCTGCTCGCCCGCGTCGGCGCTGCCATGGGCCGCGCCGCTGACTTCTCTCGTATCGAAGGCCTGGAAAAAACATGACTAAATGGGTTTACAGCTTCGGCGCCGGGCACAACGAGGGCCGCGCCGACATGCGCAACCTCCTGGGCGGCAAAGGCGCGAACCTGGCGGAGATGGCCAGCATCGACCTGCCGGTGCCGCCGGGCTTCACCATCACGACCGAACTCTGCACGGCGTACTACGACAATGCCCGGCAGTACCCGCCGGAACTGCAACAGCAGGTGCGGGACGCGCTGGGCCTCGTCGAGCAGGCGGTCGGCCTCAGCTTCGGCGACCCGGCCAAGCCGCTGTTGGTCTCGGTCCGCAGCGGCGCGCGGGTGTCGATGCCCGGCATGATGGACACGGTGCTGAACCTCGGCCTCAACGACGAGACGGTGCGCGGCCTGGAGGCGGCGTCCGGCGACCCGCGCTTCGCCTGGGACAGCTACCGCCGGTTCATCCAGATGTACGGCTCCGTCGTGCTCGGCGTCGACCACCACCGGTTCGAGGAGATCATCGAGACGGCGAAGATCGACGCCGGCGTGACCGAGGACACGGCGCTGACGCCCGAGGACTGGCAGCGCGTGGTCGTCGAATACAAGGAGATGGTCGCCTCCGAACGTGGCGCGCCGTTCCCGATGGACCCGCACGAGCAGCTTTGGGGCGCGATCGGCGCGGTGTTCGGCAGTTGGATGAACCCGCGCGCCAACACCTACCGCCGCCTGCACGACATCCCCGCCACCTGGGGCACCGCGGTCAACGTGCAGGCCATGGTGTTCGGCAACATGGGCAGCGACTGCGCCACCGGCGTCTGCTTCACCCGCGACCCCAGCACGGGGGAGAACATCTTCTACGGCGAGTTCCTGGTGAACGCCCAGGGCGAGGACGTCGTGGCCGGCATCCGCACGCCGCAGCCGCTGTCGAGCCTGCGCGCCCACCCCGGCGAGGTCAGCATGGAGCAGGCGCTTCCCAGCGCCTACGCCGACTTGGTGAAGGTGCGCGAAACCCTGGAGCGGCACTACGCCGACATGCAGGACATCGAGTTCACCGTGCAGCAGAACAAGCTGTACATGCTGCAAACCCGCAGCGGCAAGCGCACCGCCGCCGCCAGCCTGCGCATCGCGGTCGAGATGGCGGAAGCCGGGCTGATCGACCGCAACGAGGCGGTGAAGCGGGTGAACCCGGCCTCGCTCGACCAGCTTTTGCACCCGACGCTCGATCCGAAGGCCAAGCGTTCGCTGTTCAGCAAGGGCCTGCCCGCCAGCCCCGGCGCCGCGTCAGGTGCTGCCGTGTTCAGCGCCGACGAGGCCGAGATGCGCGCGGCCAAGGGCGAGGCGGTCGTGCTGATCCGCATCGAGACCAGCCCCGAGGACATCCACGGCATGCACGCCGCCCGCGGCATCCTGACCACGCGCGGCGGCATGACGAGCCATGCCGCCGTCGTCGCCCGCGGCATGGGGCGGCCCTGCGTCGCCGGGGCCGGGGGCATCAGCGTGGACTATGGCGCGCAGACGCTTTCGGCCAACGGCCAGACCATACGCGAGGGCGAGATCATCACCCTCGACGGCGCGACCGGAGAAGTGTTTGTGGGCGCTGTGGCGATGATCGAGCCCAGCATGTCCGGCGACTTCGCGACATTGATGGGCTGGGCGGACGGCCTGCGCCGCATGAAAATCCGCACCAATGCCGAGACGCCGCTCGATGCCGAGACGGCACGTAATTTCGGCGCCGAGGGCATCGGCCTGTGCCGGACCGAGCATATGTTCTTCGACCCCGAGCGGATTGGGGCGGTGCGGCAGATGATCATGTCGACCGACGAGGCCGGGCGCCGGGCGGCGCTGTCCCGGCTGCTGCCGTTCCAGCGTGAGGATTTCGTGAAGCTGTTCCGCATCATGGCGGGGTTGCCGGTCACGATCCGCCTGCTGGACCCGCCGCTGCACGAGTTCCTGCCGCATCAGGAGAGCGAGCTGGCGGACGTTGCGAAGGCGCTGGGCATGGACATGGACCAGGTGCGCCGCCGCATGGCCGAGCTTTCGGAGGCGAACCCGATGCTGGGGCACCGCGGCTGCCGGTTGGGCATCAGCTATCCCGAGATTTACGAGATGCAGGCCCGCGCGATTTTTGAGGGCGCGGTCGCGGCGGCGCGCGAGACTGGGCAGGCACCGTTGCCGGAGATCATGATCCCGCTGGTCAGCACGCGGCGCGAGCTGGAGATCACTCGCGCCCAGGTGGACGGCGTGGCGGCGGCGGTGTTCAAGGAGCAGGGGCAGACGATTGAATACTTGGTTGGCACGATGATTGAGTTGCCGCGCGCTGCGATTGTGGCGGACAAGATTGCGGAGATTGCAGATTTCTTTAGTTTTGGCACCAATGACCTGACTCAGACGGTGTTCGGCTTGTCGCGCGACGACGCGGGGCGGTTCCTGCCGGCCTATGTGGACGCAGGGATTTTGCCGAAGGACCCCTTTGTGTCGATCGACGTGGAGGGTGTCGGCGCCATGGTGCGTATGGCGGCCGAGAAGGGGCGCGCGACTAAGAACGACCTCAAGATGGGGATTTGCGGCGAGCACGGCGGCGATCCGGCCAGCATCGCGTTTTGTGAGGAGGTTGGGTTGGACTACGTTTCGTGCAGTCCGTACCGGGTGCCGGTGGCGCGGCTTGCGGCGGCGCAGGCGGCTTTGGGGGTTGGAGGGGACAAGACGGCTTGAGACGCGGGCAAGTGGCGCCGGCTTCCCGGTGGTTTTTGTTCCATTGACGCCACCCCAGCGTCTGCCCAGATTGGTGCCATGAGCAACACTGCTACGATCGATCTTCAAAAGCTGGGCCGCGATGCCGCCGTGCATGTTGCCAATGTGGGCAAGGTCGAGCTTGTCGACGTTGTCCCTGGCGATGATTACATGGATCGACCGGTTTATCGATTTGCGTTTCTTATCGACGAAAGCGTCGATTGGAAGAGTGCTGGCCTGGTCCGGATTCACTTGGTCCAAAAACTTCGGGACGAGCTTGTTGCGCTAGGCGATGCCCACTATCCCGTTATTCAGATTTTGAGCCGGGCGGAATTAAGTCAGCGTACCGGTGCTTGATCCAGTCGACGTTCTTGCCGTTGCTCGCCTTCTCTCGGTAGCCGGCACGCCGGCGCCCTCGGACGCTCAGCTACGCAGGGCAGTATCGACAGCCTATTATGCATTGTTCCATTGGGTTCTACGGGCAGCGGCAAACCGCTTCATGGGTCCGAACAAAGAGAAAAGTGCTGGTTATGCATTAATCTACAGAAGCTTTGACCACCGATACATAAGGACCATCTGTGAGGCATTAGACGTACCAGTGCTCAGAGATAGTTTAAAACGCCAGTTGGGTCGAAGCGCGGTCAGCCAAGACATGCGGATTTTTGCTGGCGCCTTCCCAGTTCTACAAGATGCTCGGCATCTGGCAGACTACGATCCACAAGCCGTTTTCTTGCCTGCAGACGTGTCCTCCTTGGTCAGCTCGGCAAGCGCCGCAATGGGAGCATTCGACCGAGTTGCCGCCGACGAGCAGGCTGACGTCCTCGCCTTAATGCTGGTCAGAGCAAGAAGCTGATCACGATTTTGCCCTAGGCCACGACGCACCCGGCCCAGAACAGCTCTAAGCCGCCAAATCCCGCGGCTCCTCCACCGAAAGCCGCGTACGGATCAGCTTCTCGATCCCGCGCAAATGCGCCCGCTCGCTGCTGTCGCAAAAACTGATCGCCACCCCCGTCTGCCCGGCCCGCGCCGTCCGGCCAATCCGATGCACATAGGCCTCCGGCACGTTCGGCAGGTCGAAGTTGACCACATGCGTCACCCCGTCCACGTCAATGCCCCGCGCCGCAATGTCCGTCGCCACCAGCACACTAATCCGGCCCGCCTTGAACATCGCCAACGCCCGCTCCCGCTGCGGCTGGCTTTTGTTGCCGTGGATCGCCGCCGCCGGCTGGCCCGCAGCCTCCAAATGCTGCGTCACCCGGTCCGCCCCATGCTTGGTGCGAGTGAACACCAGCGTCCGGCTCATCTTGCTGCTGCGCAGGATGTCGGCCAGCAACTGCCGCTTGCGCGACGCCTCGACGAAGATGACCTTCTGCTCCACCCGCTCGACCGTCGTCGCCACCGGCGTCACGGCCACATGCACCGGGTTCTTCAGCATCTGCCCAGCGAGGGTGGAAATCTCCTTCGGCATGGTCGCCGAAAAGAACAGCGTCTGCCGCGTCGGCGGGATCGACTGCACGATCTTGCGGATCGGAATGACGAAGCCGAGGTCCAGCATGTGGTCGGCCTCGTCCAGCACCAGCACCTCGACATGGTTCAGCACCACCGCGCCGTCCTGCATGTGGTCCAGCAGCCGCCCCGGCGTCGCCACCAGGATATCGATGCCGTTGGCAACGGACTTGGACTGCCGCGCCTTGGGCACCCCGCCGTACATCAGCGCCGTGCGCAGCCCGGTCTGCCGGCCATAGTCGCGGAAGCTTTCGGCAATCTGGCTGGCAAGTTCGCGCGTCGGCGACAGCACGAGCACGCGGCAGCCGCGCCGCGGCGCCGGCTTCTTGTCGACCAGCAGGCGGTGCAGGATTGGCAACGCAAAGGCGGCGGTCTTGCCCGTGCCGGTCTGCGCGATGCCCTGCAGGTCGCGCCCCAGCATGATGTGCGGGATCGCTTGCGCCTGGATGGGCGTAGGTTCGGTGTAGCCCTGCGTGGTCAACGCATTGAGGATGGGAAGCGCGAGACCAAGGTCTGCGAAGCTTGACATAGTTATAGTGTCTTTCGATGGCCCGTCCCAGGAGGTCGCTTTGCGCCGCGAGGGGGTGCACAACGATCAGCGGGATCGCGACCGGCGCCAGAAGTGAGATGATAACGCCGGTGCTCAGGTACAGCGCACGAAGTCACGTCAAACCGCGCGACGGTCTTATGGTGCTGCACCGCACCAAAGTCAAGGAATTCCACCCCTGGGCCGCCACCCGGTTGACCCGGCAGTGCGAACTGCCGAGAAGCGGCCGATGCGTCCCTCGATCGTCCTCAGCGAACCCTATGCCGGGCTACAGGCCCAGGCCCTCGGGTTGGCGGAGGCGGCCGGCCTGGCGCCGGAGTTGGTGACGCTGGAACCCCGCGCACCCTGGAGCTGGCTGCCGGCCCGCATCTGGCCGACGCCGCTCCGCGCCATCCGGCTGCCCGACCCCGGCGACGCCATAATGATCGGCGCCGGGGGCATGGCCGCCGTCATCGGCGCGGCGCTCCGCCGGCCCGCGCGCCCGGTGGTCCAGGTCCAGCATCCGCGCATCGACCCCGCGCGCTTCGACCTGGTCGTCGTGAACCGGCATGACGGGCTCATCGGCCCCAACGTAGTCGTGACCCGAACCGCGCTGCACCGCGCCACCCCGGCCCGTCTCGCGCAGGCTGCCGCCCTCTGGACGCCCCGGTTCGCCCACCTCCCCCGCCCGCTGGTCGCCGTGCTGGTCGGCGGCAGCAACGGCCGCTTCCGGCTGGACGCCGCGGTCGCCACGGCGTTGGGCGCGTCGCTCGCGGCCATGATGCGGGCGGACCGGGTCGGCCTGGCGCTCACCCCGTCCCGCCGCACCGCCGGGGACGCCCGCGCAGCGCTGCAACGGGCCGTTGCGCCGCTGGGCGGATGGGTTTGGAACATGGAGGGGGAAAACCCATATTTCGGCTTGTTGGCGCTGGCGGACGCAATCGTGGTGACGGAGGACAGCGTGTCCATGGTGTCGGAGGCTGTCGCGACATCGGCGCCGGTGCTGCTGGCGGGACTGCCGGGCCGGTCGCGGCGCATCCGGCGGTTCAACCAGTACTTGCAAGAGGACGGGCGGCTGCGCCCCTTTGCCGGCCGGCTCGACCTGTGGCCGGTGGCGCCGGTCGACGACACGCAGGCTGCGGCGGACGAGATGCGCCGGCGGCTGGATTTTTAGGAGACGACGATGCTGAACATCCAGACCTTCGACGCGCGGGCCGGCGGCAACGTGCTCTACAAGGCTTTCGCCCATCCGGTCGCCGCCGAGGCCGTGCAGCGCCTGGCGGCCAAGCTGCGCGAGGCCGGGCCGCTCGCGGTCTATGATCCCGATGGCGTGTCGGACGCGCTGTTCGCCCTGCACCCGGCCATGCCCGCAGCGGCAGAAAGCTATGTGCACGACGTGCAGCAAATCGGCTCCTCCCGCGCCGGCGTCGCGGCCCAGCCACTGACGGACCTGGCGCACTCCGCCTGCGCCACCCTGCTGATCGCGGCCTTCGACGCCGGGCGGGTGCTGGCGCGGATCAAGGACATGCTGCCCGAAGGCATGGCGGTCGCGACGCTTGACGAGGCGCGGCTGCCAGGGGAGATGCTGAGCAACCCGAAACGCTATTTGGACCGGGTCAACTTCGCAACCAACTACGCTTTCTTCCGCGACCAGGACGGCCTGCACACGCGGCTCGTCACGGCGAACTACTGGGCGGGCTACGGTGCCGGCCCGGTCCGCCTCTGGCTCCGGCTGTTCGACGGCGCGGGCACAGTGCTTGCAGAGTGGGAGCATCCCGTCCCGCCCGGTCCCGGCGGCATCGCGATCAACAGCGCCGAGGTCCGCGCCCGGTTCGGCCTGCCCGAGTTCGCCGGCCAGCTCTTCATCCACGCCATCGGCGCCGCCGGGCACGACGTGGTGAAGTATGCGCTCGACACCTACGGCACCGGCGCGCAGGCCAGCCTGTCCTGCACCCACGACGCCAACGCCTGGCCCGCCGACCGCTACGCCGGCATGCCCGCGCCCCGCGCCGACGAGCGCGTGGTGCTGTGGCTGCAGAACAGCCACGCCGCCCCGATCCCGGCCGGCGCCGTGCTACTGGACCGCATGGGCGCCGACGCGCCGACCGCTTTGCAGCGGGAGGTCGGCCCCTACGCCAGCCTGGCGCTCGACGTCGCCGACGTGCTGCCGGGGCTGCAATGGCCCGCGCAGATCGAGGTGCGGGCCGGCCGCCACGTCGTCCGCCCGCGCTACGAGGTGACGCGCGCCGGACGCGCCCGCATCGCCCACCTGAACGTCGAGCGCGCTGGCCTGCTGCCCGACCCCGGCATCCCTTCGCTGCACAACCTGCTGGGCCGCGGCTACTTGCTGCCTTTCCCCATCCTGCCGCGCGACCGCTTCCGCAGCGTCGTGCTGCCGACACCGATGGCGGAGTGGCAGCGCGGCCTCCCCATCCGCGTCGACGTGTTCGACACCGAGGGCCGCCTGGTCGCCGACCGTTTCCTGGGCTGCCTGCCCCGCAACCACGACCTTGCGCTCGACCTCGCCGAGTTCGACGTAGAGGAGGGCCACGCCGACCTCGTTTACGACTTCCGCGACGGCGGCGAGGCCGACGGCTGGCTGCACGCGCTGTTCCGCTACGAGGACCGGACCAGCGGCCACGCCGCCGAGAGCAGCTTCGGCGCGCACATCTACAACACGGCGATGACCTACCGCGACGAGCCACAGAGCTACTCCGGGCCGCCGCCGGGCCTGTCGACCCGGCTGTTCCTGCAACTGGGGGACTCTGGCCGCCACAGCTACGCCGCGCTGATCTACGCGGCGTCCGCAGCCTGGCACCCCTGGTCCACGACGGCGCTGCTGCTGCACGACGGCGACGGCCAGGTGATCGCGGAGCAGCCGTTGCGCATCGCCTGCTCGGGTTCGGCCATGGTATGGCCGCACCGGGTGTTCGGCGAGGCACTGCTGAACCAGGCGGGTCCGCGCGGCTACGTGCTGATCCGCGATGCCACCTGCCGGATATTCGGCTATCATGGCTTGATGGATGACGCCGGGGGGTTCAGCCTGGACCACATGTTCGGCTTCTGAGGGGGAACCGCCATCACACGCGACACGTTCGACCTGCCAAAGGTCGCCGCCAACTACGAGCCGCTGTCGCCGCTGAGCTTCATCCGGCGCACCGCCGACGTGTTCCCGGACCACACGGCGATCGTCCACGGGCCGCATCGCGCCACCTGGGCCGAGACCTACGCCCGCTGCCGGCGCATGGCCTCTGCCCTGGCCGCGCATGGCGTGCAGCGGGGCGACACGGTGGCGATCATGGCGCCCAACACCCCGGCGATGGTCGAGGCGCATTTCGGTGTCCCCATGCTGGGCGCCATCAACACACGGCTGGACGCCGAGACGGTCGCCTTCATCCTGGCCCATAGCGAAACGCGCGTGCTGCTCACCGACCGCGAGTTCGCGCCGACCATGGCGAGGGCGCTCGCCCTGATGCCGGCGGACGCGCGGCCCTATGTGGTCGACATCGACGACCCGCTGGCCCCGCCCGGCGAGCACGTCGGCCAAGTCGAATACGAGGCGTTCCTCGCCGCTGGCGACCCGGCCTTCGAGTGGTCCGGACCCGGAGACGAGTGGGACGCCATCGCGCTCAACTACACGTCGGGCACCACAGGCAACCCCAAGGGCGTCGTCTCGCACCACCGCGGCGCATACCTGAACGCGGTCGGCAACGCCCTGACGTGGGGGATGGCGCAGCACCCGGTCTATCTCTGGACGCTGCCGATGTTCCACTGCAACGGCTGGTGCTTCCCCTGGACCGTCGCGGCAATGGCCGGGACCAACGTGTGCCTGCGCCGGGTCGAGGCGGCGGCGGTCCTGGACGCGATGGACCGCAGCGGCGTCACCCATCTGTGCGGCGCGCCGATCGTCATGGGCCTGATCCTGAACCATCCCGGCGTGCAGCCGCGCCCGGCCCCCGTCCGCATGATGACGGCCGGGGCCGCGCCGCCCGCCGCGGTGCTGGAAGGCATGGAGCGGCTCGGCTTCGAGACCACCCACGTCTATGGCCTGACCGAGACCTATGGCCCCGTCACCGTCTGCGCCTGGCACGACGAATGGAACGCGCTGCCAGACAGCGAGCGTGCCCGGCTCAAGGCGCGGCAGGGCGTGGCCTACCCGGTGCAGGAGGGCGTGATGGTCGCCGATCCCGTGACCCTGCAGCCGGTTCCGCGCGACGGCGTCACGATGGGCGAGGTGTTCATGCGCGGCAACATCGTGATGAAAGGCTACCTCAAGAACCCCACCGCCACCGACGAGGCGTTCGCCGGCGGCTGGTTCCATACTGGGGACCTCGCGGTGAGCCACCCCGACGGCTACCTCGAAATCCGCGACCGTTCCAAGGACATCATCATCAGCGGCGGCGAGAATATTTCCACGATTGAAGTCGAGGGCGTGCTGTACCGCCATCCCGCCGTCATGGAGGCCGCCGTGGTCGCCCGGCCGGACCCGACCTGGGGCGAGACGCCCTGCGCCTTCATCACCCTGAAACCCGACATGGCCGCGACCGAGGCCGAGATCATCGCCTTCTGCCGCGAGCACCTGGCGCGGTTCAAGGTGCCCCGCACCGTCGTGTTCGGCGCATTACCCAAGACCAGCACCGGCAAGATGCAAAAATTCGTCCTGCGCGACCAAGCCCGCAGCCTCGGAGGATAGTTTCCATGCCCCAGCCCAGCCACGTCATGGCGCTCGATACGCCCGACGAATCGACGTTGCCGGAGGACCTGCAACCCTATTTCCAGAAATGCCGCGACAAGCTGGGCTTCGTGCCCAACGTGCTGCGCGCCTGGCTGCTCCGGCCGGAAAAGCTGCGCAACTTCATCCATTTGTATGACGAACTCATGCTGGCGCCCTCCGGCCTGTCGAAGCTGGAACGCGAGATGATCGCCGTCGCGGTGTCCGCCTGGAACCGCTGCTACTACTGCCTGGTCGCGCACGGGGCGGCGGTGCGGAAATTGTCCGGCGACCCGCAACTGGGCGAGATGCTGGCCTTCAACTACCGCGTCGCCGAGTTGCCGGCCCGGCAGCGCACGATGCTGGACTTCGCGGTCCAGCTTACGGCCGCGCCGCACCTGATCGGGCAGGGCGACCGGGACGCGCTCAGCGCGCAGGGGTTCTCGGATGCGGACATCTTCGACATCGCCGAGGTGACGGCATTCTTCAACTACACGAACCGCGTCGCGCATGCGGTCGATATGATGCCGAATGCGGAGTACTACACGCTGGGCCGCTGAGGCCAACGGCCGCCAGCGCTCCTTGCGGTAGCGGCCCCGCTAGAACAGCCTGCTGAACAATCCCTGCCGCTTGCGCTGGATGATGGGCGTGTCCCCGACCTTGGGCGACTGGCCCAACGCAGCATTCTGGCGCAGGCGGGCGCTTTCCCGCTGCGCGTCGACCGGGGTGCCAGGCGGCGGCGGGCTTTGCCAGAACATCAGGCGGTCGGTCAGCGGCCGGTTCGGGGTGTCCAGCGCCGCCTCGTTGTCGACGCGGTTGCGGATGTCCGCCGGCGCCGGGCCGCCCGCAGCGTCAACCAAGGCCTGTTGGCCCGGCGTCACAGGAGCGCCCGGTTGGGCCAGCGCAGCGTCCGGCGTCAGCGCCGCCTCAGCCTGCTGGCGCTGCGTCATCTCCTGTGGGCGGGTGACGCCGGGCCGCGGCGGACGCAGGGTAAAGTCGGGCGGCATCGACAGCGGCGCGCGGGTCGTCACCTGGAATTCGTCCGGCGCGTCGCGCGTCAGGCCGAAGGTGCGGGTCAGTTCGTCACTGCTGCACGCGGCGAGGCCAAGCCCACAAGCTGCTACAAAAACAATCCGGTGTGCCTTCATGCAGTGGCTTCTACTGCCGAAGGCCCGGTGCCTGCAAGCGGGTTCGCGGCCGTAGTCCGTCCAGCACCAACACCGCCACGCCGCAGACGATCGCCGCGTCCGCCACGTTGAACACGTACCATGACCAGCCATACGCATGGGCGTGCAGGAAATCGACCACGGCGCCGAAGCGCAGCCGGTCGATGACGTTGCCGACCGCCCCGCCGCCGATGGCGCCAAGGCTGGCCGCCACCAGTGCGCTCTCGGCCCGGCGCAGCCATACGGCCAGTGCCACCACGACCGCGAGCGCCACCCCGGCCAGCAGCCACGGCCCCCAAGCGCCGTCCTGGTGGAACAGCCCGAAGGTCACGCCTTGGTTCCAGACCATCGTGAGGCTGAACACCGGCAGCACCGGGATTTGCCCGCGGTCCTGCAAGCGCAGCACCTCCAGCACCCACCATTTGCTGGCCTGGTCGGCAATCAGCACCAGCAGCGCAGCGAGCAGGCCCCAGCGGACGCGCCCGGTTGTCATCGGATTATGGTCATTCGGTCGCCAGGCCGCAGGACAACGGGCCGACCGCGCCGGCGCAGCGGACGCAGAGCGCTGCGTGGCCCGGCTGCTGCCCGACCTCGGGCAACACGCGCCAGCAGCGGGCGCACTTGTCGCCGGGCGCGCGGTGGACGGCGAACGCCTCGCCGAACTGCGCGTCCGAGACGATGCACACCTCCGCCCAGCCGGCCTCGTCAAGCAGCGCGGGATCGCCGCCCACCGTTATGGCGGCCTGCAACGACGAGCCGATCAGCTTGTCCGTGCGCGCCGTCTCCAACAGGGTCGTGACGGTGCTGCGCTCCTCGCGGATCGCGGCCCACCGTGCGCCGAGCGCCGGGTCGCGCCAGCCGGCCGGGATGGGCGGGAACGCCTGCAAGTGGACGCTGCCGTCCTCGGACGGGAACCGGGCCAGCCAAGCCTCCTCCGCCGTGAAGCACAGCACGGGCGCGAGCCAGGCGGTCAGGCAGCGGTGCAAGTAGTCCAGCACCGTCCGCGCCGCCCTACGCCGCACGCTGCTGGCGGGATCGCAGTACAGCACGTCCTTGCGCACATCGAAATAGAACGCGGAAAGGTCCGCCGAGCAGAAGGCGTGGATGTCGGGATACACCCCGGTCCAGTCATGCGTCGCCAGTGCGCCGCGCATCCGCTGGTCCAGTTCGGCCAGGCGGTGCAGCACCCAGCGCTCCAGCTCCGGCATCTCTGCATCCGGCACGCGCTCGTCGTCGGTGAACCCGGCCAGGCTGCCCAATAGCCAGCGCAGCGTGTTGCGCAGCCGACGGTACAGTTCGGCCTGCTGCTTCAGGATTTCCGGCCCGATGCGCAGGTCCTCCGAAACGTCGGAGTTCACCACCCACAGCCGCAGGATGTCGGCGCCGAGCTTGTCCGTCACCTCCTGCGGCGCCGTCACGTTGCCGAGCGACTTGCTCATCTTGCGGCCGTTCTCGTCCAGCACGAAGCCGTGGGTCAGCACCGCCTTGAACGGTGCCTTGCCGCGAGTGCCGACCGCCTCCAGCAGACTTGTTTGGAACCAGCCGCGATGCTGGTCGCTGCCCTCCAAATACAGGTCCGCCGGCCAGGGTCCACCGCGCGCTTCCAAGGCGAAGGCATGGGTGCTGCCGCTCTCGAACCATACATCAACGATGTCCATGACCTGCTCGAAAGCGTCGGGATCACGGTCGTTGCCCAGGAAGCGGGAGGGCGGCGAGCTGTACCAGGCGTCCGCGCCCTCCTCGGTGAAGGTGGCAATAGTGCGGGCGACGACGGCCGGGTCGCGCAGCGGCTCGCCGGTGCGGCGGTCCACGAACACGGGGATCGGCACGCCCCAGGCACGCTGGCGGCTGATGCACCAGTCCGGACGGCCAGCGACCATGCTGGCGAGCCGGGTGCGCCCGGCCTCCGGCACGAAGTTGATGCGGGCGATCTCGTCGAGCGCCTTGGCGCGGATCGCCTCCGGGCCGTCCATGCGGATGAACCACTGCGGCGTGGCGCGGTAAATCACTGGCGCCTTGCTGCGCCAGGAGTGCGGATAGGAATGGAACAGCGTGCCGCGGGCCAGCAGGCCGCCGGACGCCTCCATCGCAGCACCGACCGGCGCCGCCGCCTTGAACACGTGCAGCCCGGCGAACATCGGCACCCACGCGGCGTAGGTCCCATCCGGCCCGACCGCCTCCGGCACCTCGATCCCGTGCGCGCGGCCCAGCAGGAAGTCCTCCTCGCCATGCGCCGGCGCGATGTGGACGAAACCGGTGCCCTGGTCGGTCGTGACGAACTCCGCCGGCAGCATCGGCGCGTCGTGGTCGTAGCCCTGCCCGCGCAGCGGATGCGCGCAGACCAGGCCGGCGAGGTCGGTGCCTTTGTAGACATGCCCGATGTGGTGCGTCGCGATGCCGGCCGCCGCGCAGACCTCCGGCACCAGAGCGAGTGCGACCAGCAGCCGCTCGCCGGGGCAGGCCAGCGAACCCTCGTTCACGCTGTCGACGTGGACCAGCGCGTAGTCGATCTCCGGCCCATAGGCCAGGGCGCGGTTGCCCGGCAAGGTCCAGACCGTCGTGGTCCAGATCACGACGGCGGCGCCGGCCAGGTCGCCAACGCCGTTCAGGACCGGGAAGCGGACGAACGCCGTGTCGCTGGTGCGGTCGTGGTACTCGATCTCGGCCTCGGCCAGCGCGGTCTTCTCGACCGGGCTCCACATGACCGGGCGCAGGCCGCGGTAAAGCGCCCCGTTCAGCAGGAACTTGCAGATCTCCCCGGCGATCGCCGCCTCCGACGAGAAATCCATCGTCGCATAGCGCCCGGCCCAGTCGCCCACCACGCCCAACCGCTGGAACTCATCCGTCTGCACTGCCAGCCAATGCGCGGAGTAGCGCCGGCACTCGTCGCGGAAGTCCAGCACCGGAACGGCATCCTTGTCACGGCCAGACTTGCGGTACTCCTCCTCGACCTTCCACTCGATCGGCAGGCCGTGCGTGTCCCAACCGGGGATGTAGTCCACATCCTCGCCAGCCATGCGGTGGGCGCGCATGACCACGTCCTTCAGGATGCGGTTCAGCGCGTGGCCGATGTGCAGGTGGCCGTTGGAGTAGATGGGGCCGTCATGCAGCACGAAGGGCGGGCGGCCTGCCATCGCGGTTTTGGTGCGGTCCCAAAGGCCGATGCGGCCCCAGCGCGCCAGCAGGTCAGGCTCGCGCTTCGGCAGGTCGCCGCGCATGGGGAACGGGGTGGCCGGCAGGAACACGGTCTGACGGTAGTCGGGCACGGGGGCTACAGGAGTATCGGGCATGGGATGGGTCCAAGTTGCGGCGGTTTCACGTCAAGGCAGTCCCGGCGCTCAGGCCGGGGATATAATTCGCGCTTGCGGGAAATGGACCATGGGAGGGTTATGCGGACCGCGGCCCCGCCGGGTCAAGCGCCGCGAGCGCCACGCGGGCCTGCTCTGCGTCGGCAACGATCTGCGCCCGCAGGTCGTCGAACGAGGCGAACTTGCGCTCGGCGCGCAGGAAGGCGTGCAGCCCGACCGCGATCTCCTGTCCGTACAGGTCGCCCTCGAAGTCGAACAGGTGCGCCTCCACCCGGCTTTCCGTGCCCTCGTTCACCGTCGGGCGGCGGCCGATGTTCGCGACGCCCGGCACTGTTGTGCCGTCCGCGAGGCGGGCGCGCACCGCGTAGACGCCACGCGCCGGCTCCAAATGGCGGCCCAGCGGCACGTTCGCGGTGGGGAAGCCGATCGTGCGGCCTCGCTTGTCGCCGTGGGTGACGGGGCCGCGCACCGCCCAGGGCCGGCCAAGCTCGGCGGCGGCCCGCTCGGGATAGCCGTCCTGCAACAGCCGGCGGATGCGGGTCGAGCTGATCGGCCCCTGTGCGTCGACGAGCGGCGGCACGACCGTGAGGCCGATCCCCAACGCCTCCGCCCGTGCCGCCAGGAGCCCCACGTCCCCGCCGCGCCGGTGCCCGAACGCGAAGTCCGGGCCGCACGACAGGTGCGCAGCGCCCACGCCGCGGTGCAGCACCTCATCTACGAACGCTTCGGCGCTCAGCAGCGAGAACTCGCGGTCGAACGGCATCTCGTACACGGTCTGCACGCCCAGCGCCGCCAGCGCCTCGGCACGTTCGGCGGACAGGGTCAGGCGGAAAGCCGGGTCGTCGGGGCGGAACAGCTCGCGCGGGTGCGGCTCGAAGGTCAGCACGGCGAGCTTGGCGCCGGGCCGGGCGCCGTGGGCGGCGCGCAGCACGTGGGCGTGGCCCAGGTGAACACCATCGAAGTTGCCCAACGCGACCGTGGCGCCGCGCAGCGCCTCCGGCAGGTCCCGCCAGTCGCGGACGATGTGCAAGGAGGCGGGCTCCATCAGGCGCGGCTGCGCGGCATCACCGTGGCTTCGCCCTCGATGACCACCTTGCCGCCCACGGTGCAGACCGTCTTCAGCGTCGCCCGCTTCTTGTCCGCGTCCAGCGCCGTCACCTCCACCGTCGCGGTCACGGTGTCGCCGATCTTCACCGGGCGGCGGAACTGCAACGTCTGGGCCCGGTAGATCGTCCCCGCCCCCGGCAGTTGCGTGCCTAGCACCGCGCTGATCAGCCCGGCCGACAGCATGCCGTGCGCCACGCGCTCCTTGAACACCGACACGGCTGCCGCCTCGGCGTTCATGTGAACCGGGTTGGTGTCCAGGCTGACGGCGGCGAACAGCAGGATATCGGCCTCGGTGATCGTCTTGCCGATGCTGGCAGTCTGGCCGATGTGCATATCCTCGAACGCGATGCCGTCCATGCTGGGTCTCCTCCGATAAAATGGACAAGGCATGGGCGCGGTGCGAAGGTCAAGCCGTCTTCAACACCTTGGAACACTTGATGCCGCAGACGCAGATTGGCCGATCCGAGGAACTCCTTGCCGAACTCGCCGGCTGGGTGCGGATGGAAACGCCGACCACCGACGCCGCCGCGGTGAACCGCCTGATGGACCGCGCCACCGCTGACCTTGCCCAAGCCGGCGCCGACATCACCCGCGTCCCCGGCCGTGACGGCTTCGGCGACAACCTGGTCGCCCGCGCGCCGGGAACCGGCAAGCCCGTGATGGTCGCCGGCCATCTCGACACCGTATGGCCGCACGGCACGCTTGATGCCATGCCGTACCGCGTCGACGGCGACCGCGCGCACGGCCCCGGCATATTCGACATGAAGGCCGGCAGTTTCCTGGCGTTCAGCGTGGTCCGCTCCATCCTGGCGCAGCGGGTGCGCACCCGCAGTCCTATCACCTTGTTGCTAACGCCGGATGAAGAGGTCGGCAGCCCCACCAGCCGCAGCCTGATCGAGCAGGAGGGCGCGGCGGCAGAGTGCGTGCTGATCGTGGAACCCGCCGGACTCGACGGCGCCTGCGTCACCGCGCGCAAGGGCGTCGGCCGCTTCACGTTGCGCGTCGTTGGCCGTGGCGCCCACAGCGGCGGCAACTTCACCGAGGGCGCCAGCGCCGTCGTCGAGCTGGCGCGGCAGGTCGGCCGCATCCATGCGATGGTGGACCTTGAGGCCGGCATCACGCTGAACGTCGCGCCGGTCTGGGGCGGGACGCGGCCGAATGTCATCGCCGCAGACGCCGGCTGCGAGATCGACCTGCGCGTGCCGACCACCGAGGCCGGAGAGCGGATGACCCGCGCCCTGCTGGCGCTCGCGCCGTTCGACCCGCGCTGCGCCGTGCATGTCGAGGGCGGCATGAACCGGCCGCCGATGGCCGAGACGCCGGGCATCCTGGCGCTGTACGACCGCGCCCAGGCGCTGGCGGGGTTCGACCTGCCGAAGCAGCACCGCGGCGGCGGGTCGGACGGCAACTTCACCGCGGCGCTCGGCGTGCCGACGCTCGACGGCCTCGGCTGCCCCGGCGCCGGCGCGCACGCCAGCCACGAGCACATACTATGGCGCGAACTCGCCCCCCGCGCCGCGCTGATCGCCAGCCTGTTGGAGACCTTGTGAGATGGACCGGCACCACGACTCCGCCCGCCTGCTGCTGAGCGCCCGGCGCGACCCGACACAGAAGCTGCACAGCCTGCCGGAGGCGATGCGGCCACGCACGGAGGAACAAGCTTATTTGATCCAACGCGCCATCATGGCGGAACTCGGCGAGATCGGCGCCTGGAAGGTCGGCTCGCCCAACCCGGCGGGTCCGGTCAACTGCGCGCCCCTCCCGGCCGCCGGAGTGCAGGCCAGCCCCGGCCATGTCCTGACCGAGCAGTGCACCGACCAGGGCGTCGAGGCCGAGATCGCCGTGAAGATCGCCCACGACCTGCCGCCGCGCGACGCGCCGTATGCGCCAGGCGACATCCTGGCCGCCATCGCCTCCGCGTACCCGGCGATCGAGGTGCTGCAGAGCCGCTTCGTCGACGCGGCCCAAGTGGACCCGCTTTCGGGCCTCGCCGACAGCCTGGCGCATTTCGGCCTGGTCATCGGACCCGCCATCGCCGATTGGCGGTCGGTCGACCTCGCCGCCGAGCAGGTCGCGCTGGTCGTGAACGGCGTCGAGATGAAGCGCTGCACCGGCAACCCGGCCGGGGACATGGTGCGGCTGCTGGCCTGGCTGGCGAACCAGGGTGCGCGCTGGGCCGGAGGGCTGCGGGCCGGGCAGTATGTGACGACGGGATCGTGGACGGCGAAGGACTTCGTGGCGCCGGGCGCGGAGGTGAGGGTGGCGTTCGATCATGCAGGGGAGGCCGCCATGCGGTTCTCACCATGACGGCCGCGTTGATCGTCGGCGCCGGGCCGGGCTTGTCGGCGAGCCTGGCGCGTTTGCTGGCGCAGCAGGGCCGCAGCGTGGCGCTCGCGGCGCGGCGCACCGACAAGCTGGCGGCGCTGGCCACGGAGACCGGGGCCAGCCTGCACGCCTGCGACGCCGCCGACCCCGCCAGCGTCGCCGCCCTGTTCGCAGCCGTCGGGGCGCCGGAGGTGGTGGTGTACAACCCAAGCTACCGTGTCCGCGGCGCCCTGGTGGACCTCGACCCGGCCGAAGTCGCGAAAAGCCTGGCCGTCACCGCGTTCGGCGCGTTCCTGGTGGCGCAGCAGGCCGCGCGCGGCATGTTGGCGGCCGGGCGGGGCACGATCCTGCTGACCGGCGCATCGGCCGGGGTGAAAGGCTTCGCGCAGTCCGCACCCTTCGCAATGGGCAAGTTCGCCCTGCGCGGGCTGGCGCAGAGCATGGCGCGCGAGCTGCATCCCAAGGGCATCCATGTCGTCCATGTCGTGGTCGACGGCGGCATCCGCTCCGCTGCCCGCCCGACGCCGCCAGACCAGCCGGACAGCTTGCTGGCCCCGGACGCTATCGCGCAGACCATGCTGGATGTGCTGGCGCAGCCGCGGTCGTGCTGGACCGACGAGATCGCAGTACGGCCGTGGACCGAGCGGTTCTGACTGCTGAGCCGGATCAGCCGGCCAGCGGGCGCCTCCGGCTGGAGCAGGTGGACGAGATCGGTTCCACCTCTGAGGCATTGAAGGCGCGGGCTGCCGTCGATGCGTATGAGGAGGTCGCACTGCTGGCGCGGCGCCAGACCGCCGGCCACGGCCGATTGGGCCGCGCTTGGCGCTCGGTCGAGGGCAACCTGCACCTGTCGGCGCTGCTGCGCCCGCGGACGCTGCGGTGGCCCGGCCACTGGTCGATCCTGTCCGCGGTCGCCCTGGCCGACGCGGTCCGCCCCTGTGTCCGGGACACCCGCCGCCTGAGCCTGAAATGGCCGAACGACCTGATGCTGGACGGTGGCAAGCTGGCCGGCATCCTGTTGGAGGCCGGCGTCGCGGACCCGCCGTGGCTGGTGATCGGCTTCGGCGTGAACCTGGCCGGCGCACCGCTTGACCTTGGGCGGCCGACCTCTTGCCTGGCTGACGTAGGCCCAGCCCCGGCGCCAGAGCAGTTCGCCGTCCGGTTGCTGGACTCCCTGCAACGCTGGCGCGAACGCTACGGCCGCGAGGGCTTCGCTTCGGTCCAAGCAGCCTGGCTCGCCATCGCGCACGCGCCGGGCGACTTGGTTGTGGCTGGCGCCGGCAGGCAGCGCGTGCAGGGCGCTTTCCGCGGCTTGGCTCCGGATGGCGCCTTGTTGCTCGATGGCCCGGATGGAGTGGTCGTGGTCACGGCTGGGGAAGTGGAATAGCCCAAATCCGCACCCCGCCTGTCCTGCATACGCCAGTCACAAGATCAGGACCGCTGCAACCGCACCGCCTTGCCGCCGCTCCCCGCTAATAATGCGATGACAATTTGCGGCGGTGGGCGCAATGCTGCTCGGCGGGCGCGTCAACCCTGGGAGCATCCATGAAGGCACTCTGCTGGCACGGCAAGGGCGACATACGCTGCGACACCGTTCCCGATCCCCGCATCGAGCATAGCCGCGACGCCATCATCAAGGTCACCGCCTGCGCCATCTGCGGCTCGGACCTCCATTTGTACGACGGCATCATGCCCGGCATGAAGTCAGGCGACGTCCTGGGCCACGAGACCATGGGCGAGGTGATGGAGCTCGGCGCCGAGGTCACCAACCTCAAGGTGGGCGACCGCGTCGTCGTGCCGTTCACCATCTCCTGCGGCCAGTGCTTCTTTTGCAAGAAGGGCCTGTTCTCCGGCTGCGAGCGGTCGAACCCGAACCACAAGGCGGCCGAGACGCTGTGGGGCCACTCGCCCGCCGGCTTGTTCGGCTACTCGCACCTGTTGGGCGGCTATGCCGGGGGCCAGGCGGAGTACCTGCGGGTGCCCTACGCCGATTTTGGGCCGATCAAGGTGCCGGACGGCCTCTCGGACGAGCAGGTGCTGTTCCTGTCCGACATCTTCCCGACCGGCTACATGGCCGCCGAGCTGTGCGACATCCAGCCGGGCGACACCATCGCCATTTGGGGCTGCGGCCTCGTCGGCCAGTTTGCCATCCGCTCCGCCCTGCTGCTCGGCGCCGGCCGGGTCATCGCCATCGACACCGTGCCGGAACGCCTGGCCCTTGCGCGGGCGGGTGGCGCCGAGACCCTCGATTTCATGCAGGACACCATCTACGACCGCTTGCAGGAGATGACCTCCGGCCGCGGCCCGGACGCCTGCATCGACGCTGTCGGCACTGAGGCGAGCGCGGTCGCCAGCGCCGACAGCGTGCTGGACCGCGTGAAGCAGGCGGCGATGCTTGGCACCGACCGGCCGCACGTGCTGCGGCAGGCGATCAACAACTGCCGGAATGGCGGCATCGTCTCGATCGTTGGCGTCTACGGCGGCCTGCTGGACAAGGTGCCGATGGGTTCGGCCATCAACCGCGGCCTCACGTTCAAAATGGCGCAGACGCCGGCGCAGAAATACCTCCGGCCGTTGCTGGAACGGATCGAGAAGGGCGAGATCGACCCCTCCTTCGTCATCACCCACTCCGCGAAGCTGGAAGATGGGCCGGACCTGTACCGCGTGTTCAGGGACAAGGAAGAAGGCTGCATCAAGGTGGTGCTGAAGCCATGAACGACATCCAGGCTGCAAAATTCCTCGGCTGGCTCAGCGTCGGCCTAGGCGCTACAGAATTGGTGTTCGGCCGCAGCATGAACCGCACGCTCGGGCTGGGCCAGTCGCCAGCGCTCGTCCGGGCTTTCGGCGCGCGGGAGGTCGCGACCGGCGTCGCGGTGCTGATGTACCCCGATATGGCCGCGCCGATATGGCTCCGCGTGGCCGGCGACGCATTGGACCTCGCGGTCCTGGCTAGGGCGCTGTCCACCCGCAGCCGCCGACGCGAGGCGACCGTGCTGTCGATGTTCGCGGTGCTCGGCGTCACCGCGCTTGATGTGATGACCGCGGCGTCGCTCAGCCAACGGCACAGCCGCGCCCTTGCGACCGCCCGTCGCACGCGGGTCCAGCGGGCATAACCGCGTGCCCCAGGCCAGGCCGCGTTCTGAGTGAACGCCAGAGGCACTATACCAGGAAACAGCCGGCGGCGCCTACGCGCGCCGCCGGCCTGCCTGGAATCTGCTTCAGGCTTTCGGGCTAGAATTGCCCTTGTCAGTCTGCGTGGCATTGGCCTCGGGCCGCCCCGGCACCTTCGCCTGCTCGGCCGTCTTCAGCGGCTGTGACGCAACCGGCTGTGACGCAACCGGCTTTTGGTCGGCCTTGAACGCGCCCGCCTCAGGGCGGGGCGGCACAGGCGCCTTGTCCTGCTGGTCCGCCTTCGTCTCGAACCGCTCGGCGACCTTCTTCAAATCAGCCGCCATCTGCGCCGGCTCCGGCCGCCCTGCCGTCGAGGCTGCGGCATGCCCGTCGTGCCGTGCCGTGTGGTCCTCATGGCGCGGGGCCGGAACCGCGCGCCTGGCCTGCTCCACGACCACCTCGTCGCGGCGCACGATGTCGCGCACCGTCTCATGGCGCTCCGTCACCTCACGGCGCAGCACGACCTCCTCGGTCACGCGCACGCTCTTCCAAACGTCCACCACCTCGAAGCTGTCGCTCATCTCGATGGCGGTGTCGGTCAGGATGGCTTGCGTGGCCGTCGAGGCGGCGCCCGTCGGCTTGCGGCGCTCGACGACGACCCGCTCCTCGCGCAGGGAGATGCCCTGCTCCACCGGCGTCTCCACCACCGTGCGGCGCACGCGGGTCGTCTCGCCCGCAACCCGGCGGGTGCCCACGTTCAGCGTCTCCTCGCCGACCGGGATCACCTCCACGTTGCTGGTCGCCTCATGTCCCGTGCTATTACCGGACCGGGTGGCAACCTCGCCCCGCGGCGCATAGGCAGACAACATCTGCTGCGACGCCCGCCCAAGCGAGAACATCACGTCCCAGAACGGGATGCCAGTGCCAACCCCAGTGCCACCCAAGGTGGTTTCGGTGCTCTTAGGCCGCAGGTTCGCACTGCGCTGGGCCGTATTGGTGTCATAGGCCATTATAGTCTCCTCATTCATCGTAGTGCTGCACTCATCGTAGCGCCGTGCGTCAGCGCACCTTGGCCGCCGGCTTCAAGGAAAGCATTGCCGGCGGCCACAGGTTCAGCGCACGGGCCACGCGGCCCGTGCAGCGCTCACTCGGCGGCGCGGTGGACGCGGCTGGACTGCTGGCGCTGCTCGATCTGCGCCTCAAGTGGCGGCAATGTCTCGTCGGCGGTGCGGCGGACGGCACGGACCAGGGTCGCGGTCCCCTGCATCACCGCGTCCATGTACTCCCGCGCAAAACGCTGCTGCAGCTCGATCATGGCGGCCGGGTTGGTGAGGCGGAACAGCTGCTGCGTCGCACGCAGGTTAGCCTGCACGACGCCTTCGACCAAGCCGGCCATGCCCTGCCGCATGTCGCTCAGGCCACCCTCGGCGGCGTGGGGCAATGTCATCAGCTTGCGCACGCTCTCCGACGTGTCCTGCGCGGCGTGCGCCACCCGGTGGCTCACGTCCTCAAGCTTTTGCGCCGCGTCCTGCGCGATCTGGCGCTGGCCCTCGGCCACGACCTGCGTGGTGCGGCGCACCGTCTCATTCGCCTGTTCGCTGGCGCGGCGCATCGCCTCGACGCTGGCCTGGGTGCCTTGGCGGGTCACGTCGACCGTGGCGTTGGCGCCCCGGCGCATGGCCTCGCCGGCGACCCGGCCATTGTGTTGCAAGGTGTGCTGCACAGCCTCGGCACCCTCGCGCGCCGCTTCGCTCGCTACGCGGGTTTCGGCCCATGCCGCCGTTCCGGCACTCGTCTGGCCATTGTTGTGATTTGTGTCTGAAAGTCCGTTTGTGTCAGCCATTCTTCCGTCTCCGTTGACCGTGTTTGGCCGGGCTGCACATAAGCGACTTGTGCGACGCACAAAAGTTAAATGTTCGGTAATAATAGGGTATAATCACAGTATGGATGTTCTACTTAGAAGGTGAATGTTAGGGCATGTGTTTAAAAAATTATACGTGCGCGCACTTAGATCCACGAACCAACAATAGGAAATCTTAGATGTTTGAGCCGTCCTAGACAGGACCGATCTTGTCAGGTCACATATTGTGAGTTCCTGCATGTGGGCCATGCTCACCGCAGGAAACGATTTACAAAAATGATGCTATCCGCCCATCTTGGACAGTATTTCGTCATCAGCATCAAATATGCGTTGGGATCGTAGGCCAGCCCTGCCACCTTGGCCCGCCCTCAGCCCGGAGCGCCGCAAGCCGTTCAGGTGCAGGCGCCGCTGCCGGCAGCGGCGCCCTACGACGCCGCACCCACGCCAGACCCGTCCAGCAAGCCGTTAGAGTTCGACCTGGGTGCCCAGTTCGATCACGCGCTTGGGGGGGATTTGGAAGTAGCTCGACGCGCTCACGGCGTTGCGCCCCATGAAGGCGTAGAGTTTCTCGCGCCACACCGGCAGCTCCGGCCGGACCGTCGCAACCGGGGTCTCGCGGCCCAGGAAGAACGATGTCGTCGCGATGTCGAACGGGAACTCGGCCCGGTGCGCCTCAAGCGCCGCAGGGACCACCGGGGCGTCGGCGAAACCGAAGTGCAGCGTCATCTCGGTGAACCCCCGGCCAAGCGGCTCGACCGTCATCCGGTCGGCCTCGCCGACATAGGGCACGCGCTCGGTGACGACGGTGAGCAGGACCACGCGCTCGTGCAGCACCTTGTTGTGCCTGAGGTTGTCCACCATGGCGTAGGGCACCGTCTCCCGGCGCGCGGCGAGGTAGACCGCCGTCCCTTCCACCCGCGGCATCTTGGACTGGTCGAGCTGGCTGATGAACTGCTTGAGCGGCGGGTTGTCCTCGCTGGTGCGCTCCAGCACGATCTGGCGGCCACGCCGCCACGTCGACATGAGGGTGAACACGACGGCCCCGACCAGGAGCGGGAACCAGCCGCCCTGCGGGATCTTGACCGCGTTGGCCATGAAGAACGCGAGGTCGACCAACAGGAAGAAGCCGATCACCACCGCCGTCACCGGCACGCTCCACCGCCAGACCCGGCGGGCGACGAGCGCCAGCAGGCCGGTCGTGATCACCATCGTGCCCGCCACCGCGATGCCGTAGGCCGCCGCCAGGTTGTCCGAGGAGCCGAACGACAGCACCAGCCCAAGCACGCAGACCATCAGCAGCCAGTTGATCTGCGGCACGTACACCTGGCCGATCGCCTCGTCCGACGTCTGGTGGACGTCGAGCCGGGGCAGCAGGCCGAGCTGCATCGCCTGCTGCGACAGCGAGAACGCGCCGGAGATCACCGCCTGCGAGGCGATAACGGTGGCCGCCGTGGCCAGCAGCACCACCGGCACCAGCGCCCAGCCTGGGAACAGGTTGAAGAACGGGCTGTCGACCGCGTCGGGGTGGGCGAGCACGAGCGCGCCCTGGCCGAAGTAGTTCAGCACCAGCGCCGGCAAGACGAAGACGAACCAGTCGAGCCGGATCGGCCCGCGGCCGAAGTGGCCCATGTCGGCGTACAACGCCTCGGCGCCCGTCAGGGCGAGGAACACCGAGCCAAGCGCCAGGAAGCCGATCCAGCCATGGCTGAACAGGAAGCGGAGCGCATAGACCGGGTTGAGCGCCGCCAGCACGCCGAAGTTCTGCACGACCTGCACCAGCCCGGCGACAGCCAGCAAGGCGAACCACGCCACCATCACCGGGCCGAAATACTGGCCGATGCGCTCGCTGCCCCGGCTCTGCACCACGAACAGCCCAATCAGGACGACAACCGTGATCGGGATGACGTAGGGCTTGAGCAGCGGGGCGGCGACCTCCAGCCCCTCGACCGCGCTCAGCACCGAGATCGCCGGCGTGATCATGCCGTCGCCGTAGAACAGCGCGGCGCCGGCGATGCCGACCATGAGCAGGGCGGTCCGCCGCTTCAGGTCAGGTTCGGAGTGCGCCGCGAGGCCGAGCAGCGCCATAATGCCGCCCTCGCCCTCGTTGTCGGCCCGCATGACGAACAGCACGTACTTGATCGTCACCACGACCATCAGCGCCCAGAACACCAACGAGAGCAGGCCCAGCACCACCTCAGCGGCCGTGCCGCCTCCGGCCGCCTTCAGGCACTCGCGCAGCGTGTAGATCGGGCTGGTGCCGATGTCGCCATACACGACACCGAGCGCGCCGATGACAAGGGCGCGGCGCATGGGGTTGGCGCCAGCGGGACCGCCGGCGCCGGATTGCTGCTTGGGTGCAGCCGCGTTGACCTGGACCGACATAGCTACCTATTCAAAGCGAGGGCGGGACCTCACTAACATCTGAAGCAGCGGTGCAGTTGCCTTGTTATACCAGACGCCTTATCCACTGACTGCTCTGGCCCAGGTGCGCCGGGTGATGGAGGCGAGGCGCTCTGGCGTGCTCATTAGCGTGGTCCAAGCGTCGCAGCAGGCATCCACGATGGCGCCGTAGCTGTTCCAAACGCGGTGGCTGAGAAAGTTGGCGCG
>JAABUP010002511.1_pt1 | contig 35246 bp, 39 predicted proteins | sample 5559201 | NCBI WGS metagenome assembly JAABUP01 (sample SAMN10711887, study PRJNA513373) | rock metagenome | isolation source: Antarctica rocks | place: Antarctica
TACTAGACGAAAGTATTATCGTCTAAATTCTACCTAAATAAAATGCGATAGGTTTTATTATAGAATACTATTTAGGTATCCTTCTCTACTAGCTCTCTAGGCTTATAGTCTTACTTATAAGCCTATTTAATATCTTCGATAAATTTAGCTAGGCCTTCCTTCCTATCTCTTAAGCCCTTAAAGGCTCTAATCTTAGTTAACCCTATAGTAGATAATATAGTAATAGGTGCTTACGTAATAATACTAGGAGCTCCTATAGCTATAGCGGGAGGTGCTATAGTTAATAGTAGGGTAAACGGAGCTTCTATAATAGTAGGAGGAGGTAGTATAGTATTCTTTAAGGAAGCAGTTATAGAGATTTAGGGTAGTCTATCTATAGGAGAGGAAGATATCTTAATAGGATCTATCTCTTCGGTAGAGCTATCCTCTATTAGGCTATTCTTAACTAAGCTTATAAAGAACTTCTCTAGAGAACGTAAGCGGCTCGCTACTATACTTTACTAATAAGACGGAAGTTTCTTAATAGACGAGAATAGAGATAGCATAGGCAAAAAAAGTAAGGAACGATATATAGGATAAATAAATCGAGTCCTAATCCTTCATACTCGAAATAAACTATAAGAAGCCTAGTCCTTCGAGCCTCCCGACTTCTTCTATAAGTTAGTACTCTTAACAGAGTACTTAATCCTAGTTCAGCCCCCACTAAAAGTTCAACTAATACTACTATAATAAAAGGTCTTAATTTAAGTAATATGTCTTAATTAATCTATCTAAAGAAGTAGGAGTAAAAGTTGGCTATATACGAAGCTGACTCAGCGGTCTGGAACGTCATGAACGTCATTGCCAAAAAACCAATCCTTCAGCGTGATTCCACTAGCGCCTGCCCAGTCTTGGCAAATTACAAAGCAAGGCCTTCTCGATTCACAAGCGTTACTAAATGTCCACGATGAAATAAGTCATTGCAAATGGGAGGCCTTGACAATGTCAGCAGAGCGACGAACTCCTCCTCGGCCTGGTTGCGTCACATCAATCCGACGGACGTACAAAATGTCCCTCATGTCCTCCGCTCTCCCCTGTTCCGACGGCCCATGTTCAACTTTCCGCCGTCTCGCGTCTTGACGAGTCCGAATTATCCAGACATCAGAACCTCGCCATAATGTCGTCGCCTGCGCCTACCGAAGTGGTCCAGAAGCTACTAGAGAATACGCTCAACCCGGAGATGGTTCGTGAACTCGTGGCTCCCAATGCAACATACATATCCCTCAACTATGATAACTCCGATCTTGCGAAGATCCTTCCCTATGCGGGCACGCATAGACAAGGTCCGCATCCATCCTATCTCCAGCACGCATACACAATGTGACTACTCTGCTCACTTTCATGCCGTACAGCCGGTCCGCAGGCAATCATTGATACATTCGCCACCGTCAACAAGATTTGGGCCAACGAGGCCTTCGAAATACAGTCACTCTTCGGGTCGGCCGACAACGTCGCCGTTTTTGGCAAGTTTACATATCGCTCGAGGACACTGGGACAGGCCAGCACCAGCCCCTTTTCGATCTGGTGCAAGGTCAATGGTGGTAAGGTAACGTACATGCATTTCATGGAGGATACACTCGGGACGACGGATTCATTCAAGAAAGATGGAAAGAAGCAATACGTCGTTTTCGAAGAAAAGGGTGAGATTGAAGTGTAGCGCTTGTACGACTTTATGAGAGCCTTTTCACATGCTCAGGATTTGGTCGATTTAATATTCATATCGCATGCGGTGCTAAAGATACCCTGATCGAGAGAGCAGGAGAAGACGAGAGTGTCTCATGACCTTGCGTCAACCTCCACGCGGTCACTCGTTTGATCGGAAACCTTGCATGACTCAAATTGCGAAGATTGAACACGAGTCGCATTTCGAAGCACGCAACCTCGTCAGCTCACATATGCAGGGCTTCAGCCCCAGCCCAGCTAGGCAGACGCATTTCGATATGTTCAGTACTTGCATCAATCCTTCATACCGCATGCACTGCGCCCCGATGATGAGTTAGTCCGCGCCACCATTGATTCTAAGAAGCGTCCGACAACCCCGTTCCTACCCTGGATCGTTTCAGCAGACCTTAATCCTTGTGAAATTCAAAACCTGTGATTGAAATAAGCCTGATTGACCATGATCATTCCAGCATATAGATGTTCGAGATGCGGAAATACCTTAGAGGCACAGAGAATTTTGAGGCATTTATGCGAGGATGCCTTATGAGTCCTCTCCTTGCAAATGATCCCGTCGAACAATAGAAACTGTATTGGTAAATAGCAATCCGATGTCAAGACTCATTGCAACTCGTATCTTTTAGTTCGTAGGCAATATTATCAATGTCTCTTAGTCGAAAAGCAATATCGCCGGTCCGGTAGACCCTATAATTCATGAATGAAGCGATTAAGCATCACCGCGCGCAATAGAGCAGCTATGTAAATTCCGAAACTGCCTCCCAGGGCGATAAACAAACGTTGGAATACGCAATGCGTGTCAATGTCATCTTTGGGTCTCTTCACAAACAGAAATCATTCGACTTGCAAGGTTCATCAAAGAAGAATGTAGTATAATATTTGTAGATATTGAGCCTAGGAGAAGTTCGAGCAGAAATGGTTTAAGTATCCCCTGATGGTGCTTTTCCTCGAGCTATCGAAAGGCTGGAGTGAAAGCCTGCAAGTCCAAGGACTTGTTCACGAAGGACAATGCTCAAGAATATATGATAGCAGAGGAAGATGAATGACAAATAGGTATACTGTTGCCTCTATGTACACAACCGACCAGACCATCATGTGCTCTCAAATATATACTAAGAATGCCAAACCGTGAGCAATACCCAAACACTCCCCCCTACCTCCACTACCTATACCTTCGCCTCCTCCACAACCTCACCCACAGCCCCTTCCCCCTCAGCCCCCTCCCTCCCCTTCACCCTCCTCCCCGGAATCCACCTCCCGGGATGCCACGCCGCCAAAACCCAAACAGCCACCACAACAGGCGCAAACTCCAACCCCCCAAAAAACCCCTCATGCGAGCTCAAATAGCCAAAAACCCCCTGACTCGTCTCCGCCAACCGAAACATCGTCCTCAGATAAATCAGCAAACTCGCCCCTCCTAGCGCCGCAAAAAACGGATCTTTCGCCCTCACCGCCGCCGGCCGCTTGGCACCAGGAGACAAGACGTAGCGGAATGCGGCGAGGAGGATGAGGAAGATGGTGAAGGCGAAGGTTTGGAAGGCGAGACCGCCGAGGAGGATGTTGTTCGGCACCTTTGGGGATTTCCGATTCGACTCCGCTTTCCCAATACTCGCCGCGCCCGCAATCTGCACAACGGTCGACACCACATCCGCCGCCACAAACGACCACAGCACAACCCTCGGCCTAAACCACCACCTCCCTTCCCTCCTCCAGCCCACCTCCCCGCCCTCCGCCCACATAATCAGCCGACTCAAACAAACATAGATACTCGCACTAATGAACACCGGCGCCGTCACGATCATAAAATACTGCACGACGAAATCGATAACGTTGTAGGGGTCGCGGCGGGAGGAGAGGGTGCGAAAGGCGTAGCCGATTGTTTCGAGGATGCAGGCGAGGGTGAGGGGGAGGAAGTAGTAGGTTTTGTATTTGAGGAGGGAGCGGGCGTGGAGGATGGAGGCGAGGGTGAAGAGGGTGATGGCGAGGATGCAGAGGGCGAAGGAGGGGATGTAGCCGTAGATTATTATTGGGGCGTCGTTGGGGCCGTTGGGGGGTGGGAAGAGGGGGAAGATGTATCCGCCTCTTCTGTCGGGCGTGGACATGACTGTTGGGGGAGCTGGGAGTTGGTGTTCCTGGGGGTTGTAGGACTTTTGAATTGTGCGCGAAGGGGGGGGGAATGATGTGATTGGTTTTACTTTGAATCTCGTGGACGGGGCGCTTATGCTGTGTCCTGACGGCTTTAGTTGGACCGTCCTGCTTTCCCTGTTGCCGTGGGCCGCGTATTGAGCAGGACCCAAGAGTAATGATTATCTTGGCGCTGGTAGTGTGAGCTCTAATCTTTCGCTGAGCTGGCCTCAATCATGTGTCTGCCTTGACGAAAGGCTGGGAATGACTTGTGGTTCCAATAGTTTGAGGATACCGCAAGCTGGACTCTGAGACAAGAGGAATCTTTTCTTTTAGTACTGGAGATTGATGGCAGGCGTGGATCAAATCAAAACGAGGACTGCGCAAAGACTTTAATTGATCTCTCTTTCATAGTGAGTGTTTTCAAGACAAATCTTAAACGGTTATACGAATGAAAATACTGACATGAAGTGAATCGAAAGCATACAAGCAATATGGGTCATCCCTATTAAGCAAATTCAGCTTTTGTTGACTGAGATGACGGTTTGAGAAAGGTACTTTACGAGTACGAGTGCGGGTCGGGAGAGGGCCACCAAAGCCAAGGGCGCCACAAGCGGTTGAGATGCGCTTCGGCCAAGCCGGGCTTTCTGTAGAGACCTGGATGTAAAAAGACAAACACTTACAGGTAGCATGTCTCCACGAATTGGACGATACCACATAAGGCCAATAAACAGGTCCTGGCCCCCCCTTCCTCCGCCATTCCGGCGACTCAGACGTGATATAAGTGCGCCGAAATTGGAGTACTTGAAAAGTCGAGCGATATGACTGCTCATCCATAAGCAATTCCCTCCCTCTATATGCAAGCTTGCGCTGTAGAATACATAACGGCTCAGCGTAGTATTCATTGGTATCTGCATCATGATCTCATCATCGCGCGTTTCTCGTCAAAAAATGTCTTCATCCTTTTGTATAACCATCACTGCTGAGGCCAAGTGGCCCAATTGAATTCCGGTAAATTTGAATAATCCAGTCCGCTGAAGGAATCCGCGTCTGGCAACCAACTATCTTGGTTGTTCTGATCTAATTCCGCGTTGACGAGATGTGTAAAGAGACTCGGATCTGCTTCCATGGGATAGTTGAAGGTCTCGGCCGCTGGGTCCGAGTATGGAGCAGCTGTATGAAATGTCGTGGGCCACGAGGTAGGTTGGATGGTCTGCGAACCACTCTGATCAACAGCTGGAACGGTAGGGCCCTTGGCAAAGTCTGTGAAAAAGCCGGCTTTTTCTATCGAGGGCATGGGATATCGTGAAGCGGATTGATGGTGTTGTGGCGGATGTCCAGACCAGGTAGCGGCCCCCATTGCTGGCTCGTATTTCAAGTCTTGTGCATTCATGCTCTGTAAGTCAGGTGGGGTGTAAAAGGTGTCGTTACCGTCGTTGTCGTATTTGGGCTTTCCATTGCTCATAATCTCTGCGGGACTTTGCTGCTTCTGGCTCTGGCACCATAACTTGAGCTTCGTTAAGATCCCCAGGAATTTCGAGCTCACGACGTGCTTGCTACCCTTATTGAATTTTGCTGCCGTCCTGAGATGGATGAGAAGTTGCTCAAGGTAGGTGTCAATCTTGTTGCTTTCCGGGGCGATTATCTTGCCTAGCTCGCTCGATGGCATGCTGGCTGAAATAGATAGCTTTATCAATACGACAGTGGCGTAGACGACTCTGACAAATACAAGGACGGGGCATTGAATAACTTCTTCCACACCCATACTGAGGAATGCCAATATCAAAGCGTCTGCTGAAGAAATGCATTGGATGATTGCGTTGATGTATGGCGGTGTCAAGGCTGTCTGGGATTGGGTCGAAGGGATCTTTACTGCTATGAAGAACGGCGGGCGGAAGTCATCGACGTCGTAGTCCGGGTGAAGAGCGATTTCATGCACATATATGTTATTGGCGTGATAGGTTATCTCCAGAAAGGCTGAAGACATCAATATTAGCTTCGTTCTGCCATGTTTGTTTCGCTGCTATTAAAGCACTAGCTAAGCCTCCTGCACTCAGTGCCAGTATCTCGAGCTGTTTGTGTTCCTCTGGCACGACCCTTCTGGTTTTCGCCTGGTGGTGACGCTCTGCACAATACGAATGTCTGAAGACTCTTCGCACTCTCTGAATACAACAATAGATGCATCCATCGAGGAAGGTGTCGAGCAAAAAGACAATAGGATTGTTGGGTCCACATACAGTTTATGACCTCTTTATTATTTGCTCTCCACGCATCTAACTGTTTCTCACATCCTCCTAGCATTGCTTGAACGCGCTTGTCAGCCAAGCTGACGTTGGTTCCGTGAGGATCGTCCAAAGCCAAAGCTGAGCCGCATTCCTCTACAATACGTTGCAATTTTACCCAGGCAACGAATCGCTTGTCGGTAGGCGCAGCATATGCCGGATTTTCGAGCAGCTCGAGAGCTTCTGCCATCCAGCTTGAAAAACGTAGCATATTCGGAAGGCGTAGGCTCATGGACACACTTGGCACTCCAGTCACTTGGCAATTCACTCGATAAGGACAGACTTGCTCACCTGGCGCAGAACACATAACATGCCAATAACGTTCGCCGGCTTTCTAACGCAGCGCTGTCGGGTAACCGTTTATCAGGGGACAAAACGGGCTGTGGAGTACCCTCGCTCTGTGATGACGGACTAGAGTATTGGCTGTCATACAGATCCCTCTGGCGAGAATGGTTCCCGGAAGACCTGTGTTTTTGCGCAAGTCCCAAGTCCAAAGCCATGGTCGCAGCCTGGGTGATTTGTTGGTGGTATTTCAAGTCCTCAAATCTGTATTAATCAGCCACTGGATAGGCATATCAGAGAATCAACTTTACTTGTCAGGAGGATAGGTCCACAGGATGGAGATGAGCATGGCCTGCACCAATTCTAATGATTTGCGTCCCTGGATTGAGACTTTGGTAGCGTATACCTGTTGGATCTCCTTGTTTAGTCTGAGATTGAGAGCCGGACTTGACTTCCCCGCGCTTGCTGCAAGCACAGCCAGGAACAATATGGGCCTACTCTCTCGCAATCTAGCCGCAGTGCAATCTGGTGCGAGAACAACAGCCGGGTATCTTCTAGCTGTCAGCCACGTTCTGAGAAAGCGGCATAAAGACGAGAAGCCCTCGACGAGACATACATTGGCAGCAAATCATCCACGTATCTCCTGTATAGCTTTGTAGCTTCTTCCATACTGAGTATCCCTCGATCGATCACATCTGGGAAGATTGGCGAGGTATCAGAGAGATCTTTAGGTGGGCCGTGTGAAGCGTCGTTGCTCTGACCATGTGCTTGTGCGGAGGCTTCGGGGTCTTTCATTGATTGTGGAGGGGTGGGGAGTCCCAAAGGCGAGAACCCTTCGTCTGTGACGCCACCATATCCTCCCATCGAAGGGAACTCATCCGGATCCTGAGCTGCTTCCTCTACATCAAGTTCCGTGCTTTCGATTTCGTCTCTTTCGGCGCTTGACTGAATTGAGCTCGCCGTCTTATTTTCAAGTAGCATACTTAGTCCCCGGACCTTCTCTTCTAATTCTTTGACGCGGGTATCTGTCCGCTTCCGGCGGCGAGTCTTGCTGTGCGTTGTGTAGATACACTCTCGGTTGGCTCTTGTGCATCGCTGACATTTCGAGGACATGGACGACTCGTTGGCTAAACATCGGACCTGTTGAGAACATTAGAGCTTGAGTATTCAGAAATGTGGCCTAATGTAAATCACCTTTCTCAGACGACAAGCGTCACATGCTCCTATGCTACTCTGGGCTTTCCTAGCCTGAACAGAGGCTGACGATGTAGAGGGAGTAGGCTGACGGTCATCGGCTGCGGCAGATAAGGATTGAGCACCGCTCGTCTGTGCTTGTTCGTCATTTGTGTCAGACATTGCGGTCGGTATCTCACAATGTCGAAAGCTTTGACCACGGGGAGTAAGGTCAAGGTGCGGTGCTGACAGCCCATTCGACTGTTGCGGCTGATATTCACGCAGCATGAGGCCTGTATCACGTGATGGTCTGGAGATAATCGGACTTCGTCATTATCGATAACATGGCAATCTGAAGGAATGGGATCTGTGGAGTTGGGATACCAGCATCGCGATGCTCAAGGTGACGATTACTCGATCAAATATATCGACATATGAGGCAATTTCAGCACTCCAGAACGGCTGCTACCGAGGTGAAACTGGCGATCGACTCATCTGGATCAAGAGGTTGCATGGTTCCTGTTGGCATTGAAGAAAGGATTCTACGCCGCAGCCCCCCTACTCCTGCGAAGGCTGTGATCCTCGCTGTGCTCATATCTGCGTCAATCAAATCACACATAACAATTGCGTTTGCGGAATGTGGCCGCCACACGATAGCGACAACTCAGACCCAAGGGGGGCCTGATGAAGGTCGAATTCACGCATCATTTGCGAATGAGAATACCGACCCTCAATCTGAGACGGAGGAATTATACGACCTTCTTTGCGGGCACAGTCAGCCCGGCGCCTTTCTTCAGTGTGTGAGTTCGCCGATCATTACCTGCGTACGACACGTTATGTACACTTCTGCATGTGGTGCATACCCCCATCAGGGATGTACCAATATTGTAATCCACACCGCCAGCTTGACTAACCTACCTCGCCTGCCATTATCGCAATCCCTAGGATGCTTGAAAACCATAATATCATTGCATTTCGTACATCTCCCTTTCTCCTCGTGGCCCTGCTGTCGATGATAACGTTACATCCCACGGTCCGCACTGGAGCACCAACGTTAGCCTCCGTAACCGTCGTGTAACCCCCTGGACATGCAGCGTTAGCAGTGGTGACTTCTGCCACTGCCGGCGTGGTAGACGCATAATAGGTCGACGTTGGGGGATTATAATATGATGTCGTTGTTGGGACATACGACGTCAAAACAGTCGCTGCGGTCACGGGTACTATCGGCACGACGTTCCCATAATTCGTCGTCGCCTCGCAATTGCAGTTTTCGCTCTGGCTTTGATAGACTGTCGTCGTCTGTTGCTGTGGGTACCATGACGATGAGGAAGAAGCGTAATACTGTCCAGCCCCAGCACCCGCCCCTTGGTTGTAGGCGCCCGAGCTGTAGGCTGTCCCCAGGCAATTGCTCCCCGAAGCGCAGCATGCGACCTTGCCTCCATCGTCCCAGGCGCAAGTCTGACCGGACGCACAGCAGTAATTCGCTTGACCCATATTGGAGCAGGATTCCTGGGACGATGCGATCGGGGCTCCGTTGAGGTAGATTGCGGTGAAGAAGGACCTGGACGATCGTTAGGCCGAAGGAGAATGGGGACATGGAAGGCTGCATACCCAACTTGCTGGGCAGAGGAGAAGGACAACAGATAAAGAAGGTGAATGACGACAAGGATCTCCATTGCAGCGCTCATCAGATAAAGGGTACCGTGGTGGGTGGGATCATCGAGATGCCATCCAGGAGACAGGCCGTAATGAAGTCTTCTGGCTGTCGCTGTTGGTTCTGCTTCAGGACATGGCAACGACGTGAGGTCGGCAACATCTGGGCGGTAGGCGGAAAGGGTGAGCTGCTTCCGACCCACTTGAGCCCTGGGATACGTTACTGTTGTCGCGAAGCTGGCACAGCTGCCAAGTTTGAGGGATACTCTCGCTGGCTCCAATCCTTCCGGCGCTCCGAAAAGGGCAAGCACGGGGGGAGGGGTCAAGGGGTCAAGGCCAGGCCCTTGTGACGGCTACTGGTACATCCCTGTTATGGCGAAATGCACCAAAATAGAGCAGACTCCTGCGACTGGGTTGGCTCGGGATAACGTTAGCCCGTCAGCCTTATCAAGTTATCAGTTCGACGATCCCGAAGGAGACATGCAGCTAGCTGTTCTCGCCATTCCAGGCATCTCACTCGTTCAGCCGGGCTGCAATCCATGGATCGGTGACCGCTACGGGGAGCTTCTGTGGTCTTGCGACTGCATGAGTGGGCATTGAGATGATATGAAGCGACGAAGACCCTATGAGATACATCGATATGTCCAGGAGACAAGGTGTTCTTGAGGAGGACTAGGAATAAGTAAGACATGGCTGCATGGAGTGGTGGGCTACCAAAGCCAGACGGTCTGTGACCGTGGGGCAAAGGACTCAGCATGCCAATATGCATCTAGGCAAAAATGCTGTCTCAACTGCATCTTCGACCATCAGTCCTGGTTCGCCTAAAAGAGTTCTGACTACTTTCTGTATTCGCTCGGGATGATTCAGGCTCCATTCACTTCACCGCCTTCAAGGTCCCATCAGCAAGCCACCACAGGATTTGCCCTGACGAATGTGCCCTCCTCAAGATGAAAAGAAATCAATCTTGCCGGCTAGAGACATTCTTGATTTGGACGAATCTGTTGTGAAATGATCTGCAGATGTACGTTGGTGCAAGGTTAAGTGTAAGGTCAGACGTTTACACATTAGCTGACAAAGGCTCGGGAGCAGAAGAGCGTGTCAGCGCGGATGTTAGCAGCAGCTCGGCAGTTGGGAATCCAGAGGAAGCTTTCATCAACAGCGATAGACGAATTCGTTATCAACCTTCTTGTCGAATCTTGCACGGTGTCTTCAGTGTCTTGAGCACATATGTCAGAGCTGTCACGGAAAGAGCTCCGAGAGTTTCAATGAATCATGAAATTTCCGTATCAGTAAAATGTACAATTTCATATTCTCTCCATGGAGATCAAGCCACCTTGCCATTAATCCTCGAGGATCTTCGGGTGCCGTTCTCAAGACTCGTTTTTATGCGGTTAGCATGTGATTTCGTCCTCTTATGATGCCCGACACCGTTCGCCCCATTCATGTTCGCCTCATGTTTTCGCTTTCTATCACCGACTGGCCCATACGCATTTGCCTCTGCTTCTTGGATCTTACCATCGGTGGTTATCTTGGCGGTTGACTCGTTACCATTGGCGATCCCGTTACCCGTCTTCCTCCCGTTTGCATTCGCCATCCCGTCCGCTGTTCTCGGCTCGGCAAGCTCAACGTGCTCAACATGCTCAAAATAATTCTTGTCCACAGGAATTGGTTGTTCGACATGCTTGACGCATTCCTGCTCCACCGCCTCCTTCGCTGCAGCTTCTCTGAGGACCTTCTTCAGCATCTTACCTGCTGCGCTCTTGGGAATGGAATCAATACGCCGAATGCCGCCAGTGAGAGATTTGTACTTGGCTAGCTGGCTACCAACATGGTCGTGAATTTCCCCGTCTGATAGTGGGTTTGAGGGGGGCTTTGAGTCGACTACGATGTACGCGCGGGGAAGTTCGACTTGAACGTCCGGGAATCCGACACCGATAACGGCTGCATCGAGGATAAGGGGATGCTGTAGAAGACAGGTCTCTATCTCCGTTGGGGAGACTTGCCAGCCGCGGACTTTGATGAGCTCCTGTAGAAGAGTACCGTTAGGGTAATGGTATGATGGTAGAACCATGGCATTGGCTTACCTTGGCACGGTCTACGATATGCCATCTTCCAGCTTCATGATAGCCAATGTCTCCGGTATGCAGCCATCCATCTACAATCGTCTTCGAGGTAGCTTCAGCGGCCCCCAGATACTCAGTCATCAGCGCTGGTCCTCGGATGAGAATCTCGCCTCGTTCGCCCTCGGCAGTGACCTCATTGGCATCCTTGTCGATAATCATGGCCTCCGTGTTGGGCATGAGGCGGCCTACATTGCCAGAATCCTTCTCCGGATATTTGAAACCAGTGATCCATCCGTATTCCGTTAGACCCCATATCTGAGAAAATATTGCGTCTGGATGAAGCCTTTCGTTGAGCTCATGTTGATGAGTACCGTCAAGTGGAGCACCGCCGGCCCAGAGGTATCGCAAAGAGGTCAGGTTTTGTAGCCGCGATCGGGGTAATGTAAGAAGTCCTTGAACGATTGGAGTCACCACAAGGGTTTCAGTGACTCGGTATCGACCTGTGTACTCAAGAAATCGATCCTGGTCATAGCGTTTCATTACAAATGTCGTATGGCCATCTCTCAGCGGGCATATGTGGGATATTGGCCCCGCGAACGCATGAAAAAGCGGAAGACACAGCAGACGGCTCGTCTCATACGGCTTGTCTCCCGAATGACTTATGATGATGTTCTGAGCTATCTGGGCATAATGAGACACAGCTGCCGCTTTTGGCAAGCCCGTTGTCCCACTGGTTGACATTAGGGCGGCTATGGTGGTTTTCGACTGCTCTTCATCGTCAAATGTGACCCAGTCTCTTTCGCCATATTCGAGGAGCACGTTCCAAGATTCCAGACCACCAGCAACGTTTTCACCATGTGCATTCCAGATGTATATGTTTGACCGTGGTATACTGCAGTCCTCGGCTGCGTGGAGTACGTTCTCCAATAAGCCCGGCTCGACAAGGACGAGTTTGGTGCTTGTGATGGAGAACAGATGACTGAGCTCGAATTTTGTATAGGAAGGATTGGAGCCGACAAAGCGTCCTCCGGCACCGATGATCGCTAGCCATGCCAGCGAATAGTAGACATTGTTAAAAGCGTGCACGCAGACGCTGTCGCCGGGGCGAACGCCGCGCGCATGAAGGCCACCAATTAACCTTCTCACATAGGATTTTGCCTGTCGGTAAGATATTCGGGTGGTTTCGTTGTGCGCATCGACATAGATCTGGCACGGATGTTAGGTGCAAGAACAACAGCAAGGGCGGAGGCAATCCTGCGCACCGGCTTGTCCTGATCATAGCTTGTATTTCCAAAGGTCCATGACAGAAGATCGGTGTGGGGTATGTCTAAGTAATGTTCTGGCTGGTACATGCCGAGAGCGTCATTCGTTCGTAGAGGAGCATAGATGAGAGATTGTGGTCGCGATGGGATCAAGAAGCAAAGAAAAGACTTGCGATATTGTGCCTCAGTACATGATTGCTTATGTTGTCGCGGGGTGTCTTGCAATGCGCCTATTAATACTCGAAGCTGCACAGTAATACCACCTTCCCACTAAATGCTAACGAGCTAATGCAGACCCCCTAGGCGCCGAGCTCGCACGAACTCGCGAACCGCATGGGGCTTTCCGCCGTCTCGAATCCTTGAATCCTCCAGCGTGCTCTGGATCTTGCTTTTGGTGAAAGCGGTAGATCATTGGAAGTGCGGAGTCGAGATTGAGACGCAGGCTCTCTTGCGAAGCGAGGTATTCTAACAGCGGCAAGGTCGAGGTAGTGTTGTTGTTGCCAGGTTGGTGGCTTGCCTCAACCACACTCTGAGACGCCCCTGGTTCCACGAGCAGCGGATCGCCAAAAATCACATGGCAGTTGCATTGTCGTGCCACCCTGCATGATGCAGAAGCACCGCCATCCACCCACAGGTTTGGGATATTGCGGTTTGCGTTGCTCTGACCAGCTTGAAGCCCTTTCTGGTGTTTGGCAGTGTGGATCTGCCGGTGCAGCTCAAGCCGAGCGGGGGTCCGGGCGAAAAGATTAGGAGACGAGGAGGGCAGGTAAATAAGACCCGCGTTACGCCATAATCGGACCAGCGCCATCTCTAGCGCCACTAGCGCCGTATTGTTGGTTACCTATTGCAACTCTGGCGGCCGACAGGTTCTTTCGATGAGCCTGATCTCGATGTCGCGACGTTCGAGATGAGTCGATTTGGAATCGCACATGAATCCTTTGGATATCGCTCCTATGACCGAGTGCTTTGAACAGCTTCTTGACACGTAAGAACTCTGCGATAAACTCAGAGCCTCGGCTTGACCTTTCTTCTCGCAATGCTTCCGCTCCACCTAATCACGCCAATTTCCCGGGAAGCCGCTTACACACAGAGCATCGGAAGCAGCATTGAAAAACCTTCGAGGGAAGATAATGGGCGTGGTTAAAGGAATCCTCCGTAGCCTTACGACCAGACTACGGCCGCCTCGTCGACAATGATTTGGTACTAATCGTCCTCAGTCTCAAATGATCCTACCTCCTTTTCATGTCAAGATTGCTTCGTATGGATCATCAAGTACTACTCCACTCACATCTGTCTTCTCGGGGTATCGGAAGGCGATAGAAAGGTTCCGACCAGGTCATTCAGCATATTCAGCCTGACATAACGACCCATGCTTCTAAGCTGTTTCTTCCCGTGACCCGGCTGCAAGTGTCGAGGGGAATAATCCCAATGGTGGTTCAAGAAAGACAATGTGGGGAAGCAATCAAACGATCCGAAGTATTGCTGCGAGTCGCCGCTTAAGCGGAATGGGTTGACGATATCCGAGAAGCTTGGGAGCATAAGGGTGGAGCAGGTCTTCGAGTGTCGCGTGGGCAGAGTCTACTGCAAGGAGTCAGAGACGACAGAGTGCTGTAGTGTCTGGTGCCAATCAAGGTTACATCGAAAAACGTACAGCCTTGTAAGCAAATCATCCGAGTAAAATTGGAGCCTTCAGAGCTGGAGTCAGTGCTTCTGCTCATGCATACGCCTTCTTAACGAGCACCCTCGCTGTACCAGGAGAAAAGGACAGTCGACTGGGAAAAGAACCGAAGCCTAGATAATGTCTCGGGAGGTCTAAGACTCCCGGTAGCAAATATCTACCTGCAGCACGACGATTTAGGCTCGATACAAGTACTCTTTGAAAAGCCTTTTTATGCTCAAACGAGGGGCAAGTACTCTAACCCTAATCTGTGCTGCGTTGTCAAAATCTCGCCTTACATGACGCCACGTATGTAGCTGTCGCCGAGGAGCCGATACTCGTCCCCAATCCGATGCAGCACAAACGGCGTCTCTGAGCCAGCAAAGATTGTGACGCAATCACCCGGCCCAGTCAAAGCAGGCCGAAGCCCAGTGCATCCGGTTTTGGAGATGAATAAGCAGCGCTTGTTGACCGCAGCGAGCATGAACGTCATAGTCCTTGGGGAATCTTCATTGTTTGATCTCTGCCCATGGGCTCGCTCGTCTGTCGGTCAAATGAAATGCTCGGACTTAGGTATAGGCCCTCAACCTTCCCTAACTTTGAGGCTTTCAAATAGCTGCCATAGATCTGCCATATCCTGAGTTTCTTTCAGATTTGGAAACAAACCCTCTGCGAGCGCGTACCATGATCATTTGAGAAAAAACTTTCACACTGTCTTCTTCCTTGACATGCTCATCAAAACTGTCGTGGTGGCTGTCATAGAAGGCTCCGAGGGCAACGATGCTTGCCCTTCTGGCCTCGTGATTAGGGTAAGCGAGTGCGCCATCTGCATGAACGCATACATCGACGGCTCCTTGGGAGGATTTAACGGCCTCAATTACAGAATCCAAAATGTGTACTTTTGGACTATGCTCGATGAATCTGATGTTAGGAAACATGTCAGTGCTAGCTGCAAATTTTACTCGATTTGAGCCGCCGAGTTGCATATATGGTCGATCTTTCTGCCAGTCAAGCACCCAGGATGGCAGTATGTACTCGAGCATTAATGGGTCGTGAGCGGGCGCAGATTGTTTCTGGTCAAATCTATTCGCGGTGCGCTGGAGACCTGCGTCATTGAGAATCCTAATCTCTCCAGTTCGCAGATAGGCTCTAGCGAAGTCAGTATCGACCTTCGAGGCCGACTTCTTGTAGTCTGGGCTCATGTTGATGTCATCCGCATCTCTGAGACTCATCAAGGCGTACATCCTATCTCTAGGATCCAAATACTCACTGCTGAGTGCTTTGATAGTGTCAAGAAGTCTATGAGCCTTCCACCCAGGGCGCCATAGTATGTGGTGGACCTCTTTCGTCTCTCCGGCCGGCCCTTTTTCTTGCCTCTGCTACCGAGTATGGATTAATTGTACTCCGATAAAATCCTATGCCTTCTGGATGGTTCTGTAAGTCATGCAACATGGGTGTTAAGCTGGGTATTGCATCACCGATAGTATCATCAGCCTGTCCAAGCCATGAGACTTGGATTGCTGACCGGTAGATGGAGCCCATCATTCCTACATGGTGATTTTTTATCCGCCACATCGCTTTGATTGATACATACGGCATCTGCCCATATCTATCGACTCTGTGATTTCTAGGTGTTCCTCAGGAGTACTCAACAGCTCTCAAAATTCTGGCTCGCCCCACGCAAAAGAGATAGGCACCCACAAAGGCCGTTCACTCAGTTGACCCTCAATGAGACCGCATCGGAGGTTGTCATCACTCACCAGGATTGTTGGCAGAAGTGTGAGGATTCTGATAGAGTCTTTATGCTAGACTTTGGTGTATGTGTGGGGCTTATTATCCATTGACGTCACTGTCAGTCCTTGCAACGGTACTTGAGTGACTATTAGGATGATTGATCTAGGGCTTCAGTTTCTTTGCAGCGCTGCTTGACAGGCATGAAACAAAGACGCTGTCCACGAGTGGTGAATCAAAGCCTCCTTGCCTATAAGCTGGAGGAAGTTCGATTTGAATTCGATCCTGCTAGGCGACTACCTGGCTTCGACAATCGCCTGCATCCCCAAGAGAAGTGTGTTCCCTATGGAAGATCTCAGAGAGTAAGCCTACCAGACAGAGCTGTGTCAGCCGAGGCTCTTAGTAAGTAAGCTGACCCCTGCTTTGTATTCTGAAACGAGTAAAAGCTTTCTGAAGGTTGCTCCAAGAAGTGAGAGGGTCACACAACTCGCTACTCGCTTTTTCTAGAAGTGAAATTGTTTGTGCCATCAGGCTCCCAGCCGTGGGATCCGACCTTGAAACAATTTTCCCACACTTACACAGCTAATAATCATGGATATCCTGCCATTCGAAGTTATTTGTCTGACAGTAGTTCTGAGTTAATCTAGTAATGCCTTTCCTTCGATCTTGCGACGAGCGTCTTACTCCTACGCATTCTTCATTTGAATACTTCTCTTCTTGGCAATTGAAATCTCATTGGGAAACTGTGAATGCTGCTGAGGTTACGCGAATTCGAGAGCTCGATTTCAGATTCGACTACAAGTGTCCCCGCTAGTGTTGTATTTTGAATGCGGACGCTTCCCAGCAGCACGGATGTTGAGTACGTGTGGCAGACTTTGGTCTTGAAGCAAGAGCTTAAGATGCGGCTTGCTATAACTTCCAATCGCTCTGTACTATAGTCGCGACTCCACAAGTACCTGGGTCTTGATGGGCTCATAGCCATGACTCAGTCACCTTTGCTGCCTACTTGGCCCATCTGATGTCTTTCAAATGAGATCGATGTCGATGGGACTCCTAGTACTAATGCCTTTTTCAATTATCCAGTGATATTCAGTCGAGGATAGGGGCAGAAGTCACTTCCCAGTGCGAGTAGTAGGATCACGAATTGGCCAAACGAATGCAGCATTAACGAGCTTCGAACGCAAAAGGATACGGCCAATGTGTATATGCGACAAAGCAAGGCTCACAGTCAAACTGAAATCCGCTCATTTTTGAATAGGCCCGCAGTATTGCCGTCCAGCATTAGACGAGTCGCTTGTGGCAAATTCGATGGTACGGCTGCAGCACTTGAGGGCCTCTTCCGCGACAATGCGCTTTTGATCTATTTGAACAAGTATGAACAGCTATCCTCACTACAATTGAGCCTTGAGATGAAGACTTATCATCCAATTGAGGACGGAATCAAAATCGTTGTAACCATGCACTTGCGCTATGCAGCCATGCTGTTGTCATTCCTGGCTTCGGGCGCCTTGGCAGTACCATTGCATGACACCGATGGTCTTTCATTAAGGACAGCGATACCTGCCGCTACCCTGAATGTAGGATTAATGTCCCCTCCGAACGCCGCTGTTCCACCTATCAACGTCTCTGCTGGAAATCTTTTCGAGACCCAATGTGACGGCTCGAAATATGGCTTCAATCCATCGCTTTCGGACTGTCAAAATGCGCAAGACCGGATTGCTCTTGATTCGGAACAACAGATTTTTGGAGAAAGGGACACAGGGCTGCCGGACCTGACTTTTCCTCTTCCATATATCATCATGGGTGGTAAGTCTATACTTAATAGCCGAAAGACAGATTACTGGTACTGGACTCCTGATGTATCAAATCATAGACAGAGGCCAGTGTTACTATCAAACAATTAATATCGGGGATGGTCCTACTGCCCGCGCGAGTCTGAGACAGGTCCGTAGTGCGGCATCTACTCTGTTCCTGAGATGCGCTGCAACTGAGCCATCACAAGGCGGGCTCGTCAAGAATATAGGTATGAGCGAATGATCCTCAAACTTGCAGACTACCAATGGGGAAATTTGCCATAACGATTTGCGCTGAACCTGATCAGGTGGGGACGGTAACCTTGCCGTAATCATGGGCACTTTCCAACCTAGCGTACAATGCCGCGGCACTTTCCCCCACCCAGCATCTTGCGATCACGTCTTGGCCGCCATGCCAGCATCAACAGGCCTCGATGTTTTTGGTCCGGCCGATACTCCACATGTTAAAGAGATTCTGCCACAGGCACTCCTCTCGCGTAAGCATTCTGATAGCCCCACTATTCTCGGCTACTCTGATGGCAAATGGCATTCAGCCGACGAAAAATGCATGGTGAGAATGTTCTCCACAGGACAGTCCGATCTCCTTTCTTGGTACAGGGTCTGGGAAAGTGTGGAAGCTATTTTTGCCGTATGTGCAAGAAATCATCACGGGGGAATAACTAAGGGACTTGGTGAGTTCTCCTTATATGTCACATAACAAATTGGAAAGCTGATCATCCCGAAAGGTATTCGCGGAAATGTGTTCCTTACGCTAGGGAGCCCAACACTCCCTGTAGGGGCAGACAATTCGTCCGAAGTGGCTATTGCATAGTATGGTGCCTGAATGGTCGTAGCGGTAACACACTTCTTTTGAGTTTCTTCAGATTTCGGGTAGTTTTTGAGACAGTTGAGATACCTTCTGTTCATTGGTCTTTGACTGGTGCTGCTCCATTATGCTTTGATCTAAGTCCGAGTTTAGGAATTTGAAAATCGACACAGTGTCTCCCCAAACTTATTGTACTTGGAAATTTGAGAAATCGGACATACTATCAATCTCAGGCCGGATGCTCTTCCACATTAGTATTCTGCGAGATGGGAAACCTGATATCGATGCCGCATTGTGCTTTTCGGGAAACACGCTACTGAACATACACCTACACCCTTTTCTTGAGCTACCTTACTCCTGATCTCGCAGGTCTAGGGCGTATCCATGCATTGTCTCTGATGACTACTCAAGTTGAGCACGACCCATAACCTGTACCACGAAAGGGCTCTGCGGCCATCTTAGTCCACACGCTCATTCTGTAACTTACCAGTATAGATTGCACCTAATGAAAGTCAGGTAGGCCAATCATATGCAAACACTCATGTCTATTGTAACACAGATTGCGCACTGTCTTATTAGTCATTACAATACCGTTTCGTCGCGATTAATATCACCGCTATCACTCTGTCCGGCCTACATGGCTGCGGTCTGCTGTCTCTCATAAAATCTTCCCAGAGTTCTGGAGGTGAAATATGCTATTGTTGATCATGTAAGTCTCACCCATGCTCGTAGGCTGGCACCGGTCATCCTGCTCGATTACAGAGACACTTAGTGATACAATTCGATGCCTATCGTCGAGAAAACATTAGGCTCAAATCTTGCGAAGAGTGAGGCCATATTTCACATCTAGCTTTAGCTATACTCTCACATTACTTACCCCTGAGAAAGACGAGTACTCCAAATGCATAGCTCACAAGCGGGATATGCAGCGCTTTTGTCGCAATCAGCAGTCGGCCGTACCAGAAGCGTGGGAGAGGGGTAAATTCTACGGGCCTGGTCAAGGTATTGAGCTAAGCCCACCAGCAATCTTGACCCACCAGCTCAATACGAGCAACGCTCACATATCGTAAAACGGTCTTCATTCTTCATGTATCTTCATCATCGGATTCTCGAAGGCTACTGATAATGGAGCCAGTATCGCCCGTCGCAATAGTCAACGAATTTGTCACCAACCTTGGAAAGACACTACGAGGACTTCACGGATCACTCTCGCCATTCGGTTCAGAGGGACTTCGTCACCGCTTCGAGTATGCTATACGCGCCTTAGAGATATCTCGTCAATCTCGAGTCGAGGTCCGGGGCTTTGTACTCACAGATTCGCTACAATGCAGGTTAGACGACCTCCAAGTCTCGCTCAACCGGATCCAAGGATGCTTGAAGGCGCTACAGACCAGAGCGGTGGACGTGGAGAAGCTCCACACAAAACTTCTTTGCCGCTTGTCGAATCGTAGGCTACTCAATCTGTATGTCGCTAAGTCAGACATACTGTCTGCGATGAAGATCATGCGTACGTTCAGACCTCTGTGGAACCGGATGCATGACGAGGAATGGCTCATCGAAAATGCAAGGTAAAGTCGAGCAATCGACTGTCAGAGAACGGGCTAATGTCGCTAATAGCTCACTCAGTCAGAACCTGATGTCTGCAAGTGATGATCTTGACGAAACCTTGCAGCGAGGCTCTTCCGAAGATGTGTCACAACCGCTTGTTTCGAACTCTACGAGATTCTCTCATGGGTCGCAGGTTCTGAAGACCAGGCGTTGCTTCATGAGCACTACCGAGCTGAGCGTATCCCTGGAACTTACGAATGGTTCTTGGAGACAGATACATACCGGTCATGGTTGCAGGCTACTCTCCCGCAGGGCGATAGGGGTTTATTTTGGTGTCAAGGAAAGCCAGGGATTGGAAAAACAATCCTTACGTGGGTCTATTCTCTCTTCCCTTCAGACTTGCAACATAAATTTGTCGATTTAGATCAAAGGTAATTGAGGAGCTGAAACACGCTCACCTGGTCGCATACTTCTACATGAGCCATGGCAAGTTGCATTCTGCCTCTGAAGTAACTGCGACTTTACTGAAGCAGCTCTGCCTGCAACGTGGAATTGTACCCGCGCGCTCTCTATGAGCATTCGAAAGGCGGGACGGGGCGTTTACTACGGTTAGAGGACATGCTTTCCGCGCTGAAAGAGACCTCTCAAGCCATCGATCAACCTACTGTGGTTATAGTGGATGGTCTGGATGAAATCAACATGTCTCAACGGCAAGATTTCGTCAGAATTCTTGATGAGCTCAGACAGACTTCCTGGAAATGTCTGGTCACAAGTCGATCCCATCAAGACGTCCTGACGGAAACCCCTCGAGGATACACTCAATTCTCGATCAAAGAAGTAGAGACGACCAGACATATTCAAGATTTTGTGGAGAGAATTCTTGCAGGAAATGAGCCAATAGATCAGATGTTGTCCAACCAGTCTGACCTGCGTGCTGAAGTGATTAATACCCTGACTTCTCGGTCTCACGGGTGTAAGTAGTCTCTCTTTCAACGGAGACCATGTACGACTTTGACGTCAGACTTGCTGATCCTACTGATAAAGGTTCTCTTGGGTAACCATACAGCTTCGACTCATTCTCGATCAGACTCGGCTCTCGGGAATTCCGAAGGGCGCTCCAGGACATTCCAGATGATGTCGAGGGGATGAGCAATACTGCTTTGAAAGTATTACAGCGACAGGAAGATGGTCGGTTGCAGCTGGCGATACATGCTTTAGCCCTACTCACAGCAGCTGCGGAGCCTATGACCGCCGGAACCTTGAGTCATGCTATGAGAATTGCTTACAGCCTCCTGAACGACGACCAGCCCCAAGAACTCAAGGAAGACGAAGTCCCTAATACCGCAGTAATTATCGAGTGCTTTATGGGGCTTGCGGAGACCCATCCTCTGACCGGGATCGTGACGCTGAGGGCGGCTGATATCGAGCAGCGTATACGGAAACATTGGGACGACTTTTTCGGACATGGAAGCAAAGTGCAGAATACGGAATTATGTCTAGCTTATCTCTCATTAGATGCTTTCTCAAATGGCGCTTGCGATCAGATCGATGCTTTGGGCAGACGCCTTGAGCATTATCCTTTTTTACATCACGCCTCGCGGTACTGGGGGAGTCATGCTAGGGAGGATTCGTCATTACGGCCCATTGATGAGGACAGTACCGAAATGTGCACGCGTTTTCTTGAGAAGAGGGCGAATCTCGACTCAGCTCTACAAGTTGCCCAGATCGAACCACAATTGCGAGATGCTCTACATCGAGGAGAATGGCCAGACTTGGACTTGAGCTTGGAACAGTACAGCAGCATATCGTCTTTACAAATTGCGAGTCGCCACGGTCTCACCAAGGTTGTACAAAAGATGATACAAAGTGGTGACTGCGCTGTTTCGGAGCATGATTGCCATGGCACATCAGCATTACATGAGGCTGCTGGAGCTGGCTGGGAGGACACAGTAAACATTTTGCTGGAAGCTGGGGCGCAGCCTTTCCTGGTGGACGATGAGAACAATATACCGCTGTTCTATGCAGCCACGAACGGCCATTTCGGCATTGTCTCGATCTTGAAGAACCAGCGAGGTAATGCACCCATGACGCTAACACAAGCTCGTGATTTCGTTCGGACTGGCTATTCTCAATCGGTGTCTTCGGCACTCGAACAGGCATTCTATGATGCAGCCGGTGCGGGCAAGATTGATGTTGTCAATAGACTGCTCCAGGATGGTGTTTCACCCGATTCAAAGAGGAATGGTAAGTCGGCATTACTGATGGCAGTCAACGGAGGCCACGAAGGGGTTATTCAGTTGATTCTAGAAAAATCAGCGGATCTCTCTTGTCCTGATCGTCTACCAAGTAAGAATATCCCTCTTCATCAAGCCATCGCCTGCTCTCATGTCAACATCGCGACTATGTTGCTGGAATACGGAGCTAATATCGAGACTCGCGATGACCACCAACGTACGGCCCATTTGAGTCACTCAGTGTGCGTGGACTTGATGGAGCAGCGTTGCTGCTTTCGGAGGGTATAGACATGTCTGCGACTGATTGTTTTGGAGATACAGTATTACATCAAGCAGCAGCAAGAGGTCTTGTCGGGCACGTCGTGCGATTTATTGATCAAGGTATGGAGGTGAGCTCCACCAACAACGAAGATTGGACACCTCTCCACTTCGCAGCTGACCGCGGAGATGAGCGAACAGTAGAGCTTCTTGTGCAAAGCGGTGCCGAGGTCAATATTGCTGATTTCAGTGAGAGAACGGAATGGACTCCATTCATGATTATTGTGTCCGCAGGAAACGATCGATTATGTAAATTGTTGCTGAGAAAATGCAATGTGGACGAATCGAATATGCGGGATGCAGTTACGGAAGCCGCTTTAGAAGGCCATCCGCAAGTTTTAGAGATGCTTCTTCAGGAATGTGAAGATACTGATGCTGATCTGGCGGCCCGAGACTTGGGATTTTTGCGCAGTTTAGCGAAGAACAATGACGATACATAGTGAGATTGAACTCTGTCTCCGGGCACACGGCGCTTGATCCATTTGCAGGTTTGCAGCAGAATTTGGCGGTATGAGTTCTGTGAACAAGACTTAAACGCATAATAGGAATCGTGAGGAGTCCGAAATGCATATGTAGGTTCCAATGTGACCGCTTAGTTGCCGAGCAGATTGGTCTCCTGGAGGTCGAGATCGGAAGATTTCAATGCAATTTAATGATCATGAAAGCGCTGAATTTGGGATGATACGAGTCGTGTCGAGATAGTCACATACGCAAGACGATGTATCTTGATTTCGAATCTACTGTTTGCACACTTAATAGTACCCAATCTCGTAGACCCAGGATCCCGTTACGGCATACATTTCCAACGCTATGTAGCCATCAGATTGAAAGTCGATTCTTTGGCTACACCCTGCGGGGAATGGCGCTTCTTCTCCTCCAGTCAAGCTACTTAATGAATGTGACTTACATTTGACAATGTTGTAGACCCGTGGAGAGCATAGAGGGGTGGCGACCTATCTGCATCAGCATAGAAGCCACTGATTATTGTGAAGCGAATGAACCAATCGAAACAACTCGTCCGTACGGCAGTCAAGCCCGAAAGAGGAATTGCCGTGCATGAGCCGCTGGAACAAGCAAAGCTCATAGCGAGAGACAGCTTGATGTGCGGGATGTGAAGAGCCGGCTTTTTTATCATCGAGACAAGGAAATGTAAGTGTACGTTGGGAATCAGCCTCAGCCCTATTATGCTTGGCACATAGCATAAATATGACACGTCTCCCATAGAACCAAATCAAGTCGTTTCACCTATTCCAAAGGTGTAAACTGAAGAAATCCCACTCATTAGATAGGTCCGTAGTGGGGTATCGAAGATACTTACACAATCACATCTATCGGTGCTCCACACCCACTCATGCACATTTCGGAAAGATTTCAGCATATTCTGTATCGAGAGCTCTCCCGGTTATTCATCCGGCGCTAGTGCCATTAGTCTGTAAAATACTAGATTTCTTACGTCGAGTGCCTGCGTCGACCTTCGTGGACATTCTCCTCGGACCATATCTTTATCATCGCAATACAGACGTCGATGTAAAAGCCAAAAGCTTCGAAGAGACGATGGCCTGGACAAATGCGCTCTCTCCGAGCAATTGCCGATTCCAACACCACAAGACATTTGAAGACCCATGATCCCATCTGAGCCATCTTGGAGGGTGCTACGACTCTTGCTCACTCAGATCAAACAACAACATCAGGGACTCCACGTTGGAACCTGACGATGCTTCTCATCAGTCTGATGGATGTGGATGAGATTGCACTCAGCCCTATAGGGCTACTAGCGTGATTGCGGAGTACATAGTTGCTTCTCCTATTTCCATAGACCATCAACAGTCAACCTCATGATGTTCCTATTGACCATCCATTGAACCTATATTCCAAAGCTCCAATCCATGGTGCTATCATCGCAACGATGAGACGTTAATGATCCAGAGAGATTGAGCTCAAAGCCGTGCCACATGAATCCTTCCGCATTAGCTCATTGCTGCCTGTTTCTGTTTTGCTGTCTCTTCCTATCAATTACCAACGTCCACTGTGAATCGAAGCACCTTATTGTGCAACTTGCCCACTCAATTTCTGAGCCTGGCACCAATTGTAAGCACGTCTTCCCGGCACCGGGTTCTCGAAATTTGCTCATTAGCGCATCATGCTCAACGTTCTCTCTTCGCTACTGCGAACGGCGGCGGCGTGGACTACGATTTTCCAAGACTTTTCTAGCGTGCACCGTGCGCACCGGTCGATATCTGCTGATTCCTCTTTGTCGTTGCCACAAGGTCCTGTCCCAGGTGGATCCCCACTGCAGTATTGCAACGAATCTCGTTCCACAGATCTCTACTCCATTGAATACATAGAGCTCTACCCGCTACCTCTATACATGTACCCTATCCCATACTCCCTATCCCATCATCCCATCACTGACCAAGCCCCTTTGAAAGCGACGACGTCTTCGAAGCTCACCTCTACGGCACCTTTCTCCAAAACATCACCAACAACGCGACATTTAGCCTGTTCACTCGCTATGGCAACAGCACCCAAAAGGGCCAAAACGAGACGTTCGTTATGCCCTTCTGCGACACGATGGACAGCATCGACCAACCGGATAAGTACCGGAAACAGGAGTGTCCTCCTGAGAAGGGATTCGGGCTTATCATGATGTCTGCTTGGGTTTGGCCTATGTTTCTTGTGCCGGTGAGCTTGTCTTCTGGATGTAAAATAGCCTGGAATGTGTTAACGATAGGGACGGACAGGGAGATTACTATTTCAAGTTTGATGCGATGACAAAGGAAAAGGAGAGGATTTACTGTCTTGAGACTTATATTCATTTTGAATTGAAGGACAAAGACAAATGGTTATCTTCAAGCTGAGCTGATTTGCAAGATAGTCAGAGTTAGTATTTGGTACGGAGCAAGAAGCTGATCTTCGCTGACTCAGTAATCTCGCTTCCATCCGTACATCAACAGTGACAATTTTAGGTCATAAAACAAAGGAAATGAAAACTACAAGGGGGCGACATTCAACTAATCTCTTGAGTGACACACTCACCTGATTTGATCTACAGCTCACGATTCTACTACACCCTACGAATGGCGAGATGTTTCCGGCTGTCACTTACTCATAGCCCTTCTTTACTTTCTTGTCAATTGCCCAAGCTCACCACGTCTCTCTGCCCAAAGTATTTTCTCATGTCATACATCAGCTCGTCGTTATTTATATAGTCGTATAAAACTTCGGATATCATTTACAACACCATTATAACAAACACGGCACCTAAACCTACCCCCAATGCGAAATAGATATTGAGGCCTAGCCGCGAGCCTACTCCCATGTAAGGAATAACGGACGAGCCATTAGTCGCACTTCCAGTGGGATTAGGTGCCAAACCGCCCATGATCAGCTCACCCAATGCGGCTGCATCCGCAGATTGTTCCCCCAGCGTCAATCGTATTGTCGACGTACCCATCTCCAACCCCGAAGGTTCTAATGATTACTACCGTTCCAGCCAAGGTGACGGCCGATCCGCTTGAAGTGAGAGTCTGACTCCCGATAGCGAAGCCACTAGGAGCTGCTGTGAATGTCTGGCCAGCGACTGTAAAGACGCTTGAGGGCGCTGCTGTTGGTAGAGGCAGTGCCCTCAAAGGTATCGTCTTGCCATTGACAACAAGTCCAATATCACCGGAGGGGATTGCTAGCACGGTACCGTCTACTACGGCTGGAGCACCACCGGCCGTGATCACAGCGCCATTGGCGAGTATCAGTGCCGAATGAGCTATCAGTTCTTGCGCTAGGTTCGGTGCTTGTTGCAATACTGCCCCTGGACCCATAGGAAGCGCGTGAGTAGTGCCGTCTACTTGAGCGGCAGATGAGCTAGCTGAGACTATGTGGCCTTCAATCGTCGCTGATGCTCCTGCAATTGTGGATGGTAGCGCATACGCTCTTCCGCCCAGTGCAGGAGCCATAGTAGAGATACCAGCGCCCACTCCATCCCCTTTACTGGTTGCAGGCCAGTCCATAGTTCGAGCTCCGAATGGCGGTATTATCATCGGAAGCTCCGCCATCCTCCCATGCGATGAGCCTACTGATACCGTATGGCCGGCTACGACTGTCTGAAAACCAGCCGCAAGAGTCGAACCTCCGTCAATAATACCACCACCTTGCGCTTTGACAATGGACTGACCTCCGAAGAGTATAGGGGCAGCCGGAGGAGCAGCCGGAAGAGCGTAAGATGAACCACCAAATATAACATGATCAGGCGTCATAGATAGAGGTACACCTGCAATTTGCGGTGTGCTGCCGGCCGCATATGTGGAGCCTGCTACCACCACACCACCGGCAGGGTCTCGGACTACTGTATTACCATTCGCCACAACAGAGCTGGCTGCTGGAGTTTTGCCCCCTGCCGCTGCTTCTGGATCTGCCCCAAAATCACGAGTATTAGGTTGTGGAGTTACTGGATTAGCGTTGGCGTTTCGTGAATTATCCCGAGACCCTTGAGCACCATTCTCACCTGGTGCAGAACCCTGAGAGCCAGGTGAAGAGGCTGGATTGTCATTCTTCAAGCTGACAAGCTGTTCGCAACAGTGGCCGTCTCTACTGGCCAATAGAAAATTTGAACATCTTCGGCGGCGATTAAGCATTCCACACAGCAGTCCCGTGGTGGATTATAAGATGGGTCAGAGATTATTTTCACAGTCTCCGTCTCACTCCACAAGGACCCATCGGAAAGCATTCCGGGAACAGTGGTCGGCCACGTATTTACGACAGCTGACTATGGCTTTGCACGAGCATGTTGTGGAATAGTCGGCGGGGCGAGGTGGACCATCTCCTATTGGAGCAAGACGGTTTGCCTGGACTGGACACATTGATGCGCTAGCTTATGTCCCTGTTCTGAGACCGCCGCTGGTTCTCACCATTGGAGTGATGGTAGAGTTCGCGACATACTTGACAGATAATGCAATAATGGCTCACATGTCCTCAGTACGTGAGCTTTGAACCAATTCCTTCTCCTGGTGATATTGGTCGGATTATTCTATTATTTTGCTGCAATAGTGAAATATAAAATCAAGCAAATCCACGAGGAAACTTCATCAATGATTCGACGAAAGATAGATGACTTCAGACAAGAAGAAGAATGTACAAAAGGTAAGCTCAGTAGCTCAGATGTCCAGATCAACATCGATATAAGTCCGACGCGTTGATTGATGAGGCAACTTACAGGGGGCGGCATCTCCAAAATCAGCTATTAATAGACATACCCCCAAAAGAGAGAAGCTGCATCGTAACTTCATTAAGACAGGAGTACCAAATGAGTGACTGGAGTCAGATGCAAGAAAAGACAAGACGAAAAGTCACAAAAAATTCATCATCTTTGATAGATCGTTTGGAAGTAGCAGCTCTCATCTAATGAGACAAACCCCCCTGGCTGAAAAGACCAATCACACTTCATATTCAATCGGGCCTCCCTTCTCTGAGAATAGCGTCCGATGGTGCGCGATCATAACTTGCTGGAGATCTGAGCTTGGGCGAGGACGGACTAAAGAATAGGTTTCGGCCCATCTAGATGAGTTCTGCTGAAGGCTGTAAGCGCTCGACGATCTCGTGGTCGCTTGCCATCCAGCTGAATCCGTCATCCCTGAGCTTTCCGACGACACATAAAAGCTGGGTCCGCTTTTGTAACCCATAGGATTCGTTTCAAGCGCTTCTGAAAGCTGATGTAGTAGTAGAATTGTGAACACTCTTTCGAATTCTCAAAGATTTCGGTTAGAGTGGAGTGCTAGATTCCTTGGCATTCACGGCCCCTAAAATCAGCCCCTACAAGAAGTATGTTAGGGCAGACGGTTGGTGAGAGTTTCGGGCGCAAGTGCCCCGGCCCTGAGCCCCGGACTTAGCCCTAAGCTTAGCAACCAGCCAGTCCATGGGATGCAATGTAGTTCTAGGTTTTGGTGATCAATCCAGGAGCGTTTATCAATACACGAAGGGAACCGATGATAGGTATGATGAGTAATGAATCCCGCCGTACTTCACATGGTTGACCACGTTGTCTTAAGTATCTCGGCGCATCTAATGGCCGGAACAAATGTAGGAGTAGTCCTACTGCAACCTTTGATGCCCCAGACAACCCTCTGAGCCTCTCTCCCTTTAGACTTTGGTCGCCAATGTTTCTCTACCTCCCTATCCTTCCGACTTTTATTTCCATCATACAAAGGTCCTTCAGAGTTGATGAGACTTTTTGCAAAAAATGACTACTGTGGACTACTGACCCGACATTGTGGTTCATGGGGGGTACCTTATTTGGCCCATTGAGACCTCTCGAAATCTTCTTGCTCGAGCTTACTCCATCTACCCGGAAATGGCTGATAAGCTGGCCAAGAATGCTCTCAAGATTCATCCCATGCTAAGGAAGAACCCCAGAAGGACCACGCATTTCATCAGCTTCCCACTTTATACTGTAAAATCCCAAGCCAAGCTTGAAAATCTGATCCAAACTTTGAGAGACGAGCTTTTTCATACGTCCGTGCTTCCCCGAAGGGCATTCCGATTGCCAACATCATTTCACCTTGTTCTTCACAGGGTTAGAGTAGAAACTATCCCTGCTGTCGAGAGAGCTGTGGAGTTGCTTCACCGTTTTGATTTACGATAATTGCTCGAATGTCAGCCTCTCCAGGAGCATGCGAAATCACCTACTTCTTCATCACTTTCTACTGCAGCTTCCGGACAGCTGGACAGTGACCATGGACAGCAAATGAAGGCCCTCAAACTCACGCTTAGAGGCTTGCGTACTTCTCATAATAAAGATCTTGCGAAGACCCCAGCGTTGTACGGCATTCTAGACGATCCTTCTAATCGTTTACCATCTTTTTTTCGTAAAGTCGAAGAACATTTCGACCAAGGAGGCGTTGGCTACCCTCCATCCCACTCTACAAGCTTAGCGAGATTAGGATTAGAAACGTCTTCCATCCTAGATACATCTTCTCGGCGACGGCAGCAGGCCAGTCGACCTTGAGCGATAAATGTTTGTAGAAATCTGCGGGGAGGGCGTTATTGCTGGCGTCCACCGCTTTGTCAATAGACATGAATGCCTTCTTGGGCAATTCGGACTTGACAGAGTCTAACACCCTTGCGGTGCCCTCGCCTGCAAAAGTGGAAATAGCGGCTGAGAAATCTATAATTATACGCAGATTTTGACGGTAATCGTCACCAGTAAGCTTGGCTTTAGTGGATTCTTTGACCGCTTTCGTAGCGAATCTTTGTAGACGCAGAAAAGCATTTGAGGTGATCTCAGAGCTCTCTTGCACCACTGTAAGCCAGGCCGTGATGGCACTAGCATCCACATATTCTTGGGTGGGCTTAGTGTCAATCTTGGTCTTGCTACCTAAGTCGACGTCGTCGGACGATGTTAGGTGACCCGCCCCACGGACGGACGCAGTCGCAGACTGCGCCAGCCTGCGGGCTAGTCACGTGGGAAGTCTTGGCGCTCTTGGCGCGCCGGCATGTTTAAACTTCATCTCCATCCTCTCACATATCTTACTCACCACAACCTTCGCTTGCCTATTACTTTGCTCGTGCATCTAGCACGTCTACCAATAAAGCCTCGCGCTGTCCATAGCCTTATCCACGTTCATTTTCCCCTCAACACAAAATCCGGCAGCGTTACCCTATCTACAGCATTTTCCACTTGCGACCTCCTTTCAACACAAGATTCAAGACCATAGGTAAAAAATCAACATCCGCAGAAGCCGGCAGCGATATCGCCGACGCTGATGAAATCGCCAAGCCATCAAGGACCATATCGCAGACTGGTCCGACGAAGAATTTGACGACGACTGGAAGCACCGTAACGCGCGAAAGGTCCATGTTGGGAGATATCAGTGGAAATTAACTAAAAAAGGACTTCGCAAGAGCGTCAGAGAGAGGCCTACTTTTGACGCGCGGGATCTTATGAAGAAATATCAGGATACGGTATGGGCAGAAGATATCCAGATTGAAAGAATGAGCCTCTGCAAAACGGATCGCAAAGCCAAATTCCAGGGCTCGAACAACGAGATCTTACTTGAGGACGAGTATGAAGAAATTGCAAGCATTCCGCTTCCTTCAGAAGCTGAAGCGGAAATAGAATGACCCTGAATCCGACGTCTGGTCAATTCTTCAAATGTCCCCCGGTCCAAGGATGTTTCTTCACGAGCTCATTAAGGTTTGACCTTCGTAATGATTGGCAGACTTCTTCCTGCTTTGCAGCAACACAGCATCAGGGGGTTTTATGAATGTTTCAGTGAGCTCAACATTGTGTCTTGCCACACTATCTGTGCTCAAAGGCTGATTTAGGAACTCCGTCTCACGATCTCTCAGGGCAAAACATGAAGGTGAAAGTATATTGGGTGACATGCTCCATTCGAGAATATCGACAATGAGGACGGATTCAGTCATCTCCCTATATTCCAGAACCTTTCGAGATCTCCTTGCCTGACCTCATATCTATCACACAGTCAGTCAGCGATGGGCATTGATATGTAAATGAGAAAATGAACTCACGCCCAATGATGACAAGTCTGATGCATGACCGGACTGACATCATTCTGCACCTCATCCTCCCCATCATCAAAGACCTCCCTAATCCCCATAGCCACATATTTCTTAAGCAGCATCCTCCTCCACCTTCCCGTCTCCCCCACACATCTCCTCCATCGGCTAATCTGCCGCTCATCATCCTCGCACCTCCTACCCATGAAGAATCGACAATACCATTGGAACCATCCCCTCACATCATACGTATGATTGATCCACCCATTCGCTTCCCATTCCTCAATGGTTTGCCCGCTTGAGACTTTGTATTTATTGATCTCCGGGTCATATTTAGACGATGTCAAGAATCTCTCTACGTCGAGGCCCCTTATCCAAGAAGATGGTAATTGGAGATAGTCGTCCGAGACTGCGGTTCCAAGGCGACGGCAATAAAGTGGACGAAAGTAGGAGCCTCCGAAGCAACCTTCCCGTAACATCTCCTCAGGGGATTTGTTCGGTGTGAAGCTAGGTTCACCCTTGAAATGAAAAGTTGAGTTTTCATCCCGAACTGGTGCAGGTGCCTTGGGCTCCCATGCTGTCCAACCCGCGCGCATTCTGTCGAGGTCCTTTACTGGGACTTCGGCCGCCTCTTCTGTTTTCACGACTGCTTCCTTGATTCTCCTTGCCTGATGACCGGAGTTCTTCTTCCTCGGTGCTTGTCTCTTATCCTCCTCATTTTCGTCGTAGGAAGGTCGTGTAGGGGCTGAAGCGATACGTGCAGATACCCGGGATGGAGGAAGACTTGATTCTAGCTTTCGCTTCCTGGCTGGGGGCCATTTCGGAACATCGCGAGTACTGGCTGGCGGAGTATAGTAAATTCCAAGCTCCTTCAAGTGCTCTTGATTTCGTTTGATGTTCTTCCGCCGTTGCGACTCGATGTCAGCCATATTAAGTAAAGCAAGTACTTTATGCTGCGGTCGGAGAAGGCACGTGCTCACGCGATAAGTGATGCCGAGGTTGACGCGTCTGTATCTTATCGTGCACTAATAGGGCTGAGCTAAGGCCTATTGGGTCTGTTTGTCCATCTCGGAGAAAAACAACTCTACACGCTCAAATCTAATTTTCGAAATCCACCTACTAAGACCTATCCTAAATATCCTTAGACTCTCGTAAGTTATAGAGTAGAGTACGTGCTATCTTTTAAGTCTATATACGATATCGTCGTAAAAGAATAGCTTTAACGCGCTCGATTTAAGTAGTCGATACCTAAAAAACGCGTATAAGTATATAATCCACCTACGCTCTAATATTAATAATATAATCGTTATAGCCCGTAAAGGCGGTAAAAAACGTATAATTCTAGTTAAGGCCCTCGAGTATATCTAAAGGTCCTTTAGGATACTCGTAGAGAAGTTCTCTACCTTGTTACTATTAACGGTAGTAGAAGAGCTTCGGGTCTACTATTAATAATAATAATAACTACTCGCCGGCTAGGCTAAAGTCGCGTCGATTTTAGAGGACGTTAATACTAGGGGCACTCTAGTAAGCTCGAGCGTCCCTATTATACCCTCCTCTATCGATATAAATAGTGCTAACGCGTCTAACTTTAGGCTTATCGTTAAGGTTAAAGATAAGGCGATTATCGCTAACCGCCGTATAAAGACTAATAAGTAGAACTAGAGAGACGTAAATATCGCTATATAAGTAGACACCTTAATTAAAGACCCCTTAGGCCGCCCTCGTTAAGAGGATAATCTATAGAATCCGGTATATTCGGCTAAATAGCTATTAAGCGGCGACTTTTCGGTCGAAATATACGCTAGAAACGACGTTCGCCTCTTTATAGAGGGAAAGAGGTAGTTCCTTATATTCGGGGTCCTAGCTACGTTGCTACGCCCCTCTTATAGAGTAGTAATAGGTAGCGTAGAGGTCTCCTCGATAGGAGACCTAAATACCGATAAGGGGAAGAAGACGTTTAAACGATAGCTAGGCGTAGCCTAATTCGAGATACTCGGAGTAGTAGCTCGCGTTATAGATATCATTTACGTCGGCTACCTTAAAAGGGACGCACCGTAGTAGAGGTACTACTCGGTGGTTATAGAATTTAGCGACCCCGTTATAGCTAACCTCGCTATAGCGCAAGGTATAGCCTAGGGCGGGACTAGCTATTAATACGAGAGATATATACCTAATACTACGATCCGGTAGTACTATAACTACTCTAGATACGGATACACCGTAGTATAATATAACTCCGCGAAAAGATACCGGCGATACGCCTCTACGGGATATAATAAATACTCTCCTAGTTCTTTCCTTAGGTACTCTATCTATAAGAAGAATAGGTATAGCGCTTAGGAGGAATATTACCCGCGAAGGAAGCTCGAGAGGGGGAAGGCGGCTAGCCGACTTCTACTTAAAAAGTAACCCTTCCTAGAGCCTACTAAGCTCGATGTCCTCCCCTAGGATAAGAGGCCCTTTCGGAATACCCCGTTTATTAACCCTAACTAAGACTCCTCCCCCGTAGTAGTATAGAAAGAGAAGGAAAAGGAACCCTCGCTACGACCGACCTAGCCGGAGCGACCTCTAGTCTCACCTACCCCGGTAATACTAGCTACGTAAATCGTTAACCCTACGATTATAGCGCTATTAAGCACTATTACCTAATAGTAGGATATATTTAAGATAGTAATTTAAAGCCTCGTCGCTAGGACCTCCGAGCTAGCGCCCTAGAGGAAGAGAAAAGCCCCCGTAAGCTCTAGTAGGACCTCTTCTATCTACCTTATAGGTAGAGGAGGCTACGAAGAAGTCGAATTACCCCCGATTCGTCGTACTAAAAAACCGAAGAATCTAGGGCCCCCGTTTAACCCTATAAGGGACGCGTCGACGACTAGCGTTACTATCGATTATAATAAATAAGACGCGTGCGCCGCCGAGAATATTAATAAAGGTAACGGGGAAATTTATATCGCTAGTACTAATAACTTAGGGGGTTATACTACTAGCGCTACGGCTTTAAAAGTTAGGATAGATATAGCTAACTAAGCCGAAGCCGTATTACGCGGGAAGATATTGTTCTATTTAGAGACCGAATCCCTATACCTAAGGGATCTACACCTAGTATCTTCCTAAACCTCTCTATCTATTACTAGGATTAAGTCTCTCTCGTCCTAAGAACTATCCCCTCCCGACTTAAACCCCTTAGCCGACTCCTCCTTAACCTCGCCGACCTTATCTAAGCCCTCTAGCCGGCCGAAGTACTATAATTATAACCCTTCGAGCCTAATCGCCCTAGAGTCGCCTTATATAGCCGAGCCCTCTAAGTATAACCTCCCCCGTACGTACCCCCGGCTATCTACTGCCCCTCCGAAACACCCTCCGAGATATCCTCCGTGCGGAGGAGCACTAGAGCCCGCTATACCCCGAACTTTAGTAAGGTTAAAGGCCTCTACGGAGACGAACCGTAGAACTCTTAGCGTGCTATAATATAATATATATATCTCGAGAGATAGGGTAATAGCCTTATTACTTAGGGACGACGCGATCCTTTATTACGATATAATCGCGATCTAGGAGCCCTAGAAGAACCCCGTTATATAGGTAACCTATAATCTAGTGCGGTAGGCTTTTAACCTTATCTACCCTAACCCCCGCTAGTTTAATAAATCTAGGGTAGGGGTAGTACTCTTCGTTAACTAGCGTATCGCTAAGGAAAGGGTTACCTTCCTCGACGAATATAGCTCTAGTAACTCCCTCTATATTAAAATCCGGTTAGGAGACGACGACTCCGATACTAAAGACACCCTCTACGTTAGGATTTATAATATCTATAACCCCCCCGGCACCGCTAGCCGAAACGCGTTACCGTAATAGAATAAGCTCGCTATTCTTTCGGCCGGCCTAGCTAGCGAAGGAGCCTCTACTAAAGGTAAATACGGCGGCTACGTCGAGAGTATCGTAGTAGGAGACTTTAATATCTATTACCCCGCCTAGGGCGGACCTTAGGTAAACGCTAATAGCCGTATAGACTAACTACTAGCGATAGTTAACGAGTTTACCTTAACCTAGTACCTACTAGTAGGTATACCTACCTT
>JAABUP010002512.1_pt1 | contig 35242 bp, 32 predicted proteins | sample 5559201 | NCBI WGS metagenome assembly JAABUP01 (sample SAMN10711887, study PRJNA513373) | rock metagenome | isolation source: Antarctica rocks | place: Antarctica
ACAGCCCAGGCAAGCAGAGCAGAGCACAGCAGAGCACAGCAGAGCACAGCACAGCACAGCAGAGCACAGCACAGCACAGCACAGCACAGCACAGCACAGCACAGCACGGCATGGTCTTTAACATCTGCCCCGCTTAGACTCAGAGCCTTGTCCCACTTTGACAAGCACTCAAAGGCATTCAACATCCACAAGCATAGAGTTCCTCACTGACCTGAGCCGCTCCTGCCTCAGCTGCTCGTAGTCACGCTCCAAAGCCTGCTGCTCCATCTGCAGCTTCTCAGCAGCTGCCTGCTGCGCCACAGCTGCGGGACCCTCCCGCCGCTGGCGCTGAGTCAGCACCTGCTGCTGTGCCACGCTGCGTGCTGACATCTGAGAGCGTGCTACCACAGTGGGGCTCACCCCCAGGCTTGCGGCTTGCTGCCTTTTCCGCCTCTCTCCTGTGAGGCAATGGGCAAGCGCTGATGGCATGCAACACAACCGATGCTAGACTTGCATGCCGTGACTGAGCAGCAGTGGTCGAGCCTATTCTGCAGGCCAAGCATAGCATAACCCTGATATGAGGTTGATCTGAGTCGCTTTACAGACCTGGTGCATTAGGTCAGCACCTGATCAAGCAAGAGCCAGCAGGCTCCACCAAGATGCAGCTGTGAATTGCCTTTGAATGTGCAGTATGCAGCACCCAAAGCAGGCCAAAAAACTGCCGAGAAACGCAACACATGGAGGCGTTGATGTGCAGAAACAGTTGAATGTACAGCGCATTGCTAGCGTAGGGTCCCACAAAAGGCGTCAATGGAATTGTGGTGCAGAATTTGAAGCTACATTGGTTGTGAAGAGTGACCAAGTGCTTCCATATCTCACCTGCTCTCAGCTGCTCTCTCTGCTTCTGCAAGCCATTCTTCTTTTTCACCTGGCTGTTTGTGAGCGGCTTACCTGGCCCCACCCTAAAAGCACCCCTGGGGTCCTGTTGCTGCCCCACCTGGGATCCCAGATGTTCTCCCCTGGTCCCCAAGACAGCATCTGTGGACCCCAGAGACACTCCTGTCATCCCAGAAACATCTTCTGCCAATCCCGAATAGCTGGAGGAAGTGTCATTGCCAGGGTGACTCACGCCTGCAGCCGCTTCCGCAGCTGCTGATGAGCTACCCAGCTGAGGTCCGAGCTGAGCTAGGAAGTCATTGACCACCTTGCCCAGCATCTCCATCTCTACCCGTGCTAAGGGCGCTTTGCCCTCAGGCCCCAGGGCAGTTAGCTGCTTTTGCGTCAGCTTGTACTGCTGAGTCACCTTCAGGCCTCTGAACTGCTGAAGAAGCAGCTTCAGGTCAGCTTCTGCCCAGTACCAGCTATCGACCTTGTCAGGGTGATGCACATCCACCTGAACAGCAGCAGAAGAACTTTCCATCCCACAGCAGTAAGAGAGCGTGCTTGAAGCTGCCTCAGACATGCCGCAGCAGATAGTTTGGGACTACTGGGGTTAGTAACAGCTCCCCCCCCCCCCCCCCAACCACAATACTATCGTCCGTGGCAAACAGGCTTCATCACTCTGAACTGGTTTGCAAGCTGCTGGCAGTCTGACTGCTGTCTGCTTCGCTTTGGTTTTGCTGGCTTTGTGTACTGATTACAGTGGTCACATTGAATAATCGGCAGGAATTTGAAAACCAGATTTCACTATTGAAAAGTGACACCATATCAAGAGTGGTGTCAAAATGCATTGGTGCTGTCAATGCAGGGACCCTTTGCATCACAATGAGGCAGTACTCAGTGACCACAGCAAGAGTGCAGACTCACAGACACACATGATGGTTTCAGTGCATGCTTGCACCTCATGACAAAGTATATGCACGGCTCATGATTGGTACTCCGTAGACATATTGACATTAGCGCTGCTGGGCTTCATTAGAGAACTCGTGAACTGTTTTCCTACCTCCAGAACTCTGACCCCCAAACTTTTCTCTTGTTTGGTTCATTGTGTCTGTTTGCAAATCATTCGCAACTCGCCAGTCATTTACCGACCAAAATACTTGTTTTGCTATTGTATTGTTGGTGCTGGAGTCCAGGTATCTGCAGCTTGATGACAACATAATGCTTGTGCTGAAAGCTGGGTACTTTGACATTTTCAGGGAAAACAGCAAGACTGTGACCCTCTTCTTGGCTTAGATACTTTGGTTCACCTGCAGCTTGATGTCTTCCAGAACAGCTCTGAGGACCTCTGGAAAGACAAAGACGGCCTTCATGGCAGCGAAGAAGAAGCCGTGTGCCACCATGAGGGAAGCACAGGTGGCCTGAGTCTGTGCTGACTGCTTAGTCATGGCCGCTACTATACTGTCTAACTCCATCACCTGTGATCAATCACCAAATGCAGTCACAACAGGCCTCAACTCAGCATTACATACAATCACAGAACAATCATGCACTAGTTTCTGGACGATGCTCTATTAGTGCTGGGATAGAGACAATGCTGTACTGTCTGACTGAACCACCTGAACAGGTCTATACAGCCTGGCAGATTGCCCTTGATGCAGATAGGACAGCGTGAGAAGACACGAAGAATGTGAGCAAAGTAGTTTCCAGCTTGCATGCTGCTTGTTCAGGATGCAACCAGGGCAGCATATGCTTGACAGATTCTCAAGCACTACAGAGTTGTCAAGCAACTCATAATCTCACACACAGCTGGGATTACTGCATGAACAGCTGTGATTTGTGATTTATAGAAACGTCTCATGACTCAAGGATTTGAGTCAGACCTGGGTGCTGGTCTTGTGCACCACAGCAGGGAAGTGGTGAAAGCAGCAAAGAGTACCTTCATGTCCTGCTTGTCAAACAGATGCTGCTGCAGCAGCTGCGTAAAGGCCTCTTGAGAGGGCTGTTTGGCGACGCCCTGCAGGGCTTCTGGGAATGGGGCGTGCCTGTTCAGGCTTCCTGCTGCTCCACTGTTCTTCCTAGAGGATGCCTTGCTATTATATGACGGGCGGTCAAGGGGCCAGCTGTATACCACCGTGGCATCATGAAAGCTCTGTTGTGCGAAAGTGGGCACATGTGGCGGCGCATGGGCAGGAGCATTTGCCACAGCTGTGGCCGCCGTGAATGAGGCTTCTGATAGGACTGCGGTCGCTGCGGAAGCTGCAAGGGCGGCCTGTAACTGCCCTGAGGGCGTATCCTGGTGATGAGCTTGGATGAGGTCAGATGCAGATGGATCATCTCCAACTGATCTGGTGGAGTGGCTCGGCTTCCTAGAAGCTGGACTGCTGATCAGGTAGGGACTGTCAACAGATTGAGAGCTGAATCGTAGCTCTGCATGTGCCTTTGCTGAAAGCCCAACACTGGAGCTTTTGCTGCAGCTAGCGCCCATGTGATGGGAAGAGGAGGAGCGCTTGGAAAGGAGGTCTAGGGGTCGGAGCAGGTCAGGGGAGATGGAACGTTGTGCGCTGACATAACCAAGTACTTCTGCCTGCAGCATGCACAGTATGAGAAGACAACTTTTCTGCCTCAGACTTGCTCGTGTGCAAGTAACACAAGTATGGCTTTTCACAAGTCTGCTGCTGTACATGATGCATGGGGTCAAGCATGAAGCATACAGGTGAAATGCTGGCCGCCATGAGTGCTGTAAGAGTTGTTGATAGACACAGCCTCAGAAGCATGCAGAATCAGCAGCCAGCCTGCCTGGCCATAAATTGGGGTAGCTGCTTGACTTGACAATGCTTTCAGTACGCTTAAGCATCACCAACATGGCAATATTGTTCGGATACGCAATCAGCATGTTGACTGATAAGCAAGAGGCCGACATTGGTGTAGTATCACGACAAGGAGGTCACCTTATGAGGTCTCAGCGCGTCTAAACTACTGACTCTGTGCAGCTGACTGCTTGCACATGTCTTGGTGTCCTGCAGATAGCATGCTGACTAAGAGCAAGAGCACTGCTGGTCTCGTCTTGAAGTTTCGAGTTGCAGCACAAAGCTGGGCTGCAACTTACCTGTGGCCTTACGATTTCTTGCAGACTGCTTGAGTCCATAGCTATGTAAAGCTGAGTCCGGGCAGAAAGCCTAAACACGCATGCAGCTGCTGGGCAGGCATTGAGTGTGGGCCAGGTGCGCCTAGCAAGATGAGCTGCAGTTGATTGTAACGCAAGACATGCCTGACTGGCAATTTCAGCCGGCCGGAGCTACGATACTCGATGCCGACTTGCAAAGTTTATCAGCGCCTTTGGGAGCTTTGGTGTGTTGAGTGAGCCGGTCCAGAATTTGCAGTGGGAATCACCACTGCAAATTCTAACAGTGTCAGTCAGCGCTCTGCAATACTAACGCTGGCGTTACGGTACGTGAAATTGAGGCATGCTTTGCTGACTTGAGCATATGCTTTGCAGTCATCGCCCGCCTCCTCATCGAGACATACAGCTCGATTCATCCAGCGCAGTGATGCCACGTGAACGTGGTGGCTGACAATCATGTATGTACTGTGTGTGCAAATCCGAAACACCCGGAGGCAACAGCTGTGACATCGTGCTGTCAAGTTCCGGAACGCCGCTTGTTCGGTACCCTCCGAGTCTTTTTGACTGGACGGCAGTTGCATATCAGCAGAATGGTGCAAGCAAATTACCCAGCTGCCCAAGTACCTGTCGAGACTGTGCCTGTTGCATCTCCAAGCACAACTTCGGCCAACAAAGTTAAACAGGCTGTCACGGGTCTGTTGTGCCTGCAATGTCACCCCGCTGTGTGATTGTTCGCAGCCAAAGCTTCAGGGTTAATAATCAATTGTCATGCAGAGGTTTTGACACTACGTCTGGCGCCAAGGAGAAAAGCCAAGGTCAGTCTGCAATTGTCAGCTTTTGCGTAATAGATTTGCATCTGCAAGCAAGCTAGGGCTGACTGTTTGCCAGTGATGCAACCTGTCAAGTTCCAAAGTGACACATTCCCGACATGCAGGCTGTGCGCTGGTCTGAAGAAGTTGTTGACAATGAGTTCATGAACAAGAAGAAGTCCAAAAGTGCGTCCTCTTTTGTGGCTTGATCCTGGCATGCTTGTGGCATATGGACTCTGATAGCCAGTCTTGCTCGTTTGCAGAGTGCTGCATATTTCATAAGCAGAAAAGCTTCGGTGACTGGAGCGATAATGATAGCGATGATGAATGCAATGATTGCAACAAACAAGCTGATTGTGGCCAGTCAGATGACAAGCAAGAGGCACAGAGCTAACAACAGGGCAAGAGGTACAATAGGTGCCATGTATCCTGAACAGACCCAAAAAGTGTCGCCAGAAACGCATGCAGCTATGCAAGCGATTGCTTGCAAGTGAGAAGAACATATTTCATTGACAGCCAAGATGATGCATACTCATGCCATCAAATGCAAGAGCATGGTATGCATTGCATCAGCTTGTACATATGCAGTGTTCAGCAGGCCCCATAAAGACATTCATCACCAGCTTGCGTCAGGACACCAAGGCAAGCAAGCAGTCATGTCCACTATGCTGCTTCAGCAGTCACTCAAGAGATGGTCAGTGTTCATGGAGACAGTATTGGTTTGGTGAACAATCACCATGCTTTTAGATGTATTTTATAGCTTGTCAGACTGCCTGCCATCATCGTTGCATATGCCATAAAGCGGTACCTAGCACAGTCTATAGTCAACAAGGGTTTGCAAGCGGATCCAACAGCTGGAATGCATTGAAGTTGGTGTATATTGGACGTATGTGTCATCATTGCTTTTGAAGACACGCGGGTTACGCTCTGATCAGCATTGGTCAAGGGATGCAACTCTGACTAGACAGCCAGAGGACAAATCGGGTATGTGTCCACAAATCTCGCAAACGTGAATGGTACCTACATCCAATTGAACATGGCAATACATTGCACATTGAATATCCTGCTTGTAAAAGAAGGGCACAACGACTCCGTCAGGTATAGGGTACAACAGACAATGAGCCCTGATGCATGCTTATACTTGACAGTTTTGCTGCTCATGACGGACATGGTAGTCATATCCCAGACAAGCCCAACCAGAAATTTGGTCGCAACAAGCTGCATCTTTTCAACAGGATGCAGCGAGTTTTGACACCACATATAGTAATCAGGACTCAATTTGATGCGGCAAAATGTCAGCAATACAATCTGATAGCACAAGCTTAGCCCTTAATCATAAATATCTGCTATCCCCAGGTAGGATACCATCAGCTTGAGTTGCTGGATGAAATCTACACCAGTCGCGTACTCTGTAAGCAGTCCAACTGCGAATCCAAACATGACCCAGCGTCCATTGGTAATTTCGTTTTTTGGTGTCCACCCAAAGACCCTGCACACACACCAAGACGGATAATGCAGTAAGAACGAGCCATTTCTGAGGTGCATGCATGCAAGCAGATTTTGACATAGCACTACAAGAACATGTCACATGTCTGACTGAGGACAGGACGCCCTTCAATGCTGCATGGAGGCGCATGATTGTGCTCACGCTAATCGCCACAATGCAATGACTTACTTAGACTTGACTACTTCCTCACTGTATGCCAGGCTTTTGAAATATTTGCGCATGGCCTTGGCTTGCTCTCGCTGATACTGAATGGTCACCTGGTTGCTGCAGCACCAAGGGCATGAGTGAGAGCCAGCTATGGTGCACACCACGGCAGATGTACCTCATAGCGGTATCTTTATACCTGGGCTCTTGTTCAGCTGGTTCTGGCTTGTTGCCTGCACTGGCTTCCTTGATCTGAGGCTTGCTAGCTACCTCTGGCTTTTTTAGGGCAGGTGTGGACTCGCTGACCGCTCGAAGTCTGTGTGATCGCTGCCAATGTGACTGCGACCAGCAAGAAGGCTGAGGAACGCTTGCACTGAACAGTCGCAGGGCCAAACACGCAAACCAACCTTGGGTTGTTGACTTTGGAACGGTCTGAATGCTGTTGTCTGCGAGAGAGGTCCGCAATGTCTGGGCAGACATGACGGATGAAGCGCGGTTTCAGGTTGCGGTGCAGGTAAAGAAATGTGCGAGCAGCGTGTGCAAGGTTGCAAATGGGCTAATCCCTGCATGGCTTTGATCCTGCGAAGGCGTCCTTTGACGTGCGAGCCAACGTGACAGGCCTTTCCAATCAAGCTTGGCTCTTTATACAAGCCTTGGTACTTCACTAGGAGGATCGCAGACAAGCATGTGGAATGCTGTTGGTTCCGTGGCTGTTACTATTCTGTCTGATCAGATGCGTGTGCGTGTGTTTGAAGCCATCTGACCCACGTGTAAACCATATATGTACTCGGCATTTTCGTTTGCCGTTCCGTTTTGTTTGACACAGGATCTGCCAATTGTACAACGCACATGTGCAGGTTACTATATCAGTACCAAGCATGGTCATGAACGTGTGTCACCCAGACTGACTGCAAGGAGTGTAACATGTTTCCTCAACGAAATGAGATGTGAGGGCGCCCAGGTGAGGACAGGTCCCAGTAGATGCATCACAAATTGAAGCCATATGTCAAACGGCCTGCATTTTTAGAACAGCTGTATAATTGCCCTGCATGTTGTTTCGGTAACAATCTTGTCTGAGGTTCGTCAACAGCTTACAATCCAATCCGAGACCTCATCCAGCACTATGATGATGGTGTCCTAAAGTAAGCTGAGATATGTGCAGCTGTAGAGAGTGTAGGCAGTAGCTGTACAGTAGCTACACAACAGCATTCAAAGAGGGATATCCCAGGATTTATATTATGACTGTATGATGACTGCACACACGGTGCAATGGCCAGGGTATTGATATGACGGTGGATATGTTACATGAACAAAACAATAACACATAGGAATGACCTGCACCAAGCACATCAAACAGTCAGCTAGATGGCCTGCACAACAGATGCAAGTGTGCAAACAAATGCCAAGCTTGGTGTCATTGCTTCTGAAAGAGCTTCGACAGCAAGTTCCCACATCATCTGAAAATGTCACACAAACCACACACGCTGGAAGGTCCCCCAGATCATTTAGCAAGGTGCAAATTATAAGCATGAGCCGCTATTGCCAGTGTTTTGAAGCTTGCTACACTTATCATGCAGAGCTTCTAGTGCCAGGTTGCACACAATCTGCAGTGCCGTGTCAGCAACAAAGAAAAGGTCTTTGACAAGGGGAGGTGCTGACCTATGACTATTGCTGCAGACCCTCCTTGATGATATCGTAAGGGATGGGGGTGATAGATTCCATCTTGATGTCTTCCAGTAGAAAGCCTGGGCGGGGCTGTGCCACTAGCCTCTTGCGGGGTGCTGGCTTCTCTGCACACACACACACACACCACCACTCTCACTATTGACCCACATGGTGAGATGTTGTCATGACAAGGCCCCAAATATAGCCGTTAGCTGACACATAACTGAAGAGATGCAAAAGATACAGACATTCAGTGGCTTCCTCTTGCTGTATCTAGGCATCAGAAACTTGATGCTAGCAGCTGCATTTGAGCTGAACATCAACTGGACTTTGAACCCAGCGCTGAAGCTAGGATGCCAATTGCTGACTGCATTAGCTTGTATCTCAATGAATCTCAAGATTGGCAGGTGCAGTGCCTCAAGATTGGCAGGTGCAGTGCCTGTTCCAAGAGGCTGACGCACATATCTGCTGTCTGAGATGCTGAAATTGCAATTGCTGCTGGCAGCTGACCACGACCCCCAAAGCCGGACCTGACCTTGCATCCTGACAATCGTGTTGCTGAGTATGCAGCATGCAGCTGATGCTGGCACATGACAACCTATGGCTGTGTGCACAGTTCAACAAAGAAAAACGAGACACCTGTATACAACAGGTGCATGGTCATCTCTGCTGTGCTGTGCAAATCTTCATGTAGGTCTGAGACTTTCTGCTGGGCTGCCTGATGACTGCTGACAGCTGTGTTCTCCAGCTCTGTTTGCAAAATAGTGGCTGTCACAGATGGTGGTGTGGCCGCTCATGCTATGTTGCACCTTATTCCATCTGTTGTAAAGATGACGGCGGGAAGGAAATTGTGCTTACCGCCTCTTTGCTTGGCTTCATGCTTGATCTCGTCATTTTCCTTGCTCCTCTTTAGGAACTCCTCTTTGCATCTTGAAGGCTTGACATGCTCAACACGCACATGAATCCTTTTGGGGATAACACGGCCATTCACCTACAGAGGTGAGCAGCCATCGATAGCCTGCTTCCCGATACAAGGAGGACTTATGCAGCAGGCCTGCGGGCATGTTACCTGCTTGTTGACAACAACACCAACAGCTCTCTTAGTGACGTTCCAGACCTTGCCGGTGCGTCCATGGTACACTTTGTGGGGCATACCCTGCAATGTACAAGGACATGCTGAGTACACAACAACATTTGCAGGCTTATGGTCTCGATATGCTACAGCCTGAGGCATGTAATGCTGCTGCTGTGGACCCACCTTCTGCACGGCTGAGTTGACCTTGATGTCAACATAGTCACCAAGTCTGTAGTTGGTCAAATAAGTTGACAAGGGAATGTAACCCTTCTGTCTGAAACCACGGGAGAAAGAATCCCTGGTACGCGCACGGGTACCGTGTCCAGCAGGCATTGTGACCCCCTAGTACGATCTGCAAAACAAACGCAGATTTTCAGCGGGGCTGCTTTTGCCAGAGCCTGAGCAGCTGATGCGAGGCAGCCGAGATTGAGGAGCAGACATGACAAAAGAAGAGACGCACCCTGCGCTCTGAGCTAATCAACTGCTTTGGCGAAGAGAAGGAACCAAATTGAGCACTAAGGTACTTCATCACGGCGGCTTCATTGGGGATTCAATTGGGGATGCCGGCTGTAACGCCAGGTCTCACCTTGGAGAAGACGAAGCAGTAGCCTCAGCAACGGAAGTCTGGTGAACAAGCGCAGTGATCAGTCGCTGCGTAGCTAAGCCGCCTTGTAACCTCAAATTGACACAGGCACTGTCTCCCGGTAACTCACCGCGGACATAGCCTCGCAACTCGGCAATTCCGTCATGCAAAGTCTCGGCAGCAATCACTCGCTTCCTTGCGCTCTACGTAGTCGAGCAGCACCCAAGTTATCGCATATGCACTCTGTTTCTAGAAGAGATGTTCGAATTTACGCGCAGCAAAAGACACGCGTGGTTCGCGGACCATGCTATGTAACGAAGGATGTAAGCGCTATGCCCTGTGCGATAGCGGCTGTTTCGATTGCACGCCTCACATACCGGTGTAACAAGCTCGCTCCTTCTGCAGAATATAGATACTGATCAGATCATCCCCGCTGAGTACTTGACACTGGTACCCTCAAAGGTGGGCAGCCGAGTCAGGAACATAGTGCACCATGTTCAGTGTCTCTGATACTGTCTGGCCTGAGCACTCACAGCACACGGTCATGGTATTCAGAAAGATGAGTACGAGAAGCTTGGCAGCTATGCCTTGATTGGGCTGCCAACAGAGCTATACAAGAAAAGGTGCAGTGTGGAACCTTCTCCATCTGCACATTCAACCTGCTTCAGACCAAATGCTTTGTCATTCCACAGCCATGTATGTGCAGCTGTTTACGCTTCCTTCATGTTGCAGGTTTGTCAATGATGGAGAAATGAAGTCAGAGTACCCTATAGTGATAGGTGGAGAGAACTTTGGCTGCGGCTCCTCACGAGAGCATGCTCCTGTATGTATGGGTGCTGCAGGTGCCATACCAGCTCCATGCTATGCATCACAATGTCAACAGGACTGATGCGTGACTGTCATACTGATGATCAGCTAAACGCATGCCCAGCACGTGTCTAATGCCAAGATGACTGTGTGCTTGCAGGAGCAAAAATGGTGGTATCTCAATCTTATGCCAGAATCTTCTTCAGAAACTGTGTATCCACGTATGTGTCAGCACAACATGATGTGATGAATTGCCTTTGTTTGTATATTGTGGCGCTCTTTGCAGTATTGATATGGCATGCAAAATACATTGAGCTATGTACTGCAGAGGCGAAGTATACCCAGTTGAGACAGATGAGCGCCTCTGTGATATTCTAGAGACAGGTGCAGACAAGTTTCATACTAAATGATGGCAATGCGTTTGCTCTGCCATAACAGATTTTGATCAGTTCATGTGTGCAGGCCAAGAAGTGGAAGTCGATCTTGAAAAGGATGTCTTGACAGTTTTGGAAAGCGGCAAACAGTACGCACTGAAGTCCATTGGCGAGGTACGAGCCAAAAGCACCTGGTGTACCCTATGGCAATTGAAACATAGATTTGTCCTGTTGGTCCATTTGTTTTTGACTTGACTTGACGCAACTGCAGCGAGAGCAACTGATCAGGTTTAGATTGATACTGACATTTACAGCATGTCTGCTATGCAGGCTGGACCAGTTGTAGATGCTGGTGGCATCTTCGAGTATGCTCGTCAGACTGGCATGATCAAAACTGCAGCTGCTTGAATACATATCTAGGCTGCTGGAATTTCTGCAAGATGACACAGCATGTGAATAAGACTTCAGTCATGACACCGAGGCAGCGCTGAGCTGGTCCAATGTTGAAACCCAATCTTCAGGTGGTCGGCCAGGCCCACTGGCTGTCACCTAGACAGCAAATCAAACTCTTAAGTGCAAATGCATGTTGCCTAGTGTGTCATGTTTGTGTGTGTCAATGAGACCAGCAATGCCTGTCCTGGCTTGCATGCTGACACATCCATTAGCACCTGCAGTGTATGGTAATCACACTAGCAACACAATTCAAGCAGGATGTCTAGCAGCTCAGAAACTAAGGCACCAGCAACCGTAAGTTGGCATTCACCACTGCAAGTGACTACAAGTGTAATGCAACATAGCCAAGCTTTACATGCTTGAATGCAGTGCAAATTCATAACTTTTTCAGCTTACCTGGAACACAAGACCATGCTCAGGAGGGGCTTGCAGGACCCCAGCGAGCACCCTGGCCACATCTTCTCGGCTGCAAATGCATCAAAATCCACAATGAATACACTAGGCACAGCGCCACATACACACTGCAGCTGGGTCTGAGTCCAAGCACAACTTGGCTTACAATCACCCATTGAACAAGTCAAATAAGCATTTCTCTGAATGTAGATTGTTGTGCATGGGGTGACAGTGCACATGCAGATGTGTGCAGCAACACAACATGCACGCATCCACGCATGCACATACGCACACACGCACACACACACACACACATACAGACACCTAATCTTGCACAGCTTTGATAACTGGCTAATCACCTGATTTCGCCTGAGGTCTGGTCATCCTGACTGATATTGAGCTGCATGTTTGATCCAGGCTGGTTCTGTATCTTACCAGCACGCACAATGGTGAACGGAATTCCGCTTTGCTGCACTGCAAGCTCACGCCTGGGATCTTTCAGCAAGGCTTGCTCAGTTCCAAACAAAGCCCCAAAGTTGATGCCTTGGGACTGATTGATCCCTGTGCAGCAAGCTAGCATAAAGTCGGGGCTGCATGCATGCCCAGGCTGAAACAGCACAACACGCCTGCAAAGCCTTTTGACATGCATATTACACCTTTTCTCCAAAAAAAGGAAATCAGGATTTTCAAACTTCTCCCAAAATCGCATGCAATGGGTTGAGCATGCCTAAATGGGCAAAGCAGCTGCATGCCAGCCTGCATAAACAGCTGCATCTACACTGCATAATGTAGGGGTGTGGCAAGTGCAACTGTGATCACATTGATCACATTGGTCAATTAACACATTGGTAGCAGCAGTGGCAGCACCTGCCTGAAGAGGACAGCAAGACAATGTGCTCGACTCCTTGGGGTGCAGCTACACTCAACAGAGCCCCTAGCTTGCCAGGGCAGATCACCGCCCTGACCCCTCGCAAAGCTTGTTTAACCACCTGTTCATTGCCTGCGGTACATTGCCGCGCCTGATGCAAGAAAGTGAGTAGTAAAAGGTCATTTTGCTTGCTATCTATCTACAACTGGACAGCAGGGAAACAAATATGATGAGTCGGTGCTGGGCTCCTCACCTACATCTCCTGCAAAGGCAGTAACATAAGGACCATACCCTCTTTTTGCCTCCTCTGCGTCTTGAGTGATGATCTTTATTGGTAACCTGTAATGCAGCGAATCTCTTTCCAGGTGCTCAGAACTCTTTCCAAAGCTATATGCCTCAATTGGCACCGCACAGCAGCCAACAGATTCTGCACTTGCAGTGGACTGTGCTACTGCACTGTTGCTCCTGCAACTTGTTTGGCAGACTGGGAGGTGACCAAGTCGACTTTTCTGTAAAGTACCTGGCCAAGATCAGCTGCAGGACAACTTGCTCCCCTGTGGGACTATCAGCGTCTGTTACAAGGACTGCATCTCGTTCAATGTCTTCAGGTGCAATGTCTTCTGGTTCTGGCATGTTGCCAACAATAGAGTTGCCACCATCTACTGGCAGATCACCTTCTCCATACCACTTACGAAGCTTGGGTCCACCTGTGAATATGACTACCGCAAATTGACCGACGAACTGTTGTGGTACGCATGCGGGGAGCACGATCACACATATGAGTCGAAGCAAATGCCCACCCACCGTTTATGTAGTCAGTCAGCTGGTCCATGAAGCCTTGACAGCGCACGCGGGGCCGTTCAGTGGGCTGGGCCGCCCGCTGATGGGACTTGTGTTGTTGCGGCCAAGCATGGCAGGGGAAGACAGTGGCCGGGAAGAATCCCTTCACAGGTCTGCAGCTTGTCATCTTCACACAAGACAGCTGAGGTCAACAAACTCTCGGACAACCCGACCGACAGACAGCACAATGAACGAGCCCAACGACTACGTGAAATTGAACATTTGAGTCAGGGCGTCGTGCTGGATTGCTGACTTGCGCGCAGCGCAGAAGTGGTTATCGTAAAATGGACTTTGAGCATATATGAGCGCCTGTCTTTCAGCGTGAAGCTGACAATCACGTCGCAACTACAGGTGTCTGAGGCAACAATACGAGTGACGATCTAGCAGCACGACAGCGGTTACTTTGCCGAGCCCGAGTTGCAAGCAAGGTGAGAGTCACAGCAATGAGTCACGATTTTAAAGAGCAATGCCTCTTCTTCTGTTCCAAGCAGAGCCGGGACCTGCGACCTGCGCTGGGCTTCATAGCGATAGGCCAGAGATTTTGTGGCTCTCGTCGCAGGCATCAGGCACGCCGCAGCCCCACGGGCACACACCTTTTACGGACCCCAGCAGTCTAGCAAGGACCACGCCGGCGTTTAAAAGCGAAGAGCTGTGCTGTCCCTTACTGTGCGTGCACGTATTTTCGGTGCTGACTGGAGTGACTAATGGTGCCGATCTAAAACAGGGCTACCGACGAGCCAAGTTCAAGGATGGCTTCACCTGGTGCAGAAAATCAGGTAGGCCAAATCATCTGGCCTTAGCACTTGCAGTTGTGCGCTTATTGCTACTTGTGGGCTGACATGTGGTTGCTCATTGCAGCCGGTGATGTACAATACAGACATCGCCAAACTGCTGCTAATCAGCAAAGCAGTCATGCTGGAGTGCTGGCCGGCTGAAGAGTATGCTCTGCAGAACGGTACAATCTGATTGTGACAGGCTCTTCAGCAGCATCTGCAATGCTTGAGGATGTACCAAAGCATGCTCTGCTTTGTACAGGGACTGGCAAAAAGGCAGCACGTAGTTTGCTTGGTGGCTCTCTGGTGCGGCTAGCAGCCACAACTGACCTGGTGCAGGTCCACTTTGGGACCTTGGATGGTAAAGGTCATCCCGTGCTTCTGCTTCAAGTAAGTCTGTATTACCTTTTCACATCAGCACAGTCCTTGCAACATACATCCCTACACTGTTGTAGGTTTGTGCTAGATCTTGCTTCATACTGAAACTGCTGTTTTGCTTTTAAAGTGGCGGGAATGCTGCTGAGAACAAGGCAAGTTGGCATCTGTTTGATGCACCACTTGTACTGGTGCTTGCACATTGATAGGCCCCTTATGCCAACATGTCTTGCTGCAGGAACAGTCTTGTTGAGTTTTGCATGTCCTGCTCACTTGTGCACATAACAGCCCTGACATTGCATGCTGATGTAGAGCTCAAGGGCAGTGTCTATTCATGACATCATGGAGGAGCCTTGGCCCACAGATTTGGCCTCCAGTCATGTGTTTGAGCATGTCTTGGCTCAAGCTGTGAGCGCTGGCGGTCTGAAGAGCATGAGCGTCCACAAGGTGTGCTACGCTTGCAATCCATCTGTTCCAGTCCTCACTCAGCACTATTGAGTGCTTCGTGGAGAAATTAGCTCATGCACACTCGTTTTTGATGGCTTGACAGCGGTTTCCCATTAGTCTGCTTAAGTCAGAAGCATGTTGAATTCATGTTGAAGTCCACTGGCTTTGGCATGCTTTTTATATGCTTCTGACTCACGCAGAATGATGGAGAAGTGCTGTCAGGCAGTCCCCAACAAGTGTGCATGAGATAGCTCTTTCACAGGGTGACCAGGTCTGCATGTCTGCCTGCAAAGCTGCGTTGGAGCAGCAACAACAGGCTTCAGACAGACACCCTGTGAGACTCTTCCCACTGCTAGAGCCTTTGACTACCCAGCCTTGTGACAATTGGCAATAAAATTGAAGTCAAACAACAGGCAACTTCTGGAGTGTGACCTTACGACCACAAAGTTTTGGTGAGTAACAGATTGTTCCTTTGCAGGTGGCAACTACGCTCCACAAGATTGAGCAGGCAAAGTACTGGGTGAGCCTCAAGCAACAGCACAGCAATCCATCTCTGCATGCTCGTGGCAAAGCTGCTGTGGAGGAACAAATGGCTGCCTGCTTCAAGAGTATGTATAAGCCCCCAGGAAAGGAGCTGGCAGGCATGGTGCAGGCTGCTTGTGAGGAGGAGGTGAGACGCTTGCTGGCTTGTGACTCATTGCTATTGCCACTGCACTACTTCTTCTCAAGCAGATTCTACACAGAGCACAGGCCTGTCTGCTCACATTGTCCCTATGCTGCGCTGTAACACCAATGATAGTTTGCTTGCAATGTGACGGCAGACCCGCATTTTACAGTGTAGGGGTGGTAGGAGCTGTTCAGGGCTGTTTATACATGCACGTATGGCTGTCACACAGATGGTTATCGTGGTGAATTTCTAAAAGCTATTCACACCAGCCATGTGTTCTACAGGAGCCGGGGGAGCTGTCAGAAGGCAGAAAAGCTTTGCGAGCCTTTTTATATAACAATAGAGTTGCTCGTCAGAAGGCAAACCAGACAGGGCCAGCAGCTTCTTCAGCAGCCCTTAAGCGTAGCACCTCTTCATCACCAGCAGCCCAACACAAGGAATCTTCCTCCAATCTGGCACAAGGCCCCGAGGGCAATGTCCGCCCCCAAGGGGCTGGAACCCCAATGGGCAAGTGCCATGCTCCAAAGGCAGCAGGGAGCAAGACAGCTGCAACACACCAATCAGCAAAGGCTGTGTCTGCAGATCAGCCCAGCAGCAGTGCTGAGCCTGCCTTGGATAGCAGCAGCAAGCAACTGACAGCTGCAGCTCAAGCGCAAAAAGCCAGCAAAGCTCAAGCGTCCAAGCAGACCAACCGTGACATCTGGAAGCCCAGCACAGAACCAAGATCTCAGGTTGCAACATATGGTGATGCACAGTTAGTAGAAGCTCATGTCAGCCCAGGCAAGGTCAGCCATCTGGTGAAAAGCTCCAACATCAGCCATGAGCAGCGCAGCAACACTGCTGCAAATGCTTTCCCGCATCCTGCAAGTCAGGCCAGTCCATCAGGCACAGCTGAGATTGCTCTGTCAAAGGGAGCTGGAGGCACAGTGCTGCCGTCAGGTGCCCGCCCAAACCAAGCTGGCATTGCAAGGACTGTTGCGCCTGTGGTGCATGCCACAGCAGGGGATGCAGCAAAGCCAGATGACCAGGATGATGGCATCCTCACATCTGCTACCATTGCCAAGCTTGCCTCTAGGTCCTCTGCGCAGCAGGCAAAGCAGGGTCGGCAAGCAAAGCAGGGTCAGCAGGCACAGCCTAGCAAGGTTTTGACAAAGGGGCAGACAACCAGCATCAGACCAAACGGTGTCGCTGGCTCAGCAGCTGTCACTGGCAAACGCAAGAGCCCCCACACAGAGGATTTGTCGGCAGTCAGTGGTAGCACTCTGCCTGCTGTTGCTGTAAAGCCCTTTGTCAAACTGCATTCAGGCCCCCCTCAGCTCCCTTCAGACACCTCAACTGACCCTGCCACCACCCCTCCCCAAACCCCCTCCCCCAATGCAGCCACCCCTGATCAGCACGGACCCAGCATTTGGAAGAAGATCAGATGGGACCCTGAGACAGCTGCCATCAACACCTCTGCTGCTCATGCCCACTCATGGGGCGGCTCTTTACCCATGCCTGGTTCAAAGCCTGCACCTACCACAGCTGCAGCTGCATCCATTGTCACTGCAGCAAGAGGCAGGACAAGTAGACCAGCATCCCAGGCAGCTCCAAGCTCAGCAGCTGTCACATCTGCATTGCGTGCTCAATCAGGGTCAAGACAGCCTGGTCAGGTTGCGTCACAAGGTGCAGCATGTCAGCAAGGTGCCATACACAGTAGTACGCAGGCCAGTGAGGAAGGCGAGGAAGAGGCAGACGAGATGCAGAGGAAGAAGTCTGGAGGCTTTGCAACCGTATTGCGCGGGGACCTTCAATGGAGCTGGGGCGTGGGGGCTGCAATCCAGGGGCACTTCCCTGCGGCCTTTGTCACTGTGATGCCTGTGTCAGCTGCAGCAGCTGCAGGTGACTGTCACAACTCCCTTGCAGATGCAAAATGGGCATCAGCATACTATGCTGTTATGCAGTCTTGCACATCATACACTGCCCAAAGCCTACAGCTGCTGCCTGCATATTGCATGATAGGTGCCTAGACAGGACAACACCATTTATAAGTTCAGTACAAGGAGCTGCTGGGGAAGCAAACAATGCATGTAGCAGCTGTGAAAATGCCTTGCTGTGCTTTCTGCTTTGCTTGTTAGCCTACGTAAATTCACCTGCTGCCCGTTCAACCTGTGCAGCGGTTGCTTTCTGACTGTTTGGGCCAAGCAAAATGAAACACACAGCTTTCATGCTTTGGGCATAAGGCTTCCATGCCTTCCAGCAATTATAATATTGCAGCTGATCACTGCCTGTCAAGCGCAGGTGTGGGTAAAAGGCTTTTTCACCTGCCAGCAACTCCTGCGCATGGTATTGCAACTGATCACTGCCTATCAAGCGCAGGTGTGGCAGCCGACTCATTGGATGCAATTAGCTTCTCCACCGTGGCGCATCTCAACTCGGCCAACCAGCAGCACCTTGCCAGTGCAGCCTGCGCTAGCGTTATGTTTGTCCAATGCACAGAGCACCAGCCCAGTGATGGACAGGGAAGGGAGGCATCATTGCTGGACCTGAACCACTTGACCAGTTTGGGCTGCTGTGCCTACAGCAGCATCCGGGGTCTTGTGGAGCATACACGCTTGCAGGCTTGTCTCAGGTGTGCAGCATTCTGACTGCTGACTGCTCTGAATTGTGTGATGAGTTGTGACTCTTGCTTGCCTGTGCAGCTGCAGCTCTGCTTGACTGCCTTGAGCACTTGCTCCTTGAGTTGACAATCTTGAACAGCTGCTGCCTGTGCATTCTGGATGCATGGCATCTGCAGTACACATTGTGAGAACGTAACGATGGACATATATCTGTGGACAAAGTGACCAAGAGTCAGTGTACGACGCTGAACCTCATACACTCTAAAAGCATCCTTGTACACAACTTACATCATCTTTTGTATACAACGCTTTCCAGCTGCAGAATTCCTTCATCAGCATCATGGCACGCTGAGCCAAAAGCCTACTCTTGGCTGTATGTGCGCGCAAAAAGAATGCATTACACTATCATGTGACTCACTGTTCACGCTCACACTTCCTCAAGGTGCAGACCAGAGGGTCACCTCACAATGCTTTTTTGCCTCATGCAATACGTGCTTGTGACTAACACAATATCTCACGCAGGGAGAGTGAGGCAGCACTTGTGCTATCATTTGCCACTGCTGATGTACTTGACGCTCAGCAAGCTGCGTCGGCTCAACCCAAGGAGTCTGGGCGCCAGGCAAGCACCAACAAAGGTGTTGCGCCAAGCGCTCAGAGCGCAGCGCAGGGTACTAGGCCTAACAAAAAGACTGACCAGCATTTGCCTCTGAAACAGCCTTTGGAAGCAAGCACAGCAGCCAATGCTGGGAGCAAATCTGTACTGGGTCAGGGCAGCCAGGCAGGCTCATTAGCACAGCCAAACTCCCCCGCTACGCAGGCAAAGATTGCAAAGTCACAGACGGCACACATGGCAGGATCTGATGCTGCTGCTGTCAGTGCTGGGCAGGTCTCTCCCCGTCTGCCAGCACAAATCCACACATCTGCTGCAAACGAGGAAAGCTCTGCTGATGCATGCAGCATGTTGCTTGTGGCAGGAAGCCACTTGAGACGCTGGCTGTCCATTGTCAAGCTGGTAAGTACCACATCTCTTGGCCATATGTGCTCCTGCATTGGTGGGGCCTTGCATGTGTTCTCTGCATCTGCACATTATTTGTACTTCTTGACAGGCATATGCCTGATGCATGCTGCTTTGCCACTTGTCTACTTCCCACCTGCCTCAACACTGAATGTGTCAGCTTTACTGTCTTTGCTGCCGAACCAGGGTGACAGCAGCTGCCTTGCTGCCAGAGCTGTGTGACGGCATCTGCTTGAAAACAACTTTTGCTGAAACAGCTTTTGCTCATGTGAGCTTTGCAAGTGCAGAGTCCGGAGCAGCAGCAAGCCATAGACAGATTTCATGGCACCCATACTAGTGGAGTCTATGCTCTACTGCTGGTGCATGTACCAGCAGCATTTCCCCAATCCCCATCATCCGCCTCCTCCCAGCCCATGCCCTTGGCCCCTCGACTACAGTCGGCTGCATGTGCGTCTGAAGCTCAGCCTCAGTATCAGGCTGCGTTGGAGGAAGCAGTGGCTGATGTTTCAGATGTGGTCATGGCAGACGCTCTTGTCCATCAAGAGATCGCCGCTGATCAGTCTGCAATGCTGTGTGAGTCCACAAAGCAGGGCAGCAAGCTTGACGATGCAAACTCGCATGGCAGCAATGTTTTTGTTCATGTAACCGCCTTCCACCTTGGTTCCACGGCATCTAAAGAGTGCCCAGCTGCTCTGGGTAACTCCCCTCTCCAAATTCTCAGCAAGGCTGGTAATGGTGGTCCTGCTCAGACTCAGGTCATACCTAATGCAGTAGCCCAGCAGCTGACGGAACCTTGTGGCGCATTGGCAGTAGCAGCTGCAGCAGCATCTGCACAGGACTCAGCTCAGACAGCTTCAATTGCAGGCACAGATGCTGCACACACACTCAGGGACAGTGCAGTTGCTGTGCAGCTCAGGGTGGACAGAGATGACAGGACTCATGTGGAGCTAAGGCTGAAAGCCCCTCCACTGGCAGCAGCAGCACATCAGCAGCCAGAGGCTCTGTCAGCTAAGGACCCATTCACAACACGTGGCCCAAAGGCTGATGTGGGTCTTCCGCCTATGCCAGTCCAGGAGCCTGAGGCTGAGTTGGAGGCAGAGAAGTCAGGCCTGCAAGGCCTGCAGCTGCCAGAGTCAAACTCTCCAATGGGAAAGCCCAGCAGCCCTAGCAAAGCCAGAAGGCAAATTCCTGATTCCTTGCCAAACTCTCAGCTAGAAGCTGGCCCAAGTCAGTCCCTAGCTGAGTTTGCAGCTGCAGTGCTCAGCTCAGAGCCCTCTCAGTCTGAAACAGCAGACAGGCCTTCAGCTCCAGGGCAGTTGCAGACTGTGCTCGACCCCAGCTCCAGGGCAGTTGCCCTTCATCAGCCACCAAAGCCCCTGACAGAGGCGTCCAGTCCACCCACTAGAGGCAAGGGATCAGACGCTCAGCTGGATCCTGCAGCAGCATACATGCTGTCAGGCAAACCTGCACCGCCTCAAACTGCTGTGGCATTGTCTGTCACAGAACAGCCGGATGTGGTACAACCTGCTGCAGCTCAACCAGATTTGGCAGCCATCAAGGGCTTCTCAGCAGCAGCAGGGCAGCCAATGGTGAAGGCTGAGTCTGCTGAAGAACCTGTGGTGGAAGGTGTGACTACAGACAGATCAGCAACAGTACCAGGGGCAGCCACAGGCGCTGCCTCAAAGAGCAAGCAGAAGCAGAAGAGGGCTGACCGGCAGCTGGACACAGGCAGACAGGAAGCGCCTGAACCCAAAAGAGCCAAGAAGGCTTCTCAGGCAAAAGCAGCAGCTAAGCAGCCACCGCAGCATCAGCAGCAGCAGGCAAAGCCCAGGTCTGAGTCTCAGGGCCGAGTCAGAGGCACAGTCAAGCATCCAGTACCCCAGCCTGACAGCCCTGTTGCAAGGCAGAGCCCCAGTCACTCCATTGATCTGCCCGCCTGTACCCTAGACAGCATCTTCCGCAGCATCAGAAAGCTGCGCCTGCTTGGCAGCGGTGAGAGGGGCAGAGAGCAGCTGTCAAAATCTCACATGAGCTTGCTGACCCACCTGTTGCCACTGGTTCAGCTGCGTGTCCTCTCCAGGTACACTATTAAAGTCATGCCCCATGGCAATGTGGTCAAGTTCTTCAGAGACACGGTGGAGGTTTTTGGGCAGAGGAGCCACGAGACCAAGTGGCTAGCATGGCGTGATGAGACGCCAACATCCTACAAGCTCTGCGAGGCTGCTGCTGATCTGTATGGGCAGCTGGGGGATTGTGGGATGCTGCCGGAGGGGGCAGTGCCTACCATGACTCCCCAGCTGTTGCCTTTCGAGCTGCAAGTCCCCTATGTGCTCTGCCTTGGTGGTTACACCGGCAGCATGCCCCTGGCAGACTTTGCCATGGATCTCCTGCAAGCTCTGCTATCTCAAGTTGTGTTGATGCTACATCAGTTTCGCTCCACTGCTGATGATCGCAAGACTGCCCAGGCAAACCTGGAGCTTGCTGGTGGCTCGTTGAGCAAGGTAATGTCCTCAGTGGCAGCAGCACCACGAAGATCACCTTCACATGACAGCCAGGCGCAGCAGGCACAGCATGCCCCCAAGACATTGGTCAACCACCCCGCCATAACCCCAGCCAATGGCATACCCTTGAGCATCCGGCATGTTGCTAGTGCAGTGTTTGATGGCCTGGTGCGCATCAACCACCTCAAGAACAAGAATTTTGACAAGCTCAGCTACAATTTCCTGCAGAAGCAGCCCCCTTTATGGCATCTGCGCATCATGTCTCAGTTTGCTCAGTTCTACAGTGGCGGCGCCAAGCCCTCGGCCCTCTTGACCAGCATTTGCAAGCAGAACCGAGACATGTTGTATCGTGAGGACTACACATGGCTGACTCAGCATCGGAAGAGGGCTGCAGGCAAAAGCCCTGAGCTGGTGTCCAGCGCACAAGCTCTCCTTGATGAAGCCTGCAAGGCTGATGTGCTCCTCAAGGGCTGCATTGACCCTGCCGTTCTTGCTGTCCTGCCTTCTGAGTTGCACTGTATAGCAGTGTGCTATGCCATTAGCACAGCAGGCACAGACACTAGCATACACAGCAACGACTCTGCAGAGACATTTGTTGCGTACGCCTGGGACCTCATCCATGAGTGTGACCCCAAGGCTGATCTCAGAGATGGGTCCAAGCCATCCAGCAGACCACGCTCTCAGTCAGTTGCCAGAGCAGCTTCTCAGCCTCCAAGGAATAGATCTTTGGACAGAGAGGCAACCCGAGGTACAAGTGAAGTCCCAGCAGCAGCAGATCAGCCAAGCGATGCAATTCCGGATCCCCTGGGACCATCCGACCCCCATAGACACCACCCCTCCATCCCATCCCCGCCTACCCATCAAGGCAGCCACATCCGGCCCTCCAGGTCGCCTCATCAGGCTCAGTCACATGGCCCTCACTTTGCCAGTCCTCCCCGCCACTGCCGCTACTTTTTCTGTGCTGAGGGCTGCAGAACCAAGACTTGTCTTTTCTACCATGGCACGCATCAGGAGTATGTTGCTTACATGGCCAAGACAGGTTTGGTGCCATATGGGCTGAAATTTGTGAGCGATGTGGGCAGAGACAAATGCATCATCGACAAAGCTGTGGATGCCCTCAACAAGCTGATGCTGACTAGGCAGTTTTCTCGGGGCAGCTTCAATGAACATGATCTGAGGCCATTGGCATTCCTTGAGGATCCCATTGGGGACCATTCCAAGCTACAATTGCAGGTTGGCTTGTACGATTGCTGCAGCAACCGAGACTGTTGCCCTGCATGCAATCACAGCCGCTAACAGAACTGCTAAAGCACATTTCTGAAGTGTCATAGTTTTTTTGGAGTCGCGTGACAACAAGAAGGCACAAGGTCATAAGGACAGGAAGTGCTTGATGATCTCAGTTGTCATGCAGTGCATGCTGATCACCAAGAAAGCCCATGTGCAAGCATTTGTCCAAACACTACGGCTGCACATTGTTTTCCTGCAAATGTTGCCTGTTCCGTCGAAATTGCTTCATTGGCCTCACACTCTGTAATGTCTGCAGACAGTGCAAGCCATGGCTGAGCATGGTCACAGCAACTACCCAGCTCAGTTGTTGGAAAGCGTGTGTCGTGAAGTACAGTGTGAGCAGGGGGGATACCCACTCATGCAGCAAGGGGTCCACCCTGGGGCCGCAGAGCCATACGCCAGTAGGGATGTGACATCTGCACCAGAGCTGCCCTTTTCAAGGGCAATGGATGAAGCGCCCTTTGCTAACCCACCCATGTTCAGAGGTGTGTACCCCTTGACCCCAGTCTTGTGGCTAACCAACTTCTGCAGCATTCTTTGCATTTGTGCTGTATGCACCCGCAAACAATGCTGAAGTCTCGGCATTTTCCATGCCTGTCAGGGTATTGCGCTCCACATCATCAAGCAGTCATGACCCTCGATACAGATTGCAGCCAGCAGTCAAATGCACAATGGCAAAAAAATGTGATCAAGTCTCTGACATGTGTGTTCCTGCTCTGCAGCGCCACCTGCATTCACCCCTTCACCTCCAGGCCCAGGCCCCTTACCCCTGCCTTTCAGTCAAGAGCCAGTGCCCTCTGAAGGTCCTGGTGATAGGGACATCCCTTTCCCATTGCTTCACTATGAGGAGGAGCTGCTGGCAGGCTTGCTGCAACTGCAGCGTCAGCGTGGTCCCGTTGAGTCAGTGGACCAGCTACTACTCATGCAGCCAAACTGTGCCATGCCTGCTGACATTGCAGCATACTTTCCAGGTGATTTCCCAGCTGGCTGAGGTGTCATACAGAAGCTGTCCTGTGTTTCACACACCATGCAAAGGTGTGCCAAGCCCATTTGCGCTCAAATTGCTGTCTCAGTGATGCAGCACAGGCTGCCTGTCTGTTCTGCCATAAGAGACTCTGCTGCATGCAGTACTTCATGCAATTTGCAGCACTGTGCCTGTGGGTTTTGCAAATGCAGACATGTTGCTGTGGCTGTGGCATGTTTTTAAACCCGGGTTCACCATGTGTGTCTGTAACAAATATATTATGCTGCCGGCAGACCCCCACCTCTGTGAAGCCCCAATCTTAGCCTGATTCTGCTGCTATGTCTATCATCTCAGCATCCAGAGTGGGTCAGATTTCCATTGATACCCTTTCATCAGTTTGGCAGACCAGTTACCTGAGTACTGGCTGTGTTGTCGTGTGCGCATGCTGTGTGTCTTTACTCGCCAGCCATGTGCCTTGACTGCAATCTCCTACAAAGCACCCATGGCAATGCAGCTGATGGTTACTAGGCATGCAACAGCTTGTCAGCAGTTGTGCACTGCCTGAGCTTCATGCATTGATTACAGCTGTGCGCGCTTGAGAGCAAGAAGTGCAAGTGTGTCGCAAGTCGAGCATGCTGTCAGGCCACTGTAAACCATTGGACGTTTGGTCTTCAGGGAGGGACATGAGGAGTAGGATGTTGGAGTTGCTGCAAAGCCGGCCTTGGCTGTTCACCGTCACCACTCATGGAGAGATCTCTGTCACCAGACTGGCTCGCGAGGGCCTTGTGTACAAGCGTGACGTGATCACATACATGTACACCGCTCTTCAAGACGGGGTGCCCCTTGTCACAGTGGCAGAGCTAGCTGAGCGGGTGCAGCAACCTCCCGGCATCACACAGTTCATGCTGGTAAGCTGCTCTCTGTTTGCAACACCAAGCGCAGAAGCTTGCACTCTGTCATGCAGCACCGTGTTGGTATGATTGGTGATTGCAGCCACTCAGCTGTTCCTGCGGAAATCTCGTTGCAGTTTTCTTGCGCCCTTTTGCATGCTATCGGGGTGTCATTGAAGGGTTTCTTGAGCCTGTTACAAAAGGGAGACGTTCGGGTCCTTTTGCTGCTTCTGGGATTGCAGCTGTCTTGTGACACTAGTGCATCGTTTCAATAGGTATCATGATGCATTGTTGCCTGTCAGTGGTGCACACTGCAAGACCAGATGTGTGCACCAGTGAAATGCAAATTCAAGCTGCCGTTTGCAGGAGTGCAGTGGATTGGCAGAGCTGTTGGGGTCCCCTCTGTTTGGAGAAGATGTTATAGTAAACCACAATGGGCCATATGGTCCATATGTTGTGCTGCAGAGATCTGGCATGTGATTGGAGACAGATGCTGTATAGAAACAGTGGCTGAAGGCTCACAGACTTGATTCTGGCCTGCCAGTAGCAGCGGAGCAACGTCCTGATGTGTAAGATAACAGATGTGTGTGCAACACTGTACTAGGAGTATGCTGCATAGCATACATGTCAGTAATGCTGTGCTGACAACAAACTCTCCAGGGTACCTTTTTCTGGGAATTCATCATTCAGATCACTGACTGCATATGCAGAAGGCGCAGCGGATTGTTGCACTGAGATTCTGGGAGTCTTGCCTGCAGAAAAGTAGCATTGCCTACTGTCAGTAGATAGACAAGCGTTTCTGTTGCAAGCACAGTCAGTGAACATGATCAGCAGCAAGCATGTGCAGTGACTGAGTCAGCAGCATCTGCAATTGCAACTCCATGTCAGCGCTCCAGCTTTTATGGCGCCTGTTGTGTTTTGCAGTTGTTTTGTCGTCCTAGTAATTTTGACCCTCATAGCTACACCTTGAATTTTTACATTTGGGCAAACTCGCTTGGGTACATTTATACAGTATTGCGCTGTCGGTTCCCATTCTTCTTGGCTGACCTGTTTTGCCAGTGAAGCATTAATCAGTAGTCAGTGAGGTAAATGTATATGTACGTGAACGGCAAAGCTGCTGCCTCCCATTGCGTTGAGCTGCAGACCATGATACTTGCTCACGGAGCTCAAATGTGTACCACATACCTTAGTATAGCAACAACACACAGCAAAAGAAGTCTTGCTGATCATCGGATTCATACCACTAAGGAAAAAGGAAGTCTTCGCTTTGGCATCATACACGAAACAGTGAGTGCTGAAAGTACCAACATTTCAGCGTTTGAATCAAAGTCGCAAACTGCGTAACTTAGCAGAAGCACAGTGTCCAAAGATGCTGCTTGCGAAAACATGTTGACTGTCGTTAGCTAGACTTTTGGCATCTTAGCCTATGGCTAGGAGGGTTCTTCTTCCTCTTTGTCATAGCTCAAATCTTATCGCAAACCTGAGGACAGTCGCAGCAAGCCGGGTTCGCACCTTGATTCTTGGCCAATACAGAAAGGTTGTTTCGAACTTGCACCTATTCAGCATCATGGCTTGCGCTCAGACTCTAGTCGGTACCAGCCTGACCGTCCGACAAACCCCTCAATCACAGATCGCTCGTCGGCAATTCAGGCGCCCTTTCACCACCTTGGCCACAATCGAGCGAGGGCATGCAGCATACAAGCTGAATGCTGGGGCTCTAAGTCAAGTATTGACAGCTGGTGCAGCTGCAGCCATGCTTCTGGTGCGGTGACCTTGCCGCGTAGTCGAGCAGACTAGTCTTGCAGCAGCGCTACAAGCTGTATTTGCTTTTGTCCAGGCACAGCCTGCTTTTGCTGACACCAATTTAGTTGGCGACCTGAGTGAGAGCTCTGGTCCTGTAGAGCAGCTCAAGTCCAAGTTCTTGGGCCCTCAGGTACTAGCATCGGTCTTTGTTCCAACGGGTTGTCAGGGCAGCATTTTGTAAGACAACCTCGTATTCACAAACAAAAGTTCAAAAGTTCACATGCCCTCCAAACGACCGTGCCTTCAGGATGCTACTGCTCAGAGAGAAGCTCTAGGTAGCTTCACTGGCCCAAACACAACTGGTGGGTTTGATGACAAGGGCATTGGACGTCAGGAGGACGCCACTATTGACAACCCCACTGATTCACCTAGGCCAAAGGACCGCAGCAGGCAGGGCACAGCTCAAGCTCAAAGTAAGCAGTCTGCATTGCATGTCTGCTTCTGACTGACAACTTCACATTGAGGACTGAGCACTAGCCTGGCAGGAGGCTTGTTGACATGCTGAATTTGTTCAATATCTTATGTCGTCATTTTGCTGTGCAGGTGAGAATGTTGACAAGTTTGCCCAGACCCAAGCAAAGACCAGTGATGTAGAGACACAGAACAACAATTGATCACAGGATCTCACTACATTGTTGTGCACGTTATGAGCTGTCAGTGATTTCATGAGTAGACAAAAAAATTGGAATTTTTACTTGTCATTGTGTGTCTCAAGGTGTTTTGTAATATGCTTGAAAGGGTCGGTTGGATATCTGCGCACTGTTCTCTGGCGAGCACTGTCAGGTCTGGCTGTGGCTCTGAGGCACTGGTTACAATGCATGTGCCCTTCCTGAAGCACTCTGTGCAGACACTGGTAGTGTGAAGCACAGATTATGGCATGCATTGTGTTTTGCAGCTTCCGATGCATATGTCTCTTTCGTAAACGTTGGTTGCAGTCAGTGTCTGTGCCCGACAATCTTAACATGTGTCATGAATGCATAGTAGCTTGCTGCACAGGACAGTTTTACTGGACACCATCTTGTGAATGATGCACCAGTTCACGCTGGTTGCCTCATGAGCATTTTGACCTGTCAGACACAGGCTGCCTCGTCGAGGGCTGTTGTGGCCAACAGCAACTCCTGCAAAAGGCTGTTCAGTCAACAGCTGTCTGTGATAGTATGCCATGTGTATGCAGCGCTCCAGCTGTTGCATGACCATGGCCATGTCCATGTTGTTGTGTCTAAAAATGGGCCAAATTAGATCTATCCCTCATCTTTGAATTTGATTGTGCAGCTTTCCAGACATCTCTGTGCAGCTGCAACTTGTTTCTGCAGATCTGTGACAGCTTCTTGCCTGTGGCGCATCTCAGACTGCAGAGTCTGTGCAAGAGTTGCCCAAGCCTGTATGACATCAGAAGGGTGCATTATGGAGTCAACCAAAAGTGTTCATAAGCTTCCAAGCCTCACCTGATGCGGTCTGAGCATGTTTAGCAGGTGATGCATCTGTCTGAGGAGGGCACCAATATCAGCAATGCGATTTGGACTGCTGCTAGGTTGATCAATCAGCACACTCAAGAGCTCTTGAAAGCTGAACAGAAGCTCTTTGTTCATGTGCAGCAGCTCTTGCTTGATGTCTGAACAAACTGACGTGCAATGTAATTCCATAAAAAGGCCAGGAGGCGTGACTCTTCTCAGGCAATACACTGATCTGCAAGGGTATGTTCTCGCATGGGGTGAATGAGGAACGTGGCAAAGATCGCATAATATCACATACCTATGCTTCCATTTGCCATAGTGTGGAGGAATGATTGAGCTTGCAGTGCCGGTATGCCAGGCTCAACCTGCACATTGCGAACCTCGACAGTCTACGTCGCCACGTATCAGAGCAACAACGGCAGCGACCAAAATGTGCCTGACCGTGTGCATTTCTCCGAACATCTGATACGTCTCGTCGACAGGCTGCGGAGGGAGGGGGGGCAGAGGTCTTTCTGCGGTGCCGTCGGCATCCTCTCTGTACAGTCGATAGAAGTCTGGCGTGGGCGGGTACAGCGATTGTTGACCGGTAGCGGAAGTTCCTGCGTTCTCGGCCATGGCCGCTTAGGTCGCCAACCACTCGCGGCTGTGAACTTCAACAAAAGCTCCAACAGAGACATCACGCAGGATCAATCGATCAATTTACATTTCCTATCTTTAGGACTCATCAGAGGAGTCAACAGACACTGACTGAGAAGTCTCGGTATGAATGAAACAAATCATTCAATGCTGTTTTGGGCCACAACAAACTTTAAAGTTTGTAGACAAAATCTTCATACATCCAACCGTAGAAGAAGTCCAAGCACACCATGTCAAACAAGTTGCACAAATTTGTTTGTGTGTGTACATGTCTCATGAGTCTTGATCAACGAGCTTTATGTGCTTTACATCTCCTGTTCAAGTCTGTTAGAAAAGGTAGGTCAGGTGCAAATTACTTGCAGAAAGCACTGTTCAGATAACAAAAGATCGACAAGGTTTCTGTGAATGCAATCAAGATGACGGTCGGTGTCCTATGCAGCAGTTGGGACAGTGTCTGCTTTGTCCTTCGGGCAAATACATGCCTTGTCATTGCGGCGGTACACTAGTACTGAGCCGCTGAAAAAGGGCTTGTAGCCTTTTCCTTTCAGAGTTTGGAAGTCAGGCACCTCTCCTTCTGTTGCATTTCTGTCAACCAGTCAAGCGTAAGACCCGTTTGACGCAGCTGTTTGGACATTTTCAGAAGCTTTTGCTTACCCTCTAACGAGGGGAACTCAAGCAGCACAGGTCTTGGCTTCCTGGCATTTGGTGACAGCCTGCCCATCTTCACGATAGGCACATTGGAGTGCATGCATATGCATGCAGAGATCAATGATGCAAATTACACCTAGCGCTATTCCCTGAATTCAGTACTGACCTGTTACCAAAGACACTCCCCAGGGCTTGAAGACCAGCCTCGTTGGCAGTGAGTGAACTATGTCTGGCTAGCAAAAGTGTTGGAACACATAATCTTCCACTAGCACACATGTATACATGCAAAACCTTGCTGTCATATGACTGGCATGCATGCACCACATAGTATCCAGAAATGTGTTCTTAACTGCCACAGGCTGCAAGCATGCAAGGCACAGCGCGTATCAATGCTTCACGTGACACAATGGCAGGGGACTGTAATATTGTCTTTGCATGTCAACATCATTGAGAAATCACCACGGAAGCCCGGCCATGCTGCTTTTTGACAATATGCACACAAGCAGCATGCTGAGTCACAAAAGAGTCTGCCTGTCCAACTACCAACACTGAGGACTTGGGCATCTCCTTCAACACCTTGACCACCCGTGCTTTACCTTCTCCATCCAATTGCTGCAAAATCTGCATCAGACACAACTGTTGTCAACACGATGCAATCCAAGCAAATCGCCCCAGATGCACAAGTGCCAACATCGCAATATTTCCATTCACATGTGCAGCAATGGGCCGTTTGGGCAGTCTGCAGGGTCTAAAGCAGATGCAGGACAGACAACAAAATTCAAACATAAAGCCAGAGTAATTCACATCTGTACCGTGTTGTGACAACCCATCACATGGATAGGAAACTTGAACGTAGTCACTTGCCTCGTCAAAGACTGCCACATTGCAGCTCAGTTGACCCCGAGTAGCAATCAGCTCTGCAAAGCCCAGCACTAAGGCAATGGCAACACGCCTCTTCTCCCCACCGCTCAGTGATTGTGTAGATCTTTCCATCATCGACCCTCCACTTTGGACGTGTATGGTCTGCACTCAGCACCACGCTAGATGTACGATGCTGTCCTACAGTTGGCCATGTCTCTCAACTCTAACGATGTCTGTGCAGCCTTGCCAACCTACACCAGATGCTCTTGCATGCTGTGGTGCTCCATGCTAAAATCAAGCAACCAATGATGTGCTGAACTCAGTGTCTAATATTAGGTACCACTGTAGATGTTGGCGCACAGAACCAGGTTTAGACCGACACACCTAGCGGGTACCCAGCAGAAACCAGACCCGGCTGGCATACCTGGTTTGCCTATTATGTTGAGTGATATGCTGAACTGGCCATGACTTGCGCAAAGTTGTGCTGTGGACAGGACAGCCAACAGCAGTCTTGTAGACTGCAATCCTGTTTTGGATTCAAATGTGACAAGACTAGGAAGTAAAACCACCTTTGTAATTTGCTCCACGGCCATTGTCCCAGTCTTGCTGGCTCGATTCGGTGAGAGGGACAGTCTCATGCCAGTGCTTAGCTGCTGCAGATACTGGGCTGTGATGGTCTGCAGGCAGCACATGTGGCTTCAGACTGCTGTTTCCTTTTGTCTGCCATTGGTCAAATAACAAAGAATGGCATGGATAAAAGGTAATTTTGACTCAAGGACAGCACTCTGCTCTATCCAGCAGCAGCACCTGGAACATGTATGACCCTTGGCTCAGGTCTGCAGCATGCAATTGAGCTGATGTCGCCAAGCAGGTTGTTGTGTATCTCCAAGGCTGAGTCATACCTCTAGCTGGCCAAGCACGCCCTCTAGTGCAAAACTTTGGATTCCGTCTCGCTTGAAAGCTTTGTGCACTTCCTGGCACAGAACTTCTGCAGCTGCAAGCTGCTGCATTTCCTTTCTAAGCTTGTCCCATCCATCCTGTGCATCTTTCAGAAGCCGGCTCAACACGGTCTGCTCTGAGACATGAGGATTGGTGCTGTGCCTGATGTTTTCCAGCCTTGCTTGAAGCTGCATCACGTTCTGATGTTGAGATTCTGCTGTCTGTCTGCTCAGACCAAGCTGCTGAGACACCTGTCACAGCACCATTTGTGCCTTATCAGCAATCATGTAGCTGCTGATGCACACAGCCATTGCAGCACCGGCAGTGATACGCGGGGGCCCATGCCCATAAGGGCTGACCACAAATCATTTTCTGGCACACTGCTTTGTAACACACAGGGATGGAGGCAACACAATGTGCTGGTACAATAGAGACATGCAATGCAGCCTTCACCCAAGGCAGCATCATGAGTCAGATAGCTTGATGACAGCAGGTAGCAGTATCTACTTGTGAAATGTCGATGTTGTCTGTTCGTGGCAGCTTTGGTGGCCTTGCATTTTCTTCAAAGTTTGCCCTTAATGGAGAAGTCTGCAGTTGAGCCAGCGTCTGCTGGACAACGTTGCGCAGCCCAGCGTCAACCTGCTTTGACCTGAAAGCAGTTGCTGCGTCTGATGTTTGTAGATATGTATGGCCCAGTATGCTGACATGAGGCAGTATTGCATAATGTCATGCATCAAACCTGCCGTGGCAAGCTTGTCCATGTGCAATGCACATCGGCTGCTGTAGTTGGTTTGTGAGTTCTCAGCGCTGCAATTGACTGCAGTGTGCAATCAAGTGACACATTTGCACGACTGAGAGCCAGACACACTCAACAGAGTACAGTGTGGACTGATGAAGGCCAGCCTGCTTTACAAGTCTTGGAGCTCTTAGAGCTGCCTTTGAGCCTCAAGTTAAGATCCAGTCAGGAAGGTACAGTCAAGCTGGTTCAAGCAAGCCATAACATTTGTGTGATGCAAGGACTCACTTGTCAAGTCTGCTCTGACATTCGTGGCAAGTACCCTGAGCGTGGGCCACCTCAGCACGAGCTTTAGTCAGAGCATCCCACGCTGCAGTTTGCTTCTTCCTAGCAATGTCTGTTGCCATTTCCGCTGCTTTCCGCTGTGCTTTCTCATGCTGACGGGCTGCTTGCTGAGCCAACTGCATCAACAGAACATGGTGGCAGATTTACACCCAAGATTGGGTGGATATATGCTCATCAAGGCAAAGCTCATTGTGAATGCACAGCCATGTACAGTCAGGTGTTCAGGTCAACCTTAAAGCTTCTCATCAGAAGTTTGCTACTTTGCATATGCTAGAGTCCTGTACCGGCGGGCCAGCAGCCGTTGTAAAAACACCACTTACAGCAGAAGAAGCAGCAGTTTTGAGCAACAAGACTGGTCATTGCTGCTCTCAGCACTGACAGGGATTGCGGCAGCAGCAATAGTAGCTACTCGGTCAGCTCAGCAGCAGCACAAGCAACAATGAAAGCCTGCATACCCGCTCCTCCTGCTGGATGCGACCCATCTCAAATATGCTTCTGTTAATGCGCTTGGTTGTCTGCTTGACTTTCTGGTCAGACTCCTGGCGCTGCTGAGAAGCCTTCAGGCTCTTAGCCTACACATAGCACAGCTCAACTCCTAAATGATGGGCTTATCATGCAATTCTTGTGGTTGCTGCAACACCTTGCACATTTGCCATGATTTTGCCGCCACAGGGCAAGCAAATTCTGTGCTGGAGAAGCTTGCAAGCTGGCATGCTCCAAAAGGAACCCTTGTTATGCATGAAGTTATCCTGTGCAGTGGAAAGCAGCCCGTTGGGCGGTGGTCAGACCTGGGAAAAGGCACACCCGGTACCTACTTTCTGTGGTAAGCAAACCCGCATCATTCCAAAACAATAAGATTTCACCTTCAAGACGACCATATTCTCTTCAATGATGCGTGCATTGATAGGCTGCATGCAACGATCACAAAGTGTCTCCTCGTCCTTGCTGCAGCTGTGCTGGAGGGTCATGTATTGTTGACAGTCCTCCTGTGCCGCCTGCAGCACCTTACTTTCCTCATGACCAGACATCTTGTCCAGACATTCAAAGTGTCCAACAGTGCTGCAGATAGCCCAGATAGCTTGTATGAGGGGGTGCATGACAAAATGCAAGATCGAGCTAGATGCAGTTTCAGCCAGAATGCCCAGTGTGCATATCTGACCTTCTCCAGAGCCATGTGTTGACCCCTACTGCTCTGGTGCTCTGCCAGCTCTAGTCTCAGGTTTGCCAGAAGCAACTCCAAGGTTTCTCTTGTTTCAGGACTGCTCGACCTAAAAAGATTGACTTGTGACTCATCACCTTTGCAAAGAAGGGTACATTCAGCAGTCGAAATAGTTGGATTCTGGTCTGCATCGGTACTGCGCAGTCATGTCATGACATCAGCTGCAATATCAGGACAGCATAGCATGACAGATGTTTGACAAGGTCACTGGCACACGTGCCTTGCAGTCATGTGAGCTCCATTGAGTGATGCTCATGACTGCACAATATGCCGCAGTTCATTGCAATTGTTGAACTCACCTGTCTTGATTGCTGGTCAAATCAATGACATCTGAGTGGTCGAGTGGTTCAACGCCAACTGGAGGATCATGTATGCCATCATCAGCAGTGCCAGGCACATCAGCAGGCTCAGTCTTGATTTCAGAGGTTTCAGTCAACTTATTCACTCTCATCTGACAGTGGATGGCTGCTGCTTCCGCCTGTTGCAGCTGTGCTTGAGCTGCTTGTAGCTGCATGAGATCTTTCTCTGGCTCTTTCCATGGCTCCTTGAGCCACATACGCAGTGAGTGGGCATTCTTGTTGCAGTCTGAGATGGATGACTGAAGCAGTCTGTCCCAATGAGTAACCTCCTGATGCACCAGTCTCTGCCGGTGCTCCATTTGCTGCTGCCACACATCAACCTTCTGCTTGGACTCTTCAACCTGCAACACCATGCCTGTCTTGTTCCAACTTGGAAGCATTTGGCTGCTTCTACACTCATGCAATAACAGCCTCAAAGGAAGCTACAAGCATTTCTATACACAGAAGAAATGTCATTGAAGAGACTGTTCACATTTTCAAAGCAGTGTGACTTCATGCTGATAGCAAGCTGTGGCAAAGAACACAGAGTGTTCAGATTCGTTAGACACAGCAACTGGCACGCACGTTGAGGTGTTCAGAAGAGATTTTTGACCCCAGTGGGGCAGGTACTGCATTCTGGCTTCTTCCACGCTGCAGGACTTCTTTGACAATCATAAGTGTAGCAGTTGCAGGCCACAGGCAGTTTCATGGTCCCAGAAACTCTTACATCATAAGCTGAAAACGCCTTCACACACATGAATGCAGCAGAATCACACCTACATCAAGGGGTCATACCTCTTTCACAAGGCTTTTGTGGTTCTTCTGCAGCTCCTTTGCCCGTCCACGTGCCGACTCTTGCCTCTTTTCAGCCTCTTTGTACCGCAGCTTGGCTTGTTTCTGAGCTTCATCCCACATCTTGACATCCACAAACTTAGCCAGTGCCGCCTTGAAGCCAGCATCAGTCATCTGCAACATCAAGCCTCTAAGCAACCTCTAAGTAGACAACACCCTGTGGAGGAGCATTGACATGGCACTGGTACGTCAAGTAACATTAAATAACAGTGCAAGCAGCGGACACTCACTGGTGAATATGGTACTCTTTGCTACCAGCAAAAGGTGTCAGTGACAGCTCTACAGGTTGTACCTCAAGCAGGCTTGTAATGTCTGCTTGACTATGGAATGCAGCCGACACCAGCAGGTCTGATTTCAGCTTCTGGTCCAGCTGATGCTGAGTGGCCCTCTGG
>JAABUP010002513.1_pt1 | contig 35237 bp, 29 predicted proteins | sample 5559201 | NCBI WGS metagenome assembly JAABUP01 (sample SAMN10711887, study PRJNA513373) | rock metagenome | isolation source: Antarctica rocks | place: Antarctica
GTCCTTGCTGGCCTTGGCCAAACTGCGAACCCCAGAGGCATCAAAATCATCGCGTAGCCTGGTCCGTGCCGACATCAGCGAACTCCTCGTTCGCACCATCGATTCAGACTTCCAGCGAAACCGCAACAAAGAGTCAGATCAGACGCAGATTGGTATTACACGCTAACTCCGCCGATTAACAATCGTCCAGACAATCTATGACCAAGAATTGGACATACGGTAATGACAGCCTCTGACAACACGCATCTCTCTCGCAACGGCGCGGAAATCCGCCACCCGAAGGGAGATTTTAATTCCTGACCTGTATTCCGGGTAGGTCAAACCGACCCCGACGCATGAGGATCCTCCACCGACCTTGTTTGATCATTCATTCCCTTCGGACTGGCGGGATAGCAAAACTATGACCTTGTCCGAAACCCACCAGGGCCACCGTCCTACGACGGCGTCGAGGTCGCTACCCTCGCCCAAGGTGGGGCTCCCCCGATTACCAACATGCCGTGCCCATTACCCCGATGGACCGGAACGGGTGCATCTGTCGGTTGCTACCCCGTTCCACGCGGGCCTTCCCCGTAATTCAGGCGGGTCGGCGTCCATACCTTCACTTTCGAGGCCTGCTCAGGCTTCACTCACATTACGGCCTGCTGGATTGCTCAACCGCCCAAGGCGGCCTTTGTCACGAGGCTTCGACCGGATCGATTGCTCGACCAAGCCGCTCGTCAGCTACCAAGCTCTACCGACAACTGCCTGGGTGGATCCTTCCTCCACTGGTCAACCGCGCTTTCGGGGCGCACTGAATTAAACGGGCTAGAGCAGTTCTTCGCGCGGGCGAATCGCGTCGGCTTGTGTGTCTGGCTCTCAGGTCACCCGCCCGCGCGCCGCGACCGGAACGGTCTCCTCGACCGCTGCTCCCCGCACCAGAACGATCGTGTCGAACAGGTTCGAGACCGGGCACGCATGGTTCGGCACGATGCGCAAACGATCGCCGACCGCGGGCCGATCACTCCCGCGGCCGAGGTCGATCACGCCATGCTCCTCGCTCAGGCCCGTGATCGTCGCCTCCGGGAAGCCCAGCACGGTGCCGAAGCCCGGAAGCCCCAGCGTGTCGCTCGTCAGCGCCTTCGAGCCGGCGTCGATGACGGCCCGGGTCGGCGTCGGCCGCGATACGACGGTCGCGAGGACCGTCAAGGCGCAATCCTCCAGCGCTCCCACCCCCTGCGCGACCTGGAAGCGGTCGAGGTAGATGTAGGTGCCCGGCCTATATTCGGTCGCCGCGCCGACCTCGTGGGCGCGCCAGAGATCGGGCGTGCCGCCGCTCGTGATCGATGCGGGCGGCAGGCCGGCCGCCTCCAGCAGCGCTTTGGCGCGCGCGAGGAAGGTCTCGCTCGCGGCGGGATCGCCCTTCGGCGGATAGGTCATCAGGCCGCCGAAGTGCAGGCCCGGCGACGCTTCGATGTCGCGGGCGAGGGCGAGCGCCTCCTCAGGCGTCTGTACACCGGCGCGGCCTGCGCCGGTGTCGCATTCGACCAACACGGTCAGCGGATCGGGCGTGTCCGCGAAGGTCCGCGCATAGCCGTCGATCGTCACCGCGCTGTCGGCCGTGACCGCGAGCCTGACCCGCGCCGCGAGCGCGCGCAGCCGGGCGAGCTTCGCTGCGCCCAGGATGTTGTAGGGCAGCAGGATGTCGTCGAGGCCGGCATCGGCCATGACCTCGGCTTCACCGAGCTTCTGGCAGGTGATGCCGACGGCGCCGAGCGCGACCTGCCGTTTGGCGAAGCGCGGCAGCTTGTGCGTCTTGATATGCGGACGCAGCCTGATGCCGTGGCGGTTAGCATAGTCCTGCGCGCGCTTCAGGTTTGCCTCGACCCGGTCGAGGTCGATCAGGACGGCGGGTGTCTCGATGTCGTCGAACGTCATCACGCCAGCGTCCTTTCTGCCAGCGCAGCCCGCACCCAATCGAGCCGGGCCCGGGGCACGAGCCCGTAATTATAGTAGTTGATGCCGTCGCAGCCGGCGTCGAGCGCCGCGGCGGTCCGCTCGCTGATGTCGGCGGCGGTACGCATCTCGGGGTGGAACAGCCGGAACCCGGTGCCGAGATAACGGTCCGGCCCGACCGCGGCGCGGCCTTTTCGCATGAGCTCCGCGACGGCCTCCGGTTTCATGTCGTAGGCGCACAGGACTGCGCCGTCGCAGGCTGCCGCCGCGGCCTTGAGGTCGCTGCCGCCGAGCCAGCCGTCGGCGAGATCGACGAGATAGATTTTGGTGGCTGGATCGGCGCGGTCGCGGATCTCGCCGACGAGGCTCGTGACCGGTTCGAACCGCCAGCCCAGATAGTCCTGGAGCTCCGGATACACCGCGAAGGCGTCGATGCCTCTTGCTGCAAGGTCGGAAAAATGCGGCTCCGGGACCGGCCGTTCGAGCGCCTCCGCGACGAGGCGGCGGGTGGTCGACTGGGCCCGCGCGCCGTCGACTCCGGCCGCCGCAGCGCGCGCCAGGCAGGCCGGGCAGAAGCAGAGCGAGAGCAGCAGATCGTCCTCGGGCAGAAGCCCGACGCCGTCCTTCTCGTGGTGCCAGCCATGAGCCCATCCCATGAAGTTCGGGCTTTCGAGTTCGATCGCGTCGGGGCGGTACGAGGCCGACAGATCCTCGACCAGCGTCGCCACATAGGCGCGGGCCTCGGGATGCGAGGGACAGAGGTTGAAGACGCTCGGTTCGCCGAAGCAATTACGGGTGACGGCCTCGGGATGCAGCTGCCCGAGGCGGGAATTGTGGAGGCAGACGGTCCAACACGAGACGCCGAGCCCGCCGGCGTCTCTTCGGCGGACGAGGTCGCCGAGTACGTCGCCGCCCTCCGCGACGAGGCTCGCGACCTTCGGCCGGATCGTGCACTCGGACCATCGGGTGGGCGTCGGCTCGAAATAGATCGTGCCGTCCTCGGGGTAGAAGGTCCGGCGCCGCGGGCTGCGGGCCTGGAGGAAGCGACCGGCGTGGTACGAACTCGCAAGGCTGATCGTATCGAGGCCCAGGTCGCGCAGCTCGCCCGTGACACGGTCGGCCGACAGGTCCTGGACGTCCCACGGATAGGTCCACATTGATAGGCGCGGACCCTTGGTCATGGGCGGATCTCCGCGATGAAGGGCAGGTTGCCGGCCGTGAGCCCCGCGTCGACCGGCAGCGCCACGCCGGTGATGGCGGAGGCCGCGGGCCCGGCCAGGAACAGCGCCGCCTGCGCGACTTCGGCCGGTTCGACGATGCGGCCGAGCGGGTAGAGCCGGCCGATCCGCTCGAGGATCGCGGGGCTGCGCTCGATGCGCCGCGCCCAGGCCGGCGTCCGCACGGTGCCGGGACAGACGGCGTTCGAGCGGATCCCGAACGGACCGCATTCGGTCGCGATCGCCCGCGAATAGGCGATCAGCCCCGCCTTCGCGGCCGAATAGGCCGGGTTGCCGAAATGCGCCAATCCGTTGACCGAGGCGATGAAGACGAAGGCCCCACTACCGCGCGCCCGCATGGCGGGCAGAAGCGGCGCAGTGACGTTGCGGGCGCTCGTGAGATTCGCGTCGATCTCGCGGGCCCAGACCTCGTCGTCGACCTGATCGAGCGTGTCGGCCCGCGAGCCGCCGGCATTGCTGACGACGATGTCGGGCAGGCCGACGCCCTCTTCGATGCGGGCGAGCGCCGCACGGCATGCGGCGGGGTCGGTGAGGTCGAAGGCCTCCCGCTGCGCCGCCTCGACCTCGGCGAGACCCGCGGCGGAGAGATCGCAGGCGACGACGCGGGCGTCGGCCTCCCGGAACGCCTCGACCAGGCTGCGGCCGATACCGCCCGCGGCGCCGGTGATCAGCGCCACCCGTCCGTCCAAGATGCTCAAACCCGTCTCCCCTTGCCGGTTCGATTCTCGGCGCGTCGTCAGGTTCCGCGCGCCCTCACGCCATCGCGCCGCGCGCCGCGACCGGCCAGAGGCACTCGACGCGCCCCTTGCGGCAGCCGACATACCAGTCGAACCGGTCGACCGTCGGGTCGCAATGGCCGGGCACGAGCAAAACCCGCTCGCCAAGGCGGATCGGCGCGGCATCGCCCGAGAGCGCGATATTGGCATGCTCGTCCGACAGGCCGACGCAGGTCGCGCCCGGCCGCTCGAAGACGAGCGGCGGCCCGCTGTCGACCGCAACCGCCTTATGGCCGGCGTCGAGCACCGCGAAGCCCGGCCGCGTACTGATCGCGGTCGCCAGCACGAACAGGGCCTGCCGGAACGGCGGAGCATCCTGGTTGCGGGCGTAGTCGGCATCCATGAAGGCATAGGAGCCGACCTGCAGTTCGGTATAGACGCCGCTCGCCGCCTCGAGCGCGAAGGTCCCGGTGCCGGCGCCGCCGACGATCGCACAATCGAGGCCTGCCTGCCGGAGATCCTCGACGACGGCGGCGGTCGCGGCGGCGGCGGCCGTGATGCTGGCGCGCCGCTGGTCCGGGGTTCGCTGATGCTGGGCGCTGCCGTGATAGGCCTGGAGGCCGCCGAAGGTCAGATGCGGGCTCGCGGCGATCCGGCGGGCGAGCGCGGTCGCCTCCGGGCCGGGCGCCACGCCGCAGCGGCCGGAGCCGACGTCGATCTCGACCAGCACGGTCAGACGCACGCCGGCCGCGGAGCCGGCGGCCGCGATCCGGTCGACGCCCTCGGCCGAATCGGTGCAGAGCGCGACTTGGGTGATCGAGGTCAGCGCCGCCAAGCGCGCGAGCTTCCTCGGATCGACGATTTCGTTGCTGACCAGGATGTCGCCGACGCCGCCCCAGGCCAGCACCTCGGCCTCGCCGACCTTCTGGACGCATTGCCCGACGGCGCCGCGAATCATCTGCAGCCGGGCCACCACGGGCGACTTGTGGGTCTTGGCATGGGGCCGCAGCTTGATGCCGTCCTGCGCCGCGAGCGCCGCCATGAGGTCGAGATTCGCCTCGAAGGCATCGAGGTCGAGGACGAGCGCCGGCGTGTCGACCTCGTCGAGCGGCATTCCGGGTGCGGCGGGCGACGGCTGCAGCATCGTGTCAGGCTGCGAGCGATCGGGTCGTGACGCTCAGCGTGCCGAAATTGTCGCGGATGTAGCCCGCCGCCCGGAGCGCCAGGGCAGAGATCGTCGGCGTCGGGTTCACGACCCCGCCGGTCGCGAGCACGCTGCCGTCGACGATGAAGAGGTTCGGCACGTCCCAGGACTGGTTCCACTTGTTGACGACGGAACTCGCCGGGTCGGCCCCCATCCGGCAGGTGCCGATCATGTGCCAAGCGGGCGTGCGGTAGATCCCGTCGTCGTCACGGTAGTCGGTCGCGCGGTATTCGAAGGCGCCGGCCGCCTTTGCGATGTCCTGCAAGCGGTCCAGCATGAAGTTCATCATGCGGCGGTCGTTCTCGCCGGGCGCATAATGGAGCTTGGCGGCGGGCAGACCGTCCGCATCGCGACGGTCGGGGTCGATGGTCACGCGATTCATCGGGTTCGGCAGGTCGTCGCCGATCGCGTGGATCCCGATGCCGTGGCCGAAGCGCCGCTCGAACCAGCCGTGATGGGCGCGGCCCCAGGGGGCCTTCGTGTTCGTCACCCAGCCCGCCGCGACCTCGCCGGCCGAGGAGGTGCCGGTCAGGCAATTGAACTGGAAGCCGTTGACGAAGCCGCGCGACAGATCGGTCTCGGCGAATTCGCGGCCGATCAGCGAGGCGACATAGCCCATGTGGCTCGCGATCGGCTCGTCGACCCACATCTCGGAGCTGACGAGCGTATGGTGGAGCAGGTTGCGCCCGACCTGGTCGGAGCCATTGGCGAGATTGTCGGAGGCCAGCAGCAGGCGCGGCGTGCCGACGCCGTTCGCCGCGACGATGACGACGCGGGCCGCCTGGAACTCGGTCTTGCCGGTCTCGCGGTCGACGAAATGGGCGCCGGTGGCGCGGCCGTCGGGGCCGGTGTCGATTTTCAGCACGCGGGCATGAATGCGGAGCCGCGCCCCAGCGGCGAGCGCCTTCGGCCAGATCGAGAGCGAATATTTGCTCATCGAGCCGCGCGGGCAGCCGTTGCAGATGCCGCAGCCGTTGCAGCCGGGCCGGCCGTCGTAATTCTCGGAAATCACGCCGGCCTCGGCCGGCCACCAATGCCAGCCGAGCGTGTCGAAGGCCTCGGAGAGCCGCGCCGCCGCGCGGGTGAAGGGCAGGGGCCCGGTCGGGCAGGGGTCGCGCGGCGGCATGGCGATATCTCCCGACAGCCCGCTCGTGCCGATCATCCGGTCGGCCGCCTCGTAGAAGGGGGCGAGATCCTCGTAAGAAATGGGCCAGTTCGGCTGCAACCCGTGCTCGTCGCCCTTGCGGAAGTCGGACGGACGGTAGCGCGGCCAGATCGCGCCATAGACGTTGGTCGAGCCACCGACGCCGTTCCACATCAGCACCTGCGACGAGTCGCTCTCGACCGGGTAGTCGTCAGAGTGCCGGCGCTTGTTCACGTCGGAATTCCAGTTGGTGCGGCGCTGCCAGGTCCAGTCGGAACTGTAATGCGGGTGGTCCGAGGGCTCGACCCAGGAGCCTTGTTCGAGACAGACGACGTCGAGGCCGGCGCGGGCCAGGACGGTCGCGGCGAGCGAGCCTGTGGCGCCCGCGCCGATGATCAGCACGTCGCAGGGTTCAGTCCGGGTCATCGCTTGAGCCCCCAGGCTTGGGTGCGCTCGCTCGGCAGATCGAGCGCCGATATGTCGAGGCGGCGAACCTCGTCGGTCCGCAAGTAATGGCCGCGGCCATGCCGGGGCGTGTCGCGGGCGAGGTCGAAGCGCTGCACAGGATAGCCCTTCACATGGGGACGAAGCTCGTAGACGAAGCCGAGCCCATTGATGACCTCGGCCACGAAGGGGTTCTCGTAATAGGCCACATAGGCGGCATCGCGGATCCAGCCGAAGAGATCGGGCTCGACCGCCTCGAACCGCACGACGATCGCGATCCGTCCGGCCTCGTCATGCCGGTCAAGCGGGCCGCCGGCCGCCGTCAGCGCCGCCATAAGGTCTGCGACGGCGCCCCGGCCGCGCTGCTCGATCAGCCGCAGCACGAGCGGCGCCTGGACCCCGACGGTCGAGCCGGATGGCCAGCTCCCGTCGCCCGGCAGCAGCACTTCGACGAGATCGGCCAGGAGTGCCACAGCCTCGGCCGGATCGATCGGGTCGGACAGGGTTTCGTTCATCGGCTTCGACGCCTCCCGTTCAGGCTTCGCCATGGAACCAGCGGCCGCCGACCACGACGCCGCGCGCGAAGATGCGCTCGCGGGCGGTCACGACCTCGCCGCGCACGTCCTCCAGCGGGAACTCGCCCTCGTCGAGCGAGAGGATGCTCGCGTCGCCGGCGCTGCCGGGCTTGAGGGTCCCGAGATCGGGTCGGTTCAGCACGTCCGCGGCATTCGACGTCGAGGCCGCGATCACGTCCTTCAGCCGCATTCCGAGCGCCAGGATCTTCGACAGAGTTGTGACCTGGTCGTAGACCGGCCCGTCGATGCAGAGCGCGTGGATGTCGGACGAGATCGTGTCGGGCGCGAAGCCCTCGCCAAGCATGGCGCGGGCGGTCTTCCACGAGAACGAGCCCATGCCGTGGCCGATGTCGAAGCGCACCCCGCGCTGCCGCGCCGCGAGCAGCGCCGGCTTCACCCTTCCCTTGCCGTCGATGGGCGAGTTCGGGAAGGGGCGGAAGCAATGGGTCAGCACGTCGCCGGGCCGGAGCCGTTCGACCACGGCCTCATAGGAGGGCGGCGGCTCGTCGATATGGACCATCATCGGCAGGCCGGTGTGGTCCGCCACCTGTTCGGCGACGTCGAGCGGCACGATGCCGGCGGTGCCGCTCGCGGTGCGGCCGAGCCGGACCTTGATGCCTATGATAAGGTCGCGGTTCTTCTCGACGACGTCGAGGCAGTCGCGCGCGGCCAGCAGCCGGATGTCGTGGCCCTCGCCGACCATGATCCGGTTCGAGAAGCCGTATATGCCGGCGAAGGACACGTGGAGATAGGGCAGGATGCGGATCGCCGAGGGCTCGATCACGTGCTTGCGGAAGCCCGCGAAATTGCCGGGGCCGGCGCTGCCGGTGTCGATGCAGGTCGTCACCGCGCTGCGTCGGGCGAAGTCCTCGGCGTCGATGCCGAGCGAGGTGCCCCCCCAATAGACATGGGTATGGAGGTCGATGAGCCCCGGCGTGACGATGCGGCCGGACACGTCCTTGACGGTCGCGCTCCCAGCGTCGAGCCGCTCGCCGATCGCCGCCACGCGTCCGTCCGCAAAGGCCACGTCGGTCACGCGGTCGAGGTTCTGGGCGGGGTCGATCACGCGGCCGTTGCGCAGGATGAGGTCGTAGGCCATGGCGGGCTCGTTTTCTTGAAAGTGAGCGAAAGCGCCGTTTTGCTTCAGCGAATTCGCCAGGGCGAAAGCGTTGAGGTGCGGCGTCGCGGTCAGGAGGAGAGGCGGAGGCCGCTGTCGCGGTCGAAGAGGTGGACGGCATGGCCCAGGGCCGCGAGCGTGACTTTTTGACCGATCTCAAGCCCATCGGGATCCGCGCAGGTCGCCTTGACGAGATGCGGGCCGACCTGGATGTCGAGGAAATGCAGCGGCCCGGCGGGCTCGATCAGCGCCAGTTCGCCCGCGAGCTCGAAGGCGTCGGCCGAGGTGCCCGGGGGGGTGGGGACGAGGTCGTGCGGGCGGATGCCGACGAGCCGGCCGGGCCCGTGGCCGCCCGGCACGTCAGAGCCCATCAGCATGTTCATCTGAGGCGAACCGATGAAGCCCGCGACGAAGAGGTTCGCGGGTCTCCGGTAGATCGCCATCGGCGTATCGTATTGCTGGAGGACGCCGCCCTCCATCACGGCGATCCGGTCGGACAGCACCATGGCTTCCTCCTGGTCGTGGGTGACGAAGACGACGGTGGTCTTCAATTCGCGCTGCAGGCGCTTGATCTCGGTGCGGGTCTTGACCCGCAGGCTGGCGTCGAGGTTCGAAAGCGGTTCGTCCATTAGGAGAGCCGATGGATTGCGCACGATCGCGCGCCCGACCGCGACGCGCTGGCGCTGGCCGCCCGAGAGTTCGGCGGGCGAGCGCTCGAGCAGCGGATCGAGCCCCAGCAGTCCCGCGGCCCACGCGACCTGGGTCGCGACCTCGGCCTCGCTCGAGCGCCCCTGGCGCAGCGGGAAGGCGAGGTTGTCGCGCACCGTCATGTGCGGATAGAGCGCGTAATCCTGGAACACGAGCGCGACGTTGCGGTCGCGCGCCGAGAGGCCGCCGATGTCGCGCCCGTCGAACAGGATGCGGCCGCCCGAGATCTCCTCGAGGCCGGCGATGCAGAACAGCAGCGTGCTCTTTCCGCAGCCCGACGGCCCGACGAACGACACGAAGCTGCCGTCGGGAATCGCGAGGTCGAGCGCCTTCAGCACCGGCATGGCGCCGTAGGATTTCGACACGCCCTCGATCGTGATGGAACTCATGCGAACATCCGCGGTCAGCCCTTGACGGCGCCCGACAGCGCGCCCTGGACGAGGTAGCGCTGGAAGAAGAAGGCGACGAGCACGGGCGGCAGGATCGACAGCACGCTCGCCGCGAACATCGGCCCGTATTCGTAGAATTGCGCCTGGCTGAGGAAGCCGGAGATGACGACCGGAATCGTCTGCGCATTCGGCGTCGAGGTCAGGATCAGGGCGAACAGGAATTCGTTCCAGCTCGCGAGGAAGCAGAAGATCGCGGCCGCGATCAGCCCGGGCCGCACGACCGGGATTAGCACGGCCGTCATCATCTTCCAGCGCGAGCAGCCGTCCATCATGGCGGCGCGGTCGAGGCTCACCGGCACGCCCTCGAAATAGCTCCGCATCATCCAGGCGCTGAGCGGCAGCAGGAAGGAGCAATAGGCGACGACGAGCCCCGTCCGCGTGTCGATCAGGCCGAGCCCGCGGTAGAGGATGAAGAAGGGCAGCACCAGCGTCAGCGCTGGCGTCATCCTGGTCAGCAGCAGCGCCCAGAGGCTGCCGCCGAAGAAGCGCAGCCGGCCGTGGCGGGCGAAGGCATAGCCCGCGAAGGTCCCGAGCCCGACGCTGATGGCCGCGACCGAGGCGCCGACCACGAAGCTGTTGAAGAGCGACAGCGGCACGCGGCGGGCCTGCACGCTCGTCGAGAACGAGGCGCCCGATTGCGGCAGCAGCACCGTCTGGAAGTTCTGCAGCGTCAGGTTGCTCGGCATGAGGCTCGCCGGCGTGCGGATTAGGTCCGCGGCGGGCGATAGGCTCATCAGAATCAGCGCCAGGACCGGCAGGGCCGACCAGAGCAGGATCAGGCCCGCCAGCAGGCCGAAGCCGCCCCGGCCGAGGGCTCGGCGCAGCGGCCGCGACAGCGGCGGCCGGCGCGTCGCGGCCCGCGCGAGTGCGATCCGAGGGCGCCCCGTTGTGATGTGGCCGAGCGCTGGGACAGATGTCCGGCGGCTCCTGGCCTTCCGGGGCCCGAGCACCGCGAGATAGACGATCGCCAGCATGAAGCTCAGCGCCGTCAGGCAATAGAGCACGCTCGCGCCCTCGCCGAAGCGGAGGAACTGGAACGAATAGAGATAGCCGAGCCAGGAGAAGACGGTCGTGGCGGCGCCCGGGCCGCCACGCGTCATGATCCAGAGGATGTCGAAGGCCATGAGCGCGTTGATGGTGGCGACGATCGAGATGAACAGGAGGTTCGGCTTCAGCCACGGCAGGGTGATCGAGACGAAGCGCGCGATCGGGCCGGCGCCGTCGAGCGCCGCCGCCCGGTGCAGGCTCGCAGGCATCGACTGCAGGCCGGCGAGCAGCATCAGGGTGGTCAGCGGCGCCTGGCTCCAGACATTGGTCAGGGCCACGAGGTTCAGCGCCCGGAAGCCGTCGCCAAGCCAGGGCAGCGCGAGGCTTCCGAGCCCGAGGTCGTTGAGCAGTCCCGTCAGCGCGCCGTAGTTCCCTGCATAGACGAAGGACCAGAGGACGCCGACCGAGACGGGGGCCATCGCCCACGGTACCAGGACGAAGCTGCGCAGCAGGCCGCGCCCGCGGAAGCGCTCGTTCAGGACGAGCGCCATGATCATGCCGAGCACCGTGGTGCCGACGAGCGAGAAGACCGCGAAATAGGCCGTCCGCCCGCCCGCGGCCCAGAAATCCGGGTTCGATAGAATGTCGGCATAATTGCCGAGGCCGACGAAGATCCACTTCTTGGTGATCGGGTTCGTACGGTTCAGGCTGAGGTAGAAGCTGTAGACGAGCGGCAGCCCCACCACCGTGAGCACGATCAGCAGCGTCGGGGCGACCGACAGATAGGCGAACGGCGGCGCGCCGGGCGCCGATTGCCGCCCTTTCTTCCGACGGGTCTCGGCTTGGCCGGGACCCGTGTCGTCGAGGATCTGCAAAGCGGACATGGCAATCGCTCGGGTTCGCGAAGGGTGCGCCGCGCCGGTCGGGCCACGCTACTGATACTGCTTCTTCAGGTCCGCGACCTTCTTGCCGAGCTGATCGGTCAGTTGCTCCGTGTTTCCGTTGCCGCCGATATATTCTTGGACGTGCTGCATCATGAATAGGTCCCATTCGGAGAACCAGATCGCCTTCGCGACGCGGCGGGCGGTCGCCATCTTGAGCTGCTTGTCAGAGATCGCGACATCGCGCCACTTGGAGAAGCTCGCCACAACCTCCGGGTCGTTCATCACTTCGGGATAGGCGGCGCCGAGGCCGAATTCGAGCGCCCAGCGCTTGATGACATGATATTGCCCGTCCTTCGCCTTGCCGCCGAAGAAGCGCAGCAGGTTCCAGTCGCGCTCGACGCTGATCGGCTGCTTCGCCATCAGATAGCCGGCCGTCCAGGCGAAGGTCGAATGGGTCTTGCCGGGCATCAGCGCATTCTTGACCTTGCCGGCCGCCTTCGACAGCTTCGGGTCGTTGGCGACCTTCTGATCGTAGTCGTGCAGGATCATGAAGGTGTGGCGGCCGGTGGCATAGCTCGGAACACCTTCGTCGGGCATCGTCATGATGTCGGAAGCGACCAGTCCCTCCTTGTAGAGGGTGCGGTGCACCTCAAGCACCTTCTTAAGGGCATCGTCGACGACGAAATCGTTGTTAGCGTCGAATACCGGCGCGCCCTCTGAATACCAGCAGCCGAACAGGCTCCAGGACAGTTCCGGCCATTTCTGGCCCCAGGCGCTGTTGTAGGGCGCGTCGGAGATCTTGTCGGTCTTGAGCTTGCGGCAGGCATCGAGCAGCGCGTCGAAACTGTCCGGCACCGCGACGCCGGCCTTCTGCAGGTGTTCTTCGTTGTAGATGAACGCCTCGTGGCCCGCGTAATAGGGCATGCAGGCGATCTTGCCGTCGGGCAGCGACAGCGACGTGACAGCCACCGGATACATCGAGGCCTTGATCGCCTCGATATCCGGCAGCCCTTCGAGATCGCGTGTCCAGTCGGCGGTGTGCCAGCGGGCGATGTGGTCCTCTTCGGAATACATCATGTCCACGTGCTGCCCGCCGGTCAGCTTGGTCTCGACGACGGGATGATAATCACCCGAGACGAGCTCGTAGGTGACGTTCTCGTCGTAGAGTTTCTTGAAGATGTCGACGTTCTGCTCGACGATTTCGGGATGGTACTGCCAGCCGATGAAGGTGAGCGGGGTCGTGGGTGCCGCCATGACGCCTCGGGGCAGAACGGAACTAGCCGAGAGCGCGGCAGCGCCGGCAAGGACGCTGCGGCGGGACAGGCGTCGGTGGTCGGTAAAGGATGACATCGGCGATCCCCGGGCTCGGCGGATGGAAGGCGGCCTCTGGGAGAGATCATGGTGCAGGACGTCGGCCAAGGCCAGAACGTTTTTATTTTCCGATCAAAAATAGTCTGTAGCGGCGCAAGATGACGATGAAATAGGCTCAAAGCTCGTCAGATTTGACCGCGAAATCAAAATTCGAGCAGCAGTGCCCGCTTTTCAGTCCGAGACAGGTTGGCTGTCGTCGGCGTCACGAAATGTCGTGAACTGCTGCTTGATCCGCCGCAGCTTCTCCTGGGCCTGGGAGCGGCTGCGGATAGCGGCCCCGTAGGCCAGCATATCGATGACGGCCAAGAATCCGTAGCGCAGGCAGGTCGGGCCGAGCACGTCGCCATCGTCGGTGAGATCGAGCGTCAGGGGGATCGCGACGGCGGCGGCGAGCGGCGTGTTGGGGACGGTGAGGCCCACTGTGACGGCACCATAATCGGCGGCGATCCGCACGGCGCGGATCAGTTCGCTGTTGTTGCCGCTGAGCGAGGAGCAGAACACCACATCGCTGCGCTCGACGGTCGCGGCCAGCATCATCTGCATCTGGTGATCGCTGCTGGCTGAAATGCGCAGGCCCAGGCGGAAGAGGCGGTTGTGAACCTCCTCGACCATCCAGCTCGAGACGCCGCCGCTGCCGAAGGCGAAGATCATGCGGCTCCTCGTCAATACGTCGATCGCGCGCTCCAGCATGGCAGGGTCGGTCGTGCGCTGCGCCGCGAGAACCGCCCGCGTCGCCCGCAGCACGACGCGATCCTGCACCTCGGCGAGTGTATCGGGCGGCGTCACCGGCTCGAGATAGCGGGCGCCGACCCGCATGCTGCTCATCACTTTCAGCTTCAGGTCGCGCAGGCCGTCGCAGCCGATGACGCGGCTGAAGCGCGTGATGGTCGGCGCCGAGACGCCGAGCCAGATGACGAGATCCTCGATCGGTTTCTCGACGAAGGTGGTCGGATGTCTCAGGATCGCTTCGGCGATCTTGGTGTGGGACCGTGACAGTTCGTCGGCGTGATCCATTAGGAAGCCGATCACGTCGTGGCCGACGTAGCTCGTGCCGCCATTGACCAGGCCCGCGCCCGCCGTCCCGGTACCGTCGCCCATCGTGCCCACCCCGCCGAAGATCTCATCGGCTTAATCCGCGGCGGGTGAGTTTTGCAGCTGTTTGACGACGACCGGTCGTGTTTTGTTGTGTCGACGCGGGGTTTCCGGGATCGCGATCGGCGCCGATGGGATGGGTCGGGTGTCGAGCGGCGCGATCGAGACGCTCTGTTGCGACGAGGATTACCGTGCCTCGGCAGCGGCGCGCATCTCGGACGCGATCTTCTCGCCAATCATGATCGTCGTGAGCGCCGTATTGGCCCGGCAGTCGCGCGGCATGATCGACGCGTCGACGACGCGAAGTCCCGCGGAGCCGTGGACCTGGCCCGAGGGATCCACGACGCCGTAGGTCGATCCTTCGGGCCCGATGCAGCAGCCGCCTGCGCCGTGCTGGGCGTCGTTGCAGCCCTCGAGCAGCCAATCGTCGATCTGTCGGTCCGTGGCGTCGACGAGGTCGGACAAGGGTCGCCCCGTATTCGCGATCTGGATGTCGCGGCAGATGCCCTGGAACGCCGCGTGATGGCCGAGGCGGCAGAGTCGGCGGACGCCGTCGCGCATGCGGTAGAGATCGAAGGGATCGCTCAGCATGGCCTCGTCGATCTCCGGCTGATGCCAGGGATCTGGCGAGGCGATCCGCACCGTGCCGCGGCTGCGGCATTCGTAGAGCATCACATGCAGGCCGGCCTCGCCGAACTGCGCCATGTCCTGCACGTGGCCGATCCCGCCATGGTTTACGGCCACGAACATCATGTCGTTGAAGGCCGCCCCCGGAAACCCCGAACTGTATTTGACGAGGCAGTTGATGTGGCGCGCGTCGGGGTCGGTGGCGCGCAGCTCGGGCTTGAGTTTGAGCTCCAGCCGGAAGAACGGATGGTCGAAGAACCCCTCGCCGACGGGGAGGTCGGCCAGTACCGGAATGCCGAGCGTCCCGAGCAGTGCTGCGGGGCCGATGCCCGAGCGCTGCAGGATCGCGGGCGAATGGATGGCGCCGGCCGCCAGGATGACGTCGCGCGCCTCGAAGACCTGCCGTCCGGTCGGCAGCAGGGCCGAGAGCCCCGTACACCGCCGGCCCTCGAAGTGCAGACGGTCGACGATCGCGTCGCCCGCGATCGTGAGGTTGGAGCGTCCCCGGGCCGGCTCGAGGTAGCCGTCGTTGTTCGACACGCGGCGTCCCTCGAGATTGTTCATCGCGAAGGTGCAGGTGCCGGTCGCATCGGGCGCGTTGAGATCGTCGTGCCAGGGATGGCCCGCCGCGAGCGCCGCGTCGCGCAGGGCGAGATCGACGGGCCCCCAGTCGGTCTGCGGCGCACGATAGATCGGGATCGGGCCATGCGTGCCGTGATAGGCCTTATTGCCCATCGCGAGGTCGTTCTCGAGGCGATTGAAGTAAGGGAGAACCTCCTCGCCGGACCAGCCGTCGGCGCCGTAGGTCACCCATTCGTCGAAGGCGTCGAGCACGCCCCGGATCGCGAGTTGGCCGTTGATTGCGGTGCTGCCGCCCATGCCCTTGCCGCGCCAGTAGAGCCGCGGCTCCTGGCGGTGAGTGCGCCGGGCCTTTAGATCGTCGAACATGTAGCGGCGCTGGAAGGACTCGGGCAGCAGGACGTTGAACGGGTTCCGGCTCGCCATCGCGTGGGGCTGGTCGCCACTGCGGTAGTCGGAGCCAGCCTCAAGCAGGAGCACGCGGCGCGTGTCGTCCTCGCTCAGACGCGCCACCAGCACCGCGCCGGCACCGCCCGCCCCGACGATAATCACGTCATATCGATCGTTGTGCTGCATGATGATGACCTTACTTGCCGACGAGGGTTCGAGCCGTCGGATCGTGAGAGGTTCGCGCGAAGCCGCGCGCCGACGACACCCGCCCCGACGTCCATCCTGCTGCCGCGCGCCGCCCGCCTTGCGACCTGCGCGCGATCATGACCGATGTCCTGCCGGCCCGTGCAGCGCCGCCCCGATCCCGAGACAGGTCGCCTGGAGCTTCGCCAGCACCTCGGCATGCCGGGCCGGCCGTCCGTGACGCTCAACGTAGGATACGATGACGCTCGCGACCGCATCCCCGTCGGGTCCGATGATTGGCGCGCAGATATCGGTGATGCCGACGAAGTCGCGGCTCGGGAAAAGCTCGTATCCCCGCGCTCGGATGCGCGCGATCGCGGCTCGAAGGGCGTCGTCGGTGATGACCGCGTTCGGATGCAGCCTCGCCTCCGCGATCAGCAGCGTGGTCATGCGCTCGTTCTGGAAGGCGATAATGACCTGGCCGGAGGTGGCATCGATCGAGACGCGGCGATAGCCGAGCCGCAAGGTGAACGACATGTCCGAACGCCCCGGCAGGGCCGCCGCCACCACGGTCTCGCCGCCGTGCACCACGACGAGATGCGGCGATTGGCCGGTCTCCTCGGCAAGCCGCGCGAGCGCCGGGACCGCCTCGGTCAGGAGATCTTTGACGCGCGGCGTCCGCAGACCGAGGTCGAACAGGCGGTTGGTCAAAGAATAGGCATCGGTCTCGAGGTCGCGGGTGATGTAGCCGCGCTCGAGCAGCACCATCATCATGCGAAAGATCTCGCTCTTCGAGCGGTTTAGCGCCTCGGCGATCGCCTTCAGCGTCAACGCATGCTGCTCGGCGGCGAGGAGTTCGAGAATATCGAGGCCCTTTTCAAGCGCCGGGGCAGCGTAGGCGGACACGTCCTGCTTCACGAGGTCACCGCGGCTGCGAGCCTGCCCGCTTCGACGGCAGGCTGTTTCACATATGAACTTGACTTCAAATATGACCCTGGCATGCTGACCCCGTCAAAGCAAAAAAGCGCGTGTCTCCGCACCGAGCATCCTCAATGGCTTCCCCATCGATCCTGCGGCCGCCCCGGCGATCCGCCCTCCCGTCTCGGCCGGCGACATGCCCTTGAACCTCGCCGCGATCGAGGCGGCGGCCGGACGCATCGCGGGCCGGATCCGCCGAACGCCGACGGTCAGGGTCGATCTCGCCCGCGAGCCGCTCGGCGTCCCGGACGTCTGGCTGAAACTCGAATGCCTCCAGGTGACGGGCTCCTTCAAGGCACGAGGCGCGACGAACCGCCTGCTGACCCTCGATCCCGCGCAACTCGCGCGCGGCGTCGTCGCGGCCTCGGGCGGCAATCACGGCCTCGCCACGGCGCGCGCCGGCGCCATGGCGGGAGTGCCGGCCAGGATTTTCCTGCCGGCCAATGCCTCGCCGGCCAAAATCGCCAAGCTGAGGACCTGGGGAGCCGAAGTCGAAGTGGTCGGACAGGTTTGGGACGAGGCCCATCGCGCCGCCAGCCGTGCCGCCAGCGAAAGCGGTGCCTTCTACTTTCATCCGTTCGCGGACGAAGAGGTGATGGCAGGCCAGGGGACGGTCGCGCTGGAGCTTCTCGACGACATCGGCTCGGCCGACGTGTTCATCATCGCGGTCGGCGGCGGCGGACTGATCTCCGGCATGGCGACCGCGCTCCGAGCCCTGCGGCCGGGGATACGGATCGTCGGCGTTGAGCCCGAGGGAGCGCCGACGCTCGAGCGCAGCCTTGCGGCTGGCGGCGTCGTCACGCTGCCGGCAGTCACCACCAAGGTCGCGACCATGGCCTGCGGCCGGACGGATGCGATGGTCTTCGACATCGTGCGGGACAAGGTCGACGAGATCGTCCTCGTTTCGGACGATGACCTCGAACGGGCCGCCCGCTGGCTATGGTTCGAGATGGGGATCGCGGCCGACCTCAGCGGCGCCGCGTCGCTCGCCGCGCTGATGTCGGGCGCGGTGCGCGTCTCGCCCGGCGCGCGCGTCGCGGGGCTCGTATGCGGCGCGGGCCCCGACGGAATTCCGGTTTGACGATCGCAGGAGAAGGAGTGGTTCGATGAAGATTTTATCCAAAGGCTTGCTGACGGCCGCCACGGCCGTGCTGGTGTTGTCGGCGCCGGTGGCCTTCGCCGCCGAGCCAGTGCTCGGCATCGCCGCGATCGACCTGCAGAACTCCTTCTTCCTCCGGATGAAGGAAGCGGGAGACGTCGCCGACAAGGACTACAAGGTCCAGTCCACGTGGCAGAGCGCCGAGGGGAGCCTGGAGAAACAGGTCGGCATCATCGAGAACTTCGTCAACCAGAAGGTCGGCGCCATCCTGGTCGATCCCCTCGACAAGAATGCGCTCATCCCGGTGATCAAGAAGGCGGAGGCCGCCGGCATTCCCGTCATCACCATGGGCAACAAGGTCGACGCGGGTCAATATTCGACGCTCTATCCCGACTACGCCAATGAAACCGTCGTCGCCAGGGCGCTCGGGTTGAAAATGGGCGGCAAAGGACAGGTAGGCCTGCTGGTCGGATCACGCGGCAACTACGTCTCGGACACGCGCGAACGCGCTTTCACCGACGAGATGAAGAAGGACTATCCCGGCATCCAGGTGATCGGCATCGAGCCGACCGACTGGGATGCCGGCAAGGCCACGAACGCGGCGCAGACCTGGCTCACCACCTATCCCGACCTCAAGGCGATCGGCTGCATCTCCGATTCGCTCTGCCTCGCCGCCGACGCGGTGGCGAGCGGCATGGGCCACGACCTCCTCTACGGTGGCTACGACGGCGACGCCGAGTTGGTCCCGCTGCTGCAGAGCGGCAGGATGGTGATGGACGTCCTCACCGGAGCCTATCGCGTCGGCTACTGGAACATCGCCGTCGCGGCGCGCCTCGCGAAGGGCGATAACCTGCCGAAGGACCTCTACATGCCGACCTATTTCATCGCGTCGGATGCCACGGCCAAATTCCTGGCCGACCAGGGATTGAAGGTCGAGACCATCACACCCGAACAAGGGCAGGTCCAGGCGAAGAACTACGTGCAGCAACTCGGTCCATCGTTGCCCGACAGTGACATGACGGCCGGCAAATAGGCGCAGGTCACACCTCCCGTGCTCGACCGGTTGCTGGCCCATAACGACCTCCTGCTGGTCGCTCTGCTCGCCGTCTGTCTCGCCGCCTTCGGGTGGATCGACCCGACGTTCCTGTCGGCCGGGAACCTGTTCAGCATCCTCCAGCAGACGGCGGTGATAGCCGTCGTCGCCTTAGGCATGACGGCGCTGATCATCGCCCGCGGCATCGACATCTCGGTCGGCAGCACGCTCGCGGTAGCCGGGATCCTCGGAGCCCAGGCCCTGGGGGCCTCGGGCTCGGCGGTGCTCGGCCTCGGCGTGACCCTGCTGACCGGCCTCGGCATGGGGATGCTCAACGGACTTCTGATCGGTCTCGTCGGGATCAGTCCGTTCATCGCGACGCTGGCCTCGATGGCCTTCGCGCGCGGGCTCGCCCTCACCCTGTCGCACGCGTCGAGCATTCCGATCGCGAGCCCCGCCGTGCTCTGGGCCGGCTCGTCCACGGTTCTCGGCCTGCCGAGTTCGATCGTCATCGCGGGGGCCATCCTGGCGCTCTGGTGGGTCCTTCTGACCGGCACGGTGTTCGGGCGCTGGATCTACGCGATCGGCGGCAACCGCGTCGCCGCCCACGCCTCGCTCGTGCCGGTGCGGCGAGTCGAGTTCATCGGCTACGGCCTCGTCGGCCTCTCGGCCGGGCTCGGTGCCGTCATGACCTTCGGTCGCCTTGGCTCGGCGCAGCCCCTGGCCGGCATCGGTCTCGAATTCACCGCCATCACGGCCGCGATCGTCGGCGGAACCAAGCTGTCGGGCGGCGAGGGGTCGGTGCTCGGCACGGCGCTCGGCGCGCTGCTGCTCGGCGTCATCAATACGGGGCTGTCGTTTCTTGACGTTCCACAGCAGAACATCTATTTCGTCACCGCTGGCCTCATCGTCGCGGCCGTGCTCCTGAGCCAGCCCGCGATCCTGAAGCAGGCCTGGCGGGACGGACGCGCGGCTTTCGCAACCGGGGCCACGACCCTGCCGTCTCGAGCGGACGGCCCGCGTCGCCTTGAGCTCCGCGCGATCGGCAAGAGCTTTCCCGGCGTCAAGGCGCTCGATGGCGTTACCTTCTCGATCGGCAGCGGCGACGTTCTCGGGCTCGCGGGCGAGAACGGGGCCGGGAAGTCGACGCTCGTCAAATGTTTGTCGGGGGTCTATCGGGCCGACGAGGGCGCCATCCTCGTCGACGGCGTCGCGCTGAAGCCCGGTTCGGGCGGCGACGTGACGGGCGTCAGCGTCATCCATCAGCATTTCAGCCTCGTGCCGCATCTTACCGTGACGGAGAACCTTTTCCTCGGCCGCGAGCCCCGAAACTTTTTGGGCCTGCTCGACCGGCGCGGCATGGCGGCCAGCGGCTGCGCCGTGATGGCCGAACTCGGGCTCGCGATCGATCCCGAAGCCGAACTCGGCACGCTGACGGTCGGGCAGAAGCAGATGGTCGAGATCGCCCGCGCGGTGCTCGCCGACGCCTGGCTCTTCATCATGGACGAGCCGACGAGCGCGCTGAGCAACCGCGAGCGCGACCATCTCTACGAGATCATCGCCCGCTTGCTGAAGCGCGGTGCCGGCATCCTCTACATCTCGCACAAGATGGAGGAACTCTTCTCCCTGACGAATCGGATCGTCGTGCTGCGCGACGGCAGGTTCGTCGGCGAGCGCTCGACCGCCGACACCACCGACGACGAGGTGATCGGCATGATGGTGGGCCGCGACCTCGGCGGCGTTTTCCCGTGGGTCGCCTGCGTACCGGGCGCGACGCTTCTGAGCGTCGAGGGCCTGTCGAACGGCGGCCTGCTCGAGGAGGCGAGTCTCGAGGTTCGCGCCGGCGAGATCGTCGCGTTGACGGGACTTCTCGGCAGCGGCCGCTCCGAGGTGCTGCGCGCCATTTCCGGCCTCGATCGCTTCACGGCCGGGCGCGTCTCGGTCGGCGGGCGGACGCCTCGGTCCGGCGACCTGCGGGCCGCGAGCGCATCGGGCGTCGTGCTGGTTCCGGAGGATCGCCATGCCGAGGGCTTCGTCGGCCCGTTGTCGATCCGCGTCAACCTCTGCCTCGTCCGGATGCGCCGCGATGCCCAGTTCGGGTTTCTGCGCCGGCGGCGCTTGGGGGCGGTGGCGCGCGACCTCATCGGTTCCCTCGGGATCCGGCCGCCGCAGCCCCGCAAGAAGACCACCGAACTGTCGGGCGGCAACCAGCAGAAGGTGGTGATCGGCAAGTGGCTCGCGACCGAGCCCAAGGTGCTCCTCCTCGACGAGCCGACCCGCGGCGTCGATGTCGGGGCGAAGGCCGACCTTCACCGGCTGATCGCCGGCTACAAGACGCGCGGCTCCGCCATCCTGATGGTCTCGAGCGAGTTGCCGGAGGTGCTCGGTGTGGCCGATCGGATCCTCGTCATGCATGCCGGCCGCATCGTCGGCGAACTCCCGCGCGGCGTCGACGAGGCGACCGTCACGGCGCTTGCCTTCGGTCGCGCGCCGTCCGAGCGCTTGAAGCCGCCGGTCGCCGGCGCACCCCCCCTGCAGCAGGCCTGAGTTCGATGGTGAAGCTAAAGATCGCAGTCGTCGGCGCGGGGTTCATGGGCGCCCTGCACGCGAGGACGATCGCCGAAAGCGACCTCGCCACGCTCGCTGCGGTGGTCGATCCGTCCGCGGCGGCGGGCTGCACGTTGGCAGACTGCTTCGGCGTCTCCTACGCGGCGAGCGTCTCCGACCTCGCTCACCGATCCGGCATCGACGCCTACGTCGTTGCGATTCCCGATCGGCATCACCAGGACATCGTCTGCGGTCTGCTCGAAGCCGGCAGGCCGGTTCTCGTCGAGAAGCCGATGGCCCACAGCCTCGCCGCCGCCCGGGCGATGGCGGAGGCCGAACGGAAAGGCGGAGGCCGGCTCCTCGTCGGCCATATCCTGAGGTTCGATCCGCGCTACGCCGCGGCCGCCGCGGCCGTTCGGGCTGGCCGTATCGGGCAGCCGATCCATGCGAGTTCCGGGCGCTTCACCACGCGCGACGTGGGCCAGAGGCTCGCCGGCACGTCGAGCCCCTGCTTCTACCTCGGCATCCACGACATCGACGCGCTGCAATGGATCTCGGGGGCCGACATCAGGATGGTCTATTCGCGCGCGTCGGCCAAGCTGATGCCGAGCCTCGGCGTTGCGTCGGAGGACGCGATCTTCACGACCTGCGAGATGACGGACGGCCTGTCGGGCCAGCTTCATTTCGGCTGGACACTGCCCTCGAGCACGCCCACGGGCATCTGGGCGCGGACGGAGGTCATCGGCACCGAGGGCCTGATCGATCTCGACGTGCGCGACCATGGACTGCGGATCCTGTCGAAGGACCGCTGGAGCTTGCCGGACGCACTGCATTGGCCAGAGGTCGAAGGCCGCATCACCGGCGACCTGTTCGAGGAGATACGGCATTTCGCTCACGCCGTTCTCACCGACGCGCCCTTCGCGATCAGCACCGTCGAGGCGATGCGCGCGGTGGCGGTCAACGACGCTATCCTGCGCAGCCTCGACAGCGGCGCGGCCGAGGCCGTCGCCGATTGGCGGAGCTAACGAGGCGCGCATGGCACCCTCCCTCATCGCCCGGGCGAAACGCCTCCTCGACCTCGCGCCTCTGATTCTCCTCGTCGTCCTCGGGGCGGTTTTTGCCGCGATCGACGATCGCGTCGTGTCGGCCGCCAACATCGTCAACATCGTCGCGCAGGCGACGCCGGTCGCCTTGCTCGGCCTCGGCACCCTCGTCGTTCTCTTGACGGCGGGCATCGATCTTTCGGCGGGCGTCGGTGTCGCGCTCTGCTCGATCCTGATCGCGGGCGCGATCGACGCGGGCGCGGGAATTGGCGCCGCCCTGCTGCTCGGTCTTGGGGCGAGCCTCGGGCTCGGGCTCGCCAACGGGCTCGTCATCGCTATCATGCGCATCCCGCCCTTTGTGACGACGCTCGCCAGCATGGTGGCGGTTCAGGGCGCGACGCTGGCCTTCGCCCGCAAGGGCGTCGTGATCGTGAAGGATCCTCTCCTGCGCGCCATCGGCCTCGAACGGAGCTTCGGGATCCCGAACAGCATCTGGGCGACGGCGCTCGTCGCGATCCTGGCGGCGGCGGTGATGCGGCGGACGCGGTTCGGGCTGCGGACTCGCGCGATCGGATCGGATGCCGCTGCGGCTGAACTGGCCGGCATTCCGGTGAAGACCCACACTCTCCAGGTCTACGTCGTGTCGGGCCTATTCACCTTCCTGACCGCCGTGATGATGGTGAGCCGCGTTCCGGTCGTCACTCCCAACCTCGGCGGCACCAGTCTTCTGCTCGATGCGCTGTCCGCCGCCGTGATCGGCGGCACCAGCATCTTCGGCGGCCGGGGCTCGGTCTGGGGCGTTCTGGCGGGCGCCGTCATCGTCAGTTTGCTGACCAACGCGCTGCGGGTGTTCGGCAGCGATCCCTCGACGATCGACTTGTCGAAGGGCGCCATCATCATGCTGGCGCTCGCCGGCGATGCCGGGCTCACGCGGCTGTCCGCCCATCTCCAGCGGAGGGCTGCCGCATGAATCGTGTCTCGTCGGTGCGGCATGCCTGGCAGACCTCGACTGAAGCCGGCGAGGGCCAGGCACGCGCCGTCCTGGTGCCGGTCGGCGCCGTCGAGCAGCATGGGCCGCACCTGCCGCTCGGGGTCGACATCTGGCTGTCGAGCGCCGTGGCGAGCGCCGTCGCCGAGGCCGAACCCGACGTGCGGCTGGCCGAACCGCTAGGATACGGCATCTCGCCCCATCACCTCGGCTTTCCCGGCACCGTGTCGCTCCGCTCCTCGACCTTCATCGCCCTGATGACCGACGTCTGCGCCGGCCTTGCGGCCCAGGGCGTACTGCCGATCCTGGTCAACGGCCACGGTGGCAATCGCGGGGCTCTGCAGGTGATCGTCGGCGATCTCGGCGCGGCGGGCGTGACGGCGGCGGCACTGACTTATTTCGACCTGATCGTCGCGGAGGCGGGCGAGATCCTGCCGGACGCGGCGCGGGGCGTCGGCCATGCCTGCGCGCTCGAGACCGCCCTGATGATGCACGTGCTGCCCGAGGCGGTCCGCCACGATCTGATTCCGCCCGGCGGCACGCCGGCGCGATGGCCCGATCCGCATCTTTACGCGCCCGGCAACCTCGCAGTGTGGCGGCCCTTCGAGACGATCAACTCCACCGGGGTGATCGGCATCCCGTCCGACGCCACCCCAACACGCGGCGCGGCCCTGTTCGCGGCCGCCGTCGTGGCCACGCGCCATGCCGTTCGCGGCCTCATCACCCACCATGCGCCGCACGACAGGCGGGCTCCATCCGATTGAGGATCTACACGATGTCAGATGCCGAGAAGAGACTGGCCGATCTTGGCTTGAGCCTGCCGGAACTCTCCGTTCCGATTGCGACCTATGTCCCGTTCCGGAGGCGCGGTTCGACGGTCTATCTGTCCGGCCAGGGGCCGCGGAAACCGGACGGAGGCTACGAGACCGGGACCGTCGGGCAAGATGTGACGGTCGATGAGGCCTACGCACATGCGCGGCTGACCGGTCTGCAATTGCTCGCGGCCGCCAAGGCCGCGGCGGGCTCGCTTGACCGCATCGAGATCGTCAAGGTGTTCGGCATGGTGAGGGCGCGTCCCGACTTCGCCGACCATCCCAAGGTGATCAACGGCTGCTCCGACCTCTTCGTCGCGGTCCTCGGCGAGGCCGGTCGCCATGCCCGCTCGGCCGTCGGCATGGGGTCGCTGCCGAACGGCATGACGGTCGAGATCGAATGCATCGTCGGCGTCAGGGACTGAGCCTCGAGCCATGGACACGCCCGTCACGGAAGCCGCGGTCGCCGAGCTTCTCTCCGCGCTCGTCGCGATCCCGAGCATCAATCCGAGCCTGCGCCGGGACGAACCGGCCGACTGGTTCGGCGAGGAGCGGATCGCCCGCTTCGTCGGCGATTGGCTGAGCCGCACCGGGGCCGAGGTCGCCTGTAAGGAGGTCGAACCCGGCCGCCCCAACGTCGTGGCGCGGCTCGGACGGGGCATCGGTCGCCGGATGATCTGGGAGGGACACCTCGACACCGTGCAGGTGGCGGGCATGGCCGGCGATCCCTTCGCACCTGTGATCCGCGACGGCCTGATGTTCGGCCGGGGCGCGGTCGACGACAAAGGCTGCCTCGCGATGTTCATGCTCGCGTTCGCCGCGCTCGCGGCGGCGGGCTGCCCAATCGACCTGACCTTCCTCGCGGCCGTCGACGAGGAGGCGACCTTCAAGGGCGTGCTGCATCACATCGCCCGCGCCGCGCCTTACGAGTTCGGCATCGCGGGCGAGCCGACGGAGCTTCGGATCGTGAGCGCCTGCAAGGGCGTGATCCGCTGGCGCGTCGCCGTTCGCGGCAAGGCCGCCCATACCTCGACCCCGGAGGACGGCATCGACGCCGGCGCGATCGGCATGGCGCTGGTCGCGCGCCTCAAGGACGCCGTCGCGGGCTCGGCCAAGGCCCATCCGCTGCTCGGCCGCCCGACCCTGACCTGCACCCGGTTCGAGGCGGGCGAAGGTCCGAACACGGTCCCGTCGCGGGCCGATCTCGTGTTCGACTACCGTGTCCTTCCCGGCCGGAGCGGACAGGAGGCCTGGGAGGAGCTCTTCGCGGTCGTAGGGGCCTTCGCCGAGACCCTGCCCGAGGCGGCGGCCCTCGACATGCAGCCGCCCTTCATCGACTCGGCCGCGATGGAGGTTCCGGCCGACAGCGGGATCGTGCGGCTGATGCAGGCGGTCTGCGGTGCCTTCGGGCGGTCCACCATGGCGCGCGGCGTGCCGTTCGGGTCGGATGCGACGAAGCTCACGCGGGCCGGCTCGCCGACGATCGTGTTTGGGCCGGGCAGCATCGAACAGGCCCACACCGCGGACGAGCACGTTCGTCTCGCCGATGTCGCCGAGGCCGCCAACATGCTGGTCGACGCGGTCCGTCGGCTGCGCTGACCCTCGTGGGATGGACGACCTGGCCATGCTCTCACAGTACGAGGATGATCCAATGAGACCGCAGGACTTTGCCGGACGGGTCGTCGTGGTGACCGGCGGCGCGTCGGGCCAGGGACGCGCCGCGGCCGAAATCTTCGCAGCCCGCGGCGCCCATGTCGTCGTGGCGGACATCGACGCCGACGCCGCGATGGCGACCGCCGTGGCGATCGGGGGTCTGGCCGTGACGACCGACGTCTCACGCGAGGCCGACGTGAGCGACCTCGTGGCCCGAGCCTGCGAGGCCTACGGCGGGGTCGACGTGCTGTTCAACAACGCGGGCGTCGGCTTCAGCGCCACCGCTCGCTACAGGATGGCCTCGATCGTCGACACGCCCGAGGACGCCTGGGACGCGATCCTCGCGATCAACCTCAAGGGTGCCGCGATGGCCTGCAAGCACGCGATCCCTCGCATGCTCGAGCGGGGGCGGGGCGCGATTGTGAACAATGCCTCGATCCAGGCCATCGCGGGCGTCGTCGGCGCCGATGCCTATACGGCCGCCAAGGGTGGCCTCGTGGCGCTGACGCGCGCGCTCGCGGTCGAATGGGGTCCGAGGAACATCCGCACGAACTGCCTCTGCCCCGGCCCGATCGATACGCCGATGATTTCGGCGCTTCTGGGAGAGGCTTCGTTCCGAAGCGCGATGATCGGCAGCGTTCCTCAGGGCCGTGTCGGGACGGCCGCTGAGGTGGCGCAGGTGGCGGTGTTCCTCGCCTCCGACGAGGCGTCCTACCTCAACGGCGTGATCCTGCCGGTCGACGGCGGGTGGGCTGCGAAATGACGGCGGATCACGTCTGTTTCCGGCGATCGAGCCGCGCCGCCGTCTTCGGGACAGGGCGAGACTCCGTTCGGGGTGGACCGGCGCCGCATGGACGGTCGGCACCCCCGCACAACGCGAACTCGGCCACCCCGCCGCGCCCGACGCCGTCCGCCGGTTAAGCCGACGGTGCGACGACTGCCGCCGGCATCGTGCGGCCCCGGTCCGCCGACCGGAAGGCGCGATCTCTCAAAACGCCTGCGGCGGAGGAACGCCCGCATCGGCGAAGCGCAGGGCCGCGGCGACGTGGCGTTGCCCGTCCGCGAGCGTGAAGGCTCCGTGGCCGGGCAGGAACCGGTCGAAGGACAGGGGGCCGAGCGTCCGGATGGTCGCGATGGTCCGGCTCACGCTGCAGTCGCGAATGTCTTGAAGAAAGACCTTGCCGTCCGCGAACAGGGCATCACCGCTGACGAGGGCCGTCCACCCATCGGTGTGGCGAAGCAGATAGGAGCCGTGGTCGTCGCAATGCCCGGGCGTTTCCAGGAACATGACGGTGAGCGCGCCGATGCGGTATTCCCTGCCCGGTTGCAGGACGTCGTCGACCCGCGGTGCGGCCCAGACGTAGTCGTGCGGATAGACGCGGCCCCGCGCGCCATCAAGGCTGATCAGGCGTTCATCACCCGTCGCCAGGATTGCGGCGGTCTGCGGCCCGCTCGCGAGTCTGAGCCGCGGCAGCTGCCGCCGCAGCGGCTCGGCACCGCCCGAATGGTCGGCATGGCCATGCGTCAGATAGAGCGCCACCACAGCGCCCGGATCGATGCCGTCCTCCCGGATCTCGTCGATGATCCGGTCTGGGTCGCATCCGGCGCCGCTGTCGAACAGAACGAAGCCCGCACCGGTGTCCACCATGAACACGTTGCAATCGAGCGGGTGGGTCAGGTCCAGGCCCGCCCGGCCGCTCGCGACGAGATGAAGTCCGCGCCTGATCCGCATGTGGTTCCCTTCGTGTCGCCCCGATCGAGGGTCGCGACGGACTGCAATCAGATCCCGTCCCGGCGGCCGAGCAGCGCCGCCTGGGTCCGCAGCAGCGTCAGACATCGGGCGCGGTGCTCGGCCGCCGTGTCGATCGGCAGGACGAAGCACAGCGTGAACTCGGCCGGCCCACCGCGCCCGACGATGGGGACCGCCTGGCACCAGGTGAAGCTGCTGGCGAGCCCCGTCGTCTCGGAAAAGCCATCGGTGCGCGCCTCGGCGACCTCGTGGAGGAAGCTGTCGACGGGATATAATCGGCCCGAGGGCAGCCGGAAATCGGCGGGCGGAATGAAGGCCCGGATCGCGGCGTCGCTCAGATGACCGACGAGCAGCCGGCCCGACGCCGTCCAGGGCAACGGCACGGCGGAGCCGATCTCGCTCGTGATCCGAAAGGCGCCGGCCCCATCGCGGCAGTCGAGCACCACGTATTTGTCGCCCTTGAGCGCGCAGAGCTGGACCGTCGAGCCCGTCGCGGCCGACAGAGCGTCGAGCGCCTCGCCGATCCGCCGCATCCCGGCGTCGCGTCGAAGATAGGCGGCGCCGTAGAGATGCATCGCCCGCCCGAAGAACAGCGGGCCGCTGTCGCCGACCGCCTCGAGCATCTGCGCGGCGGTCAAGCGCGCGACGATCTCGTAGACGGTCGAGCGCGGCGCTTCCATGGCGCGGGCGAGCTCCCCCGCCGTCATCGGCCGGCCCTCGGCATGCAGCACTTCGAGCAATTGGATTGCCCGGTCGATCCCGCGCTGCCGATCACTCCCGCGGACGGGACGACTGGTCGACTCTTTCAAAAGGACGGCGTGCCCGTTAGTCATCCCGGCCCCTTGCCAGATCCGAGAGGATTGCATAGCCTCACTTGTCCGAAATATCAAGTCACTGTCCAGTATATCGGACAAGATTGGAGCTGCCTCGGGACGCGATCCCGACCGGCGGACTCCCCCCGACGCCTTCGCTCGAAGAGGATCCGCCATGTCGAACCTTCCCCGCTTTTTCGCCGGCCTCGCCTGCGGAGCATTGCTGATGACGCCCCTGGCCGCCCAGGCGGCAGCGAAATGCATCACGGGCGAGCACAAGCCGCCGTTCACGCTTGGTTGGGCCAATATCTATTCGGTGCCGACCTGGATGAAGCAGACGACCGACACGATCCAGAAGGAAGTCGACGTGCTGAAGGGCCAGGGCCTCGTCTCGAAGCTGATGATCACCGACGCCCAGGGCAACGCCAATACCCAGATCCAGCAGATCCAATCGATGATCGACGCCAAGGTCGATGCGATCCTGATCGATGCGGGCTCCGCCACCGCGCTCGACCGCGTCATCGCCGAGGCCTGTTCGAAGGGCATTGCGGTCATCAATTTCGACAGTCTGGTCGATACGAACGATCTCACCGCCAAGGTCGACACGGATCAGGTCGAGTGGGGCAAGGAGGCAGCCGAATGGCTCGTCAAGACGCTCGACGGCAAGGGCAAGATTATCGTGATGAACGGGCCGGCCGGCATCTCGGTCAGCGACGACCGCCGCAAGGGGGGCGAGCCCGTGCTCAAGGCCCATCCGGGCCTCCAGATCCTGGCCGAAACCAATACGGCCTATAATGTCGCGCCCGCCCAGGAGGCGATGAGCAATCTCCTGTTCAACAACCCTCAGATCGATGGCGTGCTCTCGCTCGGCGGCGCGCTGTCGGCCGGCGCGGTGCTCGCGATGGACAAGCAGGGCCGCACGCTCGTGCCGATGACCGGCGAGAACTACGGGCAGTTCCTGCAATTGTGGAAGGACAAGTCCATGAAGGGCTGGGCCACGATGCAGCCGAACTGGCTCGGGGCGCTCGCGGCATACGTGGCGGTCGAAGCCCTGCAGGGCAAGTATGTCCCCGCCTTCGTCAAGGTGCCGCTCCCGGTGATCGACGATGCCAACATCGCGAGCTACGTCGCTCGCGCCAAGGACTTCCCCGCCGACGGCTACATCTACTCACCCTACGACCAGGCGCTCTTCGCCAAGCTCGTCGCGGCCAAGTAGAAAAGATGCCCGCGCCTATCCTTGCGGCGCGGGGCGTCGACAAAGCGTTCTTCGGCAATCCGGTGCTGAAGGACGTGTCGATCGAACTCTATCCGGGCCGCGTCCATGCGCTGCTCGGCGAGAACGGCGCGGGCAAATCCACGCTCATCAACATCCTGTCGGGTGCGCTCACACCCGACAGGGGGACGGTCGAGGTCGACGGCCGCGCGGTCGCGCTCACGCCGGCCGAGGCCCGCCGCGCCGGCATCGCGGTCGTGCAGCAGGAACTGAGCCTCACGACGCATCTCTCGATCGCCGAGAACATCGGATTTGGCGCCTATCCGCGCTGCTTCGGCCTCGTCGACTATCCGGCCCTGGCTCGCCTTAGCGAGAACTTGTGCCGCCGCGTCGGCCTCGACGATCCGATCGTGCGCTCCGTCGCGGATCTGCCGCTCGGCCGCCGGCAATTGGTCGAGATCGCCAAGGCGCTCTACCGCAGGCCGCGCGTCCTGATCCTCGACGAGCCGACATCGGCCTTGTCGGCGCACGAGACCCGGATGCTGATGGGGCTCGTGCGCGAGCTGAAGCGCGAGGGCACCGCGATCCTCTACATCTCCCATCGCCTGGCCGAGGTGATGGACGTCTGCGAGCATGTCACCGTGCTGAAGGACGGCACCCGAACGGCCGATCGCTCGCTCGACGGGGTCGATGCCAAAGGCCTCGTCCGCCTGATGGTCGGCCGCGACCCGGGCGACCTGTTTCCGCCCTGGCAGCCGGCCCCGGACGCACCCCCGGTGATCGCGGTCGAGGGCCTCTCGACGGAGCGCGTCGCCGATGTCGACCTCGAGCTTCGGCCGGGCGAGATCCTCGGGCTCGGCGGCCTCGTCGGGCAGGGCCAGGAAGATCTGCTGCTCGGCCTCTACGGCGCGATCCCAACCTCTGCCCGAACCGCGGTCGTCAACGGGCGCCAGGGCCTGCCCGGCAGCGTCAAGCAGGCGACGGCGCGCGGGATGGCCTATGTGCCGGCCGATCGGAAGCGAGAGGGCGTGCATCTCGCCCACACGATCGCCGCGAACCTGCTGCTGCCGACGCTCGCGGCGGGCTCGGGCGCGATCTGGCGGCGTTTCGCTGACGAACGGCGCCTGGTCGCTGATCTCGCGGCGCGGCTCGGCATCAAGGGGGACACCGGCCGCCCCGTCCAGGCGCTGTCGGGTGGCAACCAGCAGAAGGTCGCGCTCGCCAAATGGATGCCGCGCGAGCCGCGGATCCTGCTGCTCAACGACCCGACGCGAGGCGTCGACATCGAGACCAAGCGCGAGATCTACGCGATGCTCCGCGCGCTCGCCGCAACCGGGCGCGCCATCATCCTGGCCAGTTCCGACACGCCCGAACTCGTGCATCTCTGCGACCGCGTCATCGTCATCCGCGACGGGCGCGTCGCCGGCCGGCTCGATCGCCACGCGATCTCGGAGGAGCGCATCGTCGCGCTCGCCATGGCGGCCGACGAGCGGGAGCCCGTATCGTGAGCGCGGGCGCCGATCGCCCATCCGCCCGCGCCCTCTACTGGGCGGTCCAGCGCCGCCGCAACCGCGGCCTCGTCGGGCTGACGGTGGTGGTGGCGGCCTTCCTCGTGCTCTACGCCGTGCTGTTCCCCGGCCTGCTGACGCTCTCCGGTTTCGCCCGGTTCTCGCAGACCTGGTTCCCGCTGGCCCTGACCGCGATGGCGCAGGCGCTGCTGATGCTCGCGGGCGGCATCAGCCTGTCGATGGGCGCGACCGTCAGCCTCGGTGCCGTCGTGGCGGCCTCGACGATGACCGGGCCGCTCGGGGTCGCGGGCGGGGTCGCGGCCGTAGTGGCGACGGGGGTCTTGGTCGGCGCGCTGACGGGTCTGGTGGCGGTGCGGCTACGCCTCCCCGCCATCATCGTGACGCTCGCGAGCTCTTTCATCATCGGCGGCGCCGCGCTGCTGATCATGCCGCGGCCGGGCGGCGCGGTGCCGGGCTGGCTGTCGGACGCGCTCGCCGGGAACCGTCCGACGGCCTTTCTGCTGCTCGTCGCGATCGTGCTCCTTTGGAAGCTCTATCTCGCGACGCCCCTGGGGCTCGGCCTCTACGCGGCCGGCGAAAACCCGGTCGGTGCCTACCGCGCCGGGGCCTCGGTCGATGCGGCGCTGGTTGCGGCCTACGCGCTGAGCAGCTTGCTGGCGGTTCTGGCCGGCCTGTTCGTGGCGGCCCAGACCGGTTCGGGCGATCCGCTGATCGGCAGCGCCTTCACGCTGAACTCCATCGCGGCGGCGGTGCTCGGCGGCGTCGGATTTCTGGGCGGTCAGGGCACGATGCGCGGCGCCGTGGCCGGGAGCCTGTTGCTCACCGTGATGATTAACGTGATGTTCTTTCTCGGCCTGCCACCCGTCTCGCAATATGTCGCGCAAGGGTTGATCATCGTCGGGGCCGTGGCTCTCCCGCAGATCGGACCCGTCGTCCGGCGGCGTCGCGGAGCGCCGAGGGCGTGATGACGGACCCCGGCCGCACGGCTCCGCCTCACTGCAAGCGATCGGCCGCCGCGCCGAGGCTCGCCGCGCTCCTCAAGGATCGCGCCATGCTGGCGCTCTTCGTCGTGATCGCGGTCTGGGTCGCGGCGAGCTTCGCCAGCCGCGGTTTCGGGTCGTTCGGCCATCTGCGCTACCTGCTCGAACTCGCCACCATCATCGGGGTGGTGGCGGCCGGCCAGACCCTGGTGACGATCGGCGGCGGCATCGACCTGTCGGTCGGCGCCATCGTGACGGTGAGCGCCGTGGGCCTCCCGCTCCTCGACCTCCCGGCGGATCCGACCGGGATCGCCGGCCTCGCCGCAACGCTCGCGATCACGACGCTGATCGGGCTTTGCAACGGTGCCGGCGTCGCACTGCTGCGCGTCCATCCGATGATCATGACGCTCGCGATGGCGACGCTGCTGCAGGGCGCGCTCATCATCGTGGCGGGCGGCAGCGCGGTGACGGCCAACAATGCGGCGGTCGACTGGATCGGCAATGCTCAGCCGTGGGGCGTGCCGGCCGATCTCCTGCTCTGGATCCTGGTCGCGGCCGTTACGATCCTGGCGCTGCGCCGAAGCCGCTTCGGCGCGCGGGTCTACTCGCTTGGCGCCAATCCGCTGGCCGCGGCGCTCTCCGGTGTCGATACGCGCGCGACGACGATCATCCTCTACGGGGCCAGCGGTCTGACCGCCGGCCTCGGCGGAATCCTGGCGCTCGGCATGAACGGCCAGGGCTATGTCGGCATCGGCGACCCCTACGTGCTGACCTCGATCGCGGCCGTCGTGCTCGGCGGAACCTCGATCCTCGGCGGCACCGGCGGCTATGCCGGCACGATCCCGGGGGCGGTTCTCCTCGTTACCATCACTGGGCTGATCACGGTTGTGAATGCCTCGCCCGGGTGGAGGAGCGTCCTGTTCGGCTTGCTCATCCTTGGACTGCTGCTGCTGTCCGGACGAGAGGTCCGCAGACGCTGACATCCAGAGTTACGTATGGATGGTGCATGTTTAGTTAAATACGACCTGTGCTGCCGGTGACACGTAACTGCTCACCCCTACGAATGCGCCTTCGCCGGAGCGTGTGAACGCAGTGCGTCCTTGATCGCTTGGAGGGCTGATTTTCCTGTGAGTCGTCCGGTCGCGATGACCGATTGTGCGGCCGCATAGAGGGCTGCTCCCCAGGTCGACCGGAAGCAACCGGTCACCTTCCGGAAGATGACGGATGGCCGAAGCGCTCGCTCGCAACCGTTGTTTGTATAGGGAACGTCGCGTCGGGTGACGAAGCGGAACAGGTCGTTCCCGTCCTTTTGCATGGCCTTCCACAATCTTCGCGCAGCCGGTTCGGCCGGCTGTGATTGCAGGAGGCGATTGAGTCTTCTGCGAAGATCGAGACGACATCGTTCGAGCTTTGCGTCGTCGAGGTCGTCGCGTTTCCTGCCGACGGCGATGGCGCGCAACAGCAGCCACTTGAACGGGAGCGCGAAGAGGTAATCGCCCTCGTCGATGGCATATTCGGCATCGCGCAGCAGATGCGCGAGGCAGATCTGCCGGTTTTTACCGTGGCCGGCCTGACCGCCATAGCGGTCGGCGATCCAGATGTCGGGGACCGCTCCTTGGAGGAACTCGGTGGCGACGCGAGCCGCGCGCGTGTCAGCAATGATGTGGTAGACGGCCGTCGAGGACATTAGAACCCATTGCCACCAGGTCTTCCCCTTGACCCGCGCCGAGGTCTCGTCGGACGCCACCACCTTGGCTCTGCGCACCTCTGCGCCGATGGCTTCGGCCGCGTGAAGCAAGGGCGTCTTGGCGCGTGCCATGATATTGGCGATGGCGCCTTCGCTGATCGTCACGCCGAAAACCTCGTCGAGCAACCGGACGAGCCGCTCGAAGCTGATCGCCTGCGTGACATGCAGATGAATGATCAGGGCCTGCAGGTTCTCACCGAAGGGTGATCCTGGCTCGAGGCCGGTCGGCACCGGGGCACTGAACCCCTTGGCGCAGCACGGGCACACGCCGCGATGCCGGTTCACCCGCGTCACTCCTGAGGCGCCGCGCAGCACCGACACCGTCCACCGTCCGCGTTGTCGGCATCGACGACTTCGCCTGGCTGAAGGGCCAGCGCTATGGAACGATCGTCTGCGATCTCGAACGTCGCCGCACCATTGACCTCCTGCCGGATCGAGAGGGCGCCACCATCGCGAACTGGCTCGCCGATCATCCCGGCATCGAAACCGTGTGTCGCGACCGCGGCGGCGGATACCGCGAAGGGGCTGACAAGGGCGCTCCTCGGGCGCTGCAGATCGCCGACCGCTGGCACTTGCTCGAAAACGCTACCGCCGCCTTCGTGGAGGCCGTCAAGCGAGAGATGCGCCATCTTCGCCGAGCCATCACGAGCGGCGACGTCGATCCCGATGTGCTCACCGCGGCCGAGAAGCTGCAGTGGATTGGGTGGCAGCGCCGCGATGAGGTGAACGGCATGGTCCGAGGGCTCCACGGGCAGGGCCGCAGCATTAAGGCCATCGTCAGGACGACCGGCGTGTCGCGCCAGACCGTTCGCCGCATCCTGGCCGGCACCCGCGACACGTGTTCCGATCCCGCGAAACCACGCTCGATCGCTGGGCGGAAACGTTGAACGCCAGCTGGAACGGAGGCTGCCGGAACGGTTCCGAACTGTGGCGGCGACTGCGAGCCGCAGGGTACGGCGGCAGCCTGCGCGTCGTCACCGAATGGACGACCCGCAGGCGTCGCGCCACCAGAGCTGGCGCGGACCGTCCCGGCCCGATCACGACGGTGCCCCCGGCCCGCACCATCGCACGGCTGCTGACCTCCGAGCGGGACTGCAAGTCGGCCGAAGCCCTGCGCATCAGGGTGGCGATCGAGACGGCCTCGCCGACGATCGTCGCGGCCCGCAATCTCCTCGACCACTTCCGGACCATGATCGCAGCCAAGAAGCCCGACGATCTCGCGTCGTGGATCCGAGATGCGGCCGAAAGCGAACTTGCGTCCTTCGCGTTCGGCATTAAGGCCGACGAGGCCGCGGTGAGGGCCGCAATCGTCGAGCCCTGGTCCAACGGACAGACCGAAGGGCAAGTCACCCGGCTCAAGCTCGTCAAACGTCAGATGTACGGCCGCGGCAAGGTCGATCTCCTACGCGCTCG
>JAABUP010002514.1_pt1 | contig 35237 bp, 46 predicted proteins | sample 5559201 | NCBI WGS metagenome assembly JAABUP01 (sample SAMN10711887, study PRJNA513373) | rock metagenome | isolation source: Antarctica rocks | place: Antarctica
CACACACACACACACACACACACACACACACACACACACACACACACACACACACACACACACACACACACACACACACACACACACACACACACACACACACATATATATGTGTGTATGTGTATATAATATATATGTATTTGTACATGTGTAGATGTATGAGATGTTATGTACATAGCAGTGTGTGTGACCAGTTATCCCTTACTTGTTTGCAGGAGCAGGCGTGATCATCAGCTCAGGCCTGATGCGCATGATGACCTTCCAAGAGGTGGAAGAGTTCCTCACCAACAGAAGCATCTATCAATCAGGAGGTGATCATGACCAGGATCATGAGCATGAGCTCGAGCATGAGCACAGCATGAGCACAGCACGAGCACAGCATGCGCATGAGCACAGCATGAGCACAGCACGAGCATAGCATGCGCATGAGCACAGCACGAGCACAGCACGAACATAGCACGAGAAAAGCACGAGCATGAGCACAGCATGAGCACAGCATGAGCATGAGCACAGCACAAGCATGAGCACAGCATGAGCACAGCACGAGCATAGCATGCGAACAGCACGAGCATGAGCACAGCATGAGCACAGCACAAGCATGGGCCTCGATCTTGCACACCATTGACAAAGCCTGCTAGTTGCGCTGAGGCCTGCTGTCCTACTGTCAATCTCTGTCATTTACTTGCATCAAGTTAAACTGTTCCACAAACCTTCTCTGCCCACAATCTCATGCACAATCATTGAGTCTTTGATAAGTTGTCTGATCGAATCACTGAACCATTGAATGACAGCACTGTAGCTGACCATTGCAGCCTGCACTGTGGTTGCAGCTGCACTGCTTTGATTGCCCCTTGTTCCCAGACACAAAGCTTGCCAATGCACAGCAGCAGAATTTGCTGCCATGCATCCTGGTGTACAAGATTCGAACTTGAGCATGGCTGCAACCAGGCTCTGATTTGCTCAGACTGTCCAATCAGCGCGTCACCATCACATGCTTCGATCACTGTAAGAACACAGCTGTATCATCATCAGGCAGTGCTGTAAACCTGCAATATTTCTGCTCATTTGTGGTACAGAGTCTATGTTAACAGACATGCTGTGGAGGAAGCTAGGCCTGTTGCCAACGGACCCAGGCTATGGCTATTTTAGACCCCATGTGCGCTTATTCGACCCCGGGTGGCGGGGACCATTAGTCAGAGGCAACAGACATGAAATCACAGCAGACTATGGCAATGATCCTGTTGGCCTCATCTCCAGGTACAGGAAAAGGTCATGCTATTGTCATGCTACAGGCTGACCAAGTGCTGAATCAGGATCTGGATCTGACAGTATCACAGAAGGTTGGGACAAAACCAGGATTGGACACCTGGATAGTCTGAAAGTACTCTTGTTCTGCACTCCAACAGGCTACAGCCAAGCGCTTAGACCATGCTCTTGCACAGCAATCTTTTGGCACGGCAGTCCAGCAACTGCTTCATGTCAAGTGACCTTCTGCACTTACATGCTGCATTGGGTGATGATTGTTTAGGGTGTGCATCCTTGCAGTCTGTCAGAGCAATGCTTGGATTTGTTTTGGTCTTTTGATATAGCTTCCTGAGCATGCATGCTCTCTGTCATGCAAAGCTGACCTGTGAAGAAGACTAAACATGGTGTTGTATTCGCGCAGGCTGACGATTGCTGTCCAAGGCTGGTGCAATGTGGAGTGCGATGATCAGCTGCAACATACTATCAGCACACACTTGGACTCAGACCATGCAACAGATAGTGTTGATATGACTCATATCAAGAACAGCCTGGCACACGCACAGCAGATAGTGCCAGACAATCAAGCTGCAGCTGTTTACTTTCATTTGACCCTGGGAGACCTTATAGAAAGGTTCGACAAGAAAAAGCAAGACCGCAAGTGGTTTGATGTATATGAGTTCTGATGGATGGTGTGCATGAGATAGGCAAGCCAGGCATGCAATTTGAGAAAGAGACCTGAGGCACACGTCTCAGGTATGCATGAATTTTCAGCGTGCAGCGTCGGGCCTTGGCAAGGACAGAAAACTTGGTGTTGTGCGCAGACTGATACATTGGACTGTGTAGAGTTGCAGGCCTGCACAATCTGGGCTGTGCAGCCGTCTGTTCGGGTCGAGTAATGATGATTGTGTTTGTCATGCAGCCCATTGTGCATGCAGGATTTGTAAATGTGCAACACAGGCTGTTGAACTGTTTGCCGAGATGAGATGGCCTGTAGAACTGGCTAGCTACCGGTACTGAATAGTGAAGTGGTGTGTTTGTTTTGCATGGCTGCATCATGATCAGTTGAAAGCAACATGTGTTACACCCTGGTACTGCTGTATTCGTACATGTACTGAATGTAAGGTTCAGTGATCTGTGCAAATTCATCAAAGGGTGTGCATGTGTGCATATGTGTCTTTTGAAAACACCGAAGCTCTCGCGTAGCTAACAAGGCGTCAAACTCTGACAATCACTACTGCTTGACTCAAACGTGCATGCTGGAAAAAACAACTGGTTCCAGATTGCCTGGGTGTACAATAAAATTTAAAAACCCAATTGGGCTTGCAGATGTGAGCGCTCAGCTTTTGCACAGGATGGCTTGCTGACATGTGACTGTGTAGGACATATGTTGAATCTGCACGCACTTCAAAAGTGTGTAATACATGTGTATACTATGCTACGTAGAGCACTAACTGATTTGTAAAGCTGCAGGATTCCCTAGCAGCAGGTTAGCTTGCGGTAACTTTGGGGACTATCTGAGTCATCTGGCAAGCACCAACCCTCCTGGGATGAGGCAAAGGGGGCTTGGCATATGTGCTTGTCGACGAGGGCTCTTGCGGGTATTCATATACAAATCCTTCAGTCAGAAACTTGATTGCAAGCAGCATATACTGGGTCCAGTCCTGTAGCAGCTCTGACTTGGTCTCACTCTGTGCTGATGGTGGTGGCATTGAAGCCTCATTGCTTGCTGCATGGTGCTGCTGGCCAAACGGAGACGTGCTGACCATTCTGGGAGCTGCAGGCAACACAAACGATGGTCGAATGCCTGACCCAGGAGTTCTATGGATAATACTTCTGTGCACGACCATCAAACACGAAGCTATTGCACTGGCCAGGATCCATGGATGCATTTGCAAGCGTCTTCAATGAAGGTGCTCACCTCACGTAATCTCTGGGAATTGGTCGCTTAGCAAGTGGCGCACACAGAGTACAAGTAAGGCAGCTGGTGTGGTAGGTTGCAGTCCTTGGATCAGTCTTGTGAATCACAACTGCAGTCCCTTCGAAAGCTTCGAAGGTTAATGAATGCGAGGCCACGAGATTGGCTGCACGGCTCGAGTGTGCAGTGGGCGGAGGGCAGATTTGGCTGGCAAGCAGGCTTGTTCAAAGACTTGAGCGTGTCGAGCCGAGTTGGTTGCTTGCAAGGTTCAGAGCAGAAGCTTTGTGAACATTTATTGTTGCTTTTCCGGCGTTCAGCCTCATAAGTACACGCTGATGGCATCCTGCACGGCTTCCCGCGATGCCGCGGACGGGTAATGGAAACTGCATGCAGCTACTACCGGAGCTGTCATTGTTTTCCGCATGATGATGACTAACCGTCGCCATAGTGAAAGCGCTTCACAGCGCTTCCTGCGGCTGCAAAAGTCAACCTACCATTTCACAAGCTGCAGTGTAGCACTGTTCTTCCCATCTAACCTTTGTTGGGCTCATCAATGTATTCATGTTGGCAGGAAACGTGTCACTGCTGAAAAAGTGCTTGTCAACAATTCAAAGACTCTGAGGCACTCATGGTCACTGGCGCTGCTGGCTGAAAAGTCTGAAGCTTCGACATTGTTACTATTTGATAAGTAAAATGGCTATTTCTCTGTCAACTCCCTGAAGCCTGCCCAGTCATCTGGCGCCATATGACCATGCTGGATCATGACACCTAGCAAGGTGTTGCTAGGCCCATCCACAACATCATCTCCTGAAATGAAGTGCTTTCTCATCACTTTTGTCTCCTCAAGAATTGCCTTCGCCTCAGCCCATTGCCCGCTGCGGTACAGCTCAAATCCCTGCTGAAATCTCTTCAAGAATGGTGTGGTGGCTGCCCAGGTGGACATGAGGTCTGGGTGCTCTACAAACTCATTCTCCATAGCCTTCATGCTGAATGTCACATTTGGAGGAGGTGCTGGCGCGGCCTCTGCTATGCTGTGCTGATCTGCTTGGATGGCGGGGATGGAAATGCGATCCAGACTCACATCATACGTGAACAAATCCATGGGCTTGTTGCTGCCCTTGACAGTGACACAGCCTACTTGGCGCACCCTTCGCTTGAGAGCTGGTGACAGCAGCTTCACGAAGTCTCCGCTGATGAGGATGGTGCTGCCGAACTGCTTGGTAGCCGCCTCCAAACGTGACGCCATGTTCACGTTAGGCGACAAGTAGGAGGCGTCGATCTTGAACTTGGAGCCAATGGCACCTTCAATGGCCCATCCGACGTGCAAGCCGAACCCCATCTTCACCTGATAGCCCGGCATCCTCTCCAGCAGATCCTCACGCTGACAGAATGACTGCAGCCGCTGTGACCGCTTAATGGCAGCTTGTATCACTACAAAAGCTGCCAACGCCCTGTCAGCCACCTCTCTAATCTGCCAGTCAAGCTCACTCTCCTGCCGCGACCTGCTGCTCTTCTGCACAGGACAATATATGAACGTGGAGTATGTGAGAGCACAGCAGAGGTAGCCCAGAATAGTAATTTGATGGTGGTGGGAGCACAGCATTCCAAGGCAGCATGAGCTCTGAAGATGCATGGTATTGCATGCTTCATGGCTGGACTTCGCATGCATCAACTTGCAGCATGCACATGTGACTAGTGTCACACACCCACTGACCATGACAGGTGTGCCCCTAGAAACAGGCAGAACACCACGCCTATCTCAACTTCAAGGCCCTGGATCTGAGCAGCTTATGAAACAGCAACGTATCATACAGCCTAAATGTCGTGTGGATGTGCCACACCAGTCTGGTTGAGTGCATCTCAGAGAGGGTTGAGCTCACCTCAGTGCTCTCAGAGTCAGGTGCAGATGTGACTCTAGCAATGTCCTCCATGGTGCAGCCCTTTGGGAACTTCCACACCAGCAGAAAGGCATCCCCAATGTTCTTGTTGGGGGCGCCCCCATGCAGTGCCACCTGTCATCATGAGGATGCTCTTTCAGCACATGGTCTGAAGTTACATGGTGATGGTCAAGTACAGCATCTGAATGCAGCCAACACTTTGCTGCAGCAAGTGTGCAATAAAAGGATGCTGTTCGATCACGTGCACATGGTCTGGAGTCACATGCTGACTGTAAAGTCAGCATCAGAATGCAGCCAATGATATTTTCAGCAAGTGTGCAATAACAGGATGCTGTCTGCCCACACGCACTCTGACAGCCACTGTTGCAACAGAAACTGCAGATGATCAACTTGCACCTGCCCTCCGCACAAGGGGCAAGCAACTTTCACGCAGGTGTAACAGCCAGTCGCATGTGCAAGTATGCAAAAGTTCTCAGGGCTCACCTCTGTGTGGACGATATCAGCAATGGTGTTGACAAACTCCATGATGTCCTCTTGCAACACCTCAGTGGTATCTGTGAAGTTGCGGATGTCACAGAACCCAAAGATGGCCACAACCTTGTTGCCAGGAATCATGGGGTTCAGATCGCCCCCACTCCTTATATTATTGGCTATGACCTCTGCCCCAGCATCCCCAAAGCCCACAGCCAGCAGGCTGCAGATCTTGTTGATGGAGTTCTCCAGGATCCTGGTTTCCATCTGAGGATCATCGCTGTGGTGCTTAGTGGTCTCTGGTTTTGCCAGAGGATTCTCTGAAACGTCTCGTACCTTGACAAACAGCACAAAACACGTTGCTGTTCAGAGCCCTGTCAGGCGACTACCACGCACCTTGACAAACAGCACAAAACATGTACAGGATAGAGCTAACATGTATCAAGTATGCATGCAAACAAAAAGAACAAAAAAGGGAAACTAAGCAAATGAAGATAAAGCGCACAAAATCACCATCCATGTGTCTTCGGGCAGCACAATAAGCCAGGTGGGTAAGGATTGACTGGATTGGGCCTTGCACTGATGACAACCGGGCAGCTGATACTGAGGAGTGCAATGGTGGCTGTCTTGCATGCATGCCTGCCCAAGGCTGCAATATAGCAATGACAGGACATGATGACACTGCGAATAATCACGCCATATAACCATTAGACTTGCATTACTTTCCTTGGGCAGGTTGTGAAAAAACACAAGAAGTTGACCATGTGAGTGACTTATTTAGCTCAAAACCGTCCTGACGCTACACATCCATGTCACAAGTGATAGTAACAACAGTATGCTCTGGACTGCACTGTTGGCATGGCATATATATAAGAGTGCATCTTTGCCTAACTAATGACTGACCATAGGGTGTTCCCTGTAATTTGTCAGACAGCATATGGCGTTATGACATAACATGTTGATACAAACGCTGCCGCTGCAGAAGAGAGTCCAAAAGGCATTTGTTGGGCCTAGCTTTTGACATATACATCATATTACAACATCAGTACATCTGCTGTTGCTGTGGAAGCGATTGAGGAACCTTTTCTGGGCATACCTTACGCAGCATGCGCTCGATGGGGCGCAGCACCAGCCTGTTGCTGTCGTTATTGAACAGCACAGCGCCACAGCCCAAAGCCACAATCACAAACAGGGACCGGAACAGGTTCAGCGCAGCGCCAAAGCGTGAGTTCCATCTAACGTCAAACACGGCTGTGGTGACCAGGCAGCTCGCCCACTGCTGAAGGCCACAGGCAGACGTCTGCTCCTACAGCATGCAGACAACATCAGACACCAGACACACTTTTGCACACTTGTGGTGACCAGGCAGCTCGCCCATTGCTGAAGACCGCAGGCAGGTGTTTGCTCCTATATCATGCGGACATTGACATCATCAGATGCTCAGTCATCATGTGATCATGTCACGAAATCTTGAAAGTGTGAAAAGGTCCAGAGTGTGAATCATCAGACATTGGCCAGACATTTGCCTGGTGTCAAAGTGTGCAACAGGAATCACTAGAAGGGCTATGCTGATGAGTCTGGACTTGGCTTCTAGCCACCTGATGTGTGCGCGCTCATGACATGGAAGAGACAAAGGTCAAGCGCACACGTTGCTGCAGATCCAATTGCCAAAGGTGCTTACTCATGACATGAGACCAACAAAGATGCAATGCCTGGTTGCTGCACACCATGTTGCTGAAGGAACAGATCAGGAGATGAGATGGCTGCAGTGGCAAATCAAGCTGGAACGTTCAAAGCTAACATGTCTTGTGAGACAGAGAATAGCAGAACATTGTCCTGTTTTCCTGTTACACTGTGCAACATAGACAGCTGCACACAGCGCCCTTGCAACCATCCAAAAACGTTAGCCGTTACATAGAAGATTCCACCCAACTCTGCATCTGATTTGTTATGTGTGCATCATGCAAAGCGATACCCATTGCAAAATTTGGCACGCAAGGTGTTTGTTTGAGAATCTGACCTGAACAGTGAGAAGCTCATATGACCTATAGGGGTAGGTGTTGGTCACATCCACAAAGGTGTGATTGCACACTGTCAAGCTGTGCAGCCCATCAGTCATCTTCAAACCCTGCATGAGATACTGGGTATTGCTGTTGAGTTCCCCAGGTGTTACGTTAATACTCTTTTTGCTCTCATGCTACCGGTCTATGTGGAGCAGTCTTGGAGGTGAAGCATCCCTTTGTGAGTCACCTTGTGTGTCGTGCCATTGCTGGAGCCTATTTCTGAGTGTCAGCAGAGTATCAGAGAAGGATCACTGCATCCTGACAGAGGCCCATATTGGAAAACACCACACTTGTAGGCATCAACTTGATGAGAAGTCAAGAATTACGCCAGGCTGCCCAGGTAAGGCTGATATTGTAGGTACTTGTGCAGACGAGCACACAAGCAGTAATGATGCGTTGCGCATGACAACAGAAGGCACACACACGCTTTAGCACATGCAGGCGTTGCAAGCATGTCACACACTGCCTGTGAGCGTTTCTTCACCCAAAAATGTGTCACCCTGTACTGATGAAAATGCAAATACAAGCCAGACAGGGTGAATGATTTCTGGGAGTTGACAACTGGCGTCTCAATATGCTTGCAATTTCTCATCAGACATATGCATGATGCAAGACCACAATTAAGCTGTGATGAGCATGCAGACTGGACACGTCTGCTGTGCATGTCTGCATGCCTTGCTTGCAAATAAGTAGCTGCAACAGCTTGACACTCATGCAGCACTGTGTGCAGTTACATCAAGCAAAGCCAAAACAAGCATCTCCACACGCACACAAAACATTTGCGCAACAGATCACCCACCAGACGATAGCTGCTGGAACCTTGATAGGCATGCAGTGCCTCCCAGAAGCCTGTGGTGTTGCCTGTGTCCAGGTACATGTCATGCAGCATTTGTAGACCTGCTTCATTCATGGGTGGATAGTCTCCATACAGCCCACTGCCCAGCTCAAAGCAGGGGATGAATAACAGCAGCCCGAGCACACCTGCATGAGGTGAGTCAGTAAGTTTGGTGAGCAGCGAGTGAGTTATGTGAGGCATGCAAGGGGTCAAGCTTGATGCGGCATGGGGATGTTTCTTGCCTGCCACTCAGCCTTTCCTGATATGTATTGTATGCAGCAGCTGTAAAGTTAAAAATGCCAATGGCAGTAGCAGTGACAGACACAGACACACAAAGACACAGACACAGACTCACATGCACAGAGGCATGTTCCTATGGTCTTATATGTATGTCAGTTCATGTGACCACTCATGCATGCATGCATGCCACCATGCACACGCTCTGGTTGAGTACCAGTGAGCCAAAAGCTTACCGATAATGACGCGCCTGGTTGTGAGGTGCGACAGCTTCTGACCCACCCTGGTGCCGGCAAGGGCGGCCCTCTGCCCAAACTGAGCTGGCTTGCTCATGGTCAGCCCTCCCTGAATCTCCATTGTCCTCACCTGAATGTTGCATGCAGCTGCTAAGTTCAACCAAAGTTACTTGCATCATGAGTGATCCAAGCAGTGGTGACATAGCAGTATTCACTCTGTCCAAGACCAATGCATCAAGAGCTAAGCCAACATTTGCAAACACAAACAAGTTAACAAGTTTTGTAGAGCTGACCGGTCCTGCGTGCATTCCATAGTTGTCGGCTTGTTTCTGTGATGGCAATGGAATCACAAGCTTGAGTGTCCTTCTGATGGGAAAGATTTTGTCTGCATGCACTGGGATAGAGATGTAGCCCACATAGACACATGCATTTGCGCACTGCTGCTGCATATGCCAAGTTCTGCTTGCAAGCTGTGTCACATGAGTAAAGCAATCTCACCTGCTTGTGCAGCTCATACTGATTGTACAGATATACCAGCCGCATGAGGCGCAGGATTCTGCACACTCGCATGATCTGGCGGGCCTTGTTGGCAGAAGTGTTGCTTGTGCCTCTCGCCAGGAAGGAGACCTCATTAGCCTCAATGCTGCTACTGCTGCTGCTGATCCTGTTCAGGCCATTCACCACTGCTGGAATGTCCAGAAGCATAGACAGGGTTGCAACAAAGTCGATCAACCTGCAGAGTCATTAATGCGACTTAGACAGCTCATCAGGTTGTGTGATTGAGCAAGACAGTGTGAAAGCATGATATGGCATGCTTGCAGTGCAGTAAACAACTGGTGTTGCATGAGCTCATGAGCTCATGTCTGAGAGTGTTGAACTTAAAGTTTGCTGGAGTCCTGGATTGTGGGCTGATGCAATGTCACTAAAGCAAAGACTTGCATGTGAGGGCAATTTGTCTTTCGAGGCTATGGATACACTCACAGGAAAGCAAATGTGTGTGCAGGCTCAGTGAAAATTGCGTTTACCAGTAAAAGCGAAAAGCATAGCCAGGCCTCACAAAGGATCCGGCTGAGGTGTCAAGGACAAATACTACCAGGATGACAATTGTGATGCCCACACACACTGGATCAGCTGCTGGAGGTAATAGAGCCAAGCGGAAGTCATCCAGGAAAACTGCCAGAAGCGTGATGAACACCACAAAGCAACTGATGTGAGTGCCATCGAGCAAGTCACAGGCCTTTGCTTTCCACTGAGGTTGATTTGCTTTTTCAAACTGCTGGAAGACGCTCGGTGTGGCAGTCAATGAGTGGCTTGGCTCTGACGCTGTGACAATGGCTGGGACTTCGCCTGTCATGCTGGCTGCTCTGCGCAATATGAGGCCCTGCTTGCTGGCTTTCTTCACGGCAGAAATGCTAGGGCGGAACTTCGTAGGGCTTTTGGCAGATCTGGACATTGTGCTGGTCATTGTGCTGGACATAAAGGACGCCTCCAGGCTGGGGGACCTGGCTTCAAGCTTGTCTGCATCGTCTGGGACCTTATGCAGCCACTGCCGAGCAAAGTCAACAGGATTGGCCAGCAGAGGCCGTGCGCTGTCAGTAGATGCTGTCCTGTCCATGATTAGGGTGCTTGCGTCGTGGTCGCCCCTGCTGGTGGAGGCCTCAGCCTCGCTGCGCTTTGGTCTGACTGCTGCTGGTTCAATAGCTGCTTTGGGATGTACGCTGGCCATGCTGCTATCAGCTGATCACAATCAAGCTACATCTGCAGCCGATCGTGGAACGAGGCGGCAAAACACCCGGCAGAGGTGACCTTGCACAGAAACCTGATAAAGCATGCCAAGCCTCGGCTCACTTGAAGAAAGCTGCAATTGTGATAGTAATAAGTCTGTGTCCAGTGTATGTCGTCTGCATCTACGCAATCTGCCGTGACGACACGTTGACAGCCGGTTGCGCAGTCGAACAGGCACGAATGCAACTTCCATTGCTACTCCTTCGCTTACTCGATTGCGTTGTAAGCGTTACGTATTGAGGGGTGCGAAAAACGAAAAAATGCGCGAGGGGACAGTCGAAACATTGAGGGGTTAGGCTCGGAGACAGCTCGCGCTACCTGCGTCATATAGTTGCAGGACCGACACCCGGAAGTCAAGTGTCCGGTGCTGTGTCGCATTCTCCTGTAACAAACGCTGTCGCAGCAGGCAGACACGCTCGACAATTTGAATTTCGGAAGTTCCTGACTGATCGTCCTGCAGTAGCCCAGGACAGCCGGTCTAATAAAGTATCGTTGGCCATCCCGCCGTTGATCGATCGGCTTTGACGTAGATAGAGCCATATTTAGGCAACTGACGCAGCCTGCTCGTTCCCATGCTCAAGCCAGCCCGTAACCTTAAGGGTCTTACTGAAGACGAAGCTGTCAGCGGCGAGGTAAGTCTATCATAGACATTCTAGCTCTTCAATATGACACGAGGAACTTCGGTTTTCAATGCTGTCGTTTTACAGACGGAGAAATTGATCAAAACCACAGGCCACCTGCCACACAGTAAAGCTATAGAGACTAGTGCAGTGGACCAGAAAGTTGTATTGGCAAAGCTCAATTCACACCTGCTATGGAAATTCTTTGCACTGACTGTGCTGTGCTATATTGACCGGACGAATCTAGCTTTTGCTGCCATTCAACTCAATAAAAGTCTAGGGTTCACAGAGCATATTTATGGTGTTGGTGCCAGCATATTCTTTGTTGGATACTCAATCTGCCAGATCCCAAGCAATTTGATATTAGTGAGAGTTGGCGCACCTCTTTGGCTGTCTGTACTGATCGTGTCCTGGGGTATTGTGGCAACTGCATTTGCTGCCATCAATGGCAAATGGATGTTTTACATTCTGCGACTGCTGCTGGGAGCAACAGAATCAGGCACCTTTCCTGGCATGTGGTACGTCTTTTGGTCTTTACAGACTGCTGTTGCCATAACCTTGCTGCAAATTGGTCATTGTCTTTTCACCTAGCAGACTGATCCCTTTCAGAAGGGCCGCATGGTCATAGAATATTCATTTTGTATTGATGCATAACACATGCAATCTAAGCATAGGATTGTGATTTGCTGGAGGTTTGCCATGCAGTTGTTCCGAGTCATGGTCCTGAACATATTTGAATATGTGGTTGGTATATACAGGTATCATCTGTCTACATTCTACACAGACAAGGAAATTGGTGTGGCCTACTCCTATGTCTCAGCAGGAACAGCATTGTCACAGGTACATGAGGCAAACAACGTGCATGCTAGCACAGCTGTGCAACTTCCAAGACAGCATTCAACTGACACGCTCTCATGCAATCCACATGCACTAGACACTGTCACGTGGACTTTGCAGCAGAGATACATCCCTGACATATCTCTTGTCCACACTCTGATATTTGGTGAAACAAGCTGGTTGCATTGTCATGAGCCATGCCATTGTTAAGTGCGATCAAACTGCTGATGAGTTTTGCTGTACAAGTTTACACTTCAACATGTGTAACCAGGTGATTGGAGCGCCTTTAGCTGCTGGTCTGCTAGCACTGGATGGCTGGCTGGGCTTAGCTGGCTGGCAATGGCTTTTCATTGTGGAGGGCATACCCACAGTCTTGATGGGTTTGTACACTAAAGTCAATCTGGCAGAGTCACCAGCGAAAGCATCCTTCCTGACCCCTGCTGAGAAGACATGGCTGCAGCAGCGTCATGCTGAGAGCAAGGTATGTGCAAGGCTCTCAGACTGTCCTGCACGTCCTTAGCTCATCATGAGCTGGAAAGCCATTTAGTTATTATTGTTATTTATTGTTCTCAGGCTGCCTAAGTTGTAATTAGCTAATTAGTCAAATCATTAAATCATTATTCCATTGAATCATCAACATCAATGAAACTTTTGGAAATGTCTGGTCTGCAAGTCAAACCCCTGGGGCCATTGCTGCTGCGAGTCAGTACAGTGCTGCTGCTTCTGCTGCTGTTGCTCTCAGCAGATCTGTTTTGTGGAATGCTTGCAAGCATCTGTTGCTGTTGCCGTTGCCGTTGCCATGAAGGTAATTTGCGCAGGCTTTTTTGTAACAGCATGCATTGTTTTATCATTAGCCTGCTGACAACCCCAATCCCATAAGGCACTGCATGGCAACCCTCCGACTAATGCTGCACAGGCTCACCATACCATTACACCGCATGGTTGCCTCTGAACAATGGTGCACCAGCTAGCAAGACCATGGCTTTGCATGGCAATCCTCTGACTGATGCTGCACAGGCTAACAACACATTGTAGTACTGCATGACTACCAACTGATACTTCCTGCGCAGGCGAACAACATCACTGCACGACCATCTACTGACGGATCCTGCTCAGGCTAACAGCACCATTGCATGACCACCTTCTGACTGATGCTGCACAGGCAAACAACACCACTGCATGACCACCTGCTGACTGATGCTGCACAGGCCAACAGCAAGACTGCAAGCCAACAGCAACACTGCAAGACCACGTTCTGACTGACACTGCACAGGCTAACAAGACCATGGCAGGAGTGGAGGTGAGCGCCTGGGGCGCAGTGCGCAACTGGCGCACCTGGTACCTCGCCCTCATCAACCTGTGTGACTCCACAGTCAAGTACGCCATCATCTACTGGTGTCCCCTCATCATCTACCACATGGTGGGCGAGAACATGCCCCATGCCACAGGAGAAGCTGCGGTCCCTCATGACGCTGTCGTGGCTCTGCTCACAGCACTCCCCTTTGGCTTTGCGGCAGTCTTCATGCTGGTCAACGCCAGACACTCTGCAGCTACCGGTGAGGCTTCTGCCAATGTGCATGTAAGAGGGCTGACATCGATCTGTTTGAGTGTGTGCATGCATGTGTGTGTGTGCATGCGCGCGCGCACTTGCAAGTGTTTGTGCGAGTGTGTGTGCGTGTGTCTCTATGTCTGTGTGAGTGTGATGATATACATGCAATAAGCCGGCATGTTCTATGTGCAAGCACACAACAGAGCCTGTGCTGGAGCAATGCAAGGCAGTAGTGTGTCATTCAAACACAAGACCTCTGAGGTCTTTGTCATGTCTGATGCACCGCAGGGGAAAGGCGATGGCATGTGACCATCCCTCTTGCAATAAGCTCCCTAGCTCTGGCATCCATGTCGCACACAATGGCACACAGCCCCTTCTTGGCATTCATGTCACTGCTGGCAGCAACACTGGCTTGGGCGCCCAATGGGATCATGTACAGCTACCCCGCCACCTTCCTTCAGGGTGCAGCAGCTGCCACAGGAGTTGCCCTCATCAACAGCATTGCTAATATTGGAGGCATGATTGGTCCCTACTTGATAGGTAGGCGTGCTAGACTCAGTGCTTTGTTGTATTTGATGTCTTTGTGGCCAGACTATGGCAGTGCAGGTTGCATGGCAGTGAGTTAGTCAGAGAGGGGCAGAGCCTGTTTGGTTATGTCTGCCAGCAATTGCATGTCAGGTCATCCCTGCAGCTGCATTGCCAGGTTTGTCGCCCTTGCTGCTTGTTTGCTGTCATTGCCAGTGTTTGTTGCAGGTGATGTCACCAACATGTCACTGTACTGGTCTCTGTTGCACCAAATTGCCAAGACCATGTTCCCCGCTGGATACCTCACACGTTATTCCAGTGTGCATCTGTAAAGTTTGCAATCCAGTGCACACCAACTTGTTGAGACTGCTAACCTTTGTTGGTGTGCAATGTTTGTGGTTTTTCTTAGTGGTATGTATCCGTGGTATGTATCCGATGACCAATTCCCGAAACTGCACTTGTCAGCAAAGCTCGGTAAACTGTCGGGATCAATGTGTGTGGTTTGCCTGTTGTGACTTGGCACATGGTCTTTGCAGGCACCTTCAAGCACTCCAAAGGGGACTACAGTACTGCCATCATGGTACTTGCGGGTCTATCTGCATTCACTTGTGTTCTGACAGTAAATTTCAAAGAGCCATCTGATGCCAAGCATGACAGCCAAGTCAGCAGAAAAGCGCATGACATAGTTGTATGACTCATAATTACGCCTACTTGTAGCTGCAATAAATCAATAACAAACGACTTGTGCCATATGCATTTCTAGAAGTAGACACTGTATCTTTACTTTCAGGGTTAGATGTCATTGAACCATGTACATCATTCAGTCTGATCACTGTTCAAATGATTTCAAATGAACAGTAGCATTCGCATCATTACTTGATGTCAGGACGTGATATATTGACCTCCAACACTAGTAATTGAGTTCACAACATACAAGTTCAACCTGCTTGCATGATTAAGATGCCCACATTCGACAATTTTGCGGTGTACAAAGCAAACAGCAAATAAGGTAGCTGCAGGTCACGAACACATTTATAATGACAACAGATCTCAGAACAGCCATCACAAAGCAGCAGACAAGCAAAAATGATTGGCTCAGCAGACATATCAGGTGTTCATCACATTGTTCAAACAAGTGTAACTTGCAAGTTCCTGCAGTGTCTAGTGCAACTAACTAAGACCACCCTGGTCTGAATCTCCCTATTGTGTACGCCTAGCAGACCTTCATGTGCACTTTGGACAGCTTGACTGATTCTGGTGACTGACGCTGCTCCAGCCCTGCTAGCACAGCCGGCCCAAACCCAGAACCTGCAAGCTTTAAGCCTGCCACAACAGCCCTCGGGCTCAGACTCTGTGATGAACATTCCAATGAACGCCGAGCATCCCAGTCATCGACAACAGCTGACCCAAACCCGGACCCAACACCCTTGATGGAGGCCATCACACTCTCACTCTGAGATGAAGATGAAGAGGACAGATCCACAGACGCGCGAGCAGTCCATTCATCTATGAACGCCGGGCCAAACTGAGACATAGCAGCTCTAGCAGCCTCTGTCCGTGCACTGTCTGATGTGGCTAAGGATGACTGATAGAACTCAAGATCAGCAAGGACCGCTGGCCCAAGGCCTGACAGGCTAGCAGTCAACCCTGACCTCAACCCTCCAGTACCTTCTGAAGAAGACTGATGCAGCTCCCACTGAGCTAATGCAGCTGGTCCAAACTCCGACATGACTGCCCTTGCAAGAGAAGTCTTTGAACTCTGTGATTGTGACTTCGATGAGTGGTGATGCCAGTTTGTCTGCAACGCTGAACCCAGATCTGAAGCAATGATCTTCTTCTCACCAACCCACTCTTGATTTGCCAGTGCTGCAAAAGGCGAAACAGGAGGCCTGACTCCACCCACCCAAGACTGAGCCTCACCCCAGCCCGTGCTTCCTGCTGCTACAGGGGCAGCTCTCTCAGCCAAGCTGTCTACCACTGCAGGGCCCAAGGTGGAGACAGCTCTGCCAAAGGAACGAGCAGCGCCAAACCTTGGTGAGTCAGGCGAATCCAAGCACTCTGACAGCCTACTCTGCAGCCCTGGAAGTGTGGACGAGCTGAACCCAGAGACAGCAGCAGCCTTCTGCTTGCTGTTCTGCAACCACTCTGCCAGAACCTGCTTTGATCTCTGTCTAAGCGGCTTAGCCTTAGTAACGCTGGTGCTGACACAGCTTGTTGCATCAGCTGCTGTGGCAACTGCCTGGCCAGAAGTTGCAGTGATGGCAGTGACTGCTGCTGCTGTGGGTGAGGGCTGCAGGGCTGGGGTCAGAGTCTTGGGCTGCTGCTTGGTGCTGGCTTGTAGTGCTAGCAGCATGAGCTTGTAGAACCAGAAGAGGTTGAGGCCTGAGAGGACGCCATACACAGCAATGCCACCCCAAGCCCATGCCTGCAACAGCAATCATCAAGCTTGAATGGGTTTGTCATGCAGGACAGTCACATGACACATGTGCATCAGTGCATGCCTGCCCACCAGACATATTGCATCTCTGAGCTGGCAGTGCCATGTGACATGAGTAACAGTACCATGTCTGCATGCAAAGCAATTGGTGCATTGTCACGGCATGGGGGACACACACTGGCACATACTGCAGAAACCGACACATATTGACAGCAGCAATTTTCAGTCCCTGATTGCTGACACGCAGCGCCAGATTGCAAAAGACAGCTGATAAGACCAACGTGATACACCTTCATGTTTCCATTTTCACCATGATGACAGCTGAGAGGCTTTACCGGTTTGGTGTCCAAAGCTGCAACAGCTGAAATCATGAGGCTCCAGTAATAGTTGGCAACCACCACGCGGCATACAAAGAACTGAGCAACAAAAGCCATGCCTGCAGCACAACGAGCGCTGAGACGACACACGCCATGTGATGACTGCAGTGCTATGTTGGCATGGACCTTGTTTATTGCACTGAGCAGACTGCCAAACTGCATTCTTTGTATGCACAGCAACAATGAAGTGTTGCAGAACTTGCACAGCATCATAAATATGTTATGACAATGGGTTGTCCTGTTTTGTGTTCATTCTGCTTGTTATGTTGTTGAAATTGCTACATGACACGCCCAAATTTAAGCAGAGAAACAACTGAAAGACATCTCGCAGTATCACAAGCATGCAGAACAGTCATCCTGGAATGTCACAAGCATGCAGAACAGTCATCTTACCATGCCAAGGTACACAAGCAGGATCTTACGATTCAGAGTCTCATGTACAGTCCAAGAGGTGGCTCACCGGTGGCAGTGTAGCTGGGGGTCCCTTCTCGGCCCATCAGCTTCAAGCAGCCCATGAGGTGCAGCAAGGGCGTGGTGCCCTCAAAGAACACCTGAATGGCTGTCCCAAACAGTGCCATCTTGTTGAAATACAGCCCAAAGCAGCAGCATGTCAGCCCCAAGCAGTGGTGCAGTAGAAAAGCCACTGTCCCGACAGCCTCGTAGAACATGAGCGTGAAGAGGGTGTCGTAGATGAGGTAGCCGTACATGATGCTGCCCCAGAAGAAGTGTCCATCTGAATGCAGCACACCCTATGGTGAGCGGAACTTGTTGATGAATTAATAGACAAATGGGTTGACACTGATAATTTGACACCAGTTATGAGTTGATGATATTGGTCATGTGAATAATGGTGTCTGTCATTCCAATCTACTGGTCAGATGGTCATAGTTGGCTCCAACAACCATCAAAACCAAATGAAGATGTGAGCCGTCTGTGAAAGTGCTGATGACTCACGGTGACACAGCGGCGGAGCTTGGCGGCTGAGTCATGGTTGCAACAGCATGTCTGCATGTCCAAGAGCTGCCCTGTTGGGATGATGTGCTGCATGCCGTATGCCAGGAACATCATCAAGCAGATAATATGAAGAGTTGTGCCAGCAGCATACACCAGCTACGTGTCTAGGCTATGATGTGTGAGCAATCTGACCTGTGACTCCAAACAGTGGATCTGCATTCAGGATTGGATCACTCAGATTGCCCATCTGTCCAGCTACCAGGATTGTTGCCTGCAGACATGCATTCATTCAGTCACTCCTTCTTTTATTTGTGCAGTATACGGGAATCCTCCCACACGTTTGGGCGCATGAAGAAGTGCTGCCTACAGACATGCAAGTCCCCTCAATGGGAACAGCATGAAAGTAAACACTAGACCCTAACATGAGCACAGCAAGCCCATAGCATAACAATCCAGACAACTCTTCAGCACAAGCAGGGTAACCTTACAGATCTCTACATAAGTGGGTCAGAGCAGCTGACCGGTGACAACACAGACATGAGCAGGACAGCTGCATGCTGACGACAAAACATTCAGAACTGCACTGTGAAGACATGTCTCCTGCCAATGTGCCAGTTTAAGATCTTGAGACAAGTAGGATGTATCTAGATCAGATGAGTTGTGCATGACAATGCCGGGGCCGGAATAGATGCTGTGCCAATTTGGGATTTGGCACAAGGCCCACCTGTTCGGCAGCATGGCGCACAACTCATTGAATGCAAGGCATCAAACAGATGCAGCAAGTGCCAGACATGAAGGGCTTACATGAGTTGCAGATGCAATACGGTTGCACCAAGCCAGCTTGTGCTTGTACTTCAGCTTGCTATAGCCATGCCAGACGATGGAGGTGGTCACATGGGCCAACAGAGTAATTAGAACCCTGCATCAGAAGTGCAGTTGTGTCAGCATGACCATTCACGCTGCACTTTGCGTAATGCTGCATGCAAGCTGTGTATACTGTTGGATATGATCTACACAGGTGTGCTCCAAGGTGAGCGCTGTTCTCAGCGCACCAAGTGCACACGACAGCTCCTTCTTGACAGGACAGCCAGCGTGGAGTGCAAGCTGTCAAGAAGTGATACCGTAGCAAGGGCTGGTAACAAAACATCAAGAAACATAGAGCAATGCTACCAGTGCGAGAAGAGGCAGATGTACCATGTACAACAAGACAGCGCAGCCACGCTGTGTATAGGAGCCACAGGAAATGAGGAGGAGGCCATCTCAGACAACTTTGTGTGGTCAGCGTGCTGGCTGTGCGATAACAAGGCCTGCAAAGCAGGAACAGGACAAAGAGTTCTATTCCAAGTGTCACAGAAGCAAGCTCATCTCCACTCAGCCTCTGCACAAAGTCGCTGTGACCGCAAGATGATGTCTTTTGCTGGGGCACCCTGGCCCATACGGTAAACGTCAGTAACACGAGACGGAGCGCTTCTACTGTCTCACCGAGTCCGTTCGTAGCTAGTTGGGATTTCAGCTTGGCCTCGGGATCTGGACTCTCGCAAGGTCAGCTTCAAGAGAACAGACCGCAATGATCGTCACTCGTGTATGCAGCAGACCAGCGGCCACAGCAGCTGGGAGCAGGTTCAGTGATGACCTATTCACGTCTGCCTGGCTCGGCAACACAAGTCCACGACACTCTGCATGCCCCGCAATGATCCGCGTTTCTTTGAGTTCGCACAGGGGCAAAGCTGCCAACAGGAGTCCTAGACGAGGACATGCGCAATGCCAAGTCTGGGTTGGCATGTGCGTGCCGCATTGTGCGTATGTGCGTGCCGGAATGTGCGGATGTGCGTCAGATGTGCGTTTACTTTCACATTTGGTATGTTCTCACAGTCTCCTCGATATGATGCAATATGCATTCAACCATGTTGCACATGTGCCACAACCGGGCATGGCGAGTGCACCCTGCACATGGTGTCAGATTGGGCCCTGGTATGTGGTTGTTTCAACGAAATATCTTATAGGAGAAACTCCCATGTCGCACATTCAATGCCCTTTGAAGTTGTACAACATGTTGCCAAACACTACATGTATACAACTTGCCCTTGAGAGCATGTTGCCAAAGACTTGCAAGACTTTGCAAGGCTTCTCCCCCTTGTTCACACAGACTGAGGACTCAAGCACACTCAGACAGCCAGACAGAGCAGCTTCAGCGCGCCGGTCACGAGCCTGTTTGCCTTGTGCCTGGTTCTGTGGACAAGTACCTGCCTGTGCCTGATTGCACTCTTCAAAAGAGCCTCGACACACATTCTGAGGGCTTTTTACCCTGCTGATATAGGTATAACCACTAATACAACCTCCGACTTCAGCTCTACATGCGTTGTGCTTGCGCTCGTGGCCGGCCGTCAGGACTTTCAGCCTTGATCTAGCAGCCAGCGACAGCAACGACGACTGTTTTTCTCAGCAGCTTTCCACTACATCATCTCTACATGACTGCAATGATAACCTCCGAGATGCATTCCAATGCATTTCAGTGCATCGCGCAGCCTAACACAACCCTTGTTTGACTGCATGTGTATACTGTATCTAACGCTAACACAATACCCCTATGATCCAGGCACTTTACCAGGCTCTGCAGATCAGTGCATCCTTGGGAACGTGTATCTGAGATCCAATCTATCAAGGAAAGACTTGCAAGACTTTCAATTGAAGCTTCAGTGCATTAAACGTCAGCCGATTAACACACCGCAATACGCGCAACAAAGCCAGAATACATGTGAATGTAGCGTATTGTACATGATGCTGATGCAATCGCCTACTCAAATCACCCTTTGTCGACATGTAATCAACGGCAAAATGTATGTAGCACGTCCTGATTGCAAACTTTAGTAACGTTCAAGTCATACTCATGTTCCAAAAGTACACACTTGCACACTGTTATGCAGCTGGTGTGTTGCAACCACACTCTACAACTGCCTCCTAAACTTGATGAACAGAAACTGTAACATGTTCTACTAGTTTAAAGCGTATACGCAAGTTCACTGTCATCACAGAATCTGATTTGAAATTGCGTGATCGTATCAGCCCTGACCTTTAAAGTCTATACATGCAACACGACACGGAGTGCTGCATTGCCCTGCAAGACCACCAATAAGCAGCATTGCATGCACAGATGATGATTGATAAAGTGCGTTGTCAAGTGACTCAGCTGTGTTGAAACCCTGTTGTGTCCCGCGCCATCAATCAATGTCAATTTGATATGGTTGCTCATGAGGCAGGCTGCAATCTGTGGCTACAACTGTGCTTTGCGTTTCTTTTCAAGCTCTTCATACTGCAGTTTCTGAGAGCACTCATGAAGACATAGCTCTGAATACAGCCAAAACATGGCAAATGCGGGCGAGACCTGCATATACAACCATTGACGTTGTCTCATGCGTCTAACTCATGCAGATCTGAACATCAAACTGCTCTATGCCTGAAGCAGCATGCGACCTTGGACTTTGCAGAACTTTGGGCTGCATACAGAACTCTACCATGCACATGCATCCCAACAGGCATGCAGAGTAGCACGGTAACTTACGACCAGGGCGGCTTTGCCGCTAACTCCAAGCGATGTCCTGAACCCATGCCAAAATGTATTTGCACCCCCAACCGTTGCACCGGCCAGACCTAGCGCGGTTAAAGACGCTTTTCCCCCTGCCTGCCAAGCTTCTTTTTTGCACCTTTCCCCAATCTCAAGGCGACGCTCTTCGTCAAGCTGTGCCGCTGACATGCTGAACTTGCTCTGTGACCTGACTCTCAGCAGAAAAGGTTGAATGTTTGTTGCCTTGGGCTGCAACATGGCATGCACATTGCGCTCAGAAGCGCCCTCACACCAGCTCTCGCAAAGGCCCTTCTGCCTCTCTAGCAGACTGGAAGTGTCTCCCAGAGTTTACCTTGCGCAGTATTGATTTCTGTGACGTAGACCTGCTCGGTCGACTGCGTGGGTGTGATGCAACGCAAACAGGCAAAGGGTGACCAGGTTATAAGTTCCCTGCCTGACGTCCTGCTGACCCACATTCTGAAGCTTGCTGATCATAAAACAAGATTATCGGCTCACTTGGTCTGCCAGAGGTGGAACAGACTTCTAAGGCAACCCACATGCCCTGACTTGTGGGAGCCACTGCCAGTACTGCACTTGTTTAAGCCTGGACTTGCTATTGCTGGGACTGCGCATCTGTCACGTGGCATGGCATGGCTGGCAACTCGAGCAGCTGGGATTGCTCTGGCGCATTTTTGCTTCCCTGGACAATCGATGATTGACACTCTTGCCACTGAAGAAATTGATATCGATGACAGCCCAGTAATAGATGAGGCAGAGCTTGTATGCCAACAGCAGCTGCCAAGACTGATTGGCCGTCTGGACTACAGGCAAGAATCAATCAGGATGGCCTTTTCCTGTGCAGGTATGAGAATTAAGTGTCTGTTTGCATTTCTGCTCTGTACTCTGACAAATGGGGACTGACTTCAGCTTGCTGTGCAGATGTTGTCATTCTGACAACCTGCTTATTCCATGATCTTGCACTATCTTCTTACTTGGCACAAAACCTTGTTGAGCTGGATCTTGTAGCGTATGGGAAAAACACGGAGCAGCGAGCCATATCTCTGGACTGCATAAGCGTTCTGCACAAGCTGGAGCAACTGACTGTGAGGTCGACCTGCAGTCACAGCCACTGGCAGACTCAAGGGGCGCTGAGTAGCTTAACCTCCCTGCGTACTTTCAAGTTCAAGGCAAACGCAACACTGCATGGTGATATCATATCAAGCTTGCGTCGCTTGCCTAGCTTGGCGCATCTGGAATGCAGCAAAGTTCCAGGAGGCAGACTCGACTTTGGCACTGGGCATTTCACTGCCCTCAAATCTTTCTCCAAAGGACAACATTATGACAAGGAGTTTCAGCATGTTCAGTTCAGCATGCCGGCTGCATTCAATAGCCAGCCATCGCCAGGTGACACCTTGGGATCTCTGCGTTCCTTTTGTGTCCATGAGTGTTGGCTCACTTCAGCGCCAATCCCTTTCTGGCAGCTGTCAAGCTTGACAACAATCGAGTTCGATGATTGTCGTTTTGAGCCAGAAGCTTGGTTAGAACAAAGTCTGCACGGGGCGGTACAGATTGAAGAGCTGATTGTGTCAGATTGTGAGCTTGATGACATGTGTATGAGTGTATGCCAGCTCACCAACTTGCAAAGCCTCAAGATGAACGACAATTTCATATGTGATTTCCCAAATGTCTTTTCAACATTGACTGCATTGACGATGCTAAACCTGAGCGGCAATGACCTGTATACAGTCCCGCCGCCATTGCAGTATCTGTCCAATCTGCAGCATGTCAATTTGACAATTTGTGGAGGCATCAGCAGCTCCCTGCTTTTCTTCCTTAGTTTCTCTGCTCTGCAAAGTATCACCATGGTAGCAGCGTATGAGAAATGGGAAGGTTTGTCGCTGTACTATATTGCCCAGCTGGAAGCTGCTTTGGAAGAACATTTTGCTGTTGATAAGCGCCCATCATTCACGTACTGTTAATTTGAAAATCGTTCACACAGGTGATACAATTGATCTCAATGCTGATTTTGAGGACAAGCTTTGACATTGACAGACAAGTAAATTATTTGACCTTAAAGGCTGAAGTGGTAATACATTTGACCTGACTTGTCTTGTGTAAGCTTGACATTTTTTGATGAGCAAAAGCGTACGCAGATTTCGCTAATCTTTAACACGCATGCTCCACAGCAAGGTTGCTGTGCAGATCGTTCTTGCACAAGTCCAGCACCGCCGTGTGGGAGGGCCTCACACTCCTCTCACGGTTCTCAACAAGAAAAGACAGCATACAGTTGCGAAATTTGCGCTCAAGATCTCAGCACAAGCGTCAGTTGAGCAGCCAACAAAGACACAAGCTGACATACAACGGCGTTTGGACAAAGCGGTGGGGTTGATCAACACAGCTGACCTACTTGCGCCCTTCGACCGTGCAAGCTATACCGCTGCATTGGTCATATGGTGCGTTTTATGCCGAGAGCAGCTCTGCTGACTCACAGCCGCTCGTTCGCTTACTTGTACCTTTGAAAAGCGTAGGCAGGCGATTGCAGACATCCCTCCTGCAGATAGGTCAGGGCTTCTCAACCGCCTCAATGCCAGGTATCTGACCATTGCCTTTACCGTTATTGCCATTGACTGCTGTCCAGATGAGCTCTTTCTTTGCATGCACTGAAAATCCATGACATGCTTCCTTGTCCCTTGGTCATTTCCAAACACTGCTTGAACAGAAAAGCTAGATCATGCTTTCAGCTTTGCAAGTCTGCGCAGTCGACTGAGCTTGGCTTTCAGGGCATTTTTCTCATACGTAAGCTGAAATCTTTGCTGGATCTGCATTACGTGTAGCAAACACCAAGAGTGAATAATGCTAGATTTATTAGTGCCAAGACAAAAAAATCATTGGAGCAGTAAGCCTGCAGGGACATCAAGAGACTCTGGAGGCTGGCTGGGCAGCGCTATCAAGCCTCTCAACAGCAACTACAACTTAGCGTCGGCAGCTATGATATCTGGGATGATCTGCCAACAGAGCTGGATCAAGTATGCTATGCATGCCTGCATGGTGCTTACAGTGTGATTACAGCACACCATACAGTTGTGGTCCCAAAGATATGTGGACTCTGATGACAATGATGCACTTGGTGTGAAGTCAGTCTGCTTGACATTGTTGACGCTGATAAACAAGCTATGGTTGATTTTGGGCATGTCAGGTAAGTAAGCTGCAACAGATTATGGCAAAAGCTTCTGAGTGGGGCATGCACAATCATGCACCACTGCATGTTTGAAAATAGTTGTGTTTTTCTAAGCTGCCAGTCTGCCTCACGCTTGTCAGGAAATGCATGTATATGATAGCAGGCTGCTGTTGAACATGCTGCATCTTGATAGCTACAGACACAAGCAAGACCTTGCATGCTGCAAGTTCCCATCATACAGGCTGCATTGATAGCTCTTCTTAATCCTGAAATGTCTGTGTTTGTACAGAACGTCCGTTCTGTCACAGGAATCTAAACTCAGAAATGCCTGGAAACAATAAAGACTTCTTTTTACATTGTGGAGATGTGTTTAGGCCACATTTCTGTGCATCACTGCTTTCCTGTGTGCTTTCTTGCAGGTGACAGAATTCGCTGGCAAAGCAGCAGTACCTCTTTCTGGCATGTTTAAGTTCCAGAAAGCCTTTTTCCTGCATCCAAAAACAGATGAGCTGTACGGGCGTGTTCAGCTGCAGAAAGGGCCGCTTGGCAATGCCCTGTATCCCCTGTACTACAAAGCATCTGTCACGCCATCCCTGGTTCCAGGTATGGCCCTCCAATCATGCATCTGTGCTCTGTATACCTGCAGCTTTTTCATACAGACTCAATGCTTGTATACATGCACTTCTTGAGCCTTCTGAGCATGCAATGTAGGCTCAATAAGGCACTCATTGGGACAGATTCTTGTTGACATTGATAGCGTTCAGCGATTAGCTAGTTGGTTCACAAGTGGACCCTCACTGCGCTTGTATAGCTGTGCACACAAGCAGAGGCTTGCCTTGGCTGCTCTCAGAATTCAAACCAGATCTGTGCAATGACGTGCGCTAGCATGCATGCATGACCATCTCTGCTGTGATGCAGCCACAGATGAGCTCACGGATCTGCAGCTAGATTACCAGTCCCCAAATGATCTCGGCCTACAGCCTGAACACATCCCAAAGGGTTGGCCCCAGCCCAAACAGCCCTTGTACCCTTTCAGTGGGGGACTTGTAGACTATTGCAGGCTAGTTGCCCCCGGGGTCCTTGTGGGGGTAGGCTGGAAGGCGCCAAGACCAGGTAGAGATGTTGGCAGGAGGTTTCTTCACTTCATGCTTGTCAGAAAGTATCAGTGAGACAAGCTATGGCACTCAAGAACTTCTATTTGCTTTTGAAGCAGCTGCTGGTTCCATCTAATATGTATGAATCATGCGCGTTTCAATGGAATGGACGCATTGACAACTATATTGACAATTATGTTGTCAAGCTAGTGAAATTGGCCAGAAGACTGGCCAACACCATTCTACTAAAGCAAGGCATGACCTAGTATCTGGCTCCTGAGGTCTTCGTTGGTCATGCCACTCTTCCTGTAGACATTTGGGCTTGTGCTGCAGTATCATGTCAGCTGCTATATAGCAGCTATATCTGGTTATTCAATTTACCAGAAGCTTCCTGTTTGGTCAGCATAGGCATCATGGTATCAGGCACTGTGACACCACGTGATGTGCACAACCAGGACAGTCATCTTGTATCTTTATAAATTGTAATCTGATCTATGCTAGTACTGCATGCAGCAACTGCGTCTTCACATGTGGGCCAAATGAATTCTAATCAGTACTTGTTCACAACAATACAAGGTCCTCCAAAGTACTAATCATGCCGCTACAGAGATTGTCACTATGTTTCAAGTTACAATGCTGGTAATGCTACAAAGCATTAGCAGCATGGGCAACCTTGCCAATTGGTCTGTTCATGGGGGGAGCTGAGCAGCAGCGGGTACGTTTGGATCAATGATTGGTTGAGATGTTGGAGGAGCATCAACAGCGGCAGCAGGGCTGGGTCCTCCAAACACTGGTTGCATATACTGAGCATCAAAACGGCCCCACCACCTTGTAATCCTGCCACTGTGCATGCTGTGAGCTCTATCCAAAAGATTTTCTTCATCTGCAGCACTACCCGAAGGCGCAGCAGGATCAGGTATCGCCCGGTGCTGCTGTACAGTGCTCATAAATGGACTGACTTGGGAGGTAGCTGTAAATGGGGACGGAGGGACGCTGCCGTTCTCCGCATGCCCAGGAGACTGCCGCCGCTCCTCGCCAAAATCGTCGAAGCTGCTGCTCGGTGGCATGAGCCGCGATCCAGAGCGGCCGTTCTGCTGCGGGCTATCATTGTGCTGTTGCCTCTGCTGCATCTGGATCAGGTCTTGGTGCGAGCTCGAAGGAGTCACTCCCAGGCCGAGGCTGCTCGTCATCCGTGACTCCGGATTGAGCGGCATATCCGACATCTCAACTGACTGCTGTTTGTCTGCCTGCCGTGAAGAAAAGCCTGCGGGTCCCAAGCGCACTGTGCCGTCCGCCTGCACTGACTGCCACAAACTGGATCCTCCTCTGAAAGGAGCAGCCCTTCCTGCCTTGACCGCTTCCAGCTCGGCAGCCATAAGGTCGGAAGAATCTGAGGCTTGATTGCCATCCAACAGTCGGTGTCGGCTGGTGTCTGTCTCAAATGCATCACTACCACTGCCATGATCGTTTGGTGACTCCTCACCGCTATCATGCTCATCATCCATGATGACTGTGATGTCTCCGTGAGCTGACCGCTTGCTGATGCGTGTTCCTAGCATGTGATTTGCTACCTGCAAAGCAACTGAATGTTGTTAGCGCTTTGCAACAGTGCTTCTGCTCTGGATTGAAAGGCTGCAGCTCCACCTCAGGAGGCCTATGCAGTGCTTTGAACTGCACTGTTATCAAGTAGCCAGATCAAAAGCATTGGCAGAGTGTCAGCAAGTATACCTGCATTGCCATGTGAAACAGCCGTCAGATGTCAGGCAGCTGTTAGACATAAAGAAAACACAATAAATGAATGCACCAAACCACATGCACAATTCCACAAAAACATCATGCACCATTGCCAGTGACACACCTCATCATTGGGATCCATGGTGACAACAGTGTACAGCGGTGCTGCAGTGTACTGGCCAGAATTGTGCTGCAGCTTGCCACTGCGTGTTCTACCAGACACTCTGCGCCTGATGGTTCCATCATCAGCCAAGTCTGCAGCATGCACAGGCATGCATGTTGAAGAACATGCTGCACAGTTTCAATGCTGCTGCAGGATGGCAGCACAGGTGTTCAAATGATACTGCTTGGAAAGCAAATGCTTTGCGATGAAGCGATGCAACTGGATGCTCAACCCCGCAGAGCATGCTGCTCCAGCTGCTTTTGTTGCATAAGTTGAATTTAGGGTTTGCTGTTGTAGCACAGCACAGTCTCAAGGCACTGCTCCTATGTTTCTCAGTCCAAACAGTACAATCTGACAAAAGCAGACCACAGCGTGCACAGCAGCATTATGTAAGATGATAGGTTTGAAATGGCTGACCTGCGCCTAGCATGAACTCCAGCAGAGGCTTTGTGGCTGCGCTGAAGACCACGGTGGAGAAGAGGACCAGAATGAGAGTGGTGGCAATGATGGTGGACCTGTGACTGTCCTCTGCCATCCCAAAGGGATCAAAGTAGTAGTACACCAGGGCAACTGCAATGGCCCCTCGTTGCAGCCCTGCCCACCTGCATCAAAGGCATGAATGAATGAATGAGTGAGTGTCTGATTGAGTGAATGAATGAATGAATGAATGAATGAATGAATGAATGAATGAATGAATGAATGAATGAATGAATGAGTGAGTGAATGGAAAACATGAATGGATGGATGGATGCATGGACGGACGGATAAATGAATGCACAAACAAATGATGACATGACCGTAGCATGGTCTTACCAGATGACCACCATTTCGCGCTTGGCCAGCTTCTCCCTAGACCACAAGTTGTGCAGGAAGCTGATGGGGAACACGAAGGCTGCCCTGCCCAGCATTAGCAGCACCAGCAGCACAAAGAACAACCACAGAGCCTCCCCCAGATATGTGTTCTGCAGCTCACCAGCGCATGTAAGCTATCACATAGTACTGACACAGATGTTGTTGACCAGGCTACGGATGAATCTGGCAAACAAGTGCAAGTTTGTTGCTGAATCAGTTGTGTTTGACTAGGATACTGATATCTTTGGAACTTGTGTGCAAAATAGCTGGCTTTTGCTGGCTAAAAAGGGCATATTCTCTGTCTCATTGTAACGTGAACAGCCAGCTGAAAGATTTTGAGCTGTTGGTACTTGAGCAGACTGGAGGATGCTGAGTCAGATGCTGCTTTCTGGCCCACATAAGATCGTAATTTGCTGTGCCTGTGTTACGCCACACATGCACCCCTGGTTGTCTTGTTGCATGCAGGCATGCATATGACCAATGTCTATCTCAGCAACATTGACTGAGGGTCAATAGATGCAATGTCAGTGAACTGCAATCATAGGATGATCGACACAGGATCTGTGTGGATCTGAGTGAGCCCCCCACCTGCCATTTGAGGGGGTCCAGGGTGTCCATCCCCACATAGATGAAGATAGCCCCTTCTGACACATAGCTGAGCGTCTGGAAAGCACTGACTGTGGTCACTCTTGACAGGGAGGACACGTTGTGTAACGCGTAATGGGAGATTGTTACGGCGCAGCAGAAGAGTGCCACGATGCCTGACAGGCCCAGCCAGTCTCCACAGAGGTAAGAAAGATATGCTAGCATGCCAATGAGGGCAACCTCCTGCAACGTGATGCAAGACAGTTGAGAGTGCACATGGACATAGCTCATCACAAGAGCCATCCCCTTTGTGGGGTAGGGCCTTATTCTCAGCAGGATCTGTAAATCTATGCTGGCAACCATCGGGTTATGGCTTGTACAATAGCCCCATCACGACCAAATAATATATGCATAGCTCATAGTCAAAGCTTGAGCAGCTCTCCTGATGAGACGGCAGTATCCAGATTACCAAAGTATACACATGAATGGCATGAAGGGACAGAGGCAAGGGCTTGGACATAGGCAGAGTGCATAAGACAAGAAACAGGTGAGGTTCTGGGGATTTGTGAGATGCATGAGCTCTAATTGGATGTGGCCACATTTCTTTATCAGGCAATGACAGCATCGGCACGGTCCTACACAGTCTGGCATGACACACAGCACATGCACTCTGCATCATAAGCATCTTGTGCATTCAATGCACTGCTGATCATGCTGTGGGAAATACAAAGTTAGCCATGCTGGCAGTGTGCACAAGATATCTTCTTGGCTGTGCATAGACTCAAGCAGACAGGCAGGCAGACAAGCTGACCTGGGGGGCACTATTGCTCTTGAGCACCTTGAGCAGCACAGCTGTGCCCAGGCCGAAGGTGAGGCCTACCACCAGGCTAGCTCCAAAGACATACAGGAACCTGGCAAAGATAGCAAACACTGTAGTGCTTTGCAGCTTTATGTCTTTTCCCAGAGCCTGCACACAAAGTCGGCCTGGCTGCGCACAGAAAAGGCTCCAACTGGAAGTCATACAAGCGATTTAAGCTGGATTTCTAGGACTGTACTGAACAAGGAAGAACTGTATGGTCAGCTGGTCATGCACTGCATCTTTCTCTCAACAATGAAAAGTGCAGCCAACAGCAAGTAGATGACACAAAGGCTGTGCTTGCACGCAGCTGTGATAGACAGACCTTGAGAGCATGCACAGTATGGCTGTGGCATGTCACACCAGGCCATGCTGTGATGTGCTATGCTGTGCTGGCATGAGTGCTTGGGTGTGTGATAGCAAGACATGCATTCAGCCATGTACTTGTACAGCTCACTTTTCAAATAACTGCCCAGCTGATACGCAACCTAAGCAGGCATCTGTGGTGAATGTGTGGTGTAAGTGCAGGGAGTTACCTGCACAGCTCTGAGCAAGGCAACAGCGGTGGCATCATTGATGACACCCTCTCCAAAGACTAGACTGTAAAGAAGGGGACTGCGGTCTTGCTTCAGCACTTGGAGCACAGCCACTGAGTCCGTGGCTGCAAAGATCACGCCCAACGCTAGGCAGTCCTGCAAATCAAGACCACAACTATGCCTGCCAAGATGCATGCATGGAGCATTTGCTTCGTCAGTCACAGCCAATGTAAGCCAGTCCTGTGAGTCAAGATGATGTTCATGCCAGGATGCATGCACGGAGTTCTGCCATGTCGCATGCATTTCAGGAAGGCGAAGATGTGCTGATCAAAGCTGTTGCTCATGGCCATAGCCACCAGGGGTTTCAACACAGCTGCTTGTTGGGTACCCACTACCCTACCATGTCAAATATTAGCTGTTGAACCAATGCACACGGCTGACTGCTTCTGCTGTACGAGGGATTTGATGGATGCAAGTGCTGAGATTCTGCGTAGGCTAGGCTGTGATGTGCAGTGTCCACAGTGATTTGAGAGAAGCTCACCGAGAAGTTGAGGACATTGGGTAGTTTGGAGAAGCCATATAGCACACACGCTATGACTGCAAAGGCAATGTAGGTGCCCAGCACTCCAAAGGTAGCAATGCTGGCAAAGTTCCTGAAGAACTGCTTCTTCTTGACTGAGATGCCAGCATAGAAGATGATGGGAGGCAGTAGGTACCTGCAGCCCACACAATTAAGTTGATGACCTGCTTGCTGCTTGTGCTGTTTGTACTTGTTTGCTGCTTGTATTTGGTTTATGCCTGTGTTTTGCTGGCATGCTCTTGGGCCAGTAAAGGAGGCATACAGACAGATCCCAGATGCTGTAGGCAGCTGGCTCATCGCTGCAGCTGGTACTTTCTGTGTGATTGTACAACAGCCACACATATTCATGGGCAAGACAATACAGCGCAGCTCAGCTTCTGCAGGTAGTATGCCCTGCTTTGAGCTAGCTTCCTGCTGTGCTTTATGCAGCAAGTGAGTCAGGAACTTGTTTGAGCAACACACAAGCCCATTGCAGGCGATGTGTGTTTTGCATTTGGTCACTGGCTCACGTGAAAAAGTCTGCTGGGTTGAAGGTCAGGAGCTGATGCAGTGAGCTTTCTGTCAGGTAGCGCTGCATTGTCAGCACAACCAGCCCAGTGAACAACCCCAGCATGCACGCTGCGCTTCCCTCCCCCACATACTTCGTCCTACAAAGCAAGACAGTCAACAAATATTGCACGCAGGGCATGATGACAAGACTCTTTGCTCATTGCAGCATACAAAGACCTGTCAAAGTACAGCAGCATGGTCACAACCAAAAACACCAGAAACAGGTTTTCAGCAGGAATGCTTGGGACTGTGTACCTTGCTGCAATTTTATGCCCCAAGGAAGCGTACAGTATCATCATCAACACCATCAGCCCTTCGCATCACAAAATTGTGTGGGATGACTAAGCACTTGTGCAGGTAGAGGTCGACTTTACTAGCAAAACTCAGATCATTGGTTGTAACATGTGATGCAGCATGGCCATGGCACCTGTGTTGAAACTGTATGCTTCCACCACATCATCGTCTGCGGATGGTAGTGGCTCAGCGGGTTCTGGGGCTAGGGCAGCAAGTAAAGGAGACAGTACGGGCGAGTGAAATGTAGCATCGCTCATGCTTCAAAACGCAATCACCGAAAAGGGACTGGCTGTCAAAATCACAGCTTCGATGGGGCTCCCGATGAGTGTACCGACTCTACTACTAAATACATGTCATGTCACAGAGTGGCGTTGCGTTTAGGCATCAATCCGACAATGCTTGGCGTTGCACTCAGCATTCGAGTTTCAATTCAGACCACATTGCAAGCCCCTGCTGATCGACCGCATCTGGTTTGGCTCTTGTCTACGTCTTGCTCGTCAGAAAGGACTCGAACGGGCAACCCGTTCTTCTTCGCCTTTCATGAAGGTGGACAGCACCTCTGAGACACTGATGCTTGTCACCGATCCGGCAGCACTATCCTGGGTGACAAAAGACATCGGACGTTGCCACTCGCGCTCAACTCGTCGTTGGAGTTGCATCACTACCGCTTGTGTCGCGTTATCGTTGCAGGTGGGTATTGATCTCTTCAGTTTGACCTATCTTGTGTTGCAGTCGTAGCCTTTGTTATCTGGTGTATCTATGTCATCAGTCGCTCGCAATTGTTGGTCCCTCACTTTCATTCTTTGTCCGATCGTTTGCTGAATCGTCGCGTGCATCTCTGGTTGACGCGCTGTGTCACTGCTGCAGATATGGGTAACGAGCAGAGCTCACCCCTTCAGCAAGCAGCTGCTCACGATGACATTGATAAGGTGCATGCACTCGTAGCTCAGAACCGCATCGAGCTGAACGGAACAGACAAGGTGAGTGTTGGTCGCTCTCAGCTTAGTCATGCTATATTTTGCAATGTAGTGTAGCCTTACTGCCTCTTGCGCAGGACGGATGGACTCCATTGCATTTCGCGTCATACTGGGGAAGCCACAAGGTCATGAAGGAGTTACTGGAGCTGGGAGCCAGAACAGATGCACAGGACAAGGTCAAAACATGCTTGGATCAGGCTCGATGTTGTTGTGTACTTTGCCAGCTGCTCATGTTCCAAGGCATCACCAATGACATGCTTAATGCAGCGTCTGCGAACTCCGCTGCATTTGGCAGCACTTCAAGGAGACGCAGCTTCTGTCATGGGCCTTTGTACCTATAAAGCCAAGGTCAACTTGAAAGATGAGCACGCCTTGACACCTCTTCACAAGGCTGCTGCCCAGGGCCACAATGAAGCTGCAGAAGAGCTATTGGCCCACAACGCCAACCCCACTGCAAAAGATGAGGTGCTGTGCATGCTGCCTGCTTCTCATGCTTTGAAGCAAACCTGTACTGCAATGCAACAAGGCAAGAAGCTTTGCGTACCCACTGCGCATTATACAATTGTGCCAACAACCAGTACACTGTAACAGACTACTGTAGTACCAGTATGATACACTGACTGTCAGCAGGAATAAGGCAGCATTGTCAGGCCCATGCCTAAGCAGCACAGTAGAGGGCCCATTTGGAAGCAACAGGGCTTTTTGCAGTGTCCTGTCCTGAGATGCAACTTTGCTACTTCCAGGTTGGGACTACACCAGCACACCTGGCTGCCAAGAGAGGACATGCTGCTGTCATCAAACTGCTGTTCATCCGAGGAGCAGACTGCAGAGTAAGCTCATGCAGCCTCATCAGCAATGTCAGCTGCCCAAGACACATCCTCCTGCCATTATTATTTTATTGTTTTGTCGTGATAGGCCTAATGTAAAAGGCTTCCTTGAGGTTGCCAGCAACTCCTGCTGAGGCTAAGGCCCTACCCTGTGAGGGGGCATCAGCTCTTGTGATCCTCCTGCCATGCAGGCTCTGAGTAGCAGTGTATTGCACAATCTGATACGCATTCTGTCCTGAACACCATGTGTTCCTTGTTTCTATCTTGACCCACATGCATACTTGATGCAGGTGACATGCATACCTGACTGCTGTGCTGCAGCAAGTCTGCCTATGCAGAGGCTGCCCATGCAGCTAAGTCACGGTGCATGCAGCTTTCAGCAAATCAACCTGTTGCTCTGCATCGGCTCACTGATGTAAGAGCAAATTGCAATTGTGAGAGTGCCCATTAAACACGTGAACCCCTGCAGGGCAGTAACACAACATGGTAAGTCCCAGCTCAAGAAACACATCTACCATGCAAGCACTGACTGCTCTAACAAATTTGTCAATGTCTGCAGCTCGCCAGGACAGATGGCTACACGCCTTTGCATGAGGCAGCAGCTGCAGGGCACACTGAAGCTGTCAAGGTGCTGCTTTCCATTGGAGCCACGCCTGATGTCACAGACAAGGTAAACGTGGTGCCATCAACACACCCACACTGAATGCAAAACCAGTCATCGTCAAGAAGCTACACAGAAACTGTGTATCTACTGTACTTTGCTCTAGATTTATAATTTATATATAGTGTTTTGCAAAAATCCAGCAGGTGTTCACCAGGTGTCCAGCAGGTGTCTTTGTGTTTTGTGCTGCACACTTGAGCTTGTTATTGGACATGACACGCTTATCATATGCTGCCATATGTCTGCATCATGACATGCTTCTTGGTTCAGCAGGAAACGGAGATCTCCATCATGGATGTAAGTGCTGCCCCAACATGAACTCCTACACCATGCGTGACAAAAAGCATTGCTTGTGTTTTGTGGTTACCTTAACATATACAAGACCCTGTCACCCTTTGCAACCTTAGTGCAGAAAATGAGTTGTGCTTGTGGGTGCTGCAGAATGGGCATACCCCCAGAGACCTTGCACAGAAGGCAGGCCACATGACCATCGTGCGCTTGCTGGCAGGCCCTGACACCTACCAGCAGAATCTGGATTCAGGCCTTCATGGCCAGGTAAACACTGTACCATCATCATGGCACATCTAGCCTTGCCGTGCCATAGAGACTGCACACTATAACTGGCTCCTGTCCCAGCATCAACACCTTCCACCTCTGTGAGGCATTGGTTGAATGTATAAGTTTTGAAAGAAAAGAAAAGAAAAGAAAAGAAAAGAAAAGAAAAGAAAAGAAAAGAAAAGAAAAGAAAAGAAAAGAAAAGAAAAGAAAAGAAAAGAAAAGAAAAGAAAAGAAAAGAAAAGAAAAG
>JAABUP010002515.1_pt1 | contig 35217 bp, 51 predicted proteins | sample 5559201 | NCBI WGS metagenome assembly JAABUP01 (sample SAMN10711887, study PRJNA513373) | rock metagenome | isolation source: Antarctica rocks | place: Antarctica
TCCGCCACCGCCACCATCCAGCACTTGCAATGGCGTTGCCAAGCCGTCCAGCTGTGGCACTAGCCCACCTGTCATTGTCTTGTCGGGCAGCTCAAACATGACAGTCAAGCTGGGGGCAACGTTCAAGGACCCTGGTGCTTATGCTTCTGATGCAGTAGACGGTCTGCTGACCACAACAGCTGCGATCACTCTTGCTGGCAATGTGGCCACCAAGGTGTACACTACAGCTCTGTCAGCTTATGGGGTGCCCTACGTCATCACATACAATGTGACTGACAGCTGCTGCAATGTGGCGACACCAGTGTTGCGCACTGTGTACGTCATCAGCCCCTGCATCGCACCTGAGACATTATGTCCCGGCACAAGTGAGTCAGCCTCGCCTTCGCCTCTTCTTGCAAACTGTTTGTCTGACAGCATCCTTGCATAGCGCACGATGTGGGCATCACAAATGCTTGGTTACAGTGCAGCATCTCACAGTTTCTGAGATTCAACAGATCTCCACGCCTAAGGTGATACTGCACAGCCTGCACTTTGCTTACCTCAAGCTACGATGTCAGTTGTTTTAGCAATAACTCCTCACTGCAAGCAATGCATTGCACCGCCACACTCAATTGTGGCTGAGTGACCTCAGCACTGCCTTTTACATGTAGTCACCAGAATGTGCTGTGTGTTCTTGCAGCCACATGCAGCCAGTATGGAGTGTGTCTGTCCACTGTCAGCACAACAACCACTAACACAGCTCCCACCATCGCATTGCGCACCACTGCTGCTCTGCCATCCACGGTGAATGTGAAGCAGTACTCCACGTATGCTGCTTGTGCTAGCGGCGTGGCACCCACCACAGCTTTGCTGTGTGAGCTGGGGCCCACTGCTACAGACACACAGGACGGCACCTTGACCAGTGTCGTCAACAGCTGTGCCCCCTCCACATGCACCTCTACCTCTACCTGCTCAGGTAGGGCCTTGGGGTGCCTACTGCAGTCCCCGCGAGACCTATGAGAAAGGCAGACCTGCCTATCAGACTGCCAGCTTTGCCCATCGCAAGCCCTTTGCAAAGCTCAGCAGTGCCTATTGCACTTATGGGCTTGCCTTCATTTGCCATTTCTGTGCTTCTGTTACTGCTGATTCTGTTCCACAGCTGCTGACTGTTGCACAGTACATGGCCTCAAGCACACAGAGTTTTGCTGTATACCATCATGAAGCCTCCTTGACTGGTCCATGTTCTGCCATGCAGCATACCAGTTTGCGTCTGTTGGAGTCACCCCCTGCGCCGTCAACACCAGTCAGGCCATTGGAACGAGTATATCTGTCACCTTCACAGTCTTTGACAATGGAGTGCCACCCCTGTCAGCCACAGTCACACGGACGCTGCTCATCACAGCCCCTTGTCCAACCGGCCAGTACTACTGCAGCGGCGTTTGCCAGCAGATCAGCTGTGCAGCATCTGCTGCGCTAGCTGCTGCAGCAGTTACGCCTGTCATCACGCTGACTTCCATCCCCACAGCTGTGTTTGGTACCACCTCTGGGGGCTCTGCTAGCATTCCCTATGGGACTGTGCCAGCTTTCTCCCTTACCCCCTGTACTTCATACAGTAAGTTCCCAAGGTTCATTGTTACTGTCACATGTCCACATGCAAGCAACCATGCGTGTACAGTATCAGCTGAGTCATGACTGCTAGCAATGTCTGCATATGCCGATGAGACCATCGCTGCTCAGGTTTGTTTGCCCTGCGTTGGCTATGCGCATGCAGTGGTGCTGGTCATGACTGTGCATGACCCATTCCTTGTGCAGTCCTGACTGTGTAGTTTTCACAGTGCTGACTGCATGAGCACTGACTGGTACAGGTGACACCAGCAGCTGCGCCAGTGTGGGCACAGACCCAGTGCATGGTGACGTCTCATCCCTTGTTCAGGTGCGGCTGAAATGTTTCCTTTCCCTTGCCATTGTCATGGCTGCAAGCATGCTTTGCCAAACAGCCTTAGCACATGCTTCACAATCTTTGCATCTGTGTCCAAATGAACACAAGAGTGTCACCAGGAGGACAACACAGTCATGATCTCATGGCTTAGCAGGCTTGACATTGTGTGGAGCCAGCACGCTGTTGCAATCTGTCTCAGCCCCCTGCACTGGTGGCTTATGTCTTGCTGACGTCCGTATTGTGGCTGCGCAGGTTACCCCGCTGCAGCAGTGTGAGGCCTCATCCTTGAACGTTGACTGCTTCAACTGTGATGTGGCTTGGCTGGCAAGTGGCAGCTGCATGCCTGGCGTGTATGCCTACCAGTACACCCTCACCAACTCAGATGGCTACTCAGCTGTGCCTGTCAATGTAACAGTGCAGATATACGAGCAGGTCACTCCTGGAACTTGCCATGTTCTGTCCCTTGACTAATGCTGTGCCCTATGTTCATATTGTGTTATGCACCTGGTCCTTAGTGTTGCATCCTTGATGGATGTTATGGTATTTTGTAGGTTGGGGAAGTGGTGATCTTGTAGTAATCCTGCGTGACATCAGGCATTATTGATTTGCAAGTTGTTTGTTTGCACAAGATGCAATACGAAGCAGGCTTCAGCAGTGATGGACAATAGCTTGACATTTGGTGTGCTATGCAGGGACAATTGGTGGGCTCCATCCGCTTTGCCAGCAATGCAACCACTGCTGCAGCAGCTGCCACAGCTGCGGCCAGTCTAGCCACCAACAGTAGCGCTTACAATCTGCTCATGACACAGTCAGCGACCACAGCCCTGAATGCCTGGTTGACCAGCAACACTTCAGCAGCAATCCTGAGCAGCACTAGCTATGCAGGGCTGGCAGTTCCCACCAACTTCACATACACCCTGCTGGATGTGACAAATGTGGCGGTCATCAATGCCACGGTGGCAAACTCGACAGTGGAAAGCTTGCTCAACATCACTAGCAGCAGTGTACACTATGCCATGGACGTGTGGCTGAACGTTACGGTTCAGGTGGGCTACTCTGTGGCACTGAACAGCAGTGTCACCAGTGGAAGGCGGCTGCTGCAGTATGGATGGGCTTCTGCAGATGCGCATGCCAAGCTTGCATCTGACAGCTCTGCTTTGGCACTGCTTGGCGGTGGCCCAGCAGCAGATGAACTCTGGAGCTCAGATCAATATGCTCAAGAAGATCATGGCCGAGTTCTCTCATCAGACTCTAATGAGTCCACAGACTCAGCTCAGAATCTTCCGTTTGAGTTGGGAGCTGATGCCAGCCATGGAGTCTCTGACTACAGCCAGGCACAGCTGTCTCCTCCAGCACTAGCAGCATCAGCGGCCATGGACGGTGGTCGGCGGCAGCTGCAGCAGTCAATCAGCTACAGCTGGACATCGCCCTTGGATCTTCAGCTAGCCCTGTTGTCCACGGCTTTCACGCAGAGCTCCCAATGCAATGCTACGGCTGTAGCCCTGCAGCTCAACACCAGTGACTCGCTCGGCTCTCTCAACTGCACAACTTCCACCTCCACCACGCTGCTGACTAACCTGCTGGCAGCTGCCAGCACAGGGTCCACATCAGCGCTGACGGTGCTCATGCTGTCTACCCAACCCACAAGCTCCAGATCTACAAGCACTGTGGACAACAACGCTGGGATTGAGGCGTCACTGAACTCTGGCATCAGCATCCTGCTGCAAGGCTATCAGGTCGAGATCGCAGAGTTGGTGGCCATGACCATTACTGCCATTGACACTGTGGATGAACTGGATGTATCGATGGCTAGCAGCTACATCCGATCCTTCATCACCACAGCCCAGACTTACATCGACGTCACCACAACTTTTGTCAATGATGCTCTGGTCATCTTTGGCAAGACTGTGACCGCCAGCAGTGCAATCGTCAGCGCCAGCGCGTACACACAGCTCGTACAGACCTCCCTGGCCGATGCTGCATCAGCAGAAAATGCCCTGCTGGCCTCCACCACCTTCCAGTCAGCTGTGGCAGCGCTAGCACCAAACTGCACCACGAGAGACAGTCTAGGAAACGCCCAGTTCACTTTCCTGCTTGCAGCCAATGAGACCCAGGAGAGCTTTGCCAACACCAGTGACACAGCTGCGGCCACAACCACCACAGCCGTGGCAAATGAGACCGCCAGTGACTGTCCCAAGGCTTTGGTGGATAAGACAACTGGGTACTGTGTGACTAGCTGGAATGGGTACCCTGTGACACAGGTGTCGTCCATGCCTGCTGGGAAAGCTGTAGGGGAGGAGGTGCTTGGCAGAAGGCACATGGTGGGCTTTGATGGGAACGTGGTAGTAGGAGGCCTTCTGATTCATCAGGTAATGACAGGTGCAGTTGGTCATATATGTAATGTATGCAAGACATTGGCATGCGTTGTGTCCTAGCATGATTCCTTTCCGATGACAGCGCTGATTCACCCAGCATAAATGGTTGCCTGCCAGAGTGCCTCCCAAAGCACTACACATAGCGTAACATTGCACGAGCAGATGCAAACGAGGCATGTACACTGTCACAAATGCACAAAAAGGTGTTTATTGCACATACTGTCTGTCTTGGAACAGTGCATGTTCCCAAGACTTCAGAATCTAGCATTTGCTATCTATGGTAGCCAATCTCTGTAGGAGAGGAGACCTGTGTTGGCATCCAAACGGTTTGAGAGCCTGGCCAGCAACAGCAGCATACAAGGAGAGGAGCTGGTGGACAACTGCCCTGTGGACATGCCGCGAGCCCTGTGCCCCCTGAAGGTTCAACCCTACGGTCAGGACCCCGTGTTCAACCCCTTCTCCAGCATCTTTGATGAGGGCCTGCCAGGGCTGGACGCCAACTACTACAACATCACCACAGTGAGTGCCACTTATGATGTGTATGTGCCACATTGTTTTTGATCCAAGCCAATATGCTCATATGCTGCTACTCAGGAGGCGCCCATCATGATTTTATTAGGTGTAGACTCTGTTTTTACTCCACCCACCAACCCAATTCTGCTGGCAAGTGCAACATTTTCACCAGAGTGAGTACAGCTGTTTGACACAGTGCGGCATGCTGGCCTGAAGTTGGCCTGCAAGCTTTGATGCCATTGCAAAATATGTGCGCCGCATGCAGTGACAGGAGCAAAGCCCGCTGGCTATAGGTGTATGCATAGATCTAGACGCAGACAGACGAAATCAAGGCAAACTTGCTGGAAAGATGCTGGCCTCATTGCAGCTGTGCATCATGAGGACTTTGCCACCGCAAATGCAAACATGCAGTGACCGTTGGAGCAGGTGATACAAGGTATGGACAGTGGTGTGGTTGCAAACACATGCAGGGGTCAGGAGAGGTGTCATCAGTGGGCAGTCCATATGGCTGGTACTCCCAGAACATGCAGGACTACTCCACCGGCTTTGTGGCCATCTTTGATGTGCTCATCTTGGCCAACAGGTCCCACCAGATCCTCACCATGCTCCAGGACGGCCACTACCTTGACGACCAGACAGCTAGTAAGCAGCTGAACACCCGCTTGACAGCCCCCATCTTAGCATTGGAGCCATTCCATAAACCTGGTTGTGACCATTTGCTTGTGTTGAATCAGTAGGCTGCAAGTCATGGAACTCGATCTTCCTTGTCAATTTGGGCTTTGAATTGCTGTTACTGTCCATATGGCCACACCTAGGACTCTGCAGTCAGCTTGATTATCAGTTGGCATTGGTGCGCAGCTTTTAACAACATGTCGCAATGACCAGAATTGTTCTTGAGTGCAGGGCTGTATGTGCCTTCGTGTTGTTGTGTGAACAGCAGGCTGGTAGCATCTATGATAGGCTCTTCTGCCTGCAGGCTTAGAGTTGAAGCTGCTGACCTTCAACAGGCAGATGCGTGTTTTTGGGGTCATGCAGATGGACCTCCAGTGGGACTATGGCGGTACTATCAATGCTCAGATGCAGATTGGTGCTATTCCCCTCATTGCTGACTCAGCATCCACAAGGTAGCCCATGGCCTTGACGGCATGCATATGTTGTGGTACCTCAACTTGGGATTGCCTTTGACCAGCAGTTGTCCTGTTGGCATCATCAGCCATCTGTTGTGAATGGCATGCATACTCCAACACAAAGACATGATCAGCTAACACACAGCTGCGTAATTAGGGCACACTTGCAAGCATGCTGTGTGAATGCAGCAGCTCCCCAACCGCGCCTTGCTTGAGCTGAGTACTTGCTTGCGCATGCCTTGTGACTTGCCACTGCGATTCTAGCTAGTCTGCTCACAAACAAATCCTGTTCGCTGCTGGTGCAGGGCGCCACAGATTGCTGCCTTGGTGTTTGTGGGCCTCATGACTCTCATCTTCTGTCTGTGGCTGGCCAATCAATGGATGCACACCATCCAGGAGCAAGCAGACACAGTAGCTCTGGACCTAGGCGCTGTTGTCTACAACACCATTGTGGCTGCCACCATGCTTACTCAGTTGGTCTTGTGGATAGTCTACATGAAGCTGCAAGCCGACCTTAGCAGCCCAGCATTGTCATATGACTTCTACGACAACAGAGAAACCTCAAGAGCTAGATTCCTGCTGCCATACAAGGTTGACAATGCCAGCAGCACTGCTGTGGATTCGGGGGGTGATGAGGCTTTTGCTGGCAATCTGAGGTGGCCGTTGAAGACAAACAACACTGGGTTGGATACCTATGCAGCCATGCTGCATAGCATGAGTGTGCTGCAGACTCTGCAGGTCTGTTTTGCCTGTTCTGTACCAGCTCCTTGTGTGGTCACGTTGTATGCAGAGTTGCAAACGTCACCATGTCTGAGCTATGCTGTGATGATTTACACTGCACTCTGGCGTAATTTCTGGAAAGGCTCATTCTGCAGTCTGTCAGCCCAAGTACTGTGTGTTGTATGTGCCTGAGGTTCGATGTCAGTCTTGAGCAAACTGGCCTGTGGCAATCATAACAAAGCTTCTGTCTGTGCAGCAGTACGCTCACACAATCAGCACACAGCCCCATTGTTATATCACAACACTGCCACACACATGCAGGTGTCATACAGCAGTTTGCAAGGCATTGCGCTGCTGCTGATGCTGGGATACACCATGTATGACCTGGTGTTTGATGCCAAGCTGGGCATCATTGCTCGTACGCTGTACCGGGCAATGCCAGATTTGGCCCATTACTCTGTGATGGCCATGCTGCTGGTGACTGGAATCACAATGGCCAGTCATATCACTTTGGGTCCAATGCTTCCTGCCTTTGACACCTTCTCAGGTGGGTCTTTGCTTTCATGCTCGTGCTGCTGATGCATGACATGAACCTGCGCACTGTCTTTTGCAAGGCGCTCTGCATAGATGTCAACTGGTATGACGTTTGCTTGTCACTTGTCTACCTTGTGTGACCTTCTGTGAGTCCACAACCTTTGGCAGCTTGTCATAGGCACCTCTGCCCATGTGTGCCTGAACACAGCAGACTTTGTTCTGTATTTTGATGGTATCTGTGCATTCGCTTCATTTGTCAACGGGTATGCAGGTCAGATCAGCCTGATCGCGCGGCTGATCAACGTACAATTTTGTTGCTGCAGTGTCATTCCAGAACTGGGGCTACACCCTGCTGCTGCATGTGCCCCCTGTGGCATCCACAGACCTCTCAGGCTACGTCCTGAACTTCGCTGAGCAGATGTCCCTCATCCTGTACTCGATTGCCATGCCATTCACCCTGCTGGTCTTCATCGGCTTCGTACTGACAATCATTCACCAGTTTCTGGTGCAAGAGTGGATCTTTGCTTATTTTGGCAACCACCTTGCCTTCATGCATGCCCTCAAGCATGTAGTCAGAGAGCAGTGGTATGTGTACCGCCACAAGGGTAGTGATGACTCATCACTTGTGGAGAGCTTGAGGTTCGTAGCCAACTCAGATGCAACCAAACAGAAGCTGAGTGGCATGGCCCTGATTGAGGCAAACATGGAGCATACAGAGGACCTGACTCTTGATGATATTCGTGAGGTGCTGCGTCTGATGCAGCAGGAAGGAATGTTTGACAAGAAGAAGCAGAAGGGCAGCACGCCTCCCACAGATGATGGTAAGCATTGCTGTGCATGCTGCAGCTGACTGGCCTGTTCATCGCAACTACCAGATGGTGGTGCAGACTTGTGCATGCTATGACCATCGATTTATTTCATGTCACAGCATTGGAGTCACAGGCCATCTCATGATGCAGCACTTGCTTGTAAATCAATGAGCAAGTGCTTGTACACCATCCGCTGCTATGCAGCTAGATCATACACAATATTGTTTTTTGACTGTGCCTCTTGCAAGGCAAACAAGTATTGTGCCGCAGTCCTTGAGGTCAACACTGCATCAGCATACACCTGACATGCTACAACAGCACAGGGCAAGGCTGCTCACGTCAGGTTTTAAACTTGGTTGTCATTCCCCAAGGCACATACACACAACACAAAATTCGTCCCTGTCAGCTTAAATGATTGTTGACTGATGCAGATGATCTGTCAGACTCATCTGAGACGGGCTGGGAGTGGCTAGCTGCCCTGTCACAGAAGACCAGCAAGCCCTTGCCGCCAATGCAATCCGTGTCAGGATTCAACCCCCTGTTCAGGGGAGACATTGCAAGGGCAACCTCTCCCAGCAGCCACTCCTTCCGCCGCAGTCAGTCCTTCAACCCAGTCTTCAGAGCCCAGCACGAGCAGCTGGAGGTGGATGCAAATGCCTGGCAGCTGCATGGCATGGTGGCAAACCCCCGGACAAGTCCTCAGGAAATGTCCAGTCTTGCCTGGAACCACAGCACCAGCAGCAGCAGCATTGTTGCTGTGCCAGCACCTACTGCAGAAGCTGAGCCAAGGCTCACTACTGATGGTGGCGCTGCTGAGGAAGATGCCTTCTCAGTCTCTATGGCACAGCTGTTGGCAGGGGACAGGCAGGACAGCGCTGACTGGGTCTCCAGCTCTTCTTCTTCAGATGATGTCTCCCCGCCAATACGGTCACTGAGCTTGCCAAGTGCTGTTTTCGGAGCAGGAATCCAGCGGGAAGGGGTGGCATTGGACAGACCCCTGGGCAGGGACACCTCACTGCCTGTGTCCATCCAATCAGGCTTTGACCCTAACCTCTGGAGCACAGACCAGAAGCCAGCCTCTGTCTCCACCCTGAGGCAGCGCTTCAATCACCAACAGCAGCAGCCAGAGCATGCTGACATTGCTGTTCAAGAGGCTGCTGACGAACAGCCTGACATCTGGGCTGCTTTGGAGCGGCAGCCCTCTCCAGTGATCACTCTGAGGCAGCGGTACATGCAAGTGCAGCAGCAGCAGCAGCAGCTAGAGGAGCAGGGCAGTATCATGCAGCCCGGCCAGGCAGTGCTTGAGCTGATGCCTGAAGACATAGTTCTGCAAGAGGCCAGCTGTGAGTCGGATGCCACAGCTGGCATCAGATTGCCGTCAGATGCTTATGGGCACCAAAAGAAGGCCTCACCTCCAGATTCAGGGCATGATGATGGTGATGGGGTGCAGCAGGCACCAGCTGGGATACATCAGCAGACAGGCTTGCCACCTCAGTACGCTGGCATATCCGCTCGGGCAGCAAGGCGCCACTTGCAGAAGCTTCCAACTGCTCTGTTTTCTGAGCCACAGCTGCACAGAGAGGAAGCTCTTGACAGAGGTGTGCGCTTTGGCAGCGGCATAGTGGCTGCTGATGAACCTGAAGCTGACTGGCAGCAAGCACCTCAGACGCTGCCCACAGCCAGATCAAGCCTGAAGCAACAACGCTCACCCAGAGGGTCCCTCAGAAAGCGCAGTTTCAGACGGCAGGGCAGCTCTGTTTCCTTTGCTGCTGTCTCAACGGCGTCTGATGACAGCAGCGGCGAAAGTGGCGCCAGTGTCAGTGGCAAATCGAAGGCAAGGACGGGTCTGCAAGGAGCAGCTGGGCTTGCTGCCCCTCTGGTGAAAACTGTGTCGTCTGTCTGGGCCATGATCAGCAGTGGCCTGGCTCCTACGCCTGCAGTCTCTGCTCAAACTGCTGTGTATCAACCGGCCAGAAGCAACAGCCCTGACCTCGAGGCTGACCTGCCGCGTGGGGCCTCCACCAGACCTCCTCGACCTAGATCTGGCTCGGCTCTCTGGCAGATTGCTTCCAAAAGAGCCGCAGCCGGCCAACTGGCGCCTCAGATTGCAGCTCAGCCTGCTCAGCAGTCTTTGTCTCGGTTTGGGTCTTTCTGGGAGGTTGTCGCGCAAGCGACTACCACCAGGCCGTCACTGGCCAGCAATCTGGGCCCAGAGCACCTGGAGCTGGGCGTCAAGATGCTTCTCGAGGCCAAGCAGAAAGCTGGGCAGAAGGGCAGCAGGCTTGACAGCCTCAGAAGTCCCCGATCAAAACACACGTCAGACTGGGGCGGCAGGCTAGACACTCAGCAAAGCCTGGCCAAGGTTATGCAAGTTCTGAGTGCCAAGCAGATGGGCAAATCTGTGAGCATGGCTTCCACAGTGCAGGTGTGACACATGTTCCCAACATTGCGTCTTTGAGATCGGTAGCTCTGAGCTCAATAGGCATAGTGTGCTTTGTGTCTGACAGCTCTCCAGCACAGCTGCTCTGACAGCTCAGAATGAAGCATCTGCAGCATGCCTGAAATCTGCACAGCAAGTGCAGTGTGACCAAGCTGCATCCTGATGGCAGCCATCATTTGCAGGGGGCATATTGAATACGCTACTTGACACATCAGTCTCATTTGTTGTGTACATTGCCACAGGATGCCATGGAAGTTGAGACTGGAGGTGCCAGCATGTACAGCCTTACCTCACGCGCCAGCTTTGCATCATCGAAGCACAGCAGGCTGACCTCCCTTGCGTCCAGCACCAGTCTAGCAGCACCCAGTTTCACCAGTCTGAACAGACCAGAGGAAGTTGCTGCAACACTCTCTGAGCTGTACAAGAAGCATGGCAATGTGAGCTCAGCGGCGCATGCTTACAAGAGGCTTGTCAGGCAGAGGACTCAGGACACACAGCTGTTAGAAGCTGCTGACGACGAAGAGTCTGAGCCAGGCCTTTCGCCGGCTGCAATCCAGGCAACACAGTCTGTCATGCTGCAGCTGATCAAAGAGGCTGACAAGGCCACGACTGCCACTGCTCGGCAGCTTGCGCACCTGCATGAGACGCAGGGGAGTCTGCAAAGTATGTTGGCACAGCTTGACATGATGACTATGGTGTGGTCAAGGGACTCTACACCTAGGTAGCACAGCCATCCAGCTTTGGTGGGTGATTCATGAAGGCTGTGAGCCAGCAGCGTTAGCTTCGAGTCCAGACGTGCCATTAGTTGCCAATTGTCATGCATGCCGCCCAATGTACGTGGCATTTGGACCACTTTCTTTTGCTCCTGGTTTGGCTAGACTTTCCTGGACATTTGCTGCAGTTGAGAACTTTTGATCTGTGCTTCGGCTTTGATTTGTAGCTAATCTCGCGGATGCAAAGCGCTTGCATGCCTGCAGAGACCTCTGTTTTTGGGTCTTAGCCGTAGCAATTTGGGTGATTACAGACTGGGGATGTGTGTTGATATATTGTTGGTACAAACATGTCAAGTCGAGCAATGTGGTACAAACATGTCAAGTCGAACAATGTGCTCCAAGTGAAATGACGGCCAAACACTAGGCAGCTCGTTTGCCCTATTGACACAGCTTTATTCGATCAAAAATAGTTGCTGAGAAGGTGTGTCTAACCTGGTGCAGCTGCCTATTCCTATGCTAGCATGAATACAGGAGCGCACAGCGTATGCAAACTGATTGCCGTGCTGCACGTGCAATCATTATGTTGTCTACCTGCTGAGTCAGTCACGAATGTCAGCAAAAGCGTGCGTCCTAAGCTTATACATACTCAAACTTCAGCTGCAGTCCAGTGGCTTGAGTTTTGTCACAGGTCAGAGCATGCTCTGACTACCAGCATTGGTGCTCATCTGAGGTGTTTATAGCTGCACTGAGATCACTTTTGTGGTCAAAACTCCTTCAAAATGTCACATTGAGTCAGAGTCATTGCTGCCTCTCAGCTGCATTGTCAGAAGCTCACTGGATAGGGTCTTCTTGAACATGTCCATCTTGTGACGCAGCCGATCACGTTCCTTGCGCAACTGCAGCGTCCACCAACGTGCTCAGTTGCTGACACCTTCTTTGTCAAGCCAAATGGCAAGAAAACAAAAGCATGGCATTCTCATAGACTGCCAATCGCATAGCATTACGCTCAAAGTAAGAATTGCGTTGAGCTCTGCGTGCTGCAAGGCTGATTTGCTTGGCAATGAAATGCAGAGCAATCAAGCTTGAACAAAAGCTGTCAGCATCTTGTGGGCAATAGCAGTAGGCACAAGCAGACAAAAATATGCCTTACATTGGAATCTACCCAGTGATTCAAAGCAAGCTTGCCAGACACAGAGTGAGTCTGCAGCTGAGGAAAGATGCGCCGATTGGGCAAGAAGCAGAGATGAGGTTTTGCACTCACAGTGAGATTGGAGCTTCTGGCCTGGTGCAGCAACGCAATGAGGTCTGCCGTCTCTTGAGCTAGTTCAGCACTGTCTGCTCCATTGGCCGCCAGGACTCGCAGCTCATTCAGCTCTTCGCAGCTCACTGCCACTTCTCCTCTCTCAGCCAGCAAAGCATCTGCACAAAGGTCAGATCAATCCTTTTTTCCAAATCTTTGCAAAATCATGAATTGCTCAGGTGTGCAATCAGGTGCCAAGAGCCGTACGTAGATGAGCAGAGACCCATTGAAGTCTCTCTTGGAAAATCACTGGATTAGCAGGCAGATAAGCAGTACTGGTTCTGCCATATGCCATATTGGCGTTCAGAAAATACATTTGGTTTATTACTGTCACATCCCTGAGGGCAAGTGTGATTCGTTGTGGGCCACACTGAGAGTAGCAACAACTGACTGTTCACGCTGCTCACTGCAAGCAATGCTTCAGAGACAAACGTATTCTGCCTGATGGTTGCAGTCAAATGTCAAGATATAGAGACTGCTGGTGGGTTTTGGGTCTGTTGTAGGCCGCCCTGGTCTGCCAGCTGCCATAAGCACATGTGATCAGCTTGCAGACCAAGCAAGCTTCTAGGAAGGTCAGTAGATGTCCAGTACTCTGATTGCTTTCGCATACTGCACAAAGGTCTGTCTGTAGGTTGATTTGTACCTATTTCAGAAGCAGACAAGTCTTGTGGGTGTTTGGCCTCACTACTAGCTTGGGCAATGGCTTGAGGCAACGCCTCTCTGAGCTCCTGGAGCTGTTTCACGTCAGCAGCATGAGCCTCTTGCATGATCCTGGACTCCACTGCATGCTCAGCTTGTGACTGCTGTGCTGCCTCCTGTATGCTCCTCACCTGCTGTTCATTAGAAGCTTGCAGCTCTCGCAGCTGTGCTGCATGAGCCTGCTGCACGTTGCCTTCACGTAGGTGTTGCTGACCATTCTGCAGGTCAGCGCACAGGATGACATGCTTGTGCAATGAACACCACACATCCAGCCCTTGTGCAGGTGAATGCAAAACCTGTTTATCTATGCCAGCAACCAGTGGGGTATACCATGTACAATAGGCCAATCGCGACTAAACAAAAACATTGCACAACCTGTCACAAAGCCATGATGCAGGTTGATATCGTTGCCTTAGGATTGATGTTTCAGAAGCAGGTCCTACCCTGTATTCAAGAGCTGCCTGCAGCCTGCAAATTATGCGCCTAATTCTGCTGCAACCACCGGGCTCATATTTGTTATTCCAAGACACATATGCAACTAGCAATTCTCACATAAGCTTTAAGGGGTCAGGTTGAGACGCACATGGTGTTCAGCAAGGCTGGCTGCAGTGTCCAGCTTAGCTCTCATGCCTTCCAGCTGAGCTACTAAGGCATCACGCTCACTCTGCAAGGCCTTCAGCTCAGCATCCTGTTTACTCAGCTGGCTCTGCAGAAGACAGAACAAGGGCCAATGAACCATCACACACACTGTGTGTGTATGCGCTGTGACAATGCTGATTCAGCTCATGCCAATTTTGAATGCTTGGCTTATTCATGTGAGACGTATGCAAGTAATGACAAGCTGCAGAGTGACTGCTCAGGCCAGCTGATCAGTTGATGCTCCCCTGGCTGGCTGAACCTGTGCATGGCTTTTGTACAGACATATGTTGTTGGTACAACAGAAAGCCATCCTTGTGAGTACCTGAAGACGCTTCACGCTGATGCCATGACTCTGTCTCATGGTAGTCATCTCATCATGAAGCATGGTAGCCTGGTGACCTCCCTGCAGAAGGTTGTTGCAGTTTAAGCGCATGAAGCGCCCAAGGGACTACTTCACCATATGCACACTGTGACAAGATTGTTACCTGCAAGGCTTCTTGTAATCTTAATGTCAGTTTTGACACAACAGAACGCTGCGCCAGCAGCTGATCCTGCAGCTCATGTGTTTCTTTGAAGTGATACTTTTTGAGGCCCTCGATCTCTGCGCTAGCAAGCATGCGCTCGCGCTTGCCAAGCTCTAGCTGCAGAAACCAAAGCATTCATCGACGAACATCAATGAACATCAATAATGAATATCAATGACGAACATCAATGAAATAACAGGCAGCTCAGCAAACAGGTGCCATGTCTGACACCTTCAGCTGATCCAACGACACCACGTACCTGCTGATAGAGGTCAGCGTGATCTGACAAGGCTCTTTGTAGCCTCAGACGTAGCGCGAAGACTTCAGCATCAGGCTCTGCCATGATGCGCTGAGAGGCAGGGGAGGTCTCGACTGGTCGTGTTTTCCGCCCAGTCACAACATTTTCGCCGCAGGATCTGCAGTCGGGACTGTAGCCAGCGGCACAAGTTAAGTGACGGGTATGGTACAGAGTGAATGTCCAAACAGCAGCATATCAAGCACGTCTGCAAAGAACACCAGCCGGAATGGCTGTGCAGTCGCATAGCCAAAAGACTGCAAGCAGCTGGACGTCTCCTGCGATCTCACTTACCTCTGAAGGAACTCCAGATGGGCATGAGTGAAAATGTTTATGTCTTCTGGGTCCTTTTGGTGCTCGAGGAGCTGACAAGATCAGTCAGAGCATGAACAGCGTTTAAGTCGACGGGTCGTAGACCGCAGCTACTGAAGGTTTGCAATCACAGCGTCAGGCCGATTTGCAGAAATGCGAAGACTTCATATCTATGCGCCGCGAGGGACGACGACAGGCAACGCAACGCACCAAGCCGCGGCTGCATGCACGCCTGACTCAAAATGCTGAGCTTGGGAAAGTCAGAGCTTTCAATCAGCTCTTTCAAATGTAGCATACAGCAAGGCAAAGAATTTGTCGCAATCACAAACAAAACTTCATCCGCTGCGTGCTCAAGTCGTTGCATGAGAACATCATCAGAAGGCATTGCATGCAGTTGCAGAGCGTGGCTACATCATTGTCTTGCACACAAGAAATGGCTGTGAGACGCATAGATATGTTGGTTGAGGCTCTGCTGATTTGCCCAATCACACTAATTACCAAATGTCACCATCAAAAGTACATGGGTTCATCGATGATATCTACATAGATATCTACACAGCAATGGGTATGTCCAAAAAGAAGTTGCGAAAGAAGCGCAGGCCTTCAGGCCCGTCGTCTCGGCATAATACCCCTCTGTTTTCAGCTGTCAGCAGGTGTTCAGAAGCGATTGGTAGAGGCACAGTCAGAGCAGATGCCACATCACTGGCTGTCACTGCTGGCCCTAAACCTTCATCAGCAGCAACAAGCTGCCCTATTCTGGCACATACCTGCACGTGTGTCAGAAATGTCATCGCAAGTAAGTGAGGCTGGTGACATGGTCTGCTGAGCTACAGAGCAGCAACATACAATACGATACTGGGGTGCGCATATACATCTATGATGCTGAGCGCTGCATCATGCATGTTTGCTCTGCAGGATGGAAAATGCATTGTATGTTTGCAACCACACTATTTCTGAGAGTGCCTGCAAGCATGTTGGGACCTGATATGCAAAGCACGCAGCACCATGGGTTGTGCCACAGGTGTCCACCCTTTCCCGCATGCATCTGTGACCACTGACATAACAAAATAGATATATGCACGACCTGCTGCAGCTGTGAACACATGTTATTGGCTCACAGTGCACTGCATAGTGTGCTCTCTTACCTGCTCAGTGCTGTGGGATTGTGATTGCACCGCCAATGCCCCAGTGCTGAATTCCTTGATCCTGAGAGGTACCCCAGCCTGAGGGAAGCAGCTGCAGGCTTGAAGCAGATCATCAGGAGATACCAACTCGGTACCGCGGGCTCTGTTGAAGAGGCAGTAGACATCAGCCATAGCCATCATGCCCCCCACCTTATCCACCTGAGGGCCCAGGAACTGCCCCAGCTGCATGCCACAAGAGCATTTGAACTTGGTTCAAACCACCACCAAATCACAGCAGGGCATATCAAAACTCCTGGCTGAAAGCCCCAGGCTTGGCTGCAGAGGCAGTGGAAACTTACTTTGTCCCCACCTGTGGCTTGGCAACCCCACTGTGTAACAGCTGCACAGATATGCTAAGCTATAACCATCCAGCAAGTACAGCAAAGGTGTTGAAAATTGAGCATACAGCAGCTCAGAGCAGCAAATGACTTCGAGATGCGACTCATCCATGACTACTTGGGGAGATGATGATGTAGGGGGTCAGCAATACCTGTCTAGCAAGCTCCTGGTGGTAGCGTGCTCCTGTTTCTGCCTTGGTCACAGGACTAGCAATGCCTATGTGCACCAACTCAGCTTGCATCTCGGTGTCCATCCACTGCTGAGCATCAGGATCTGTTGGCTGAGCCCCTTCACCGTCCTGCTGTGCTGCCTTCTTCTGGGCTGCCATGGTTGTCCTGAACCTCTCAGCAAGTTCAACCATCTCTGCAGCCTTTGCCATCAGGCCAGTCAAGTCCTTGAATGCTTGTTCCAATGACCTGAACACCAGACCGGATGTCTATGGGTGCGGACTATTGCTGTTACGTGCCATTCCTGGTATCATTCTCTTACACCTTGAGCAATCAGATCAGTTAGATGTTCACTCGTGAATCCAGACAAGCAGCTGCATGATGCATAGCATATGTGAAGGCGCTGTGCAGATAGACACAGCAAAGACAGGGACACCAGTGGTTCCAAAGACCTCAGCAGGGTTTCGATGCCGCTACTTGGGCATTGCAAGCCTCTGTAAGCTGCAACATTGTGTGGTGACAACAAGGCGTGCAGGTACAAGCCATCATGCTGATATGCTGGTCCAATTTTATGAAAAGGCGCCTCTGCCACCAGTAATGGTAACCAGTACTGCATGACTAGCAACGCATGGCTGTTGTTGCCTTACTGCCCATGACCATGGTTGTGCAACACACAACTCTTGCGGTATATGTACAATTTCCTGGCACAACATCTAGGATTGTCAGCACACATAGTGCCAAGCTAATGCAGTATGTGTCCTACACCCGGCGTCCTAAACTTGCAAACAGTGCTGCAAAAACTCACTCGTCATTCTGGGCGGCAAGCTGGGCTTCCCTGCGCAGTATGCCTGCCACCCCAGCTCCCTGAGGCCTCAGGGCAGTGGTGGGGGCAGGACTGCTTCTAGCTATCTGGCCGGGGACTGCCTGATCCCTACTGGTGTCATCCTCATGCTCACTCAGCCAGTGCACAGCTTGCTCAGGGCCTGCAACAACAGCTGAGCTGGGTCATGAGGGCTTAGCCTCAAAGGTCACTGGCCAACTACCCAGAGTCCAGAGTGTCAAGTCAAGGGTCAGGGGTATCATTGCGTGTGAGGTGTCCTGGCTGTGTTTAAGTAAAAAACAATTCTGGGTGATTGCCACATATGGCAGCAAGCATGAGGCGGCCTGCTCTGGTTTTGCATCTTTGGCTGGATTCTTGACAATGCCTCAAACCTCCAACTATGAGCAGGAGTGGGCCTGGACAGCTGACAACGCATGCAGATAGAATCCTGAATTTCTGTGCTGGATCAGAGCTGCATGCATGCTAACAAGGCTAGCATCATCGCATAGTGAGTGTGCTTCAGTGCAAACATGCTCGTTTGCAAGTATTCTGCTTTGACTGGGCAGTATCACATGGTACGAATGCCTGCAAAGATTTGGCACCCCTGAGCATGTAGTTATCGATAGACTGCTGTGCCTCATCAAACAGGTAGCCAGTCCAACTGCATTGCAGCTCTGCTCCATCTATATACATATATGGAGTGACAGGGACAGGCAGATGTAGGCATTCTGGTAATGCAGCAAAGTTACACGGGGCAACATGTAGGATTGCTTATGACTTGCATGCATGGAACGTTTGCGTAATTAATTTTCCTCACAGTGACTTGCCTCACAGTAACAATGTCAGCATCTGCTTTGGAGGCTATACCTGTGTTTCCAGTCTCAAGAGCAGCCTTTGCAGCTCTCTCCCTTGAAAATCCCATGGCTACCAGCATACCCACAAGCTGAATATCCACCAATGTCTCATCAACGGCATCATTGCTGCCTTTGCTGGGGGAGTATGACACGCTGCCTTGGGGTTGTGCACTGCTGGGGGTAGTTTGAGTGCGGCTTGAGGTTTCTGCTGCCTGCGGCCTCTCCCATGCCTTCTGCTTAAGAGCTATCCGCATGGCATCAACAAAGGGTGTCATGTGAGGAGCCACCAGCTTGAGCTGCTCTATTCTGACTGAGCTGGACTTATCTGCAAGCACCCGTCAGGTGCATGTTGGACTTAGTTGCATCCTGTCTGTATGCTGCCATGTGTGTGCACTGAAGGATTTGTGTGCTGCAACACCATGCTGTCGCAGACTAAGACATCAGTCATGCTGAGTTGCTGCAAATTGCAGGTAGGTGCTGCTTGGCATGTTGTAAACTGCATGAGCATCACGACTTCAGGTGCAACATACCTGCAGGCTTGCTGTGTTCATCCACATATACAAAGACTCTGATTTTGGGAGAGCGCAACACCATTGAAGCTTTGAGCTGGACCTCATGTACACTGCTCAGTGGCAGTTGACAGGAGCTGCCTTGTTTTGGAGAGGTTGACTTGTCTGTCCACAGCAGCCGATGTGAAGTTAGTACTGCGTGCCCAACCTACAGCAACGTCCCAGGCTTCAGCTGTAGGTCTGCAGCATGTCGGTTTTCATGAGGTGTTGCTACCTTGAGCTCTTGCAATGACTCGCCAGGCTCTGGCCACAAATTGCCGGAAATCTCGAATTGAAGCTGAGTCTGAAAGGCAAAAAGAGCATTGAAAAGAATGCACAGATCAGCTTGTTTCACCTACACTGTTGTAAACTAACCTGTTCAAGTTCAGCCTGATGCGCTTCGCTTGGTACTGATGTTGGACGGTCGATCGCATTCACTGTAAGGCGTTCTAAAAGCATGGGTTTGGCAGCTGCCCGTGCGCTGCCTACAGAAGCATGCTACCTCCGTTCTGAGGGCACCAAAGACGGCTCACCGCAAACCTGACCTCGAGCAGCACACCCGTGGTAATCTGACAGTCTTTCTTGACTAGTGCTTGCGCGTCCAATTGACTGTCAGCTTGCTGTCAAGTTTCAAGGCCAGCTTGCAGGCGTTTCTTGAGTCGAGCTCCGAAACCAGGTTAGTGTCATAGCAAGCTGCAAGTTGTAAGATCCTAGCTTTTTGGCTGCAAGCCTGTAGGGCTGCAGCCTATAGGGATGCTACCGGAATTGCCTTATGTCGTACATGTCCAGATACATGTCCGTCCGTTTGAATTTGTCCGTCGCCTGCACAGGTATGAGCTAGGAGCGAAGCCAGCGCAGCTGCGAAGCTCGGCTCGGCGCAATAGCGTTGGCTTCAGCGACGACGCATCTCTGTGGTGTTAGTAGCACGCTGAAGCTCTGTATTGTTGTTGCTGCTTGCATTTAACAACGCCAGGCAAAAGGAAGAAGGCTGTGGTTGAAGTATCTCAAGAGCTTTCTGCTGAAAGGCACGTCAGAAGAAGGTAGCAAGGTGCTAATAGAGGTGTTCGCGCGGAAAACCGAGCGGCAGGGTAAGTACGGCCGGGTGTCAACGCCAACTGAGGTGATTGCTGGACACCTTCGAACTGCGTCTGCAGGCGTTTAGCTCTCTCCCCCAGTGCACCAGCAGCTGCTCGTCAGCCCTTGGGAGACATAACCAACAGGCAAGTCGCCGGATCATGCAGCAAGGTCAATGTACTGAACAAACAGCTTGATTTGCACCTGTCTCTACAGGGAGGTTTGTGACCCAGTGGAAGCAGCTGAAGCTGCTCGAAAAGCAACACGAGCCGCTCAGCGCTGCTCTCAGCGGGCTGCACGTACGGCAGAGCAACGAGCTGCTGAGCGGGCAGCTAACACTGCTGCCAGGTCTGCTTCTAGAGCAGCTGCAGCAGATGAGCATGCTGCAGCAGATGAGCATGCTGCAGCAGATCAGCCTTTGGGAGACTTGACTAACAGGCAAGTCGCCGGATCACCCAGCAAGGTCAACGCGCAGAATAAACAGCTTGAACTGCATAAGTCGTCGTCAATAAGACGCTCATCAGATCGACGTGCTAGCTGCAGCTGGCTCTTTTGGGATTGTTGTACCTTGACCCAATACCATGTGTGGATGCATCGTGCGCATTGCGCAGCATTGTCCATGATCATTGTCCATCACTGGGGTCTGGATGGTGAACATCAAACCAGCTTGGTCACATTCCGTGTACAAGCCAGTGGCTTGCACGCTCATGCTTGAACGTCCCTGTGTCAACTTGCGCACAGGTATCAATTATGTGGGTTGCCTGTCACAGGAAGTTGTTGGGCATTTGCCTCCACTGGCGCCATTGAAGCTGCAGTGGCTATAGCAAATCAAGTGGCTCAACCACCATACCTGTCTGCGGAGGAGCTTGCTGACTGTGTATCAGCCGGGTGCAAAGGGGGAAACGAATATCCAGCACAAATGTATGCTTTGGGCACTACACATGGACTAGCCTGTGAGGCTGCCTATCCATACACTGCTGGAGACAGTGGTGTGCATTCCAATTGCCAGGTCATTTCTGGTTTAACCAAATCAAAGCATCATTCATCTGCATCAACAGCTTTCAATCATTGTTGCATTGCAATCCTGCAACATTGTTGTAATGCTTTTCATTTGTGGTTCAGTAGAAAGTCAAGGTGCAAAATGTGTTGCCTTAACAAAAACCCCTTGTCAAGGCATGACATATGGCTTGAAGCCATGCTAACAATACATGCATTTGAAGTTGACAGCCTGCTGGCACCACAGAAGCATCCCAGTGTGACAATCAAAGGTTGAATTAACTGTTGGGTTTATGCTTATGCTGCTGCAGAGTGTTGCGTCGTTGTCAAACACATATTTTGACTCTGTGGAGACGGTTCCAAACACCGTTATGGCTTTGAAACAAGCAGTCAGCCAGCAGGTCATAGCAGTTTCAGTTGATGCCTCAGACTGGTCCTCATACACAGGGGTGAGTAGGCTGACCAAAAGGCCTTCATCATGCCAAAGGAATCAGCTGGTAGCATACCCCAGGGTCACATTGCGTACTTACATTCACCAAGCACAATGAAATGCTGCTGTGCACACAAGCTTTGTGGTATCTAAGTGGCAAAGCTGTTGCAAGAGCAAATGTCAATGCATTCATTGTCCAGAACTTGTAGGGTATACCATACGTGGCTACCTGATCACGAAGCAAACAACACACCAATGTTGCACAGATGTGCAAAATCAGGTTGACACACGAACAATCATTGCCAAGGCACCAAGCATATCGCCTTGTATTGTTGCAGGACATATATGCTGGAGCTTGTACCACAACGCAGATTGATCACGCTGTATTGCTGGTGGGGTTTGACAAAATGAGCACTGGACAGGAGTATTGGATCATTCGCAAACAATGGAGCGCAGGTTGGGGAGATGAGGGCTACCTCTATCTGCCCATCAGTGCAGATGATGACACCACTGGTGGTGCATGTGGCATACTGGGCAAGATGAGCGGGAACTCCCCTGTGTATCCATTCAAGGCAGGTGCATGAGTCACACCTTCCACACCGCCTCCTCCAGGCCGTGCTTCCACTTCTCCGGCACCCCCTGGTCCCATTAGTCATGCGCCTCCACCACCTCCTCCCCCCATCTCAAGTACGTCTCTTTCACATGCAAATGCAAATAACATGTGCGTGGCTTGGCTGGATCTGATTCTTGTTGGTACAAGTCATATAGTGAAGCTGTGTTGATGATTGCAAAAAATTGCTTTGAGCGAACAATGTGATTGACGTGGTGATTGAGCCAAGCACCCGGAGCAAAGTTGCTCTCATCTTATGCTGTTAGTTTCTCTGGTGCAAATCGTGTTGCAAATGGTGCATAGCTCTGCGCCCAACTTCACATCATGAAATAGGTCTGCCTCCTGATTTGAGGCATGAATCTTTGTGATGCAGGTGCTTGTCAAGTTGGTACAAACCCATGTGGGCTTGGAGACTGCCAGGTGTCAGGTGCCCAGTACACCTGTAGTTGTCCATCTGGATATCACACGTCTGTGGACGCCAACAACAATCAGCTATGTGCTGTAGGTGAGCTTCAACTTAGTTGAAACCATTGAGTCGAGCAATGAGCATCTTGGTAATCCTTTGCATTGACCATACCCTCACGGTCTGTTGCAAATGCTCTCTGCTTGTGGACTGTCTTTTGACGGCTTTGGTGTTGCTGTAGATGGGGAATGTGAGTATTGGGGCAATGATCTTACATGTGTTGTTGGGACTTGTGTGGATGATCCTTCGGATGTGGAGTACGGCTACTACTGTGACTGTGGCAGCTATGAGCCTGGGACATGGAGTGAGGATGGATCCCCAACGTGTTCCAGCGGTATACTGTTCAGATACTGCAGCTGCTGCTTTACTGTCAACCACCATGTAATCTTTGCATGCAGTTTGTTACCGCTCACAACAGTGTCATCATCATTTTGCCACGCCCTGAGACCTCCTGTAGGTCATGCACATCATGTTTTGTTGTGCATGTCGTATGATTAGCCATTTTGTCTATTAAGCATGATTGCTGCATACATAGCTCCACTGTTTTGGTCAGCCCTGATGTACTCTCTGCTGATTGCTTGATGCAGACTCATCTGATATCACTTGCCCATTTGGTTGGGTGGCATACACCACTGTGGCAGGCGATCAATGTTGGACAATTGTCTACAACGATGACATGACCTACGCTGACTTCTTTCAAAACAACCCCAATATTGACTGTGGTGCCATCTTTGTTGGCACCCAAGTGTGTGTTCCAGCGTCTGGCTCCTCCAGTAGCGCTTCTGGCACCTCCAACTCTGCAAATGAGTCGCCTCCTCCACCTCCTCCATCTCCTACCTCCACCCAGTCAGGTGGATGCCTTGGCTTACCGCTGTTCATGCAAAGTAGCGACGAGAAAGTGCAAAATGTTACTGTGAATTCATGCAAAGTCCTCAGTCAATGCAAATCAGCATGTTGAACAAACAAGTTGCAGGGTGCTACATGACGCTCGAAGGTCGAATGCTTCTGCACAAGCTGTGCGGAAGCTGAGTGTCTCAAGCTCATGTTATGATTGTTGTAGCTCAGACCTCTTGCAATTGCCCCTCTTGGCCCAATATCACTGAATAGTTGTGCAGAGTAATTCTCGACTGCTGTGTAGGCTGCCAACAATCACTTGTGTTCAGCATTTCACGCTGCAAAGTGTATTCAGGCTCAAGCCTGTAGCTGTTCATGTGGTGAGTCCTTGATGTGCAAATTTCCAATGCGTTGTGCTGATGCAGTTTCCTTCGACGCTACGCTTGTAGACTACTACACCACAGACTTCAAGCCTGGGACTGAGGTCTATACTGCATACATAGCGGCTGTTGCCGAGGCAGCTTATGTGACAAGCCCTGATGTCACTATCACTGCCATAAACCCTGGTAGCGTTGTGTCTACTACAGTGGCAACTCAGTCCTCAATGGCATCAGCTTTCACTGACAAGCTCACAGATGGCAGCGTCTTTGGCAGCTCATTTGGGGATGTGACAGTGGCTAGCATTCAGATTGAGAGTGCTCAGGGTAGCCCAGCCTACTACACACCAGGTCCTGCAGGTATGTCATGGACTTCCTCATCAATGTCGTTTGCTTGCCTAGACATGATTGCACAGACCAAATCACTGCAATCAAACAAGCCTGCCCATTGTCATACAAAAGACACATGGTATCATTCAACAATGTGCTACCAAGTCACGACTTGAGCGCGTTTTGCTTCAGTTGTGCTGACTGCCACCTCTCATTATGTGCAGGCAGCGGAGCAGCTGGCAGTTCCCTTGCTGTGTTTGTTACAATCATCAGTGTTGCAAGCTTGCTAGCAGCTCTTTGATGCTCCTCCAGCTGTCCAGATTCAAAGCCTTGTTTCATTGCAGCACTTGATCTGACAAAGCGCAGCACCAAAAGAGGTCGAGTCCTCATGATGTGTTGAGTGCACCCACAAGTTCTGCTACATCTGAACGTCCCTTCGTCATGACATGCAAGCAATATGTTGAAAAGCTGCTCTGTTGCTGTCAGTAAACAAAATTGAATGATGATAAGCAAAACACACAGCGAAATGAAAAGGACACATGTGCATTTACTTGCATGGGCATCTTTCAGTAAATAAGCAATCAAATGGCACTTGCAACACCGCTCAGACACTCTACATAACAGTCAACACCCAGGTTCGCAACACCTTGGCTTCAATGCAGCAAGCATCCAGGCATGCAAGCAGAAGTTCTTTTCAGACAGGCACCCTGCCTTTCAGGAACTCCTTTCAGACAATTGCCCTTCCTGTATGGCGGCCTTCAATGAAATACACACAGTGTACCTTATTGACCTATGCACGGGCGGGAATGAAGCTAGCGTGGAAGCCATAGGGTATGCCATAAGGCAGATGCGCTCTGCCCAGCTCTTCAAATGACCCCGCATCCAGACACAACAAGAACGACTTGCCATCAGCTCCCATGACAATGGACAGCACAACCCCATCATCTTCAGACTTAGCATTTGGTGCAGGCACCATCAAGGGCTCTACAGGTATACAGCCTGCCTCATGCCACTGCTTGCTGGTGCCTTCTTGCATGTCAAACTTAGAGAGTGAATTGCCATAGCTGGCCGGCAGCTTGGCAGACACACTGTAGCCATACCTGTAGGCCTGACCCTGCACACACACACACACACATACATACACATACCCCAGAGTCAGAGCATCCATGAGTCATGACAGTGCAATCAAGGTGTTAATGGTTTTGATGACAGCCTTGGACGTATGAGCTGTTGCACCAGGTCGTGTGTACTGGCAGTCTGACGGGCGAAAGTGAAGAGATCTGACAAGAAGTTTTTCTGTTTTGCTGAAGCGCAGCAGCAGTGTTGGCATACAGGACTGCAGCGTGTGGCTGGCCAGCTCCTGCCATCATTGTGCGCAGAGCCATGGGCCATGACAGAACCACGCCCAATGTGAGGTACACAATGCGCCAAGCAGCAATTGGCTGGGCAGCTAACAGTTGCTGCCTAGGCATGGAACATAGTACACAGGCAGTCTGAAACCAGGGATGAGCTCCGTGAGTGCTGAAGACACATACAAGCAGAAGGCTAGTGGCAGGGCACAAAGGCTACCTTGTAACATGGGTTGATGCGAGGCAGCTCTGAAAAGGTGTATGCATCATCATCTTTCATCAACTTACTGAGTGTTGCTTCACCATCTCCTGACAATGGAACTGTCAGCCGCCTGCAGGTGCAAGCGATTGCTGATGCGGCTGAGCATGCATTGCAAGTGCAAGCACCATGTCAGTCTTTACATGGCAGCATCAACAGCGATCATGACATGCTTGCAGGTTGCCTCTCCTGTGCACCTGTTCTGATTCAAAAGACAGAAGGCTAACATTTGAAAGATTGTGCATTCAGCTTGGTACAATCCTTGAATGTTTGCCTGCTGTCTTCTGAATCAAAACAAGAACACAGGAGTGATTGCAGGCAAGGATGTTATTGGCAATGCTGATGTTGCCATGTAAAGCTGATACAGTGATGGCAACAGTGCTTTTGGTTGCAATCAGTGCCCTGCAACTCAACACACCATCTAGTCTCAAAACAGATCATGCTCATTGGAATCACATGAGCCCCTGCAGGACAAAGTACGGCCATACAAGGCAACACTTGCAGACAGTGTAGAATCACATCAGCTTACGTGATGGGTGAAGCTTGAACAGGTCGCTCATTGCTCCTGACACTAGCCAGCTTCAAGTCATTCAGCATCTGAGGATCAGCAAAGTTGCCAAAGTCTATGTGGATGTTGCTGCCATCTTCTGTCTCGTATGCATTAATGTAGTGGAAGGTGAAGTATGACGGGGCTCTGACGTGTCGGATCTTGGATTTGTCTCCGTTCAAGGGGACCAGATGAAGGGTGGATCGTGTCTCCGGCTTCCAATCAAACTGTACATATGGGGCCTTACCCAAAGTCAAAGCGGCCTGCACCATAGAAACTGTGCGTCAGGTCATGCTGTGGAATAAGTGCTGTGCTCTGTTGTGCTGCATTATGTCTGCTGATCAACGCTGCCGTCGGTGGCAATCCTCTCAGCAGACAAGGCTGGCAGACTTGCAAGGCTGGCAGACTGTGGTTCAGGACTCTGCTTGGCTGCAACTTTGCTCCAGAGCTAACAGCTGATCCTGGTGACACACCTATCCCATGCCAGCTCAGCACAGCACAACAGGTCAACAAGTCATCCCCCAGGAGTGAAGTTTCACCAAAAGGTGAAGTTTGGTGTCATCCTGGCATTGTGAAGGCACAGGCATTATCAGCAGGAAGTTCAATCTTGTATCGATACGAGATTGCAAAAGCATAGGACTCACCAGCATGTTGAAGTAGATGGGAGTCTCTGGCACAACAACATAGTTTTTGGTGATGGGGAAATCGTGGATCCAGGAGGGGGCAGGGAACTGGCTCAAAGAGATCTTGGCAATCTCCTGCCTTTCATGGCTTTCCCTCTGCTGTTTCACCACCTTGTACCCATCGCCTGTAACATACACATGGGCACAGTGTCATGCAAGAACATGCATGCTTATATCTACATCATGTGCTCAGATATCAGCATCTGTGCAAGACTGCAAGCTGCACAAAACAGCAGGAACAACAGCATGATTGCCCAACCTGCTGCAGGGTTGTCGACGGGAAATTATGCACAGACTGTATAACAGGGTGAAGGCTGTACTGACTGCTGGGATTGCCTACCAAAATACATGAGACTTCCTGCCAAACAACCAAATGGAGTCGGCCGATCAACACAAGTGGTCAAGTTCAAAAGCAATTCAGGTCTCACCAAAGCCTACAACAATGTTGATGCTCTCGCCAGAGGGCAACAGCTTTGGGTGTGCTGTGTTCAGGTCTCCCTTGATGCTGTCGGTGTACTTCTCCTGATGCTTGGTGGCCAACGTGGCTGTGTCCAGTCTGTATGTACCCTTCACTGACTCAGTCACCACCAACAGCTCAGAGCCATCAGCATTGGATGGGAAGACGTTCACTGTTGCATTGTCTGTGAAGCCTGCAGAACGTCAGGCTGCACATTGAGAGGAACACTTCCGGTTGTGATCAGAGGCAGCACACTCACTGGCTCATACAAGACTGTCAAAGTTTGCTCAACTGCCTAGTTATGCACAGAGTTGCAGTAGAGACAATCACAGCTGATGTGGGCAACTTAGCACCTCAATTGCAGTCATGTAATCTGGCTTCACTTGCATTTGCTGTGGAAAGCATGCCACACAATACACAGCCAACAACCAAAATATGACTTGTGCCAAGAGATTCTATGGATGGAGTGCAGGCAAATGAGAAAGGGAATTAGCACAGACAGACAGACACATATGCGTCTTTAGCAACCACAGCAAGGACGCATGTTGATTGTTTGCCATCATGCAGCATTGAAATGCAAGATGCAGTTGCAGTTTGCTGACCAGTTTGCTCATGCAAATTCAGCATTCGGGCTTGCTGACTCTTCCAATTGTCACGACTCACCCTGTCCAATGCCCAGAATGCCAGCTGCAATAACAGGTAAGCTCTCTAACGCAGGCCTTGCTGTGCCAAACTCATTGTATTTGAGCTTGTATCCTCTGTCCAGAAATGTCTTGTATGCATTGCTCTGTACAAATCTGCAGCAATTGCACACATCAGTGCTGCCTGAAGCAAGTCTCAAAAGCGCATGCTGCTGCGATGCTGCTGCAATGCTGTCAGCCTGGCAAAAGGTGGCCACCGCAATCGTCAAACTCATGTACTGATCGACTCCTCAAGACAATTTTACAGGCCTCCTGGTCTGTTTGGGAAGAATCAGCACTACTTTTTGTGCAAAGACAGTCTGCCAAAGTTCCAAGCAAAAAATCTGTGTTGCCATCAGTGCATGAGCATGCAACCATAAGCTACTCAACCATACGCATCTCGGCAAGGCAAGGCATGCAAAACAGGTGACATTTCACAACCTCTGCCTGACAGGCACTGCATTCAGGCATGTTGGGACTGGCTGGAGTTGCATACCTTTGTTGGGTGGTCACTTTGCCATTCTCAAAGGAAAACTTGACCAGCATGCCATAGCCATCAAACAGATGATCCATTCCCTTGAATGTTCCAGGCCCGTTTCTGATGTAGTCACCATGCAGCCAGGTGGGAATTGCGCCACTGACTTTTATAGACAATGCTTCCACCTGACACAAAAGCCCATTTAGTACAAAACATACCTTCCTGAGAAACATGAACTTCAGAAGCATTGTTGTATTGGTGCAGGCAAAAAGCAGTGATATTGCAGATTATTGCAGAGGTGGGTTGATCTGTCATGATCTGGTGGCACTAAATTGGTGGCACATTTCCTACAGAAAGATTCCTACAGAACGATTCCGACAGATTGCTGGCCACGTCTTCATCAATGCCATACAAAAGACTTCGCAATATGTAAGCATTAGCCCCTGTGTCGTGCTTTGAAGTACAAGATGATGATCCAGCCCAGGCCAGATTGGTCAAAAGTATATGCAAACAATCGGACCTGCTCTGGTGAAATATCATTCGTGAAACAAGCATCAACGGCTGCTTGAGTAGGATGTGTTCCCGCTGTCTCCTGCTTTTCCATCATTGCAGGCGCAGCCTGAGCTCAACATAGACACCATCTCATGCATGCAGAGTTGTTGCAGCAGTACAAGGCATCTGAACACATCAAGTATAGGAGCTTGGTGATATCAGAACAACTCAATAGCAGCCAGCTTATGGCACACAAGCAACAGTGTTACATGAAGCACGAACCTGTGACTTGACTACTGTATATAAATGTGTTCGCCGAGCTTGATATGGCAGCAGCTTGTGTATGGGAGACTTGTTTGACCTAGCTTGCAGAGAGGTGTATCCTGCAACAAAACAGTCTCTGTTTGCAAGCAGACCTCGCAGGGACATGGAAACGGCACCTTCAGATAAATGGGTACCTGAGTTGTTCGACGAGCCAGAAATTAACATTTGCTGTATCGATGTTCAAAACACCAAGTATTTTGTGTACTGATGAAGCACCGGCCCACTTGCCAAGCAAAACACACGCTTTATGCGAAACACTGCAAGATTGCTCAACAATATGCTTCACGCAGGTAGATTTGACGCCCGAGCTGCAAACTTGCCACAAGTCGGTCGACCAAAAGCATGCACTGGCGTTACGATCGGCACTGCGCCCGGCAATTTGCTTGCTCACAGAGTCTGGCGATGACAGCAAGTATCAGTCAAGATCAGGCGTGCGTGCGGATGTCCAGCGAGCCCTGCTGCAAGTGCCTATTTCATATCAATTCCTGCAGTCGACAGACAATTCAAGCCTCAATGACAGCCACGTCGGATCTTCCCTAACTTGAAAAGAGCTGCATCCCTGGCGAAACCGGACCCCATCCCGGCAGGCTGCTGAAAGAAATCTTTCGCAAAGCAGCTGAAGTGCGTGCTTGACCAGCGCAGACCGATAGATTGCGGGTACATTGTCCCAACGTCGCGGTCTGAAGCAGCGGTCAACATGAATGTCGACGATGTCAAAAAGCTAACTGTTGAGGTACAACATCAGAGATTGCAGCAAAGTTAACAATCAGGTCGCCACGCTTTTGCAGGACTTATTTATTGTTAAACGTTGCAGAAACTCAAGACTGAGTTGAAAGCAAGAGACTTGGATATTACTGGGAAGAAGGCAGACCTTGCAGAAAGACTAGAGGCTCACCTGCAGGCTCAGCCTACTGAACCAAGCGGGCAGGCAAATGGCACTTCTAGCTCTGCCGTCGCTCAAAATGGCAACAACGAAACAACAGCAGCCAAGGTATACTGTCCAGCCCATGCTTGCTGTTCTCTGTGCTTTGCTTGCAGCCTGGTGCAGGCCACTCATTTAGACTTTCACTGACTTTAAGCTCAAATGCAGACTAGAAAACCCATTGTATGGTCAGTACCTGCCCCTGAAGCAGCAGCAACAGCCCCAGTAGCAACAGAAGGGCCAGCTGACACTGAGCCTGCAGCCATACCTGCCACAGAAGCCGACACTCCTGCAGAAAAGTCAGAGTCTGAGAAGCCAAAAGCTCGAACAGTGAACTTTGGGCTGAAGACTGAGACAGTGGACACTACTGCTAAGGCAAGTGTTGTTCGAAGAGGTTATCAGGTCCATTGCTGCATCAGCAACTGTAGATTGCATCAGCACCTTTGTGTCCTTTGACATTTGCCTGCAGTTCTCAGTAGACCATGGTTACATAAAGGCACCAAGACAGCCTGCTAGTGCAAGTGCATGAGATTGACCTGGTGAGGGTGACAGCCTTCCCACCAAGATCTGGCTCTTCAGCATTTGCTGCTACACTGGACATTCACAAGTTGCAGCATAACCCAGGTGTTGATCTACTGTCATCATGTGCTTCAGGAGCTTGGCAAGAGAAAGCTTGAAGAGGTTGAGACTGCTGCGCTGGTTAGTGAGGAAGCCATAGCCAAACGCCGCGACCGCTTCAAGTCACAAGAGGACAAAGCCCTTGAGGACAGGAAGCAGCGCTTTAGCTCTGCCGACCCCAAGGCTGCTGAGCGCAAGGAGCGCTTCAAGCAGTGGTTGCCATCAGGCGGTTCATCTGCACCTGGCATGGCCAAGCCTGCCAATGCTGAAGTGGCTGCTGCCTTGGGGACCTCACTTGACAAGAGCACATTGGGCAAGGGGCCCAAGGGCAAGTCCAGAGTGCCTGTGCCTGCACCTCAGACTGAAAACTTCTCTGAAGAGTTCAAAGCCAAGGCAGAGGTGAGGCACTCAGCATGCTGTTGCATTTTGCTGCTTCCTCCTTCCATCACTTGCACTGTAGCAGTCTGAGCAATTGCTCGGCTGTGCTCTGCCTCTCAAACATGCTGTGAACGTCTTGATATCAGGATTTGCGCTTGCCAAGGTCAAGTCAAGCAGGGGGCTGTGGAAGTCAGCCTGTGTGATGCACAGAGTATTCCAAGCTTTCAATTGTTTGTATGTAGGCTCGCAAAACTAGGTTTGCTGCAAAGGCCACAGGGTGAATGCAAATACAGCATCCTGGTCTCATCACAGTCTCAGCGGTGCCTCAGATGATGCTGCAAACACATGAGGAGTTGATGCTGCTTGCGTTGAGCTTATACATGCATCCGTTTTATGTTCTAGAGACTGCTTTACTCACCTCATTGGCCACGTTAGTCTGGATTGCTTAGTCCAATCAGCACCCTGTTGTTTTGCTCAAGCTGACAACACCTGTGCACAAGGAGGCACCCCGGTCAGACCCAGGTAAGTCTGCACGTCAAGCATTAGTGCATTGCGCGTTTGCATGAATGGTTGGTTCATGTGCATGATCATGTCCTGTTTGTCACGCTGCACTGTGATGTTGCGTAAAGCTCCATTGAAAAGGTAAAGGGTTGATGTGCTGCAGCTTGAGCAAGCGACAGGGGCTTTTAGGATATCATACTGCAGCTTTGCGAGCAGTTTTGTACTTTTGTGCTGAATCAAGTGAATTTGAACAGGAACGAACTTTTTACAGCACGCCTGCTTGACATTGATGTCAGTCTCAACAAATTACATGCGTTTTCTGTCAGGCTGTGGCCTTCATTCAGATTGACTGCATGTATTATGCTGAATGTGGTGACGACGTGTCTCATGGAAATCCTGCACCTAGCATTGTGCATCTACCCCCAACAAGAAAGGGTATGACAGACAGTGGTTTATGAGCAACAAGGACGTCCTGTAGACTGTGTTCCGTGTTACTTTTAAGAAGTGGCAAATGAAGGTAAAACCAACGCAACCGCAGCCAATGCCTGCTGCACATTGTAGGGTGATGCTATGCAAGCTTGCCTGAATTTAGGTGAGAAGCATACAAAATGCTAGTCATCACCAAAAGTGATGCTGTCTTTGGATTCATACCTAGAAAAAAAGTGATGCTATGCAAGAATGCTTGGATTCTGGGGTAATGTACCAGCAACTAAGTGCCAGTGGACATTGAGTCACCACACTGGCATCTGCACTGCACTGTCTTTTGGATTGTGAGCCTCAGAACGCCTGCAAACTTGTAGCATCAAATGAGGCATCGGCCTTGAAGCAGACATAGTCATGGACTCTAACAGAGCATGCAGTGAAAATTACAGAACATGGCACGTTTACAGTCCCAAAATGGCATCTGACATGACCTGCTTGTCCACAGTCCTAGCAATCCGCTCATTCCAGCTCATGGGCAGAATGTCCTTCAGCGCATCCATGATCTTGATGTCAGGGTTCAACTTGGAGCTCCATCCCTCTAAGACCATGGTCGTCACCACGACAGTGCTGACCACCCCTTTCAGATTGACTTGATGCAGTCTAATCTTCTCCATCATGTCGGCAATGATCTCGCTGGTGTGCTCACTGATTGACTCCAGCTGTAGCCCAGTAAAGAGGGTCTTCATGTCCTTCACAAAAGCCTTGGGGTCCTGCAGCAAGCATGCTCGTGAGATGCAAGTACTCTGCTGCTGTGCATGCTGATCTGCAGTCAAGTACAGTAAACAGGAAGGGCTTGGAGCCAGGCGCATGACTGATGCGCATAGCAGCCATGCTACACACCTATGCAGCAGCACTGTGAGGGCCAATAGCCAGTTCTGAAGCTATCACAGCTGACATTGACAATGTCAAAATCTGCTGACTGCAAAACAAACACATTTGGCAGATGCTCACCGGGCAGGTCTGGTTCTCAGAAAAGTCCAGGATGTTCTGCCCAAGTGCCTCGCCATCTTGAGATGTGAGCGCCTGCAGCATGTTGCCATGTATCAGTCAACAACCCATGCTCCTGTCAACTAGCTCTTGCCAACAGCAAGCTGAACAGCATCTTGAGGACAACACTGTGACATGTCACATGAAGATATACAGACAGGCTAAGCCTTCCTCGGCCCGAGTTGACAGAGACTGACATGACTTGTAGCCTGCCAGTTCAGTGCATGCCTGAATCCACCGGAAAGCAGGTGCGTGGCTGACGAACAAGGGGGCAACAAGGGGGCAACAAGGGGGGGACGAATAAGGCTGACCTTGAAGAAGCCGACAAGGTTGTGCTGATCTTCAGGGGTGAGCTCTGCCACCATGCCCACATCCAGCAGCACCAGCTTGGGCGCTGTGTTCACCTGTCATTTTCAAAAATGGTAACGCCACAACACTTTGACGCCAGGGTGGAATTTGGTGTAGATTTCAAATTCCTGAGCGCATGACATTGTACAGTTGCTGCATTGTCAGCTTGATGAAAGCAAGCCTGCCACACACACTTGCAGTGAGGACAGCAGAGTGATGGCCTGCACGTTTGACAAGCATGCAGAACGGCATGCATGTGATGCCACCATGGCATGTGACATGACTCATGGGCAGCATTGTGCCAGTGCATTACAATGAATGCATGAGACAAGCCTCTGTCTGTTATATGATACAAGCCTCTGTCTGTTATATGATACAAGCCTCTGTCTGTTATATGATACAGATCTCAACTGCTTGTAGACATTGGTGTACAAAATCAGTTCGGCCTGCTGTCCAGCCTTTGCACCAGCTGACGACACAGGCTACAGTGGGCCAAACAATGCTTCCATGTCAACAGGCGTTTGCATGCAATGGTGCATGTGGATGCAGAGAATGACTCTTCACCTTGAGGAAGGTAGCAATGCGGCCCCACCGTGTATTGGGATCCACCAGCCGCACCAAGATGTTGCCAGGATGCAAGTCCGCATGCACAAAGTTGTCCTTCAGCAGCATCTGCAAGTAACAGCTCAGCCCAATGTTTGCCAGCTGAATGCTGTACTTGTTTGTGGGCTTGTCCACATAGGAAGAGATCAGCCTTCCCTCCTCAAAGGTCTCCACCAGCACGCTTGGCGCCACCAGGGGGTACACGGGGGCGGGAAAACTGAGGTTGCGCCAAGTTCGGAAGTTCTTGCCAAATCGGTCGAGATGCTGAGCCTCTACTTGGAGGTCCAGCTGCTCTTTGAGAGGGGCTCCAAACTGCCGTATGCTCTCCTCTAGATGCAGCTCACTGAGGAAGGGCAGATGACTTGAGAGGCGCGCTGCACGGTGCATGAGGGTGAAGTCTCGCTGCATCAGTGTGGTCACTCCTGGGTGCCGAACCTGAACAAATTGGAGCACCATGTCACTGCATGGCTGACCATGGTGCTAGAATGCTGTAGATTACCTACTATAAGCCATTGTTTTCGTGCAGTTGCTTAATCTGAATGGAATGGCCAGCAATCAATACAGTCTTTTGCTTGCTGAAGTCTGGTAGAGAGGCACTCCAAGACAATCTGTGACAACCCAGAAATAGCAAGATGCAGGATGGCTTGACAGCTGTGAGCTTCTAGCTGGACTATGGCCCAGCTGGGCTGACTTGCATCTCATAGCTAGCAGCAGCACAAGCAGCACCCGCATGCTTGCATGCCCATCACAATTTGTCAAAAGTTGTGCAGGATGAATGCTCAATCACAAGACCTGTTTAGTCACACATGTCGTCAGAAATGCTGCCAACATGGCCATTGATGCAGGCTTGGTTTCTACCTTGACAGCAACAGTGGTGCCTTTAGGGAATTCACTGTTGTGGGCTCCCCCTGCTGACAGGCGTGCCTTGTGTATCTGAGCTATGCTCCCAGATGCCACCGGCTTCTGAGCAAAGTCATCAAACATCTCTTCCAGCGTGCGGCTACAGCAAAGCACAGGCTAGTCATTTCTGCATGGATAACATAGATCATGCTTGACCTGTTGGCATCTGATGCAGCCATTCGTGCAAATGCTGACAATGTAGCTAGCAAGCACATCAGCAACATGCACAGCTGTACCATTCTTGCCTGGGGAGTGAGGGATAGG
>JAABUP010002517.1_pt1 | contig 35210 bp, 41 predicted proteins | sample 5559201 | NCBI WGS metagenome assembly JAABUP01 (sample SAMN10711887, study PRJNA513373) | rock metagenome | isolation source: Antarctica rocks | place: Antarctica
ATTTAGCACGTTTCGCACGTTCCGCCTATATCTAACGCTTTTAGCTATATTAGTAACCTAAGGTTGCTAATACCCGAAATAGCAACCCTAAAATTTAGCCGCACGAACGCCCGAAGGCCCCTAAGGCCTTGCGACCGTGGCCCACTAGCAGCGCACCACTATCATCGCTATGCGCATAACCATAGGCATCACCCCGAGCTCGAATACCATTACAGGCGGCACCCCCGCGAGAGAATCGGCCGAATCGACCGAATTTGGGGTCTGATTTTAGGTGGTGTTGGTGGTTCATCCCCTATCCCTTTCCTTGAGTCGGGATGGCCAACGCTAACTTTAGCGTACCCGGGGTCATCCTGAAGTTATAATTTATCTACTTAATAATCTATAGATAACTAAGAATGCTACTAAGAGCTAAGTAGATTAATTAGATAAGAAAGATACCCTCGGATACGCTAAAGCTTAGCGTTAGCCATCCCGACCCAAGGAAAGGGATAGCCTTCCCGAGTGTTTTAGTCGATTATGAATATTAAAAAAATCGAACTTTTAAAAAATCACGTGATTTGCTAAAAAATCGTGATTTTGCTAAACCTGCTAAAACTGCTAAAACTGCTAAAATCGTGATATTAGCACGCGCATTTGCTAATTGCGATAAAATCACGATTTTACCCGTATTTCCGGAGTTAGCAAATCCGGATTTAATATAAACTTTTGAGATTTGCCGATATAGTAGAGGTATAACGAGGGTAACTAATAAGGTTACGGAGGTAGGTGCGATCGTATAAGGCTAAGGAGTCTACTATACTAAGGCTATACCACCTTATCTTATAATTTTAAGTATACTTAGCTTTAAATTCTAATATTTAGGACCTTATATTAAGTAATTAGGTAGATTTTATTGATTTGCTATGGAATCCCGAATTTTAGTGTGCGTTTGCGGGGCCGACGGGGAAAAACCGCGCTACAACAGAGTTTTTACAGGCACGATATCTTCCTTGCCTGCTCGCAACCAAAACTGCGAGAACAACGACCTCCGACCCCGACAAGGCAGAAGCCCTGCCATTTTGTTTACTTATGCTACCCTGAATGGCGTCACTTGTTCTAAGCCAGGCTTGGAGGCTCCACATCTTTGCATCATCTTGCGCGAGGTAGTTATTTACGAGTGTGCGCTTGCAATCGGTCTGGAACGGCGTTTCTCAAGCATTGCCACTCGTTTCATTGCTTATTCCACATCCTAATTACGAAACCTTCTCATTTGTTCCCGGCGCCTTTTTCGTTGTAGTATATCGATCGCTCCAAGCTTTATGACGAAAAGGTTGGTCCTGGTCTTACATCAAGCCTCGGTGTCTATGCATCTTCCGAAAGTAGCTTAAAGGCTTGACCAGAAATACCCCGCATGTCGCTTCTTGCATCTTATTGATCCACACTCCATTCTCTTTCCATCATCTTTATCCGACGATAAAACGTATCTCTCAGTGCAAGGGCTACTTGAAGAATCATTCCATAGAAGCAATCATGGCCCCTCCTAGTGCAACCACAACCGAAACATACACCAATGGCAACCATAATCCGTCCACCAGAGCCCCTCTTGAGCCTGGCTTAACTGAAGACCAGGCCGTGCAGATGCCAAAGATCAAAGGGCCCCCAAAATTCTCCGACAAGTACGAGGAGCGCGAATATCTCAAGGGGCGGCTTGCCGCTGCTTTCAGAATCTTTGGTAAATATGGCTATGATGAAGGTGTGGCAGGACATATCACAGTCCGAGATCCTGTGGACTCATCGACTTTCTGGGTCAACCCCTTTGGCATGGCTTTTTCGTTGATAAAGAGGAGTGATCTGATACAAGTCGACCACGAAGGAAAGGTGATCGGTGGTGGACCCATTAGACTATTGAACGCGGCTGCATTCATGATACATGGAGCTATTCACGATGCAAGGCCAGACGTTCAGTGCGCTGCTCATAGCCATACCGTCTACGGTCGTTCATTCTGCAGCCTGGGCAAGAAATTGGACATAATAACGCAAGATGCATGCTCTTTTCATAATGTAAGCTTTGAGGAACCAGATGGGAGGAATTCAGTGCTAATCGATCTGTCAGGACCATGTCCTTTACTCTTCTTTCAATGGTATCGTTCTTGCAGAGGAAGAGGGCAAACAGATTGCCAATGCACTTGGCGATAAGAAAGCCGCTCTGCTGCAGAATCATGGCCTCTTAACAGTTGGTGGCACAATTGAAGCCGCAATTATGTGGTTTGTGGCTCTGGATAAATGCTGTCATGCACAATTGATGGCCGATGCCGCTGCTGGAGGCCGAGGCCATGAGACGGTCAAAATTGACGAAGAGGACGCGGCCTATACCTATAAGACTATTGGAACTCCAATAGCCGGATGGTTTAGCGGCAAACCGATGTTTGACTTGATCGAAAAGGAGCACAAAGGAGAGTACCTCGATTAAAGGGGTAGCACTCATAGTCAAAGGCAAAAAGAAGGACTTATCCAAGTTCAAAGTACAAAGATTCTATTTCAATCCTTATTGTATATGGTACATTAACGACGCTTCTTCTGGAGCATTATGTAGTGCTTATAGACGATCTCGGAGCTCTGCCACAAAATTAAATATCATCATTCACTACTTACATGAGTTTGTCATGTTGTCTTGCTCCCTCCAGCTTGTGCTTGTGATCTTTATCTCGATGGGTCTTCCATGGGGACAGCGGCTTCTTACCCATTCGGTCTTGAAGTTGAAGATGGTCTACCTTTGAGATAAGACATTAAATCCAAATATTTATGGCAAAGTATAGGCCGCCATCGGCTTGGAGAATTGAAGCATATCTCGAAAGGATCTCCAAAGTATCGTGCTCTCGTCTTCAGTTGCCGTGTGAATGAATATATCTTGATAATCAACCATTAAGATTACCATAGTGTACCACGAGCCTTCGTCTTGACAAAGGACATGGAGGCCCATTGTTCGGATATCCACAACACAGAATCACCTCCCAACACAAAGACACCTCTTCTCCAGATCTTAAGTTAAGTACTAATCGTAGCTATTCAAATTCCTATAAGGTCAATCAAAGGCCCAACAACGATCACCAAGATGTCAGTGCTTGCTACCCATTTATCACCGACGCATGCCTTCACCAAGCTTCCCCAGAGATCCATCACCCTCCTTCAAGGCCTTGGTGTCAAAGGAGACGTCCATTGCGGAAAGAAAACTCAACACGAGATATTCATTATATTGGACAAGAAGAAAGGGGAATTGCGTGACAATATACGCCAAGTTCATCTTATCCAGGCTGAACGTTTCGACGAGGAAGGCTTTTGTCGAAAAGATGGACAACGTCTACGCCCCGGGGAAATGGGTGAGAATTTCACGACTATTGGTATAGATCTCCTCTCTCTCGGTAAAGGTACGAAGCTCCGCTTCGTGGATGATGTCGACGTCAGTCGCCACGCGCAAAACACCCCTATCGCTAGATATATGCTACTCGGCCGCCTCGTACAAGACCTCTGCGCCGCAGGAATTTTCATCGGCATGGGAGCCTTCAGAGCCGACAGAACATATTGGGCGGCTGCAATCACAGTCCTCATCGGTTTTCTTGCCTTTCGTCTCGTTCATCAAGACCGGAAGACATCTCAGGGAGAAGTTGCAGTGATCAGCCTCACAGGTCGCAGGAGACCATGTAACAAGATCGACAAGTACATCGGACCAGGAATGAAGGATGACTGCATTGTGAAGGATGGTAATGATAAAACAATTGGACATAGAGCCGGTGTGATGGGAATTGTCGAATCTGGAGGGTTGGTGAAGTCCGGAATGAGAATTATTGCTGAACCGGCGGAGATCTTCGAAGAGTTGCCGGCAGTTTGAGAGCAGCAATTCGGACGGAAAATTGAGGAAGAGTCTGATCGAATATATCATTGTCAGAATACCTCAGGTAAACAAGTGTGCAAGGAGGAGAATCCATCGAAAGACTTGGCTGTTACATCCGCCAATTTGAGTTCGAAATCTACGCTGCCTTTCGACTTAGAATTGTGTTTTGCCAGAGTAGCCCTTACATCACTGTCAAGCGCATCACATGAATCCATGATTGAGCCCCTATCCCGCTCTTGGTGGGGAATTCGGGTAAGTCTGTGACAGGAGCTATAAACACCTGGAACATCAATTATAGATGTTACCAAAAGAACACAGACCCATCAGCATTTAGACCAGGTCTGTCGCTGATGCAGTAGGTGAGCCGTCGCAGCATGGTAAAGGAGGTGACGTTGGTTGCTCATCCAAGGTTCCTCGGCCTGTCACCAGCCCCTTCCCGGCCGAGCCAGCCACCTCAATTTGTCTTGGCACACGAATCCCACCATCAAGAAACACGACGGTCGATGCCCAACCTCACTGTGCTGTCTTGACTCTGCCTCTCGCGCAGTTCACCATCTCATTCTTCAATCGATTCTCCATCATTGCCTTCATGTCGCTCGTTACATTGTAATACCTCAACTGCTCTTCCTTTAGCGCCATTGATCGGCATTTGGCTGTCACTCACCACCTCAGCGGTTGCGCGCAGACGGGGAACATACACAGAACACTGCGTAAATTCTTTCACTCGACTTCGAACGGCCCGCGATATCATTCACCATGTCTCCTCTTCCACCGCCTTCCGCAGCACCCTTCTTCTCACTGTCGCATCCTTTTGCCCTTCGGTCTCTCCTCCTTTCGACACAAAAAGTCGCCCCTCTCTCAGACAAACACCCTCTGCCCACACGAACGCTACCACCCCTTGAAATGATACCTCGGTCGCTCGCCTCACTCTTTCGCCGGCAAGTGACGACTGTGACAGCAACAGCCAGCCCCACCCGGAACACAGTGACCGCCACCCCTCTAATACCTGCCAATTATGCCGGCATCGATTCCGGTCCAGCCCCTGGCGTCGTAGTCGGCATCGTCTTCGGCTCAGTCGCGGGCTTCCTTCTTCTTCTCTGGCTCATATACACATGTTTCGGCCTCGGCGGAGGCGGCCGCTCATCTGTCGTGGAAGAAGAGATCATACGCCGGCGTTCTCGCTCTCCCAGCAGGCGCAGATCATCGCCAAGAAGGTCATCGCCACGAAGACCGCCCTCGACAGTTCGCTCTCGATCCCGATCAGTCAGCGAGGTCATAGAAGTGAGGAGCACAAGAGAAAGGACACCCCCACCGCCGAGGAGGGAGAGCAGAAGGGAGACAGTCATCATTGAGGAGACGAGAAGGCCGGTGAGACAGGAGGAGGATGACATAGTGGAGGTCATCGAAGAGCATAGTCCGGCGCCGCCAAGAGAGAGAAGGAAGTCTTCTGGCTACAGGAATGTTGATCCTACAGCTTTTGGTGGTGGCAACAAGCCACTCAGGAAAGTTAGTCGACGATAAGAGATGAACACGACTACGAGTCGAATGCGAGACACCTACGTACCACAAACACAAAGCTCCGAACATGGGCACAGACGCTTGTATATATGGAAACGTGACCATCCTGAATAGCCACTCAAGACCACCAGAGAGTGACGAGGGTGAGACCAAAGCCGAGTCCTCAGGAGTGGTTCGAGTACTAAAGGCACACCAGATGCTATTATGAGCTTTAGCGCGGCGAAGGAAGGAATGGAGGAAGACAATAGGAAGGGGGCATTATCTGCCAGGCGTTTCGGTAGTGGAGATATCCATCTGTAACATACAGGCAAATTCGAGACATTTCGAAGCGCAGCGTGAACGAGACATGGGAAAATGTATCGAGTTTCCAGAACTATCATATGGTCTAGAGCCGTATTGATTAAATACACTTCACACACAATCACGCCTCTGCTCTCGACTGCCTTGAAAACTGTTCCAGAAAACGCCTTCATCCAGCCCTCGGCTTTAACGTCGGGTGTTGCAAAGAGGTCTGATGGCAAGGAAGAAAGGCTTCGAACGTATCTCTTTATGATCAACACTGCATCCGAGTCCTTTTTGTCCATTCACTGCATTACTTACCACATTAGGAAGTTTCTCGTCTGATTGTACGATTACCGCATCCGGCACCCATCCGAGCTCCGCCACCGCCCAGCAATGACGCGGCTGTCGAATGCGACTTCATACCTACTGAGTTATACTATTAAACCGACTCCAGTTCCCCTCAAACGATCACAGCTCTCTGCTGACCCACGGTGCCTCGCCTCCCCGTAACATCACGCTCTAGCGACTCTCGCTCCTCACAACCACCAACCCCAGCCTCGAGCTTTCCCCGCAAATCGCACCTAGATCAGAACAACACCCACAATGTCAAACAAATACGTACGCTCCCTCCTCCCAGGCTCCTCCTCCTCCATCATACTAAGCATACACGCAGGACTCCGCCCCACCACCCGCCTACCCTCCGCGCACTCATCAAGATGCCGGACCATATCAACCGCCAAACTCCCCACCTCCGGGTCAAGGCTACTACGGCGGACAAAACCAACAGCCGCAACCATACTACCAGCAAAACGGCTATCCGCAGCAAGGATACCCACAGCAAGGGTATCCTCAACAACAAGGGTACGGCTACCCGCCGCAGCAGGGCATGTATTACCAGCAGCAACCGTATCCGCCGCAGGGGTATTATGCGGATAATAGGGGGAGCAGTGGAGCGGGAGGGGGCTTGTGTGCAGCGTTGGCGGCGAGTCTGGCTTGTTGCTGTTGTTTGGATTTTTGCATTTTCTAGACTGAGTGAGAGAGGGGAAAGAAGATGGGACAGGAATGATATGAACATGCGAGGGTAAGGGGTCATTAAGGGAGCAAAGGCGTAAAGGCAGGAGGCTTCTGAATTTGGGGAACAATTGTATTCGCGTGCGTGTGAGTGCACCTAGCTTTTCAATTCCTCCAAAATTGATTGATATTTGCCAGAAATGCTTTGAAGCTAATATGTGGGAACTGGGTTTCCCAGATATGACGAAATGAAGTAGATTTGACAAAGTGAATGGAGCTTCCATTATGGCATGGTCTATTGGCCTATCCCGTCTTCTATCGACGCTTTCTTCATGTCTTCTGCAACATCGGCATCGGCATCCTTTTCTTGAGCGAGTTCAGCGCCAGCAGAGGCAGTGCCATTAACGGCTTGGTTGGCAGCAGCAGGTTTCTTAGAGTTATCATGAGTCCTTCGATTCGAGGAAGGGGGTTGAGGCTCCTTGGCATCAGCTTCGAGACGATCGATTTCCTTTTGTGCCTTTTCGATGTTCTGTATGCGCTGTCAGTAAATGCAGGCGGCCGAGCAACATGTGTAGCTTACCTCTTTTGTCTTCTGATCCTGCTCCGCTTTCCATTTCTCTCGCTTCTCCTTCAGCTTCTCTACCACAGCCGGTACGCCGGTTTGGCTCATCGGTGGCTCAACACCGACTTTTGCCAGTTCCTCAATGATGCCGATGCTAAGATTAAACTTCCCTTCTGTAGGCGTGCCAGGTGCTGGGGAACCAGTGGAGCTGCCTTTCTTTCCCTTTTTGCCCTTTTTACCACCCGTGCCCATAAAGTAGGTCTCCTCGCGGTCCTCCTTTTTCGACACCTTCATGCCTTTAAATTCAGAACTAGAATCCACGCTTCGCTGCGCTTCGGCGGCAAAGCCACTGGGGCCCCGTAATGACTTGGAGGCTTCAGGAGATGATGGGTCGAAGTAGCGAATCAAGCCTTCTGCCGTCAAGATTTCATCCATGTAAGCTGGTTCGCTCGCCTCCTCGAGTTTCTTGTCTGCGATCTTTCTTCTTTTTTCCTTGTTGTAAGCTTCTCGTTCGGCCCTCTGCTTTTCCATACGCAGCCTATACTGCTCTTGATCGTATTGTCGGTACGCCTGTTTGGCTTTGTAGTGTGCGTCACGGATGTCCTTGAGCGAAGAATACTTTTCTTGTTGCTCTGCGTAGGCTTTACTTCGCTCATCTCGGAGTGCGTTGATACTTTTGTATGCTTCATCCTGCTCGGCTTTGATCGCTTTGAGCTCCTTATCAGCCTCGTCGTACCTCTGGCTCAAGGCTTTGGCCTCGGGGTTGTCCATAGTCTTCCTAAGTTCCGCGATCTCCCCCTTCACCTTGTCTATTCCTCGTTGAGCCTCATCAAAGCCGCCGAAAGCCTTCTTCTGTTTTCGTAGACTTGATATTTCAGCGATAGCTTTCTTCTGATCTACCAGCGTTGCGGAACTTGACTCGGCCACTTTTTCTAGACGTTGTATCTCACGGTCAATCTCTTCGGTATTCTTCCATGAGACTTGACTTCGTTTTGCCTTTTGTTCTGCAATTTGTGACTTTAATCGAGCGTCCAATCCAGCGATTTTATCCTGTATACCACCTCGCGATGATTTGAAGCCAGACTGTTGCTCTCGTATCGATTTGAGTTCTGTCTTGAGCTCTTGCTGTCTTTTGCCGGCCGGAGAATCTTTGTTAAGAGGTTGAGCGAGGTCAATCTTGGCCTTGATGGCATTCTATGGCCGCTGCATGTCAGTTTATGTTTGCCGATTCAGCGATTTGGTTGTCGATTGCCAATGAAGCGGATTTTGAAAACGAACCACTTTTTCTTGGGCGGATTTATGTTCTTTCTCTGCCCTCGTGAGTATGTCTTGATAGATTTGCTCGTCGGGCTTCTCCGGTCTTGACTTCTGAATCTTGGGAGAAGGCTCTGAGCCAGCGTCTATGGTGGACATGGTAGCAGCCGAAGGGGTAGCAACATCTGCCATGAGAGCGGTAAGATGCGTCCAGAAACAGACACCCGAAAATAAGACTATTGCATGGAAATGTAGAAGGTATGACAGAACAAATGTTATGAAACAACGTTACTGCCGTGTCCTTGATTGGGCATCATGGGTGGAACTTTCGCAGCTTTAAACACAGAAATGTTTGATGAATTGCACCGATTGTGGACATAATGATATTTTGAAAGTCAATTCTATGGAGCTAGGCTTTGTACGGACTAGAGTGGCCCGATGACCTCGTGCCAGAATTACCACTGGACTTTACACTATCACTGTAATGAAGCTCTCACTGTCGACATTTCAGCTCTATCTACTCTACAGCACGCCATTAGCATACAGTCTTCATGGCCAGCGTACTCCGCCAGCTGTTGCGCAAGACCCATTTGTTCAAGAAGTCATTGCAGGCCTCAGCTACATCATCAAGCTCCCATGCATCAACTGTCCCTACCATCCAGACCCCCAAGGCGATTGGGAAGGGCCACCTGAACCCAATTGTTTGGTAGGCTCTTCTCCACCACACTCTGAACAAATTAGATTCAGCTTTTGAATCTGTATGCAATAAAGGACTAATCGATGTAGCTCCTGAGTTTCACCCTTGTTCCTCTCAGACCAGGTGGAAGTCCTTTCGACTTAAATCTCAACAACCACTCTTTCTACCCAATCTACTACGAGCGCCGTACACCAATCTACGAGTCACAACCTTTCCCGTTTGTGCCGCCATTCGATGCGTATCAAGTACGCATGAATATCAGTAATCAGGAGATAAAGGATTTATATTCAATTCAAAAAGATGGGTCTGCGTGGTCATTGAGAATTAGTATAGAGAACCCCCAGCTAGCGTACCATTACAGATACTATAAGGCACTACGTGACGAGGATATACTGTTAGAGCTTGAGATTAGTGGCTTTAGGCATGATGATCACAATCCCAAAGCCATCGAATTCCGCGATGGAGTTGGAGTTCCGAGTCTCGTGCGGCTGCTGATGGCTAGTGACGATTCACAGGGAGGGCGGAGAATTAGGAAGGTGCAATTAATTCCAAGGTTCCAGCTCCCAGAGACTGGGGCAGTTTCTGCGTTGGAGGAGCCTTCCGAGAGTCTGGCAGGACCCGATTGGGGTGGCCGTTATAATGCAGATGCTGGACTATGGACCGATTGGACTTTTGAGCCTGGACAATGGAACGATTGTGGGAAGACAGACGACCGTTGGAGACAATTCTTGTGCATATTGGAGGATCTTGGAATGGACTGCGTTGGATTCATTGTGGCTTGTGTACTTGGAGGGCTCCTCATTATGGTGATTCTGGCGCTCATGTGCTGGAGGCTCTTCAAGATTTCAAGAAAATCGTTTCGCGAAAAGGAGAAAAGGCAAGAAGAGAGAGATGCGCTTCTGCTTTCTGGAGATGAGGACTTGGATGAGTTGTCCTTGAAGGATGAAGAGGAGAAAGCCATAGCACGGGCTTTATCTTCGAATCCACCAATAGTCGCCGAGGAAAATGAGGATGAAATAGACAACAGTGGCGACTGGCGATTCGGGCCTTTTCAGCAAAACCTTGGCGACGGTGTATGATGGAAATCCACATGACACGGCGGGCGAGATGATTGATCTCTCTCTTCCATTTCCAGCCAACAGCCTCTATATCAATCTACAGAAGACTTTGAATTGAGATTCGTTAGCGAATATCACACCGCAGCCTGTTATTGAATGTCCTCGTACATCTCGCGAGCTATGATTCAGCACCATCAAAAGGCTGGATTCCGCTAAGAGACACACACACATGATGTGAGACGGTCAACAGATTTGCAAAATTTGGAAATTGCCAAGTCGTCGAGGATGGTCTTGGGGTCAAATCAGTTTTCGAATCTTGATACTATCCATTAGACGGCAACCATTGCTCGCGGATTACGCCGCTAATCTGTGACCGTCGCGCCAAATACCTCTCAAATTGAGAGTGTCGTTAATATTCTGAATCGGATTTCCCTCTACGAGGACCATGTCTGCCCTCCTGCCCTCCACTAGAAGACCTCGATCATGCAGTCCAAATACTCTCGCATTCAGACTTGTAGCGGCGCGCAGTGCCTCTTGAGGTGTCAGTCCAGCATTGTTCACGAGGAGGTCCAGCTCATGGTGGAGAGAAATCCCCCATGCAGTTCCAAGAGCAGGAGGCGTTGCATCGGATCCACTGGAGCATCGAACAATACCATCAGTCTACCTGGGTCCATGATGGATGGAGACGCTTACCATAAAATATCGATGCCGGCAGCCTTCAACTGGCGAACGCTATCGTACGCATATGCTACCTTTGAAGTAGGCGCGGCAAGGTTAAGACAGTCCCTCAATTCCTGCTTTTCCTGCTCACCAAGCAAATCTGATGCCCTCTTATCGTTCGCAAGATCTATCGCAAGTTGTTGCCCCTCTCCTGTAAGGGAGCCTATGATAGTCAATGTGGGAATACAGAAGGCCTTGTTAGTCCTGTACTTCTCGATCACTTGCGCTGTGATCGGTTCATCGAAAAATGTGTGAGCAAGGCCATCAACCCCGGCTTCCAGGACTGTGATCGTGTCCTGGAGGGACGTTGCGTGAGCTACAGTCAGCAGGTTATGCTTATGCGCAGCTTCGACGACAGAAGCTTGCAGGGAGGCGGAAGGATGGATTGCTTCATGACCAATCCCTTTACCGCTTTCATGCACTTCCTCGCCGTGAGCATCCGCAGGCCAGATCAATGACGAGACATACTCAGCTTGATAAAGTCTGCCCCGTCCTCAATATTTTGCCGTACGAACTTTTCCACATCTCCGTTGTTGGTAAGTTTAGGCCAACCTGCTACGGCAGTTATTGTCTACCATACGATAATCATTAGCATTCGCCTGAAACCCCAAGCTCTGAAGACTTACTTCTTCAGATTTGTCATTTCTTGTAACAACTGGTGCCGGCCAGCCTTGATCGATGGTCGCCGCATAGCACGAGCTCTTGAAGTCTGAAACATCATGCCTTTCTTTTGCGGTCTTCTTGAGGCTCTTCACATGCTTCGGCTCGTTATGCATATCAATTACCGTGGTGACTCCAAACCTAAGAGATTGCTCGAGAGCCAGGACACGCCCTTTGTCTGCATGGATATGTGCATCAATCAGTCCTGGCACAAGGGTCGCTCCTGGTGCACTGGTGCTGGGTAGATCTGTGCTCGGGGGACTGGTGCCAACGTAGGTGATGATCCCATTTTCCACGATCACACTGCCCGTCTCGAGCACTGCTTCGCCTGTGAAGACTCGGACATCTTTGATCACGAAGGAAGTCATGTTGTTGGTTTGCAAAGTGCGACAAGTCAGGGCGTTTGGACTGCTGGAGCAAGCAGAGAGGGATGGGTTCTCTTCCCATTTTATACTTGACGCCGCTCACGATTGCGTTTCTTCCCCTTTACGAAATGATGAGGACATGTCGAGGACAGAGAACCAAACCACATGCCGCAGTCCTCCACTGTACTCTTGCGGGCGCCATTAAGGGCCGCTCCCTTGATAGCCGATGCCTCTGTCCCGTTAGGTACGAAAGAGTGACAACCCATTGTGACAGCTTTCCAGTCATACTCAGATCTCGCGAGAAGGCAGTATGGAGAGCGAGCTCGGACTCCCGGTCTCTGTTTGACTGCGGTCCATTGATTTGCAGGCCTTCATTATCCGCCGGTACCCGGCACCCAAAGAGGAAGCTGCTACGAACACATGATCTACGATAACCACATCTATCTCATCTCCTGAAAGACGTCCTATACTAAAGCATTTCTTACCAAGATTCACTCCTCCGCCGGGATTAAGGACTGAGGACAGCGCTCCATAGAGGAAACTGTCCTAGATGTTGGCTGCTACAGGATCAAAATCAGTGAGGCGTGCCAATTCCGATGGTGGAAATAACCGAACAGACTGCGTGAGGGACTGCGTCGAAAAGGGAAACCGACATTGGACATAGTGATGGCTGTTTGACGATACACGTGTTGTTCTCATTCCGCACTAGGTGCTTCTCTCGACACGAGGCGATATACCAATCGAGCTCACAACGTAAAATCAATCACTTTAGATAGAGTGCTCAACCAAGATACTTTGAGCAAGGCCTGAATAATGCAGCCTTCAAAGTCCCTCCGTCTACACAGCTTTAAACCCTGCACCCTTTGAAACAGTATTCGAGTGGCTACTTCGCATCTTTGAGTAGGTGTCTCCTTGATAGCAACTCAATCACGCGTTGAACGGTTTGTTGATTGAACAAAAGAGTACCTCATGGTATGCCAATGTTACATGTTGGGTCTCCTTTACCGCGACCGTGGTGAATTGGATAAATTAACAGTCACCCAGTCCACCAAGGATCAGTTTCTAGAGCTTGTATAGCTTACACTGGAAGGGTGCCAGGGCCAGTATGTGCTATACTAATGACTGGATAATAAGGCAGATGCCAGCCAGGATGAGGTTCGATGTATTCATTCATACATATCACCAGATTCGGGGTCAGTATTGTTTTGGGCGACACATTGGGTGAGTGCTACCCCGCCCGTACTCACTACCTCCCTCTGAGCCCCCTAGGAGCCTTCCGAAACGGATATTGTACGAATCTCTAGTAGCACCGAAATCGTCCAAGGGAACGTCATATCTAGAAGAGTCATTTTGCGGTTAAACTCAAACATCTGAATGAACACATGGGATCACTGTGTACCTGAGCTCGGATTTACTCCAACCCCAAAATTTTGTGTGATCTGACTTCGGTGATAGTCAAAGGTGTGAGACATGAAGAAAGGATGATGGCTGATTAGTCATTACACAGCACATACAATAATGTACGAAGCATGGAAAAGTCATCTGAATTTGAAATAAACTAGATCCGCTCCCTCTTTATTAATTATGTAGAAAATACTTCTAGTCTCTGGCACTAATCAGACTACCCCAATGAATACTTTAGCTTTCGAGACTAGCTACACATGTGTATTGGCCTTGAGATTCAGAGAACTCGCTCAGTAGGAAAGCGTCTGTATCGCCGCTGGCGAGGAGGCACAGATACTGTTTCTAATGGCGTCAATGCCAATTCACCCTTCCTGCATACCAGGAGGATGTTTGGACGCACCGTCTGCGGCACCATTATTGTTCGCTGCTTCCTCAGCGCTCTTGCGAGCATCTTCCATCTCAGCCCGCAGAGTCTTGACCTGCTTGTTCATGACACGCCAGAGTAAAAGACGGTCAAAATCGTGCGCCTCTTGTCCAATTTCTGGGAGACCTTCAATCTCTTTATTCCCTCTACGAGATCCGACAATCATAAGCAGAGAGGTGATGAAGGTTTCTTTTAGGTAGGCGAAGCTGAACCCTTCTGTAACCTCAGCAATGGCTTCTGACAGCTTGGGTGGGAAGTCAACGGTTTTGTTCTTGGCGAGTTTGGATCTCCAATAATCGCAATACTTGACTCTCTCTGCCATGGCTGGAAGTGAAAAATGGTACTTGCGGTCAAATCGACCGGGACGTTTGGAAATACCAGCGTCGAGCCTTTCGAGATAATTGGTGCTTCCGAGCATCATTAGGCCCTCATTAGACTCCAAGCCGTCCACTTCATTCAAGAAGAAGCTCTTCACTCGGTCGGTAATCAAGCTATCCAGGTCTTCGAAGACTAATAGACATGGAGTCGACTGCCTAGCTTTCACAAAAATTTCCCGGATGGCGTATTCAGGTCCGTGACAACCAGCCAGGGATTTGACATAGAGCGTTGGAATGGGATGTTTACGGGCGTAAAGAGCGTGCATGAGGGCCTTGATAGAAATGGTTTTGCCATTTCCAGGCAATCTGAAAGATCTCCGGGTCAGCATTTCCCGATCGAGCTCTCAGAGTCAAAATTGCGACATGTTTAGCAAGCGGATGCTGCAGAAACTTGCCTAGGGCGCACAAGATAGTCTGAACGGGTATTAGTCTCAACGGAAGACTACTCACCCATGGAAGATGATGCCCCTCTTCCAAGGGACGGCGAACTCCTTGTAATCCTCCTTACAATCGAAAAAGCCCTCAACGTCATTGACTAGGCTTTCTTTGATGTCCTTATCCATGATAACGTCGTCCCAGCTTGCATTCTGGACCGAGGTCCAAAGCTCCTTATTTTTTGACCAGTACTCTTGGTCGAACACAAGCACCTCATCGTGTACATTAGCACCCCATTGAGTAGCGGCAGCAATAAGTTGATCGGTAATCTCGCAATGTCCGTTCACTAGCTCCTGGTCCCGTATGTGCAAAATGTAGTTGTTCGTAGTCTGATTGAAATCTGGTTTGGGAAAAGTAGCTTCGTATACAATGAATCTGTGATCCTTCCACTGGTAGTCGTATTTTCCAAAGAGCACTTCGTCAGTCATGATGCCTGGCTCATTGGCGGTGCGATCGCTGTTCGGGCGGTGCGCTCCCAGGCTACGAATGATTCGGTTTCTGTGTCAAGGACTGCGGAAGCTTGGCCATCGCCAGCGAAGGTAAGAAGGCCTGTAGAGGTCGGAGTAACGTTCACGGTGTACTCTGGATAGCGGCCACGAAGGGAGGTGAGAATGGCTAGCTCCGTAGAGATCTGAGGAGCCGAATTGTGTTTTTGGTAGTCTTCGAAGACATTGCAACCAGCTCTGCTAATTGCATACGATCCACCAGACGTTTCGGTCTGAGGAGCAGTCCCGTTTCTCATTGTAGGTGATTTCTTAGAGAACTTAGGCGGAAGCACCTGTTTCCGATTGGGCTTGAGCGTAAAAAGCTATATGAACAAGCACCTCTCAACGGACTCGCACCTTCGAGGGTGGATCCTCGTCTTATATGTGGTCATGGGCAACAAGGCTATGCCTTTGACACGCAAAGGCTGAGGTGGATTCCAGGCAGCTGTGTGTTAGGGCCGACGGGCCTGCATGATTTGCAGCGCCCCTCACTTGTCAACCTATGATATCCTGGCGCTTTCATTTTCATCTGCAGGTCTAGGCCTAGAAACTAGGTTTCAACCAGCAGTCCTCGAATGATTATTGTTTTGAGGTGCTGTGGATGAGTTGAGTCACGAACCATGTGGGATGTACTTTTATTTCTAGCTTCTGTTGCACTAGTATAACAGCTTCCACTGCCGGAGTTCAGCCGCAAATGGCACCAGAATAGCCAAAACCGTACCTTGAATTCGCATCCCTTTGTCTGTAATGCGATTCTTACCATTCATATACCATGGATTCCACAGATCAAGAGAGGGCCAAAGCCGCTGCAGATTCAGAACGTGAGCTTACGAGGCTGTGGCGCGCATGGCGTACAATACACGAAATGTGCTTCGACAGGGTATCTCTCCAGTCATCCTAGTCTTTCTACAAGCCAGCAAGCTCACCATGATACCCAGGGCTACGAGCTTTCGGAAGAAGAACTTCGCATATCCCTTGATGAATTCCGAGACAAGTTCACTGACCAGAACGGTGCTCCCAAGTACACTTCTCCTCGTGCAGTCCTCGCCCTCTACATAACTAAAATATCACGTCTCACAGCCGGGCAAGAATGAACACCTCCTTCAGACCAACTCAAGCCATGCTTGCAAAATATACTCCTCTCCCCACCAAAGCCGAGCCTCATCCTCTCCCCCAAATCGGTACCATCTGGGTCGACTTCGCAACCGAGCCCTCAATAGGCATAAAACAAATGCGAATGTTCGCACAACACATAAGCGCCAACAACTTCTCCGGCGGCATCTACGTCACTCAGTCTAGCATTACGCCTGCAGCGTTAAAAATCATAGCGGCAGCTCAACAGGTTCAGGGGTTGGTTCTGGAAACGTTTCAAGAGCAGGACCTGCTCGTGAATATCACACATCATGAATTGGTACCCAAGCATGTGCTGTTGAGTTCGGAGGAGAAAAGGAGGCTGTTGGAGCGGTATCGGTTGAAGGAGAGCCAGCTGCCGAGGATTCAGACAGGTGATCCAGTAGCTAAGTATCTGGGGTTGAGGAGGGGGCAGGTGGTCAAGATTATCAGGAAGAGTGAGACTGCGGGGAGGTATGCTAGTTATAGGTGGGCGATATGAATGGGCTTTCGGCCTTTGAAGAATTACCATATGTTACGGCTTCAATGCTGAGGTCCTTTGGATTACTGATAGGTTAGGAGAAATCCTTTGGCAACCTAGGTCCCAGTGTGCTTACTGTGGAGATTGATTCATGTTTCCCCACGATTCTGTATGCATGAAGCGGGAAAAGCGAGGAGTTCAGGCGGTCGTTGTAGTATAGGGTAGATATCCAAGATGATACGTGCGCTCGTTTACATCTACATTTTTGCCTTCTCTTTCACAACGTCTCTAACCTCAAGATCCTGGTTCGCCTTCTTCGACCGATCTCTCAAAACTCTCCTCAAAATCTTACCACTGGCACTTTTAGGGATCATAGAGACAAACTTAACCACATTGATCCACTTGTGCCTAATCTTCCTCTCTTTGACGTATCCGATAAGCTCTTGCTTTAGCTCCTGACTACCTTTGTAACCACTTGCCAGCACAACGAACGCTTTGGGAACCTCTCCCGAGTAATCGTCAGCAATACCTATCACGGCCACATCTTCGACTTTGGGGTGACCCAACAGCAAATCTTCTAATTCGGCCGGACCAACGCCGATCTCTTTGACTTTGATCATTTCCTTGATTCGAACGGTCATGGTGACCATCCATCCCCTCTTCGTCGATGATGCCTTGGTCACCAGTGTGTAACCAGCCTTCAGCATCGAATTTTTCTGCGGTGGATTTTGCGTCGTTGAGGTAGCCTAGTGTGATCTGGGGGCCTTTTGCGAGAACCTGCGAGGATTAATATGAGTTAGGGACTGGAGTAAGTAGCAGATTCGTACTTCGCCAGGCTCATTCAGACCAAGCTCGTGCCCATCCAGATCCACGGTCTTGACTTCTGTGCTTGCGCACATTTGTATCCCGCAAGTTAGCGCTTGCTTCGTCTTAGGGATTTGTACCCGAAGTCGACCTGGACCAGAAGGCCAGCACAACAACGACTCTAGGGCGACTTCCCTAATGAATAGCGCTTCTTTCCGGTTGTCGTACTCAAGCGTGGCTCTGGATGTCCAAAAAGCGTTGTCGGAATGGGAAACATTTGTTGTACTTGAACCTTAGATGCTCAGTTATAGTTGCCCACCGGAGGTTTGGATCTTGTCATTGCTGTCATAGTGGAAGTCCAATGTTTTGGGTTGAGGTCCGCAGCTTCTTGGTAGACAAAGAAAAACGAGCTTTCTCATCGGAACAGGCAATGACTGGGAGTTAACATAATCGAATATCCTCGCGAGTTTACGAATCGCTAAGACTTATCGAATCGCTCCGACGCAAGCCTCGTGCAGCTGAGTAGACAGAAAGAATGCAAGGGAACCAGCTTTGAGCTTACACCAACTCATTGATTTCACTCACATATTCGATGCGTTGGATTCTTTTCAGGCCCTTGAAGATTGGCTGCACAAATTTTCTGCGACATCCTCCAATATCGCTGGAGCACCGCTTGTGCCATGGTGGTACCGCTTTACTGGTAACAACCCAGCATACTCCACCCTGAGTAAATTCCAGCAAATCGGGCACTCGGCGCTTTCTGTGCAATTGATTAGTGATAAGGCGTGCGCATATAGAGGTGACGGCGCGGATAAGCGGGCAGCTTCTTAAGGCTTCTGCCGCTAATGTCTTGGATCTAGCAAGAATGCAGTGAGCGCCATTATCCGTACCGTCGGTCCTGCGGGGGCCTTGGGTTGAGTACGCGGTATGGATATTGCTCCGGAGGTTATAGCATAGGGGTTGCCCATTCTCCCATTCACCATTCCCAACGAGGGATCTCGAGCTCTCCCAAGATCGGAAAATAACCATTGGGCCGGTAGTCCATGTATCTAGGGTCAAATCCATAGGTTGCTGTCTGTGGACCGTGCGTGTGTCTCGTCCATGCGATTGAGACTAGTCCTTCAATAACTGGTCCGTCCCTTTGCTTTCCTTGTGCTTGCTCGTAACACTCTCGTGCTATGCGACTGTATTCTCAAAAAGTCGCCGGCGATGGACAAAATCCAAGCGAAAGCATCTGTACAAAAGCCTGTGCCTTTTTTTCCACGTTCGAAGGCCACTAAGTCTTTATTCTCTTCAGTCGACCGAGATGGCAACCCTTGTTGTAGTTTCTCTAGCGGTCTTCCTTCCACGTTGTGCTGTAGCTGTCTCTCTACCACCTGTTGTTTCGTTCTCCTCAAACATGCCTTCCCGTGTCCCTTCCCATCCCCGATACCAACACCATTGTCACATTCTGGAATCATATCCTCGTCCCAGATCGAAGCGAAACTCTGGTCAAATGCGTCCTACAACAGGCTGTTGAAGACTTCGTGCATAATCTCCATAGACAAGGCACGTCATTGCCTCCCTGGCCACAAACGTACCATTGTCAAGATAGCGTCAGGCTTTTTGTGATGTCGTGCGGATCTATGACTTGGCTCACGTGGTTCGAGGCGCTCAAAGGCATCATGGAATTTACGGAGACATACGAACACGTGAACACCGGATTTCTTGTATATAGAGCTAAAAGTAAAGACATCCTGGGTTTCGGCTCGATTGGGTAGACCTGAGTGAATCATAGATGACGTGGTGTTCTGGCATGGCGGAAGGGTATAGTGTGATAGTAGTATGTTAGTGTCCGAACATTTGGCCCATTCATGCCGGCCGAGGTCAATCTATGTGCCCTGTTCACGCCCCACACTCGGGCCAATCTTCAAATTGATCGCAGAAAAGATAGAGAACATGAAGATGCGATGCGGTCATACTCGACCAAAAAAAAGAAAAGAGGTTTTGAAACGAGTAGGAGATTGACTGCAGGCCGCCCGAATGATTATTACCTCAAGCACGAGGCGTTCCCCGAGTCGCTCTTTCTGAGATTCCAAAGTAAAGGATGGAATTGCAAGTCTGCCAAGAAATCGAGATCTGGAGATGGTAATGTATGTTTGGGACTCTTCGGTCAGCTTGTTCTTTAGCATAGCCCAACCACACAGATATTGATAATGACGAAGGTTTATGTGGGTTAATGTGACTCGGCACAAGAACTAATACTGTTGATCATGGGGTAGATTTCTGTAGAGGTCTTCCTGAGGCTGTCGTCTCAGACGCTGTTATCGGCAACACAGATCCTTCGATACCATCAAGAGATTAAACTATGTCTCGAGGCTGCATTGCGAGCGTCAATGGGAGGCATCTGTCAGCCATTACGCACCTAAAATCAAGTCTCATTGCCTCACTTTCCCTTGCTGCTTCTCAAGACCGGGCAGCGGCCAAGACCTTTCGGGTCTTCTCATCTCTTGCCTTGATATCCACGATACCATAAGCCTCTTTTGTCTGCCTAAAAATGTCACCCTCCCATCCCTCGCCCACATTCACCTGGCCAAGATCGTCCCAGCAAGCCTGGACAGTGCCGCCAATATTTTGAAAGAAGCCTTCCAGACCACTAGGACCTCCGCCAGCATGGTAGCTCTTGAAGATACCAGCAACAGCCCACCGCGGTCCCATGCTACTTGTCATAAGATCATCGATGTCCTTGACCGTAGTGACCCCTTCTCTGACAAGGTGTATGGCTTCTCGTAGAAGAGCAAAGGCAAGACGATTTGCTACAAAGCCGGTCGGTTCCTTTCTCAGAACGATGGGTGCCATGTCTTTCACCTCCCAAAATTGCATGGTCCGTGAGATCACATCTGGGTCGGTGATGGGAGAAGGGATAATCTCGAGAAGGGGCATAACATGTGGAGGGTTGTATGGATGCACGACAATGAGACGAGAGGGATCAGTCATATCTGCTGATTGGATTGAGGCGGGAATACCGGATGTAGAGCTCCAAAGCAGGGCGTTTGGAGGGCAGTGTTGTTCGACCTTTGGCCACAGCAGCGTTTTGAAGGAGACATTCTCAGGTCCTTGCTCTTGGACGATATCAGCCTCTGCTACTGCAGTCTGCAGATTGCTGCTACTGATAATAAGCTCATGCATATGTATGTGGTCTTCTACCGCTACTAAGTAGCTGAGCGCTTCCGTTTGCTCTTGTTTGGTGAGCTTGCATTGGATATAGACAGGTAAGGTTTCGAGCACGTATTGCTCCAAGCCCGACCGCGTGTCATGGATCACAAGGCGCAGTCCGGGATGAGAGACATGTTTCAGGAGATGCAGAGCAGCAAATGACAGGCCGATGGTTCCTGCACCTATGATTGTGATCTGGAAGACTTCGGCATGTGACATGGTTGGCTGCCATGCACGGTTCTACGCGTCTGCGGCTAATGTATGAAAAGCCTCAATCTCACTCATATTCTATGTATCATCCATTTTCAACGCTCTGGTCAACGCTTCTACCGCAGCCAAGACCCCACCGAGTGCTCGCGCCCAGTACAGTATGTCCAATGGTAACAATTGTCATCGATCGTAGATCTGTTCCCTGCATATTCTAGCATTATATCATCTACAGGATGGAGTGGCCTCGCTATGCAGGGAGCGTCGCTCTCCTTGTCGATGCGAAGTCTCCGGAAGTTTAAAGGGTTGTCCTCTTGCCCCAGGGTCTTCTTCTCGTGACCTGCATCTTCAAGCGTTGACATTTGACTCAAGAATACATGTGTGCTATGTGTACCTTGGTCTTGCGAACCTCTTTCCTCGCTCAAAAATAAGCTCAATGCTTACAGTATCAATACCGATAATAGCAACATCAGTTCTGCTTCTTTGTCATCCTGTTGTTGCTGTCGTCGTGGATCCTGGCGATCCGCAATGTGATATACATTATGGCCATCCTGCCTACAGTGATTGCCTTGACCTCACATATGCGCTTTACGACGGCTGGCCAGGTACCTCGGGTGATAGGCGTCAGCATTTATTTGGCCTGCGGACATTTCCAATACCTGATTGGGCACCCCCCGGAGCTAAAAACCATCGCACATGGGTTCCAAAATTCGCCAAACAAGGTCAGGCTACCATCCTCTTTAAAGGTGTACTTACTGAATGGAGAATCTCCGTTGTGTAGGGCACTGTTATATGTCTTTGACTCCAATACGTATGCCTAATGGCTCAGTCACGAGTGATACGGCTTATTGGGACGATATATGGCTCGGGTCTCACAAAGCAGTCACGGAATGTGTCTCACGCCCGTTGCAAGTCGGGGGTTACATTCATGTTGGTAAGTACCTTACAATGCCTAAGCACTTGGAATCTCAATTTCAGTACGCCCAATACCCATACGCAAGAACAGTGCCTAAAAACGCTATCTCCGAGCTTTCTCAATTGTTGATTTTGTGCCAGGCTCGCGAAGATGGCTTATACTTACATTCTACGCTCCCGGATCCGCATTTGACCAGGAAGTCGAAGTCCTTTTGTGGCGCAGTAAAGACGTTTGTTCGTTGGCAGTGGATTCCCAAGCCCAGCTGGAAACAATTCCTCAAACGAACGGAGAACCGACCCAGTGCGAATTATTCGCCACGGACGCCAGCATCGTCGATTCTATCTAGCACTGAGCCTTCGTCGGCAAATGCAATGACGTTAAACAATGAAATCAAGTGAGCGGATACCCACAGTGTACATCTTTAGAAAGCTCCCGAACTTCTATGCAATTTGGGGGTCTGCCGGCCATTTGGGTATTCTCTCATTGCTTTCCCCTTGACAACATCCCTTCGAGTGGCCCAAGGGTAGGTTATACATAGTTGGATAGCGAATTGCACAGAAGCGTTCATCTCCACCGTTTGCGCCCAAAATCTTCGACTTTCCGTACGGCTGCAGATGCATCAAGCATTATCTACGAGGCAGCAGAAATTTTGGGTTTGGGAATGCAACAATTACCAACTCCTGAACGCGGCAGCACATTCATTGATTGAACGATCCCGATAGGTGTCTCGGTAGGTGACCGCAAGCATAGGACCGTGTCTCATAGGTCCGAAGGGAACTTTGAAGTGTGTAATTCCCCTTTTGCTAGGGAAAGGGCGATCTAATGCGGGTACGCATATTTCCAGCTGGTCGCAGAATTAAGGGCTAGAAAAAATCATAGAATGCTAGCTTCTAGAGCGCCAAAGTCATGGAAAACCTTCGAATGGCAATTTGACCTAATAGAAAAAAAATCATAATTCTGGATCTCATAGATTGTCAATACCTGATCTGTGAGCTATCAGTGTAAGCTAGCCTCTTTCGAATTTCATATTTCGTAATTTCGGATCCCCCATACATTCCTCGACACCTTTTTCTCCCTAATCCGGCCTAGTCCTTGATAGGCTCGGTGGCCCCTTTAGGAGTCTTGAAGTGGGCAGAATACAAAGGAGAAGCCTAAGGGAATTGAGGGAGCTTCTTAGAATGCAAGGATCATCATGATGTTTGTCAATTTCTTCATTGTAAGATTTGTGGAATACTGTTTATGTTTAACAATTGACAAGTGCTCATACCTGACTGGATTACTTGTAGTGTCAAACGACCACTGCCGACCTTCAGTGTGGGTATAGTCCCTTACAACAGACCGTTGAATCATATCGACGTAAACATCGCACCTAGCACATTTTCAATCCAGATTCGATCTTCAAGCGCCAGGCACCTCGCTTAAAATACTAAACGAAAAGGCAGGTTAAATATTCCATATCGTAGCAAAGTGCACACATGAACCAATACGCCGCCTATGTTGTCGTCTCTCAACATATCCAGCAATCTGGGCTTGATTTAGGATAGCAATCCGCCCACGTCTTGCAGTCCATGCGATCCCTTTCGGTTCTGTGGAGGGTTAGACGGTTGCGGAGATGTATCAGGCGGTGTCGATTGAAGTGCTTCTATGAGGCCGGAATGCTGAGATTCTGGCGCTGGACGTGGTGATGTTGCCCGAGGAGTGGTGACATGAGGCGAAGGAGACAGCAGCCCACCGATGTCCTGCAGTAGCGCATGACTGCCTCTTCTACTATCATCTCTTGGAACAGCAATTGAGGCTGCGTGAGGGCGGAGGGAAGGTGAGATGTGTAGTGAATTTTGAGAGCTCAGTGGAGGTCCTGCGATTGACTGATGGCGAGAATGCATGTGCGCCGCACGATCATTTATGAGCAAGCCACCAACGTCGAAAAAAGACATGCCCCGAGGTGTGCTAGGCATCTCTCCGGGACTGGGTGATTGGAAGTCAGGAACTGGGCTGGGACGTTTAGGATTCGTCTCATCCGTCTCAATAGATTTGCGATCAGGGAAGGTCCAATTCTGATCAACAGCGCCATGAGAGATGGCGTCCGGTTTTCCGCCTCCCGGCGACGCTACAGGAGCCGGCCGAGGAGAGGCCGACGGCTTTTCAGTAAGTTCTGGATCAAGTCTCATGCCCAAGTCGCCCACCAGGTCCGCATCACTGCCCCAGTTCTTGGCTGTGATGGCTCGACGAGGCCCAGTATTACTCCGATCTAAGCTGCTGTGCCCACCGGTACTGCCGAATCTGAAACGTTGCTTCTTCGTTCCACGATCGCGGACGAAAGAGCCTAGGACGAGTGCATTGGATACTGCGGCCGCAGCGAGGATTTCAATAGAGGCAAGCAGGGAGCGGAATTGCTGGCTTGAATGGCGGACCGTGACACCTTGCATGCGATATATGGTAATACCGACGAGTACAAGGGAAAGAGCGAAAAGGAGGACTAGTGAGATTTTACTTTGAGAACATCAGTAGGAAATCGGCAGTGAGGAACTGTTGCTGCCACTCACCGCTGGATGGCCATGGCGGACTTGATAACGATAGGTATCGGGAAACCAACAATAAGGAGATCCGTGATGATATCAGCTGTCCCCATGGTGAAGAGCTGCGCTGTACCTTGCCTGCATTTTGATCCGGGATCTGGCACTACCTGCCAGTAGTGGTCGAACGGTTGGCATTCAGCGAGGGTTGCGATGACTACGGCGGTGAAAGTTATAATGAGGAACCAACGGATGATCTGTAGACCTAGTTCATAGCTGCTCTTCCATACGTGGTTTGTAAGACGTTTCAGGAACTCCGTTATAGTGAATTTGGCGATCCATAAACTTCCCAACCGTCAGCCTTCATCCACGCTTCTCTTGGTCGCATGTATCACTCACAACATAGCGTACGTTATCCTTGAAGCCAGAACAAGTCTACTACCAATCTCACGATGGTGGATCTCCAACTGTGTCAGCCCTTCGCTGGTCGTATTATTCGTCCCCCAGATTAGGACCACATGTACAAGTCCCATTCTGGCGAGCAACGGGATCAAGCTTAATGCCATAATTTTATCTTCTCTGAACAAGCGCTCCGTTCTCACGTATCGTCCACATATTCGCACCACAATAATCGCCAGCGCAAACCCGGTGCACCACCATGAGACGAGGAGGGTCGGATTGTCTTGTATCTTCGTCCTCGGCGGAGGCGCACTCGAATACTTGGTGCGAGGGAGGAGCATCATCAGCGAAGAATGCCGCCCACCGACCTCCAAGGAGGGGTGAGCGTGGTAGTCAAGCTCTCAGACACGTTATGAAGCCATAGGATGCCGTACTGCCATGGGGTAATTGATGTCGCACGAGGAGGACTCGGAGGACTCGAGGAAAGCTCGGACCATGTCTTCGAGATTATCTCCGAATGCCGAGGTTAATCGATCGTAAATTCAATGCTGGCCCTGCCGCTGCGCTCCAAGTGATACAATACCCAGGGCGCTCAACGTCTCGCAGTATTCTGGATGCCAATCTGAAGAATGGAAAGGAAGAGATCCGGAGGGATACGAAAAAGAGGTGCAGCAAAGTGGGCGAATCCGACGGCCTAGCCTTTTCAGAAGGCGACGAGCAGAGATAGATGCCGGGTGTGATCGCTGGATCCAGACCGAACTTGGTTGGCTCAGGCCAGCACAGGTTGACACCAACGGCAGCGCCTCAATTGACGAGCACTAACCAGCCCACTATCCCCGGACAGGCTTATCAAGGCTGCGGATCCTTTTTGACGTGTGCTTGGTGGAGGTGGGCACGCGAGTCATTCCTTCGCGTGGGGGGTGGGGCGAAGGCCCTTGGCACTGGAGTAAATATCAGAACTTAGTAATCCGACGAGAGGTTGATGTATAATTGTATAGGTGATGCTACCTGCCCCTTGCTTGATCGCATTCTCCCGACATATTTCCCCTGCGAATTTACTGCAGATCGTATTCTCTATGCAGTCTGCTGTACCCGCAGATTTGTGACCGCTCCGGCGCCCCCCCGGCCTCGCAGCTTTCGATCGAGGTACACCAGGACTGAACAGGATCTCGACTCTGAATAATCCCCGTTGCCCATTTCAGCCTTACGAGAAAGTGGTATTGCCCTGCATCACATGTTCGTAGAGCATGGACTTTGATTGATGGACGAAAAGATGCTGCAGCTCTAGGTGATTATATCGTTCGTCCAGAGCTTCTCTTGGTGAAGATATTGCATTGTGCAAGTATTGCCGCTTTTCAGGACGATTCACTCGTAAGCGGCATGGATGGCCCTCTCCCTGTCTTCAGGAACCGAGTTTTTCCGGCTAGAATCGATGTAGCATCGAAGATTTTTGCAGCCGACAAGATTTGATGCTTTGTATGCATTCCCCAATGTCTGTAACTCTAGTAGATTTGCGCCTTAATGGTGGTCAACTTGCCAGCGGCAATGTCCGAGTTCAAGATTCTTCCAAGGCTAAGCCCCTGGTCAGGGTTTATTGCTGATTATGAAATGCGTGTACCGCCTCAACTCCAGGCTAAGGCGGCTTCAATCGTCCAGGAGTCCAACAGTCCATTCAGGGACTCGTTCGACGCCTTCACCATTAATGGCACTGACTGGGATCGCGGCCAATCTGCCTTTCCAGGCATTTTTCCTCTTGCTGGGATGCTGCACCGTTCCATTTCCGAGAGCGTCGAGGTAAGCTTGTAACTTTGCGAAATTCGCTTGGGTACCGTCGACATCAGCCTTCGTAGCCACCACAAACCAAGGCTTCGAGGATATTGGTGCCATAGGTAATGCTGGAAGTGGCTTCGATCCCGAGGGTTCAATGATGATACTCTCATCACCTCTGGTCACAGCCTCGTCATTGGCCGATGCTATAGATGCGGAGCTTCCCAATGACTTCCAATCCACCATCCTTGATTCCGTTTGCGCGTTCGTTTCCTTTCCTTTCAAAGTCTCGAACTCACCAAGCTCGTTCCATAGGTTGCTCAGTGACTCAACAGCGTCGCCAGTACTCAGGTCGACCACGAATGCAAGGACTTGGGCCCGCTCGACGTGGCGAAGAAAGCCAAGTCCGAGCCCCTTATCCATGTGCGCATCTGTGATCAGTCCTGGTATATCTGCAATCGATATCTGCGTTCTCGGCTCTCCGCTGGCTCGATTTACCTGAACTTGAGGCCTTCCCCGACTATTGTCCAGTACCATCGTGCCGATATTCGGCTGCAATGTTGTGAAGGCCCAATCGCCAACTTTGGCTTTACTTCGACTCAAAGCACGGAGCAAAGTGCTTTTACCGGCATTGGGCATTCCCACAAAACCGACATCTGCGAGGAGCTTCAACTCTAGTTCCAGCGTCAATGACATACCAGCCTCGCCTTTCGTTGCAAACTTAGGACGTCGATTCGCACTCGTTACAAAGTGCGGGTTGCCGAGCCCTCCCGCCGCACCAGCGGCAAGCAACATGGGCTTCTCCATCGGTTGAGATAGATCTAGCGATATAGGGGGTTGAGGCTGAGCAAGAGTCAAGCTGGACCTCCGGGACTGGGGAAGCATGGGAAACTCTGTAGTGGCGTACTCGGACGGGGTAGCTGATGGATACAATATCCATTTATCTCTCCTCCACGTGCCTTTTGTCTCGCCTTCCACATGCTCACTCCCTTCATCTATCCGCCTGTTCTCTTCCTCTTCAGCAACAGGATCATGCCTGCTAATTTCTCTTACGACAGTCCCCACTGGCACTTGTACCAGGACATCTTCTCCCCTTTGACCCCCCTTGCTTTTACCTTGACCATTCTTGCCTCTGCCCGCTTTAAGCAGCGACCTTCTAGCTAGTTTGTGTAAACTGGTTTCTCCCCGTACTGCTTGAATGTAGATGTTACCGCCACTGCCACCGTCCCCACCATTTGCAGGTCCAGCTTCGATGTACTTTTCTCGCAAGAAGGAAATGCAACCATGACCGCCAGAGCCAGCGGAGAGCGTCAGAGTTGCTTTGTCCGCGAAGATCGTACGGCCATAGTCGGTTAGGGGAGGTATGTCTCTTGCTAGGTCCCCTTGTAGGAAGTGTTCTGTAGATTGGAGACGTCTCCGAATTCGGGTCAGGGAAACAAGCCTTGTGGCTCTGAGAGATTGAATAGGAGGGGCCTCTAGACATGGACACAGGAATGGGAGCAACGTGCCCAGGAAATGAGACATAGACAGCAACACTCAAGTGCCAGTCGATTCGATACCAGAATTTCTAACGAGGTCACGACCGTAGAAGTGTCATGACTCTTAGACCAAGGAGTGCGATGGCTGGATAGAATACCTTGAATTGCGTGAGCCAAGAAGAGAATTTGCAAGGTTTGAGGACTTCTCCGCTTTCCTACCAACGATGTCATGAGCTCCCACCGTCGACTTCCATGGCACCATAATACGCAGGAATACACATTACTTGAATTGTGAGCCCTTTGAGCTTCCTATGACTTCGGAGTAGCTGGGGCTAATTTGCCGTTAATAGCGCCAGCCTCAAGCAAGCTTGCCCAGAAGGGGTCTATCTCAGCTTGAAGCCAGGGAAGCCAGCGCAATGGGCTGGGGTTCTCTTTGTTCGCAAAGGTGATTCACTCTTCCTCACCATATCTATGATAACGTCCTAACAATGGTTCAGGGCCATATGAGCCAGCTATCCTGCGGTTCCAGATCTCATTTCCTCCCGACTATCCGACATTACCCCCATCGATCACAATCATCAATGACATTTTTCACCCATTGGTGGCGCCATTGACTACGTATACTTACACAACTGGCTCACCCGGATCCGAAAGTGGCAGTGCTACGGATGGGGAGAGGCTTTCACCCGGCGGATTCTGCTTGAGACATGGATTCCCATATTGGTTTGGAAGAGCGCGCTTCAGTGCTGGCTCATCAGGAGCCTCTTCGAGGAAAGTAAGCGGCTCGTATGATGGAGGTGGACAGAAGCTAAGGGATGCCATTCGACCTCCGCCCGAAGACACTTCATCCAGAAGCTCGTCTCCTCGGCGTTCACCGCCCTTCCCCACCTCTCAAAACCATTCGACCACCATCCTTGAGGTCTTGCACTACATGAAGCGATGCTTTGATGACGAAAGTAATTTAGATACCCTACCATTGGAGGCCGCAGGTAATTCAGGTGCATGGAAAGCGTGGCGAGCATATCGCAGGAGCACCAGCTTAACTATGGGCTCCCTTACTTCAGAAATGAGTATCGGGCAAGATGAATGGAGCTGGGATGGTGTCTGGGAAGACAGGGTCCGCAAGGGTATAGACGCGAGCATAGCGGAGTCAACCCTGTATGGCGGTGCTGCTGCCGGGGGAGATGAGGTGGTACGTCTACCATATTTGTATACAGTTGAGTCGTGCTAACACTCAGACTTTAAGATCCGTTTTGTCGATGTTGATGACGACTTATTTCGAGACATAAAAGCAGAAGTGCTACAATCTGTGGATAGCTCATAGCTAGGTTGTTGAACATGGCCTTGACTGAGAGCACCACGCAAAGTGTCTTCTTCGTAGCGATGAGGTTGGTGCTTATGAGCTGCCAATTGGGGTCGCTCCTGCCCTATTATTCTTGTGATGGAATGACCGCTACTTCTCTGGGTCGCTGGGGCTACACGTTGCTTCATCGAGTCAATCATGGAATCATCTCAATTCAAACAATCTAGCAGCCTTTCCATTGCAACGCTCGCATAGCAGATATACAGGTATTGCAAGAGTCATAATTTCCTGAGCAGCTTCTATGCAAGGCATCACTTCCGAGGGAGCGCCTCGCACTGCTGGGCTGGTGTTTGCTACGATAGCCTCACTAATACTAGTGGTTGCTATCTTGATCAAGTGCATACATTGGGCACCGGTCCTGCGTCAGAAAGTTCAATCATTGCGAAAGCCCAATCTTATCTTCCTCCGCAAGAGGACTAGGTCTGATCCGCCTGAGCCTTCGCATGGTGTTTAACTTTCTGCTAGAAGTGAAGTGAAGGCGCAAAACCAGCCAAGAAATCTGCTGAAAGAAGAAACGTAAATCAATATTAGCCAAAAAGGAAATCGACCTCGATAGCAAGATGTTCACTCTGGATAAGAATTATGGATTTCATGACCCAGATCTTAGACCTAAACCATTACGGATCGCCAAGCGAGGACATCTGAGAAAGTCCAACTCTATTAACACTTCACGAGCCTTGTCAACTTCTTCCACTCAGAGACCACTTGTCCCAACTAGGAGGTCCTCGATTCTTTCCACTTGTACACAATCAGAGGTCCCACAGCAGGATAGTCTGTCCAAAGGATCGCAATGGACAGTCGAGGATGCATCGTGTCGTTTGGACAACCGCTTTCGAAGATCTTCAGTGGACACTGCTACGGCCGTAGACACTAGCTCCGGTACTTCTGGACCTTCTACGAGCTCAAAACCGGGAAGGCGGACTTACAAGTACAATATACACAACATGGTTGAAAACCATGCGGAGGCCGGCTCTAACAAAATCAGGAGCAGTGTCGCAGCGAGATCTACCGCTGTACGAGCTGTTACAACTGGGGCTCTCAATAAAGCAAACGCCCCCAGTGCGACTAAAGATGAGGGTTTGCCATCTGTACCTACCCCCCTACTCTTACGAAGACGAGCAGTGACGCATGGCGCCCCGGTCTCCGGAGAAGTCGAAACTAACAGAAATAGCCATGGCCGTGGTTTACGCAGACAGACTTCATTTGGGCAGGGGTTCGTTGCCCGTATGATGAGCAATTTGGCTCACAGGTCGCACAATGGCCCAGCGACAACGACATACCAAGACACAAGTAATCATGGACCGAATGAGAAGGCTATATCTCTCCGCGCCCAAAGTCTCGAGGTCAGGGAACCACTTGGACGAATAAGTGAATCCAGTGGTGGAACAGAAGGATCAAACGGCAGCAATCTTGAAGACGCTCTCGCAGCCTTTCCGACTCCCCCAACGTCGAACGGCACATCACCTAGGCCTTCTGAGACGTTTCCTGCACCGCCTTCAGAGCTTCAAAGATGTCGAAGCCTACGTAAACCGGAGAGTACTTCCATCACGGGCGCGGAACTTAGCCTGACTGCTGAGTTGGACGAGCTAAGCTCTGATAGCGATAGCGACATGTTGGTAGCAATTGATATTGAAGGACCTATAAACCCTGCCGCCAGCGGTCAAGATCTATGGTCACAGCATACTGGGCTTGATATTGTCGTCATTATTGATAATTCGTAAGTCGCACCGACCTGGACAATCTGTCGCGTTCCTAACAAATGATTCAAGTCTCTATGTATCACCAGCTATGCTTATGGCTAGCTGCGAGACGACAAGAGCCCTTGCATCCACTCTCAATATCATGACAGACCGATTGGCGGTTCTCTGCACTTCGCCCATTAACGACCATCGTACGCTAGGCTCTGACTTCACCAAGATCTGGCCTTTGAGCAGCATCAAGGTGCGTAAATTGAAGACTGTTTTGGATGCCATCGTCAACACGAAAGAGAAGCCGACAGCGTGCTCCTGGGCGAATACTATAAAAGTGGCAACAGAGACATTGTTACGGTCCCCCATGCTTGATCCAGATACAGAATTCCTCCAGGACACCTTCGGACACATCATAATTATGACCAATAATGCTAATGGATTATCTGCTGGCATGTTGTCGCATGAGAAACTTCGATTCCATATTATTTGTCCCGCAAGCGTCCCGCTGAGCGACTTTGAAACTATGGACTGTAATGGATGGAAGCTACGTTCCATCTGTGGTGATGAGCCCCAAGCAGTGGACCCTCGAAAGGACGTCAATCCAACAACTCTGCTCAATAGGCTTCGTCGTTTGATCGCGTATGCTCGCAGCGGCAAAGACACTGGGAAATTGACCTATCTCTCGCTAGATATCAAGGCTGGTCCGAATTGCAGCATCCAGGACGTCATGGGAGAAAGCGAATATTTGACGCTCCATCCTGGTGAGCTTCGTACAGTTTTAGTCAGACTAAAGATCCGACCCTCTAAAGTGGGGGAAAACTTACTGACCTGCTCGACGCCCTTGCCTGATCTCTTCTCCGAGTCGGGTGATACTTTAAAATCGATTGAAGAATTCCTGAGATTGATCCCGAGGCCTAGAACCATTCTGACGGCAAGACTAATGTACAAGCACTCTCTGTTGCCAACGGATACAACCTGTTCTATCACCGGCGAATGTAAGGTAGAAAATCAGCTCTCAAGCCCCAGGTCAACGGCGTTCCCTCAAAGATTGCTTGTTGAAGAATCAGCTGGATTGCAAAGCATGGTTCACGAACGCCTTGCATACTACATTGCCACCCACGGATCACCAAGGCATGCTCTTGGCGCCTTTAGCACGGAATTTGGAGAGGAGGGCTGGCGATCCTTCTGTCCTGACTACAGCCATCTCATCCTCAAAGAATTGAAATATCAAGCACGCATCTTGGAGCGCCTCGAGATCGATGCTTCCCCCAAGAAGCCAATTCTTCCACTCACCATGGACATGGCTTCATCTCCCGAGAGCGATCGTGGACACTTCGTGAATCAAGACCTCCGCGATATCGAAAACCATAGGCCCGAAAGCTGTGTCATAGATAATCCGGACAAAGAAGGCTCCAGTTCTTACAACAGCCAAGGTCCGCTCGTAGTTAACAAGAAGCAGCCTGCAAGACGTACGCAACAGAAAGGGGAAAAGGCGACGGAAGCAAGGGCTGGCAAAAATGATCAGGGAAAAAAATCGAGGGGCCTGAATCTCTTCGCTCAGGGGCGTGCGATGAGCTTGAACCACGAAGAGCAGCGCAGCAACGACAAGAGGCGCTTTGTGGGATTACGGCATCAGAGCAGTGGGTCTCAGCAGACATTGACGCACAAAAGTAGTATGGGAACATTGGCTGTGAGGCGCATCTTCTCCGCTGGTGAAAGTATGGGTAAAGGACTCGGTGCAGCCTAGCCGATCTGAAGATATCTCTCAGAAGGTTTGGGGCCAGGTCGCTGCTTCGTTGCGCCTTGTTACGGATCATGACTTATAAGTTACCAAGGCTTCAGTGACGCTACATCATTAGTATGCTCTAGCACGATATTGATAGGTACATAACTTCATTGCTCATGCTTGCACTACTATACCACGAGTTTCCCCCCTTGCAAACATAACGCACTACGCAAATACTGGAGATATGCACATTGTTTGCCTTCCAACACCTTCCTGCATCCAATATTTTAAGATCATTGCCTCATGTACTCCCTGACATCCCAGATACACACCCTCTCGTCCCACCCAGTACTAGCTGCCCACCCTTCTGCTCCAAACAAACACCAATCCACCCCACACACGAATTCCGTATGTCTCCCCATCCTGCCCAATTCCTTTCCCGCATTCGGACTTATGCCCATCTCAGCGCTCCCCTCTCCCAACTCCGCTTTCGCACTTCCATCAGTCCATACCCGACATGTCATATCATAACTTGCACTCAGCAACGTGTCTGATAGATGAGGACTCCATGCTACCTTTCGGACCGCGTAGTCATGGCCCTGTAATATCACTAGCGGTCCAACGTTCGGGTTGCGTATGTCGAAGGTTCGGATGAGACGGTCTACGCCAGCTGTAGCGACAATGGTGCTTCGGTATTTGTTCCAATCGTGGGTGAGGGCTTCGTTTGGGGGAAACGCGGTACTTTGCTGTCTGATCGTCTCCCCAGTCAGATTGAATGGGGGCGTCTGGGGAGAATGAATTGGAATCGAGACGACAAGGTGGTTGGAGGCTGAAGAGGGGGTGCGGAGATCGAAGAGGCGGAGATGTGAGTCGCTGCTGACGGAGCTGAGGAGGTTTGGAGAGTGTGGGGAGAACGCGGCGGAGTAGGTGCAGGAATGGGTAGGAATTGTGAAGAGGGATTGTGGCCGATTAGGATTCCACTTGAATGAGCGTCCGTCAGCACCATTCCCAAGAATGGACGGGGTAAGTTGGCTGTACATACGACTTTAATAGTCCCATCCCATGAGCTTGAGCAGAAAGTGTCTTTTGATACTAGATTCCAGTGGACGGCGAAGACTTCTCTGTTATGCTCTTTCCACGATCTAACGGGAAACTCATCGAGGCCGATATCAAATAGCTTGATGGAGCCATCACCGGCGGCTACGAGGACTTGATTTTCGTGCGACTCGGACCAGGCGAGGTCATAGAGGGAGTCCTGCGTGTCGAACCTTGGAAACCCTTTAGCTGCCGTTCATGTGCTCATGCGGGGTGTGATTCGATGTTCGAGGCAGTGCATACAATTTCTCCGCAACCACCCCCTTCGGTGTCAGACCCAGTATGTACAATCGCCCATTGCCCACTAGTCCGTAATGCTGGGAAGACGCTACAGCTATCCGAGAATCGAAGAAGGGAGAATATTTTACGGCGTAGCCATTAAAGCCTTGGGTGCGATATTCTAGCATGTTGTACTCTACCAGTTATAGCGGGTGGAGAAATTGTATCTATCGTCTTGAACGGCTGTCAATCACCTTTCTCTCACGCCATCTTGCAATCTTGAGCCCGCTTCTTAAGGATTCCAGACTGAAAATATGGAATAGGACAATATTTGTAAGAGCAACTTGAGACCATAATCGGGGAAAAGCCAGGGAGACATTTCTTTCGCCATGAAGGAATTAAAATTAAGAGTTTCTTTACAGAAACAGATGATAGTAGTCTGTCGTTCTGATATGCTCCCGTCTCATCCCGCTGCATGCGCATCTAAAGCATGGTCTAGTCCAACATGTGCAGTCCAGCGGGTATCTTCAAAACGTTATGTACACAATATCTTGATAGCAACACGCTGCAAAACTCCTCCAACATTCTCAGGGCATCAGTTTGCATGCCTCATCTCTTCTCATAAAAAATCAAATCAGTTGCACGTGCTGTAGAGACCTCCTGCCTCGTTTGAAGAGTTTTGTAACTAGTCAAGAAACCCTTGTGCTTGTAGAGGACCATGAAACAAGGCCTCGATTGACCGGAATCTCTTCAGCGAATGCCCTCTCAAGAGTTGGTGGAGGTATCTATTCAGGACTAGGATTTGATCAAATCGGCGGCTCTTTAGGAAGGCCATAGATGTCTTCGCGTAGAGGGTCCACTCCGTACCGCATAAGTAGCAGAACTCAGCTCCACATAGGCATCCAAAGGCTGTCAGTCCTGTTGATTGATATACGCGAATTAGGAACTCACGTCATAAAAGCGCAGCCAGATTCAAGCTCAATCATTCTGCAGCAACGGTATCGTGCCTGTAAATACTCTGTTGTAGCGTGGTTTTCTCGCGCCCGGGCGGCCAACTCCTTATATAAAAAACTAATTATTAGATAGCTTATTAGACCACGAGCATAAGGTATATAGACTTTATATT